>Ga0116153_10001995_pt1 | contig 17034 bp, 18 predicted proteins | sample AD_UKC028_MetaG_FD_89896 | JGI IMG/M metagenome (GOLD analysis project Ga0116153, IMG submission 89896) | Active sludge microbial communities of municipal wastewater-treating anaerobic digesters from USA - AD_UKC028_MetaG | ecosystem: Engineered > Bioreactor > Anaerobic > Digestate | place: USA...
CGATCCTTCTGCGCCTCGGCCGCGTCGAACTCCCGCTGTCGGTCGGCCTCCTGCTTCTCGGCCTCGGTCGTCGCGGCGAGCCGGCGGTTCTGCCAGTCGTCCTGCAGCTGCGCGACCCGCATGTTGAAGTCCTGCTCGGCCTTCGCCATCTCGGTCTGGAACGTGCGCTGTGCCTCCTCCGAGGCTTTCGCCGCGTCCAGCTTGTCCTTCGCGACCTTTTCCTCCCGGCGGATCTGGCCCTCGAGCGGGATGTTGCTGCCCGAGTAGCCGGCGGCGAACCCCTGGATGAGCTCGAGGATCCCCTTCCCCGTCATCTTCGCGAGCTTCAGCAGCTTCTCGCCGATCTTCGGTTCCTTCTTGATCTGCTCGGCCACGGCGAGGGTGGCCTGCTGCTGTTGTGCCTGCTGCGCCATGCGCTGGTCGGGCTGCTCGAGGTCCATCATGCTCGGGGCGGCCCCGGTCTCCGTGGGGGCCTGCGCCCCGATGGGCGGAACCTCCTCCGGGACCGCGGCCTCGGGGGCGGCGGGCGGGGTGACGGCCGGCGCGGGGGTGACCGCGGGGGCCTCGCCCTCGGCCAGCTGCCCCTTCATGGCGTTCATGGCCTCGATCCTCGCGAGCTTGTCGGCCGCCACGTCGCGCGGGGTGACCGCGGGGCTCGGGGTGCCCACGGGGATCAGCTTCGGGGTGATCCCGGGGGCCACGACCACCGCGTCGTTCATGGCGTCTGCGGGATTCGCCAGCGCCGCGGCAGCGGCCTCGGCCCGGGCCTGCCGGTCGGCGGCTACGTCGAGCGGCGTCACGGCCGGGGTCGGAGTCTCCGCGGGGATGACCTTCGGCGCGACCGTCTTCTCGGCGGGGGTGGTGGCCGCCATGCGCGCGGCCAGGTCGGGGCCCGCGTCGGCCACCGGCACGTTCGCCTTCCCGGCCTTCAACTTCTGGCCGAGGGTGAGGGCGTAGATGCGGTCCGCCAGGTCGCTCATTTCGTCGCCGCCTTCTTTTCAAGAGCCCGCAGGCGTCGGATGGTCTCCATGAGCATCGCTGTGTTGGAGCCCGTCTGTTTTGCGACGTCGATCACTTTGCCTGCGGGCGTTTCTCTCACGTTCTCCGGCAGCACCTTCTCCACGTCCTGGGCGATGACCCCTACCTGCTCTCCGCCGCCGTCCTTGTAGCGGAACCGTTTCGGGCCGATCGTCTCCGCGGCCTCGTCGATGGTCTTGGCGTCCTCGATGTCGGTCTTCGCCTCGCGGTCCGAGAGGAGGCCGAGGCCGGCGCTCGCGAGCCCCGTGACGCCGCCCCAGAAGCTCTTCCCCTTCTCCGCCCCGGCCTGCTGCGTCGCCTGCCCCATCTGCCCCTGGATGCCAGCAGCCGCGAGCCGGTTCTGCGTCGCCTGCCCGTACTGGTTCATTCCGCTCTGGAGGCCCTGCTGGTACTGGTTCGTGTAGAGGTCCCCTGCCTGCTGGCCCCCGAGCATCGCGGCCTGCCCGGCGTTGAGCCCCGAGCTGCGCGCTGCCTGGAGCGCCGCGCGGCTTCCCTGGGTGGCGGCGGTCTGCCCCTGCTGCTCCGCGAGCCCCGAGGCCGCCTGCTGGGCGTTCTGCATCTGCTGAGCCTCGGAGACCCCTCCGATCTGCCCAGCGAGCTGCCCAGCCTTGGCCATCTGGCTCTGACCCGACTTCTGCTGAGTCCCGCCGGTCACGTTGCCCCACCAGTCGCCGACCCCGCCCCAGAAGTTGCTGTTTTTCTGGCGCTTTATCCCCTTCATCTCCTCGACCGTCATCTCACTTGCTCCTCGCGGCGGCCGGGAGGGCCGCGGCATCCGGTGCGAACTCCGCCACCACGTCGTTTATCACGATCCGATCGGAGGTCTTCAGCCCGATCGACACCCCGAGGGAAAGAAGCTGCTTCGGCACCACGCGCAGCCGGTAGAACCCCAGCGGCGTCCAGTCCGCGGGCTTCACGCGGAACGGCGTCTCCTGGTGCAGCTCGCGCTCCACGTCGAAGGTGTCGATGGTCACCATGAAGGAGGCCGCGGCCCGCGTGGCCGAGTACAGCGTGACGATGAATGCCGCGAGCGCGCCCTGGACGTTGCCCGTGAGGCCGAAGTACCCCGACTGCCACACGAGCGGCACGACCGTCGAACCCGCGAGCGCGGAGTACGTGTACCGCCAGCTCGTGGTGTTGTTCGCGATCACCAGGCCGATGGCCGTGTCGTACAGCGAGAGGCCGGTCTGCGCGGCCTTCTTCGCGTTCCTGGTCACCACTCCATCGCGGACCCACAGCAGGTCCGTCGAGCTCTCGAGGAGCAGCGTGTTGTCCCGGGTGCTGAACGCTCCCTGGCTGATGACCGCCTCGTCGTTCATCCGCGCGAACTTCGAGAGGGCCCGCCCGCCGTCGAAGGTGTAGATGGAGTTGTCGAAGGCCGAGAGGAAGTACACGACCGTGGGCGAGCTGGCGACGAGCACCATGCCCGCGGCGGGCGCCACCGGGGCGCCCTTGCCGGTGTAAGCCGCCCCCGAGAACGTGGCGAGGTAGATGCTGGCGCCGTCAAACAGGTACGTCTGGGCGAACAGCCGGAACGCCTCGAACTGGCCGGCGAGCTGGTTGCCGAGCTCGTAGCAGAGGTAGTCGCGCTCCACGTCGGTGCTGCCGATGGCCGCCACCCCCGTGAAGATCGTCTCGACCTCCGTCTGCATGACGTCCTCGACGAACGGGTAACCGATGGCGAAGGGGATCCGCGTGTCCTGCATGTAGAGGAGGTTGGCGAGGTCGCCCTTGGCCGCCATGACGTTCACGGACCGGTAGGTCGTGGAGTAGAGGTCGGCGAGGTAGATGTTCACTCCGAAGTCTGGCACGGCCCGGTCGACGAACGTCGGGAGCTCGATGCCCGGGATAAGGTTCGTCGCGGTGGAGAACGTCTGCGTGATGAGCTTGTCGCCGGTGTCGATGCTGTTCACGTGCTGGCCCTGCATGATGCCCACGGCCTTCGCCGAGGTCCCGAGAATCGCGGCTGCCGAGCGGAAAAGTATTCGTCCGTTGTAGTCGTTCACCCCCAGGGTGAGGATCTTCTGCCGCACGTCGATGCAGTTGACCGGGGAGAGCGAGTTGGCGAGGTAGATGTTGTCGCTGACGCGCTGTAGGGTGTTCGTAGATCCCGACTGGATCGTGAAGAAGAAGAGCACACCGTTGTACCGGTAGATGGCGTTCAGCCGGGAGGCGCCGTTGTCCACGACGTGCGGGACGAAGTATTCGTCGAACTCGCCGACGTTCGTCAGCGGAACCCCGAGGCAGTCGGTCGGCAGGGTGTTGCCCGAGGCGATCACGCCAGCGGAGAGCAGCGCCGGCTGCTCGTTCAGCATCACCACGCGCAGCGAGCAAGTGTTGCCCTTGGCGTTGCCCACGAAGTCGGTCAGCCGGCCGTACCCGTTGCACAGCGTGTGGGTCTGCGACTGCGCGTAGTCGAACCAGAGCCCGGGGGTGTGGCTCATGATCGGCGCGAGGTAGTAGTAGATGTTCGTGCCGGTGTCGCTTCGGGTGAAGGTCGCCTCGGCGTAGCCCGGGCCCGAGACGTTCTTCGTGAACGTCGGGGTGTTCGCGCCCATCGCCACGCCATAGTAGGTCGGGGTGGCCGAGTAGACCCCCGCCTGGTTGTGCCCCACCTCGCCGATGCCGGTGAGCAGGTTGGCGGCGTTCTTCTTCACGGGGAACGTGAGGATCGCTCGGGAGTAGGCGGTGCCCGCGAACTGGTCGACGACGGCCCACGTGGCGTCGGTGATCGCGGTCATCGTGGCCGCGACGTCTCCGATGGCGAACGATCCGACGCCCTGATTTCCGACGATGTACCGGTTGGCCTCGAACTTCCAGCCGAAGTTGGTGCCGGAGACCACGTTGGCACACGTCATCACCTGGACGCCGACCGCACCATTTGCGGCAACAGCGCAGAGTCTATTCAGAGCAGGAGACCAGCAGACGGATTCCCATGCCTGTGCGCTGGCAGCAGTCTGTGATGTCCAAGTGATTCCATCTGGCGAGACCATCACGGCTCCGTTGTCAGCCACGGCGCAGAAGAGGCCGAGTTCGGCAGCCCAACAGACGCTGTGCCATGAATGAGCGCCAGAGCTGGAGTGCTGAGTCCAGACGGCCCCGTCCGGGGAGGTCATCACCTGGGCGCCGACCGCACCATTTGCGGCAACAGCGCAGAAGAGACCAAGAGTCGAAGACCAGCACACGGTGAACCATGCCAGCGCGCTGGTGCTCGTATGCGGAGTCCAAGCTGCCCCGTCCGGCGAGGTCATCACCTGAACGCCGGCAATTTCAGTCGTAGCCACGGCGCAAAATAGATGAAGACCCGGGGACCAACAGACGGAATGCCATTCCAGAGCGCTGGCACTGGTGTGGGACGTCCAGACGACCCCGTCCGGGGAGGTCATCACCTGTACACCGACAGCGCCGTTCGCGGCGACCGCGCAGAATAGGCTGAGCTCCGGGGACCAGCAGACGGAGCGCCACTGTTGCGCGCTGGCACTGGTCTGCGAAGTCCACGTGACCCCATCTGGAGAGGTCATGACCTGAGTAGCGGCAACCCCATCCATGGCCACCGCACAGAACAGACCAAGCTCCGGTGACCAGCAGACGGACCGCCATTGCCGCGCGCTGGCACTTGTCCTCGGGGTCCAGGTGATTCCATCAGGGGAGGTCATGACCTGAGTAGCGACAAGCCCATCACCTGCAACAGCGCAGAAGAGACCGAGGGTCGAAGACCAACAGACGGAGTTCCATATTCGCGCGCTGGCGCTCGTTCTCGAAGTCCACGTCTGCCCGCCGAGCATCGCCACGGTCGCGCCGGTCTCGTTCAGGATGAAAGACACGTTGTTGTTCGAAAGGATGAACTGCAGCGAATCGCCGTACGCCATCCCGACGTACTTCACCAGCACCACGTTGAGGATCGTCACCCCGGGCATGACGAAGGTCGTCGAGCGGGAGTGCAGCACGGCCATCGTGGCGGGGTTGATCTCGTCCACGCGGATCGCAGAGCCGACCTTCACGATCCCGAGGATCGTGTTCGCCGCGGTCCAGGCCGCGTCGGAGTACCCGAACAGGGCGTTCCGGTTGGTGACCGCATACGTGCCGACGTTGCCGATCACCGTGTCGTTGATCCGCACGTTGTGCGCCGCGTCGATCTGCAGCAGGTCGCCGGACTTCGTGTAGACGGAGTGCAGCCCCGCGGTGGCGAAGGTCGTCTCCTTCTCGTAGATCGGGGTGATGCCGCTGTTGCGCTCGATGCCCGTGTTCTGGAGATGCTTCGCGTCCTCCGAGCCGAAGGGGAAGAGATCCGCGCCGGCCGGGGTGTCAGTACAGAGCGATGCCTTCAGATTGACGTGGACCGGGGTCGGCTTCGGCATCTACCAGTTCCCCCAGATGCGCCGGCTGTTGCCGATCCGCTGCGGCCGGTAGTCGTCGCGCTTTGCCGCCTTCTCCATGCGCGCCCACAGCCCCGTGGGCTTGCCCGTGGGCGACTCGTCGGCGGTCATCCCGAGCCTCGTCTTCAGCGCCGCGAAGTCCCGCCCGGTCTTCGAGCAGAAGTCGATGGCCGCCTGGTACTCCATGATCTCGTACACCACTTCCGCGGGGTACGTGATGTCCGAGTCCGGATAGTCGGAGACGGCGAGCATCTGCTGACTCTCGCCGGTGAGCAGGGGGACACGGTGGTCGGCCCACGGCCCGATCGCCGTCACGTCCTCGCGGACGACGGTGTTCGTCGCCACCGCGGCGCCCGCCATGGTGAGCCGGCGCACGGCGCCCGAGGTGTCCAGCACGTAGAGGTCAGTGCCGTCCGACACGCATGCCACGACGTTCGCCAGCACGAGGGCTGCGGTGGGGATCACGCGCAGAGCGTTCGCCGCGTCGATGTAGAAGACGGAGCCCCCCGCGAGGGTGAGCCAGGTGCCGGCTGCCGCCAGCAGCAGCACGGGGGCACCGCCGGCCAGGTCGTCGATGAACATCGAGCCCGCGTCGCAGTAGTAGAGGTGGTCGCGGAAGACCGACATGCTGGTCACGGTGCCGGTGCCCGTGATGTTCACCGGCACGAGCGGAGCCGTCACGAGGTCCGTGGGCGCCCGCCAGACGTCTCCCGCGCGAACCCAGTACAGATACCCCTTGTAGTAGGCGAGGCAGGTGACCGCCGTCGCGGCTGCAAACAGAGTCACCGGGGTCGCGTCGGTGTTGTCGTCCAGCGAGCCCGCGGTGATGTTGAGGCCGCCGAGGACGTAGCAGCCGGTGTTGTGGTAGGCGACGTGGACCGGCGAGGTGATCGTGGGGAACGTCAGCGGGGTGGCGCCCGTGGCGTATTCGAGGTCCTCTTCGGGGTGGGTCAGCTCCTCGCTCGGCGGGTAGTAGCGGATGCGCACCTGGTCGTACTGCATCCCGATGACCCACAGCGACACACCGTCGAACCGGTAGGCCGGCGTCGAGGGCAGATCGTTCCTCGCGGTCGGCGGGAACTTGTCCATCGACTTCCACTCGCCCGTGCCGTCCCTGTAGTCGACGGTGCGCAGGCGGTAGAAGTCCGCGGGCAGCGGCACGCGGTACTCGTCGGTGCCCACGAGCATCGCCGGGGTGAGCACGATGATGGCGGTCTCGAGGATGTAGTCGTCGTTCGACTCGAGGATCCGAGCGTACAGGTCCCGCCAGCTTGCGTTGACCGAAGCCGCCTCATCGTCGTGGCTGATGGCCTCGGTCGCGGGAAGGGCGGCGATCGAACGCGCCCGTGAAACGATCTGGGAGACTTTCATCACTACCTATAGTGCCGGGTCAGGACCGGGGTGCTCGAAGTGGGCCCACTTCAAAAAGAAGCCCCGGGAGGAGGCACCCGGGGCTAAACACAGGAGAGCCGCGTTACGCGAGCTCGTGTCTACGCGTAGTGGCCTTCGACCTTGGCGTACAGCGCCACCAGGCCGGTCAGCGCGTCGTTGACCTCGAAGCAGAAGTCCTCGTCCGTGTAGCCGCTCACCGGCAGCTCCCCGCCGAACGAATCCACGAGGTCGATCTCGAGGGTGTACATCGTGGTGCTGAGCATCGACGGCTTGCCGAGGTTGACCATGTCGCTGTTGGTCTTCAGGGCCGATGCCAGCGTGAGCTTCGCGGCGTAGTCATGGTCCCGGATCTTGATGGCGCAGCCCGTGGCGAGCGCTCCCACCAGGGCTCCGAACACGGCACCATCGGTCACCGCGGTGTCCGAGAGCGAAATCCACAGCTTCCGGAGGTAGATGGCCGTGTTCGGGATCGGGCGGACGACGTAGGCCCCGGCGCCCGCGGCCAGTCCGATGTTCTCCTCCAGGGTGGCCGAGCCAGCCGTGGTCGTTGCGATCGATGCCCACCCGGTGTCCACGTCCGCGATGTTCGTGGTGTTCCCGGGCCAGCGTCCCTCGATCGTGACGTCGGGATTCGTCCCCGCCACGACCCCCAGGTGCGTGAGGCCCGAGTACGCCTTGAGCGCCGCGCGCAGGGCATTCGCGACCGTGTTGGCCGCGTCGTTCTCCGAGATGTTGACGAGGATCGGGTACCACCCAGCAGTGACCGGGTTCGCTCCGACTCCGTCCACCTTGAAGTAGACCCAGAACTTCTTCTCCACCCCGAGGTGGTCCTTCAGGTAGAACTTGAAGGACTTGCCGGCGAGAGACCCGCCGACGTCTGCCTCACAGGTGACCGTCGAGAGCTCCCCGATGATGAGCTGGCACCTCTGCTGAAAAACCTTGGTCAGAAGCATTCCGCTTCTCCTTTCTCGCCGAAGCTACGCTCGGCGATTACACGAACCGTCCGACCACGCAGTGGGCGGGGTTCTGCACGACGAACGCCCCGAAGATCGACAGGAGCCCCTGCATGCCCGCGCCGTCCTGGCCGACTGCGGCCGGGTTCAGCGTGAGGATGTCGTCGATGTTCAGAGCGTAGCGATCGGTCGGGGTATCGCCGCTCTCGGTGATCGGGGGGGCGCCGGGCTCGTTGCCCGAGAGGCCGTCGTTGGCCGCCTTCTCGGGGTTGGACAGCGCGACGAACTTCACCACGCGCTTCTCCAGCACGTAGAAGGTGCCGTTCGGGCAGAAGGGATCGGGGATCACGTTCTTGACCCAGGAGGTCGCGAACTGGTAGCTCATCTGCTCGAGGCCGATGACCACCTGGTTCGAGCTCTTCTTGTCCCCGGTGTTGATGGCCTGCCAGTAGTTGCGGTCGGCCTCCAGCTCCCCGATGATGATGGCGTAGTCGTTGTCGTTCATGACGATCAGGTCATTCACGCCACCCTGGAAGCGCGCGAGACGCACCGCCCGGGTCACCGCATGATGGTACGGCTCCAGGCCCGGCACGTCGCGCAGCACGAACCCGCCGGCGAGCCGGTTGACGAACGTCGAGCGGTTGACGGTCTGGAAGAGGGCCGCGATGTAGGCGAGCCACGAGGCGCCGGTGCGGTTGAACCACCACGGCAGCGCCCCGCCGAGGCCCATGGGGAACAGCGGCAGGCCGCCGGCATCCCGGCAGTCGTGCAGCACGACCCACGCGCCAGCGGCGAATCCGCCCGCGGGTGCCACGGGGGCGAACGTCACGGTGTACAGGCCCGCGGCGTCGGGACCGTCGACCTGGGCGACGGTGAAGGGGCCGCCCGCGATGATCGGGTCCGAGGGCAAACCGATCGAGCCATCGGTGATGTCGAACTGGCTGCCGACGTCCAGGCCGAGCACCGTCGAGCTGTCGACGAGCATGGTCGCGGCGCCCGCCAGCACGATCGCCTGGACCGTGCCCAGCTCGCCGTAGCCCATGCCGTAGAACGCCTTGCCGAAGCCCTTGCGCAGGCCATCGGTGGCCGCGAACATCTTCACGACGCCGGCGGGCTCGAAGGCCCCCCGCGCGTCGCGGCTCGCGAGCATTTCCTTCTGCGTGAGCTGGAAGGCGGAGAAGATCTGGCCGTGCTCCGCGGCCATCTGGGCGTTGCGCGCGGTCGTGGCCGAGAGCGCCACGGCGGTCGCGCCGTTACCCGACACGGCGCCGCCACGTCCCGAGAGCATCGGGAAGTTGTAGCTCGCGCCTCCGACGCGCACCTTGTCGATCTGGCGCACGACGGAGCTGTTGGGGAACAGCAGCTGCTCCATCTTGTCGTCGGTGTACCAGACCTTGAAGATGGCCAGCATCTCAGCAGTTGAAACAGGGGGCATAGTTCGTCTCCTCTCTCGTTACAGATCCATCGCCGGGGACCACTTCTTCTTCGGTGGTGCCTTCGGCGGCTCGCTGGGCTTTTCGCCTTCGACTACGACCGTCTCCTTGACGGCCGGGGGTTCCTCGGTTTTCGGCGGCTCCTCTGCCTTCGGAGGCTCGCCGCGGACTTTCGAGATCCGCTCCATTGCCTGGCTGTAGATGCCGTCGATGAAGGGATCCTCGTCCTCGGGCTTGTAGCCTTCGCCCTTCTTCAGCTCCTCGAGGGCGTCGTACAGCCGCTCGTACACGTCGTCGATTCCGAACGCCTTCAGCGGCTCCATGAGCGGATCGAATCTGGCGCCGTGCTTCTGCCGCAGGCTCTCGATGCCTTCCCCGCGGACCTGCGCGATGTAGCGCTGATGCAACGGGCCGAAGAAGTCCTCGTGGATCTCGCGGTCCAACTCCTCGTGGGCCGAGGTGACCTTGTCAACCTTCTCCTCGATGCTCTGCACGAGCTCGAGGACCTTCTGCAGGATGTCCGCGAGGCTGGGGATCTGCTCTTCGGCGGTCTGATGGTTCGGGTCGATCATGGTCGTCACTCCTTATAGTGCCGGTTTCAAATTGGGCCTCCGGCGGTAGGCGCTGAGGCGAGGACGTTGGATGCCTGGGGAACTGGTTCGCCGCCCTGGCCGAGGGCCACGGGGGCCGCCGCGGGCGGGGGCGCCGGCACGGGGCCCGGCTGCATCTGCTGGGGTACCTGGGGCGGGCCCGGGGGCGCCGCGGGGGGCGCCGGAGGCTGAGCGGCAGCGGCGAGCTCGTCCATCTTCCCCTTGATCACGCCAAGAAACTCGACGAGGTTGCGGAGGATCTTCTCGTTGTCCCCCTCGTCCGCGTCGAGCCGCATGATCTCGTTCATGACGTTCTTGTAGAGGTCGGGCAGGCTCACGACCTCGTAGAACTCGAAGTCGCCTTCCTCGGCCGCCCGCTCCGTGATCATCTCGATGTCGTCGCGGTTGGCCGTGGCGATCCCGTAGACCTTCTCCAGGTCGGGGAACTGCAGCATCGAGGCGACCCACTCGGGGCCGACGATGCCCATCTTCTGCAGCTTCTCGACCTGCTCCATCTTCACCTTCGGGGTGTTGGAGAGGGCCGAGGCCGGGGAGAACTGGATCGAGAAGAACTCCCGCTCCCGCTGGAGATCTTTCCAGCTCACCGTGGAGCGGCCCGGCCGTTTCGGCAGCAGGCTGCCCTCGAGCACGTCGACGGCGATCTCGCAGATCTGCATGAGGAACTTCTCGAAGTCCTGCAGCTCGCGGTTGAACCGCTCGCTCTCCACGTCCTCGAGGGTGTCGAGCATCACGCCCGAATTGATTCCGCTGGGCTTCTTCGACTGCGCGGAGAGCATCGAGACGCCCGAGATGTTGTACATGGCCTCGATGATGTCTTTGCGCCGCTGGAGGAGCTGCGGGCTCACCGCCGCGGGCGTAACGACTGTCGCGGGAGCCGTGGCCCCTGGCGCCGGCTCGTATTCGTACACGAGGCCGGCCTTCCCAGCGTCGAGCGTGGAGGCTTTGATCCCGCCGATGGTCGGGGTGAGGATCAGGTTCGCCGGGGTGTTCTCCTCGGCGTCGTGGATCTTCTCGTTCACGAGGTCGAGCTCGCGCTGCAGCGTGATGAGGTCGTCCACGAGCGACGGGGACCACATGCCCTTCACCGGCGGGCAGTAGTAGATCGAGGCGACGGGCGGCCGCTTGAACTTGATCGCGGTCTCGCGCATGAGATGCCCGTCGACAATGTCGTAGCGGATGCCCTCCTCGAGCAGGTAGTAGATGCGGTACTTCTCGGCGCGATAGAACGGGTTGTTCTGGTAGCTCGACCAGGGGGCCGTGTCCTTCTTCAGGATGTCTTTCAGCGCGACGAGCGGGTACTGCCGCAGCTCGATCATCACGCGCGAGGTGTAGCCGAAGTTGAGCTCAGCCGGGTCGTAGAAGTATTCCCACGGCCGCAGCCGCCGCGGCTTTCCGGTCTGCTCGTCGATCCAGATGTAGCCGGCCTCGAAGATCTGCGCGTCGCGGTAGCATAGGTTCGCGAGCTGGTAGATGCTCTCGCGCTGGTACCACTGATCGGACCACTGCTGCCCGATACGGCAGACCTTCCGCGTCTGCCACTTGCCGTTGACCGGGTTGAAGAACGGCCGCACCTTCACCTGGCTCATCTTCGAGAGCTTCGTGTCGATGCAGCTCTTGATGACGTTCTCGATCGGCCACGGGAGGGCGTTGCCCTCGCTCGCGCCGAAGTTGTACGAGACAGGGTCGTTGTACAGGTTCCAGATGTCCTCGCGGCGCTGGCCGTTGTTGTTGTAGCGGTTCAGATTCCGCAGATACTTCATCTCGCGCTTCGAGAGCCAGTTTGCGAGCTGGTTGGCGTCGGTGAGGATCTTCTGGATGTCCATCAGAACGTCTCGTCGTGCGGCGGGGCTGACCGCGGGACTCTATCGCGGACCCCGAATGTCACCTTCACGTTGCCGGGGAAGGTGATCTCGGAATAGAACCCGGGGTTCTGCTTGGCTGCCGCGTTGACCAGCGCTTCGATCAGCGGGTAGTTGAGGGGGTGCTTCTGGAGGTCGATGTACTCACGGCGCCGGCGCTCGAGCTCACGCTGTCGGTCGGCCTCTTGCTTCAGGAGTGCCCAGGCTTCAAGGAATCTCACACCCCCTATAGTGCCTGTCCGGAGGGTGAATCTTGGTTTTTGGCTATTTCGGTGTGACGGCCTGGACTTTCGACTTCAGCCAGATGTACCGGAAACTGTACAGCATGGACTTCGTGATCTCGGGGTGGTAGGTCTCGTCGTCGATGCGCCGGGTGAGCTCGTCCTTCTCGTTGCGCGCCCAGATGATGCGCCGCGTTTCCTCCTCGAACGGCCCGACGATCTCCTTGCCGTCGAGCACCTGCGGCTCGCGCACCCGAAGCCGGCCCGAGCTCACCTCGTCCTGCAGCATCTCGATCATGAGGTCCTGTTGCCCCTGGTAGGCCGGCTGCACCGTGATCCCGAACTGCTGCGCCAGGTCGTAGGTGATCTTCTTGCCCAGCCCTTCGGTGTCGCAGAAGAACGGCACGGCCTTGTTCGGCACCTTCGCGAGCAGCGGGTTGCCCACTACCTGTGCGAGTCCGCGCTTCACCTGGGCGGCGAAGTCCGCGATCCCGGTGCGATTGCCCTTGTACTCGAACAGTGTGAACCGTTCGGGCTTGTGGACGCTCGCCATGTTGATGACGCAGCTGTCGGAGTCGTCGAATCCGTAGTCGATGCCGCCCGAGAAGAACACGTCCGCCGCGGGCTGCCCGGCGATCCACGCCGCGAGCTCGGCCTCCTTGAAGTGGTTCCGAGGCAGCAGGCGGAAGACCACGGCCTCCGTGTCGTAGACGCCGATCTCCCCTCGGTACTCCCGGCGGAAAATCTGGTTGTCCTTCTTCCAGCCCTTCTCCTCGAGCACGCGGCCCAGAATCTCCTCGTGATCCGGGATGTAGGGATTCACCGTCATGTTCCAGTTGAACCGCGAGGTCTGCGGGCCGTTCTCCGCGTACTTCTCCTCTGCATAGTTGCCGGCCACCCGCGAGGGGGTGCCGCCGAGGCAAAGCTGGGAGTCCGCGAAGTCCTTCAGCGCCGGGCCCAGGATCTCCTCCGTGAGCATCTTCAGCTTCTCGTAGCTGCGGCTCTGGCACTCGTCCACGATCGCCATGAGCAGGGAGTGCCCGCGCATGTTCTCGAGGTCCTGCTTCGTGGCCGAGCCCTTCACGAAGATGCGGACCCCGGTGTTGAGCTCCGCGCACTGCTCGGCGATGTGCGGCTTGAAGGGGACGTGGAGGTAGTTGAGCACCGCCATGAGCTTCGGCCAGAAGATGTCGAACGCCGCTTTCGCCGTGAGGCCGATGTAGAAGATGTCGCCTTTCTCGTGGCTGATCGCGCAGTCGACTGCCTTCGCCGCCCAGGCGTCCGTCTTGCCGGCGCGGCGCCCGCTGACGTTCACCACGAGCTTCTTGCGCGAGAGCAGCACCTCCCGCTGCTCGTCGAAGCAGTACAGGGCGAGCAGGTAGCGCAGGTACTTCACGTCGTCGGTGCGGCGGTTCTGGAGGATGTCGTCGATCTTGTCCAGGTGCGGGAGAATGCGCTGCACGAAGTCGCCGAGGGGCCGCATGTCCTTCGAGGTCATGACGGCCTTCATGTATCGGTTCAGCGCCGCGATCGCGAAGGGAGTGGCGTTCGGGTTGTCGAGGGCGAGCGCCCCCTGCTCGTTGACCGGCGCCTCGATCATCTGAGCGAAGAGCTGCGCGGCGAAGTGAGTGTACCCCGCCACCCTGCCCCGAGGATTGCCGGACTGACCTTTCTTGAACCTGTGCTCGACGGGCGGGTTGGGAATCATCACCCTACATAGTGCCGGGTAAGGCGGGGGATTTCGCCTCGAGGAAGTGCTTCATGCGCTCGAAGCAGATGCGGTACTCCATGCCGTGCTCGGCCCGGCGCTTCTCCAGGTAGCCGCCGGCGACCAGGCGGCCGATGAACCAGTAGTACCGCGGGGGGCGCAGGCGCATCTCGCGCATGATCCGCGCCTCGTCGGGGGAGAAGAACATGCCGTGCCGGCCGCTCTTGTCCCACCGCTGGGGGAACTGGTTGTACAGCTGCATCATCACGAGGGCCTGGAACGGCGACATCTCCCGCAGCAGCCCGTCGCGGAGACGGAGCGCAGGGTCACCCGCCACGGCCGAGCATCCTCTCGATGCGGTCGATGACGTACGCGATCGGCGGCTCCCCGTCGCTATGGATCTCCTCTGTGCCCTCGTATGGCCGCGCCTGGCCGAGGCGCCGGCACTCCACGAGCTCGACGTGGGCAGCAAGTAGGAGATCGCGCACCGCAGCGGAGGCTTGCTTGTCTATCCCCTCCGCGGTCTCTGCCGGCTTCTCATTGATCCACATGCCGTGCCAGCAGAACGGCCCAGTCATTGACCGAGTGAAAAAGGATAGGGATACTATGAACTTCTCTTCTTCACGAAGCAACCGCTTCAGCTCCTCGATCTTCCTGTCAATCTTCTTACGCTTCATCTCTCAGCCACCTCACCAGCTCCTCGATGAGACTCGACACGCTCATCTTGTTTGCCTCGGCGTAGCGTCTCGCGTAGTCCGCCAGCTCGGGCAGCAGGCTCGCCTTGACCACCTCGCGACGCCGGCCTCCAGTGGAACGTGCGGAAAACCTGATGCAGCGTCTCGGCGTGTTCGTAGATCCATCGCCGCTCAACATACTCTGCAATCCTCCTGATCGCAACGCGGTAGTACAACGAGCGGCACAGGTCCGCCGCGATCTTCTTTCCCTTCGGGTGCTCGGCTACCAGCAGGTCGAGCGCCGCAGCCGCCGGCACCCGCTCGGGGTTCTCGCCGATCGCGGAGTGCCGATCGATGTCGCCGATGACCGACAGGTGATCCTCGAAGCACTGCTGTCGGCTGCGCGCAGGGGCGAACATCACGTATCGCACATCGCACCGCAGGCGGCTGCTGAAGTTGCGGACCCGGTAGTCGGGGTGCTTCAGGTACTGCGCGATGAGTCTCGCGCTGGCGTCTGTGGCGAGCTCCTCGATCTGGTCGACGGATAGACGAAGCCCGCGGCGCCGGCATTCCCACCGCACGATGCCCGCGGCGATGGCCTGGCACTCCTCGCGTAGCGGCGCCAGGGCCTCGGCGCGGCCGGCGTGGTAGATCGACTGCAATCCGATGGCCCGCTGGTCCGGCGTCACCGCTTCACCTTCTGTTGTCCCGCCTGCTCGACCTCGAGCCGGCACTTCCCGCGCTGCGACGGGTCGTACCACCGGCAGCGCTTGAAGCACTGCGCGCGCTTGAACCGAGCCGGCACCATCGGGCACCTACGAAGACGTATCTGCATGGCTCCCCTCCCTGCTGCCGCCTGCACGTTCACGCGCCCGGCTCCCGGATCAGCGGCAGCAGATCCACGCCGGATTCCGAGAGGAAGCAGTACAGCCCGCTCTCGAGGCGGTTGATGGTGTCCTCGTCCAGACTCAGCACGAGCTCGTCGCTGATCAGGTGCAGCGCCTCGTGGAGCACCGTGGCGATGGTCCGCTCCGCTGGTCGCCCGCGCTCGAAGATGATGCGCAGCATGTCGTGATTCTTCTCCCCGAGCCCGCCGTCGATGTGGTCGACCCACGTGAGCTCGTAGGTCTTCCCCTGGATCACGAGGTGCTGCCGCTCGCTCACTTCCGCGCCTCCTTCTCGGCTGGCTTCTTCAACCGCCGCAGTTCCGCTATCCGCTCGGCGAGCTGTCCGGCTCGAGCGTTGTAGGTTGTGGTCTGCGCTCGGCTCACGCCACATCCGTTCCGCTGCGTCTTGCGGAGATAGCCGGCGTGCAACTTATCGAGCCGCCGTTGGCATTCAGCGATATCCTCGTCGACCGTCACGCCTTCTCCTCCTTCGGGTAGCGGCGGGCAGCTTCGGCTTGTGCCTCGTCGCGGCTCGGTAACCTGCCGGTCGTAGCGAGGATGTGGTACATCCACTCGCCGTGGTTCATCCACGCCGCCTGCTCCCGCTCGCGGACCTCGGGTTCCAGCAGGGCCAGGATGCGGCGGGCCTCGGCTTCAAGGTCGACGAGTGCCGCCCCCTCCCATTCTTGCAACTCCCGCGCGATCTTCTCCACGGCGGTCATGGCTTCCCTCCCAGCAGGGCGTCGCAGCGGCGGTTCCATTCATTCCTCAATGACCCCGGCAACATATCTGGTACAGTCGGCGAGGAGAGTGGAGCGTTCTCCAGCAGCCAGCGCACCTCCCGCCACAGCCCGTCGTCGGGGGTGGAGAGCGCGGCGAACAGACATCCATCAGCGTGACTCATTTCAGCCCATTTCTTGCCATCACTTGATACATAACAGTATGGGCAGCCATGACGCCCACCCCCATCGACATTCACCACGAAATATTCCTCAATCCAAGCCAGTATCTCCCGCATCCTCTCGTTGGCGAGGCGCAGGGTGCGGATGGTGTCGTCGCTGATGCTAAGCTGGACGGGGGTTTGTATCGCCGGCTGGCTGTGTTGGTATTTCACCATGTCGCGGCACATCTCCTCAGAGTATGTGTGCCAGTTCCCGCAATACGAGCACTGGCCTATAGACGTTCCGCCAGTTGTTATACCGCTCACCTCTCTGCCTCCTTCGCCCTGCGCGCCTCGATGCGGGATTCTAGGTGCAGAATATCACCGCAAACCATGGGACTCTCGGGATGTACTCGACACTCGTACCACGCCCGATAGTCCGCAAGCTCGGCCCGGCACTCGGCCAACTGCTTGGCCAAATTAGATGCAGCCACCTTCTCACCACCCCCGACATCGACGGGGGCTATCGCCACATCAAGAGCCTCGTGACACTCGGCCAACTGCGTGGCGAGGGCGTTGCGGGCTTCCTCGGCTTCCGCAGCGGCGTAGTGCGCGAGCGATCTGCCGAGGCTCATCCCCTGCCGGTGGCATGCCTCGACGTTCTGGTTCGCCGCGGCCTCGGCGAGCTGGCATCGCCTGTTGAGGCGCGTGTTCGTGGCCTGGGCATCGCCGAGCGCCGCGTCGAAGTCCTCGAGCAGCGCCTTCCACGCAGCCGGCAGCGCGCTCCATCCCTCGGTCGTCTGTAGCCGGTCATGCAGTTCCTTCGCGGTCATCCCTTGCCTCCTTCGCCCGGCGGGCCTCGATGCCAGAGAGTGCCTTGCTCGCGTGGATGTACACCTTGTCCGGCTCAGTCGAATCGCGGATGCACCTTCCCAACGCATTTCGGCACTCGGCCAGCTTCGCGGCGATGGCGTCGCGCTCCTTAATGGTGTGGGCAAGCGC
>Ga0116153_10002008_pt1 | contig 16917 bp, 9 predicted proteins | sample AD_UKC028_MetaG_FD_89896 | JGI IMG/M metagenome (GOLD analysis project Ga0116153, IMG submission 89896) | Active sludge microbial communities of municipal wastewater-treating anaerobic digesters from USA - AD_UKC028_MetaG | ecosystem: Engineered > Bioreactor > Anaerobic > Digestate | place: USA...
GTGTAGAGAAGAGGATTGAGGTTCCCGTATGCGTAGAGATTATTTCCACCTCGGAAGCCAATCGGATCCCGGCTCGCGAACCTCCCCAGACGGGGGTTGTAAAACCGGTTCCGGTTGTTGTAAAGCCCGGCGAAAGGCTCCCAGCGCCTTCCGGTGAACAAGTAAGGATCCAACACCCTGGCGAAATGCCGCCCATGGTGCCACGGGTCATGCTGGGGCAGCCCGAAGGTCCGGTTGCCCTCGAACCGGTCCAGGAGCCCCTCCAGAGCATCCTCGCGACACGGTGGAACCAGGTGCTTGGGGTTGGCCGGCCAGCGGAAATTCCCCCAGGCATCGTAGGCCACCCGGGCCATGGCATGACCGTCCCGGTTGGTGACGGCGATGGTGCTCCCCAAGGCATCCTTCAGAACGTTCAGGCCGCGACCGTAATACCGCACGGATTCGATGTCATCAGCCCCGGGGCCCGACACGAATTCCCGGATCCGCGACAGGCGCGGGGTCTTCCAATCCGGGAACACCTTGCAGAACAGCTTCGGCAGTTCCGGCAGCTTCAGGTATTCGTGGCTTTCGTCGTCTCCATCGAACACGCTGACGAAAGTCAGCCCATCCGCCGTCCGGGTCACCCGCCGCCAATCCTCCGGCAGATACCCGTAAACCTCGCTGTCGATCCGCTTGGCACACCGACAGCTCTTGCCGCCGTGGCGGGAACACGGCAGATCCCGCTCCATGCGCAGGAGGCGGTTGTCGGCCGACCAGGCATATTTGGTCTCGAGCTGGCTCTCGACCGACCGGACGAGGTTGCCGTCCTTGTCATACTCGAACACATCCGACCCACGCTTGGTCAGGCGGCCGCCGGTGTCATACTCATACAGCACCGGCGTCCGGGAACCAATCGCTTCCGATAACCGGTCCCCGGCCCCGTTGTAGGCGTAACGAATGATCTCGTTGCCCGGGTAGGTGACCTGCTTCAGGAAGTTCGAACCGTCATACCCGAATCGGGTCACCTGGTTGGCCTCATCGGTCAGGGTAAGCCGGTTTCCGACGGCGTCATACGCATACTTCATCGAGGCGATCAGCCGCGAGGATCCAGACAGCCGTTCGTGTCGGATCTCGGTGACCTGGTTGGCCGCGTCATATTTCGAGGTGGTCCGCACCCCGGGCCGCTCGATCCCGGTCATCCGGCCCGCGGCGTCGAAGGCGAATTTGATGGTGTCCGCCCGACTGGGCGGGTCGAGGACGGTCAGACGATTGACCGGGTCATACCCGTAGACGAATTTCTCGTTCTCCGGGGAGAGGCTTTCGATCCGGTTCCCCGCCTTGTCGTAGGTATGCTTCCAGGCCTTGTTCCACGGCAGGAACGTCTCGGCGGTGAGGTTGCCGATGGCGTCCCAGCTCTTGAGGACCCCGGTGGCGGCGCCGGTCCGGGAGATCTCACGTCCTTCCGCGTCATACCCGAACGTTGCAACGTCACCGTTCGGATACTCCACCCGGACCAGTTGATCCATCACGTCATAGGCATACGTGGTCCGCTCCGACCGGGCGTTGGTCTTCCGGACCCGGTTCCCGACGACGTCATAGGCGAAGGAGACCGTCTGCCCCTGCGGGTCGGTCTCCGACAGCACCCGCCCCAGCACGTCATACGACCACTGCCAAACCCGGTTGGCACCATCGGTGAACCGCAGCTTCCGTCCGACGGCGTCGTACCCGTATGACACGGTCCGGCCCTCGGGATCGGTTTCCCGCAGCACGCGATCCAGAGCGTCGAATTCGGTCTTGGTCCGGCGTCCCAGGGCATCGATTTTGCCTACCTGTCGCCCGACCGAATCGAACTCGAAACGGGTCGTCCGACCCAGGGCATCGCTCTCGCTGGTCAGCCGGTCCATCAGATCGTAGGTCTTCGAACTGACCCCGCCCAACGGATCGACGACGCTGACCATGCGGCCGGCCCGGTCGTAGTTGAAACGCCAGGTCTGCCCGGTTGCATCCTTGATGGTGGTCCGCCGATTCCCGGCATCGTAGGTATAGCCGGTCTTGTGGCCCAGCGGATCGGTTTCGCCCAGGAGGTTGCCGACCGGGTCGAACTCCCAGGTCATGCTGGCCTGATCCGGGCGCACGGCCTTCACCTGCCGGTTGAGGTCGTCGTAGTTCCAGGTCCAGGTGTTGCCCAGGGCATCGGTGGTCGTGAGCAGGTTCCCGACCGCGTCATAGGTGTGCTTGACCTTCTTGCCGTCCGGTCGGTTCAACTCGGTCACCCGATCGAGCGGGTCATAGGTGTAACCGGTGATCCGGCCGAGCGGGTCCGTTTCCGTGGTCTTGCGATCGGCCAGGTCATACTGGGTCTGCCAACGGCTTCCCGCCGGGTCGATGACCGCCAGAACCCGCCCCAGGGGATCGTATTCGAACTTCGTTTCGTTCCCTAAGGCGTCACGTTGGGTGACCAACCGGCCTTCCGTGTCATACTCCCGGTTCATGGTGGTGCCGTCGGGGTAGACCACACTGGTCACCCGGCCGAATCCGTCATACGCGAACTTGGTGACCCGGTTCAGGCCATCCGTTTCGGTCAGCTTGAGACCGGCATTGTCATAGGTCATCACCAGGGTCGTGCCGTCGGGATACGTCTTGGTCAGAAGGTTTCCGGCCTTGTCGTAGGTTCCCTTCGTTTCCCGGCCGAGTTCGTCACGTTGAACGACGAGATTCCCCGCCACATCGAATTCATAGCTTAGGAACCGCCCATCGGGCCCGGTTCGCTTGGTCAGCCGATCCAGGCTGTCATATTCGAAGCTGGTGGTCTGTCCTTTGGGATCGGTCAGAGTCAGGATGTTGCCCCGGGCGTCATAGGTCAGGGCGGTTTCATTGCCGAGCGGGTCGATAACCTTCAGGAGCTGGGAACCGCTCTGGTCATACACGTAGCGCGTGACCCGGCCCAGAGGATCCGTTCGGGTGAGGCAGTTGTTGAGATTGTCGTAGGTATAACGGGTGTTTTTTCCGGCCGGGTCGGTCTCGGTGAGCAACCGACCTTGCCCGTTCCACTCGTAACGCCATGTTCGGCCCAGAGCATCGGTCTTCTTCGTGATCTGTTGCTGGTTGTGGTCCCAGGCGAAGGCGATCACGTGCCCGAGAGCGTTGGTGACGGTGGCCAGGCAAAAGGCTTGGTCATACCCGTAGTTCGTGGTGTGACCCAACGAGTCGGTATACGACAAAAACAGGGAGTTGGACGAGGTATAGCTTTTGGTGACCAGGGGCAAATGCTCCCCAAACTCCCGGGAGCTTTCCAGATCCCCATTGGCGGTGAGCTTGTACTCGTGAGTGACACCGATGGGGTCGACATACGTCATCCGCGTGGTATCCGAGGCCCAGGCAAAGGTGGAAGATTCGCCATTGGGGCCGGTGACGGCAACCGCCCGGTTGTCACGATATTCGACCTGCGTGATGATGTTGCCCGGCCGTTCGATGCGGCACAACAGCCCGGCCGGGGTGTACCCGTAGGAGGTTGCCTGTCCAAGCGCGTTGGTGAAGCCAACGAGATTCCCGGCTCCATCGTAGGTATAAAAGACAGTGCGCCCGGTCGAATCGGTCGCGCCGACGACCCGACCATCGGCGTTGCAGGCGAACTGCATCCACTGTCCGGCGGGGTTGGCCATTTTGTTCAGGCGGCCATTGGTATCGTATTCAAAGGTCACCCCAGGATCCCCATGGGTGTTACTGATGGCGATCAGGTTCCCGGTGGGGTTGAACTTCCAGATGTTCCCACGGGGGTTGGTGGCACACCACTGGCCGCTGCCGGAATCCTTGGTCAACCGCAGGGTGGAATTTGCCGACCCCACGAAGACGCCGTTCTCGAGACGGAAGACGATACGCGATCCATCGCCATCGATGAAAACGACATCGCTATCCCCGATGACCAGGCGGGCGCCGAATGAGGTGCTCCACCCGCGGCCAAAGGGACCAATGTTTGGATCCTTTGAGTTGTAGGCACGGGCAAGAGACAAGGGAAGCCTGGATTTGAGCGTCAGATCTTTTTCACTAAGATAAAAGCTGCCGGACTTGATATTGACGGGGTCTCCGGCGTTGTCGGGCTTTGAACTGGTGGAAGATTGATTCTCATTCTCACCAGTTTCATCGGAAAGCTTCTTTTCTTTCTCGACGTCAGTACCGGTCTCGGTTCCAGTTCCTGTTCCTGTGCCGGTCTCTGAATCAGTGATGGTCCCAGTTCCAGTATCGGTTGATGTCTCTGTTCCAGTTCCGGTAACAGTAGCGGTTTCCGTAGCTGTTCCAGTTAAGGTGCTGGTTCCAGTACCCGTCAATGTTTCTGTGCCGGTGGCAGTGCTTGTGTCAGTAGCAGTGCCTGTTTCTGTATATGTGCTAGTCCCGGTATCAATATCGGTATCAGTATCCGTGTTGGTGTCAGTATCGGTATCTGTTGCGGTTCCAGTATCTGGCTTGGGGTATTTTCCAACGATCGTCAACGATGGTCCCCAATTGCTTGAAACAACATTGTTCTCTTTGTCAACGCTATACACGGTAAGGAGAAACGTTACTGAATAAGTATCTCCAGGCGTCCCGCCATAAATGGGGTGAATAGTGCTGGAAGAAACTCCGCACACACCACCTGAGGGGCCAAATACCAAATTTGGAAAATTACAGAATGGCTCGCCGGGAACAACGACGGCCTGTAGCTCTGGTTCATCGGTTGACGTCTCGACAAGAAGGGTGCTGTCCTGTTCCAGATACCACGGATTAGGGCTTACCGTGACATTAACAGTCGCAAGACAATTGGAAACGGTGAAAAGAAAAAAGATGGTTATGGCAAGATGCAAAAAGCGCTGGCGCATTTTCTTCTCCTCTGTCTCAATCATTTACCATAACCAAGGTTGGTCAACGCTTGGGTAATAAGAAATTTTTTGGGTCCATCCTGCTCGATGACGCGCTTAACTAGATTGGTCACAGGCACATCCGGGCAGTTCCAAGCAGTAGAAACAACGGTTATTTTCCTTCCCTGAATTGTTGTCGTCATTCGCTTCTTGATCCAATGACATTTATACGCCTTCCCGCCAAGAGTGAGTGTCTCATAACCTTCCCCAATCTTTTCTACGATTGTTACGTTTCTTTTTTCGGCTTTTCCAGGCGATGGAGAGTCGGCGGTTGATAGCTTCATAACGTTTTCAATGAAGGTTTTTCCGTGAGAAGTTACTCTGTTCTTGACGAATAACAGAGTCTTTTCCACTTTGGTAACCTCTTGACGGATGGTCTGTTCCATCGTTTTCCCATCTATTTCCGTAATTGTCTTCATCTCAACCCAATCGCCAACACTGGCGGCTTTTGCCGGTTTTGCTGGTGGAGCCGCGATGACATACGTCGTTAAAGCCACTGCCAAAAGAATTGCCGAGAAAAACCGCTTCATGCGTCGCCTCCTGGTATGAGAAAACCCTCTACTGAATTTCCGGTTTGGGGGCTTGCTTAGAGAACCTCCCTAAGCAAAGCAATGACAATGTTAATGCAGATCAGTATCTGCCAAATCTTAGAATAACATCCGGAAAAGAGCAAGCACGTTGGGTACGTTGGGTAAACCTAACTCTTTCCGCGCATCAGGCCGATATTGCGGGCGATGATCCGCCTGAATCTGCCCTCGACATCGGTTCGGCCGGCCCTGGCATGGCAGGGGCCGGTGGTCGTCGTGGCTCCCTTCAATCCGGGGGCGACAGCCCGAAGGAATCGCCCTGGCCAAGCAGCAATGGGCTTCCCGGGGAAGGAAGAAGGTGTCCCAACGCTTGGGCGGCACACCTACGACAACGCGCGAGAGCCGGCAGGCAAAAGGCGCTCCTGGTGCGGGAATTTGGGATCAGCCGGGAAACGGTATATCCATAGATCCACTCTGAGAGATGATTCCTAGAGCTACGATTTCCTTAGCGTACGTAATTTTCAGTTTGGTGGGGTGACCCCGAGTTGCCCCTATTGAGGAGGGAGTCGAGATTCTCGTGCTTGTGTTACCAAACACTAGACAGGAATGCAACAACTGCTCAATTTTGCAATATTACTGCAAGTTTCTTGATCATATTGCGCGAACGTGGTATTTAGAACCGTTAACCCACCTTTGAGGTAAGTCCATGATGATAGAATTTCAGGTTACAAATTTCCGCTCCTTAAAAGACACCCAAACCTTAAGCATGGTTTCAAGTTCTGACAAGGAACACCGGGAAACAAATGTTATTACTCAGCTCCCGGAGTATCCTTTGCTGTCGTCTGCCGTTGTTTTTGGAGCCAACGCTTCCGGGAAATCAAACTTAATTCAGGCTATTTTGACAATGAGAAATATAGTCATGATGTCCGCTAAAGAAACAATCGCAGAAGAAAAATTTGGTTTAGAACCGTTTATTTTTTCAGCGAAAGAGAGATCTCTTCCCACAAGATTTGAGATCACATTTATTCTTGATAAAACACGCTATCAGTATGGGTTTTCAGTAACAAAACTGCTTGTTTTTGAAGAGTGGTTGATATTCTACCCCAATAATCGACCAAGTCTTCTTTTTGAGCGAAGTAGAATAAATGATCGGTATCAGTGGAAGTTTGGTTCTGCCTTAAAGGGAGAAAAGAATAGGCTGGCTGCTTTTACCCGGCCAAATTCTTTATTCCTCTCGTCAGGTGCAAATTTAAACAATCCCCAGTTAATCATGGTTTTTAATTGGTTTAAAAATTGTCTGCGATTTCTCTTAAGTCAGGGTCATCCAGAACCAACAATTTCATTTTTTGAGAAAAGCGATACCGCAAAAGAAACCATTATAAGCCTAATGCAAGACGCTGATTTTGGTATTGAAGACATCCAAATTGAAAAGCGCCCTCTTTCTCCAGAAAAAGATTTCCCCAAAGGGGTTCCGCCTGAAATCAGACATTTGCTGCAACCACAAAAGGGCGCTGTTGAGATCGTTGAAATTTATTCCTTTCACAAGGAAATTGATTCAGAGAAGAAAATTCCAATTGATCTAGCTCGAGAATCGCTGGGTACCCAGCGGTATTTTTGTCTATTGGGGCCTTTTTTAGACGTTCTTTCTAACGGCTACACCCTCTTTATGGATGAACTTGAACAATCACTTCACCCCATTTTGGCCCAAAAGGTAATGCAGATGTTTCATGATCCAAAAACAAATACGAATGGAGCCCAATTGATATTCACAACACATAATACCACTTTGCTTGATTCAAAAAATTTGCGGCGGGATCAAGTCTGGTTTATGGAAAAGGATCGCGGGAGCGCTTCCCACCTATATTCGTTACTTGAATATAAACCAAGGAAAACGGAGGCGCTTCAAAAGGGTTATCTTGAGGGCCGTTATGGTGCAATCCCAATGCTGGGGGACTTTAAAATTTGATGGGCAAGTCGAGCCACTTCAGGAAAAACAAAACTTATCGCCGGGTTCGTGGCAGAATTGAACCTGCCAAGAAAGTCCTTATTGTTTGTGAGGATGAAAAATCTGCTCCTCTATATTTTCGTGAATTGTGCCGGGATCTTCAGATTTTGGTTTTCATTGAAATCTGTGGGGAAGAGTGTGGTAGTGCGCCAATCAATGTTGTAGATTATGCCATTAAGAGAAAGGGCGAGAATTTCAAGGCAAGAGGTAATCCGCACTTTGAGAATATATGGTGTGTAATGGATGTTGATAAACACACGACTCTTGCAAAAGCTATTAACAAGGCGAAAGGCAATAAAATTGCGGTCGCCTTATCAAATCCATGCATTGAATATTGGTTTTTGTTGCACTTCAGGAAAACATCAAAATATTTTTCGTCACCAGACCAAGTTGTGCTGGAACTGAAAAAGCACGTTCCTCAATATGACAAGGGTTTTGCCATTTATTCTGTCATTTCCGATAAAACTGAGATCGCTTTATCTCGGGCCGTAGAATTATTTAAGACGCGCTCTTCTGAGGAGACAGTTGTTACCCTTAATTCTTCTACCGACGTTCATTTGCTAATGAATCAACTGGGAGAAATATCGAAAAAACCCTATACATAGCTTTGGTAGCCTCAATTACGATTTTCCTAGGGAGCAATGGAACGTAAAACTCCGGTAAGCAACCGCAGGTTCGGTTTCATCACCCCGGCCACCTCTGCTAAATGCTGACTCCAAGCAAGGTCACGGGAACCCCGTTGCACAAACCAGGGTTTGTGCAACAAACGCCCGAGGGCTTGGAAAGAAGCTCCTGGACAGGAAAAAGGGCAAGGAGCGGTAGAAATGGAAAATCCTTATGTGATGTTTCCGTTCCGTTACTCCCCAGACCCCACCTTCTGCCTTGCCCCTCACGGGGTCCGCTGATCAGAGATACAGCGGAACTTGGCGGGCTGGTTTGCGGTAATGCAGAGTTGGTCGGCCTAGCAAACTGCTAATAAAAAAGTTTTTTGTTTTTCTTCACAAAGAACGCTAACAAGATTGGGTTATTAAGTTAAATCAACCTTTCGAAAGGAATAACCGGAAAATCTATTTTCTTCAAACAGTGATTTAAATTTTTCTGAAACAAAAAACCTGGATTCATAATCCCTTAGCCGAAAAACATCCAAACCAACAAGCCTTTCCTTTTTTAGAACAAATTTTGTTACCCCAGCTAATTTGCCTCTTACATTTGGGTTTGGAAAATCCGTGCTAAACCTGTTGAATTCTGAATTGTCATAATCAAAAGCTTCAATAAAGAAAAGAAAATTGGCAAGGGAAAAACCATCTAATTTTTGCCCCTTAGAGTTAAGGACAGAAACGGGCAGATACTGGATGCCAGCAATATTTTCCTGCAAGATTTTCACCAATCTTGATGAAAAAATCGGCAACATTAAATGATTTTGAAGGGCATCATCCGGACATCCATCATTTTTTTTCTTCTTTGCCTGAAGAAAAATGCTGGAATTCCAGGATAGAATTTCTTTTCCCTGTAAAAATGAGCTTCCAGAAAACCCATTTTCGGAGAAATTATCACTGTCGCATACAAAAGGATTTTTTACGGTATTATCGCATTCTATCGGTTGATACCAATCCAAACTATAATCCTCCTTTGTATGGCATTCTCGGGTTCTTCAATAACTGCTCCTTTAGTTCATTCAAAGCTGATTTTAAAGCGGCATTTTTACTCTCCATAGAGGTCAAACCACTCGTAGCCCTTTTTAAATAATCGAGAACATACTGTTTGTAAGCCACTGTGTGGCCACCAGAATGGCCGACTAAATCAACGATATTAGTCGGATCTTTAAGTGTCATGCCTGCTTCTTTAAAAATAGCTTCATAGGCTTCAGTAAAGCCGCTTTTAATAGCTTTGTCGGAGGCAATATGATGAAGCTCAGAGAGCCCCTTTCCACTTTGGGCCGTTACCCCCGTTGTTCCTTGAAGAGTCTGCAAATCTTTTCTGAGTTTATCCTGTAGCGATTCCCATGCCTTAAGGTTTCCATATGGCCATCCCAAGGAACGAATTATCTTTATTCGCTTTCCGACATCAATGATGGCATTTTGAACTCTTTCCACTGCCTGCTCATATGACAGGTCTGGTTCCCCAGGGTTTAAAATTTCGGTGACCCAAGAAAAAGAAGGATCATCGAACGATGTAAGCCCAAACGGATCAGTGTAGATAAACACGGATCGGGCGAGAATTTCCAGGAAACGAACCGGGTAACCCCGATGTGATCTTGCTTCGCGCTGGGTCAGATCCGGGCGGCATTCCGCCGAAATCGGCGCGACCCCTTGACGCGAGTTTATGACCATATTGCCTTCCGCGCTATACCCCGTCAGGGTCAGCAGAAGGACCAGGGCCAGGAGAAGCTTTCGGAGCCTCATGTAACGCCCCCTCTGTCGGATCGGCCCGGCAGACCGGGCCTCGATCACAAGCATTTTAACCCGGATCGGGTCTCGAAGGAAAGAGGGAGGCTTCTTCGTTTAGAAGCTCTGGGAGCCGCTTCTTTAGCAGCTACTAAAAAAGAACTGCTGTACAAGGTACACGAGACTCTCCCCCTCAATGCGCTTTTGGTCCGTCTCAGCGACCACGAGCCTTCCGTCAGGTCGGCCACCTTCCGCCGGACCCCAGACCAGCCCGCCGGGGCCGCTCGAACGAAGTTGAGCGGCCCCCCGTAAGGGGCAAGGGGCGCCGCGACCGGCCGGGACCATGGGCCAGGTCCGCCGAACCCGGGGTTCGGTGGCCAGGGGGCGGGCGCAAGCGACGTGACGGGAGCGCCAGGGAAGGCGCGATCCGGCGCGGCGGTTGCTCCTCCCGCCCCCGGTGGCCCGTGGCACCCGTCCCGGTCGTGGTGACCCGCAGCCGGCGGGCGGGCGCCGAAGCCACGAGGCATCCGATTCCTGGGGCGTGGCCCTGGCCCCGGCTCCCCACCGGGGACCGGCCCCGGGCCACGCTACCGCTCAGTCCTTCTTTTTCTTCTCCTTCTTCGTCGACTTGCGGTTCCCGGAAGTCTTGCGAGGGCGCACGACCTCCCCCGGCAGCAGCTTGAGCCGGTGCCCGAGCAGCCGCTTTGCCAATTTCCGCCTTCTGAGCCCGTCCGGGGTCGGTGGCGGGGCGGGGGCCGCGTCCTTCTCCCCTTCCGCGACCAGGGCGGATAGCAGGGCTTCCTTTTCCTCCTCGGCGGTCTCCGCGGGGCGGCCTCCCGCTTCGGCCAGGTCTTCCAGGTGGTCCGGGTTCCTTCGGAGATTCGCTCCCGGATGGGTTTCCCGGAAAACCTCCTGCAGCTTCCGGATGGAAACCCGGGTGTAAATCTCGGTCGTGTTCAGGTTTTCGTGGCCAAGCATCTGCTGGATGAACCGGATATCCGCGCCCCCTTCCAGCATCAGCGTGGCCATGGTGTGCCGAAAAACGTGACAGGATCCCATCTTCCCGACGTTGGCGGCGTTGATGTAGGCGGCCCCCATGTCCGTCAGAGTGTCCGGGGTCAGTGCGTGGCCGTCGTTCGAGAGAAACAGGATTCCCTCATCCGGCGGCACGACCAGGGACGGCCGCACTTCCCGCAGATACTTTTCCAGCCAGGCCAGCGCCCGCTCCCCCACCGGCACCGTCCGATCCTTCCAGCCTTTCCCCTGTTTGATGAACAGCACCCCCCGCTGGGCGTCCACGTCGAAGATTTTCAGGTTCGACAGTTCCCCCCGCCGGATCCCGCTCGAATAGAACACCTCGAAGATGGCCCGGTCCCGCAGGCCCAGGGGCTCATCGACGTTGAACTGGGCGAAAACCTTCTCCACTTCCTCGACCGAGAGAACCCCGCGTGGCAGCGCCTTGACCTTCCGGGGGGTCTCCAGATCGGCGGCGGGGTTCGCCAGGATGAAGTTACTCTTGGTCAGCCACCGGTAGAACGCGATGACCGGCAGGATGTGGGCCAGTTGGCTGTTGTTGGCCAGCGGCCTGCCGTCCGCCTTCCGGTAGTGGAACACATACCGCTGAAACCGCTCCAGCATGGGCCGCGTCACTTCCTGCGGGCGGGTGATCCCCCGGGTATCGAGCCAGTCAGCGAAGAACCGCAGATACTTTTCCCGGCCCTCGAGGGTGGCTTCCGCATACCCCTTTACTCGCGACCACTCGATGAACTGCGGGATGAGAGACCCCATCCCGCGCGGATCGTCCGCCCCGGGTATCGTAGGCTTGGGCTTGAACTTTCCCCGGCGGCCCATCAGGAACCACCCTGTAACAGCTTCTCAGAGCCGTTTCCCTTGTCTTTGGCCGGCCTATGGGTATGTTGGTCCTGCGCGTATGGTGATACTTTTTGCTCCCCCGCCGGTATCTGTGAATTTTCGGGGGTTTTCGGATCGACGGCCGGAAGACCAGCACCGGTGGCCGGCGAAGATTGGTTTTCCGGGGTCCGCCATCCCCCCGTTTCACCCCCGTTTTGGGGCCGTTTTGGCCCCGCCACCTCCGGGTTTGACTCCGCCACCCCCGGCGAAAAGTCCGCCACCTTCGGTTCATACCCACAGGTGGGGGTCTTCGCCTTGAGGCGGTCGAGATCGATCAGGCCGAGGACGAAGGGCTTCCCGTCCCGGCCTTCGCCGTTGTAAAGAAGCTCGTAGACGAAGCTCTGGCCCCGGTAGCCCTTGTGGATCAGCACGTATTCCATGTCCACGAGCCGCTCCAGATGAACCCGGACTTGGGACAGAGACCAGCCGGTGAACTCGCAGACCTCCCGGCGGTGGAACCGGAAATCCTCCTGCTCGATCCCCAGTTCCGCGCACCGGGTCTTGACCAGGCGGTTGAGGTGGTCGAGGAATTTCCTGCTCTGGGGCAGGAGTTCGTCGAGGGTCCGGCCCAAAACTTCGTTGGCTAGCCGGTTTGCCAGCTCGATATCCTCGAACATCACTTCCATGAAGGGTTCCGAGGAACCGTTGACCGTATTGTTCTTCATGGGCCGCTGGTACTGGTGCAGCAGGGCGATGGCCCGGATGAGCGTCAGGTATTTCTTGTGGTCGCGCCTGGTGCGCGTCGTGTCGTCCAGAAAGGTCAGGTCCCGGGCGTAGGGGTTCGCCACCAGGAGCGGCCGGAGGAGCCGCTGGGCGTTGCGGTGGAGTTTGTGGACCAAGCCCCGGCCCCGATACCGGGTCAGCCCTTCGAGCGTCTCCATTTCCCGTTGCAGCCGGTGAATGGCGCGGGTCTGGTCGCGGCTCTCGTTCACCGTCAGCACCAGGCACCGGTTCTGCAATTCCTCGTCGATGTCGATACTGGTGGTGGTGACAAAGATCATGACCGGCCCTTCCACTCGGTATTCATGCGTGACCAGGCGCCCCGTCTGCGGGTCCTTCCCGGTCGAGGCGATGGTCAGCTCTCCTTCGCTCTGCAGGAGCTTGAGGGCGTAGGTGGCCCGCTCCGCGCCCTCCTCCTCGACGATGGCCAGAATCTTGTGTTTGAGGTTCGTTTCGCCCATGTAGAACAGCGATTGCCCCGTCATCGCGGAATACTTCACCCGCTCCTCTTCCGGCATGAAGGCCAGCACGGCCTCCATGAGCGAGGTCTTGCCCGCCGCCGATGAGGATTGGATGATGACCGCAAGCGGGATTTCCAGCTTCCGGGACACCGCAGCCAAGTAACCTACAAGTTTGTTGGTTTCCTCGCCCACGATGCCGCACCGCTCGAAGTCGCTCAGGATCCGGTTCAAAAGGCAGGGGTCCTTCAGCAATTCGAGGGCTTCCGCCCGTTCCTGCTCGGTCAGCACGATTTCCGGTTCCTTCGGAGCGAGGGCATCCCGGATCTGTTTTTCCTGGATCTCTTCGAGTTTCTGGAGCACTTTCCCGAGGTCGCTCTTGATGACATCCTCTTTCAGCCGGAGGTCTTCGGCGGCCTGTTTGATGAAACTCAGGCGGGATCGGGCCGAATACAGGTCGAGGGTGTCGAGGTAGAAGCCCTCCTCCTTCGAGACCATGAGGTTGACCTTGATGGATTCAAAGCTGGTGTTCTTCGACAGGCCCCGCACGCGCCACCGGCGCGTGTCGAGCGTGATGATGATTTCCTCGGTCTTCATCTCCACTATGGGCTCAGGCGCCGGGGGCCGGGAGACCGGCGCCACGGGCGCCGGTTCCGGCGTGGTCGCTGGGCGTCCCTCGGCGGCTAAAGGAAAAATGGCGTCGTCCTCTTTCACGGATTGGGCGGGCATCTCCGAGGTAGGCAGTTCCTGGCCAGGGGTGTTTTCCTTTTTAGCCGCCGGTTCTTCGGTCACCCCACCGCGATCGGGCCGGGCCTTGGCTTTGCCCATCCAGACCGCGTTTCGGATGGCCACGTCGAGGGATTTTTCCGGGGGCTTCACTTTCAGGGCGTATTCGTTGGCGTCCATGTCCTTTGGGAACATGACCCGGAAGCACTCGAAGCCCTCACCGATCAGCTTTTCGGCGAGGGCTTCCGCCGCCTTCTCCCCGGCCGGGTCCCGGTCGTAGGCGATGAAGACCCGCTCTATGCCGTATTTCCGGAAGGCGGCCAGGTGGTCCGGCGTGAAGCCGTTCACCCCGTAGGACGCGGTGACGTTGCGGAACCCCGCGCACCAGAAGGACAAAGCGTCGATGATGGCCTCGCAGAGGATGACATCCTTCGAGGCCTGAAGGCCCTGGACGTTGAACAGGCCCTTATGGGGGCCGGGCAGGTAGGTGTGGTATTGGATGCTGGAATGGTGTTCCTTGGCGGTTTTCCGGCCATACATGCCGGTGACCGTGCCGTATTCATCGTAGATTGGGAAGACCACGGAGCCCCGGAAATGCTCGTGGCCACTGGTTTCGCGAATGATGCCCATCTTCATCAGCTTCGTGCGGATTGTCGCGCCCGCTTGCCGGTTCTTCTCCGGAAGCCGTAGCCCAAGCGTGCGGTTGGAATACCCGATCTTGAAATGGTCGATCATCTCTGAATTCTTCAGGCCCCGCCACTCCAGATAGCCCAGTCCCTCCACGGTTTCCTTGAGGGTCCGGTGGTAGTAATCGATGACTTGGCGGAAAAGTTCCTGCTCGTCCGCGTCGAAGTCGACCGGCGAGGGGAGCTTGCCCCGGACCCTGGTGCTTTTCATGGCCTTGATCGGGCCGGAGGAGAAGGACCGCTCGCGCAGGATCTCGACCGCGTGTCGGAAGCTGACGTTCTCGGACTTCATCACCCAGTCGATCACCGATCCCCCGCCCCCGCAGGCTCCGAGGCAGTTCCAGAGGTTCTTTTCCGGGGTGATGACCAGACTCGGGTCATGGTCCTCGTGGAACGGGCACAGGCCGATGAGGTTCTGCCCGTGCGGCTTCAGGACGATGCCCCGCGCTTCCGCGAGGGCCTGGACGGAGACTTCGGACTTCAATCGTTCGATCTCTTCCTGGGGAAAGCGGGGCATGGGTGGCCTCCTTCGCTTGGGATCAGTGTCAAGCAAATTCTTGACCAATGATCGGTTTTTTTATGCCTTCCAATTATAACAGTATATTGCTAAAATTCAAGAGATAGATGGAGGTGACTCATGAATCCCGAAAACTGGCTTTATAATGAGGACATGCCAAGAAGCGCTTCACAAGCGGAACCCAATGAACTGGGTGCCCGTCTGGCGTCACTCCGAAAGGCGGCAGGAATGACCCAGGCCGAGGTTGCCGAGGCGCTGGGGATTCCCCAGACCACGGTTTCCTTCTATGAACGGGGAGCCAGTTATCTCCCTTCCAGCATCTTGCCGCCGCTGGCGCGCCTTCTGGGCGTTTCCATCGAAGAGATTTTGGGCATCGAGGGCGAAGGCCCTCGGAAGCGTGGCCCCAAATCCCGCCTGGAGCGCCAGTTCGAGACCATTCAAGAAATGCCCCCATCCAAACAGCAGTTTATAAGTAAGCTCTTGGGGGAGATCATCGGAAAGCAAGGCTAGAAAAGCGTCCAAAAGCGCGCCATGGCGGAACCCCGCCCCAGGTGCGCTTTTCATTTTAGTCGGAAAACCCCCTCTGGCCTCACCACCAGGGAAGGCAGGGAAACGGCCCCGCCATCCTCCCCCGTCGGTTCCGTCCGTCGCGGTTCAGGCGACGACGGACGGCTCCGCCGGGGAAGGATGGCTCAGGAAGCTGTTTTACGGCTAAAGAAAAAAGGCCAGGCGGTCCGCGCCCTTTCGGCCCGGAGCCGGGACCCGGGGGCGTGTGGCTCATCGGATCCCCGGCCGCCGGCCGGGGGGGGTGGACCAACAGCCAGACGGTGGCACGGGCCAGGACCGGGACCCCGCCCCGGGGAGCCGGCCTGGCCCGTGCTCGAGAATCGGTGGCCCCCGTGGCTCCGGCGACCGCCCGCCGGCTGCGGGTGAGGGTCAGCAGGACACGGCGGGGCGAACGTGGCGCAAGGCCCACGCCAAGCGGGCCCCTTCCCGACCTTCCCGCTTGTCATGGGCCTTGCGTCGCCACTTGCCGCCCAAGGCCGCCTTGGGCCGGACATCGCCCCGCCGAGGACAGCTGACCCTCACCCTTGCCCCTCACGGGGTCCGCTCAACGGCTCGTTGAGCGGAACCGGCGGGCTGGGTTCCGGTAATGCACTGAGTCTTGCTACAACTGGCCTACTTTTACCATGCCTTTAAGAATTTGAGAAAGATCCTTATCTTCCTCGGGAGAAAGGCGATATTTTTTGTACACTAACGGCGTATCTTTAACATTAGGGTCTAATGTAATTGCCCTATCCATCGCTTCCATTCCTAAGTCAAAATAGGCCATATGCAAATTCAGAAACAATACCGCTGATTTTGGATATTTCTTAATCGACTTTAAAAGAAGCTTAACAAGCTCAGCATGCTGATTACTCTGGAAAAGGATACCAGCTTTAGAAATTATCTTTTTGATCTTAACATTATCTTCCATTGGTCATCATCTAACGAGGAACAAAATCATCAGCATTCTTTGCCGCTGTTTGAATTGCCTGAATCAACCTTGTCTGGTTTGGGGTCGTACCACTTGGTCCAAACCTACGATAAGCATTTATAACTGCATTCTCGAAGGTATCAAGCGCACCAGGATGCCAGTTTTTATTTTTTGCAATCTCCTGAATAACTTTGGTGACCTCAGGATTAGCCGCCTTTCCCCCTTGACTGAAGAGGTCGGTAGCACCCTTCCTGCTTTTCAGGATCGCTTTCAACTCTTCCCACGTATAGGATCCGCTTTTGGTGATCAGGTCCTTTGCCGTCAGGAGCCCCAGCAGAAATTCAAACTCCGCTGACCCAGGCTGTTGGAAAGAAAGACTGTCTACCCAATCAACGTAGGTCCCTTCATAGCCGTCCTTTTCGCAATCCGTGGTGTCCGGCCGTCGGAACCAATCAAGGAAGTCGATTCCCTTCTGCCTGGCGGTATTCCAAGGCATAAGCCCAAACGGATCAGTGTAGAGAAGAGGATTGAGGTTCCCGTATGCGTAGAGATTATTTCCACCTCGGAAGCCAATCGGATCCCGGCTCGCGAACCTCCCCAGACGGGGGTTGTAAAACCGGTTCCGGTTGTTGTAA
>Ga0116153_10002021_pt1 | contig 16841 bp, 14 predicted proteins | sample AD_UKC028_MetaG_FD_89896 | JGI IMG/M metagenome (GOLD analysis project Ga0116153, IMG submission 89896) | Active sludge microbial communities of municipal wastewater-treating anaerobic digesters from USA - AD_UKC028_MetaG | ecosystem: Engineered > Bioreactor > Anaerobic > Digestate | place: USA...
GCAGGCGAACACCAAGAAAACCGAGTGTCCGTGACTGTGTTAGTGTCAGCAAAACCAGGGCAGTGAACGTTTGTTAATGCAAGTGATCTAGACCGCAGCAAGCCCCGGACAGAACCCTTGCCTTGACTTTTCACTTTTCACCTTTTACTTTTCACTTCGCCGGGTTATCGCGGTTACTTGTCACGGGTTACGCGTCACGCGTCACGATAGGTCTATCTGTGATATAGTGCTGCCATGCCGCTGCTGCTGGCCACGTCGCTGATCTGGGCCTTCTCGTTCGGGCTGGTGAAGCGCCACCTGGCGGGCGTGGATGCCGCCTTCGTGGCCTTCGCCCGCCTGGCGCTGGCCCTGCTTCTGTTCCTGCCCCTGTGGCGGCCGCGCCGCGTCCCGGCCGCGGCGGCTCTGCGGTTGCTGGTGATCGGCGCCCTGCAATTCGGGATGATGTACGTCTTCTACATCGAGTCGTTCCGCTTCCTGGCCGCCCATCAGGTGGCCCTGTTCACGGTCTTCACTCCGCTGTACGTGGCGGCCGGCGACGACCTGCGCGAGCGGAGCTTCCGGCCGCTTCACTTCTGGACGGCGCTCCTGGCCGTCGCCGGCACGGCGGTGATCGTCTACCGCGGATGGGGGAGCGCCGGCCTGCTGGCCGGCTTCCTGCTCGTCCAGGCCTCGAACGCCTGCTTCGCCGCCGGCCAGGTCTGGTACCGTCGCCTTCCCGGCGCGGGCGAGTGGGGCGACCGCCGCGACTTCGCCTGGCTCTACCTGGGGGGCGCGGCCGCCTCCGTCCTGGCCTGGTACGTGCGCTCCGGGGCGGCAGTCCCGCGCCTGGACGCCGGCCAGGCGGGGGTTCTGCTTTACCTGGGGCTGCTGGCCTCAGGCGTCGGTTTCTTCCTGTGGAACGTCGGCTCGGCCCGGGTGTCGGCCGGCACGCTGGCGGTCATGAACAACCTCAAGGTGCCCCTGGCGGTGGCGGTCTCGCTGGTTGTCTTCGCCGAGCACGCCGACTTGGCGCGCCTGGCCGTCGGCGCGGCGGCCATTTTCATCGCCTTGTACCTGAACGCCGATAAAAGAAAGCCTAAGTGTTCGTGTTAGTGTTTGTGTTAGCAGCGGCCATTTCCGTTCTGTCAACTGAGAGGGCTTTTACTAACACTAACACAAACACAAACACAAAGAGATCGGCAAAATTCGTTCCAAAATAGAACTTTATTGGTTAAAAAATAGTATAATAGCTCTTTCGGAAGCCGCAAAAGCCAAGGAGAGCCATAATGAAACGAGGCGCACTGATCGCCCTGCTCGTGATCGTCGTCATCCTGCTGGGCCTGTTCATCCTGGGCGGGTTCATCTATTTGCAGTTCACCCAGGAGCCCTACGTGCCCCAGAAGGCGTACCTCAAGATCGAGCTGAGCGGCACCATCCATGAGACCGCTCCGGCCCGGCTCCTCTCCATGGGCGGCGGCGAGCCGACCATCCATGACCTGTGGTACAACCTGGAGCGGGCCGCCCGCGACCCGCGCATCCGCGGCGTCCTGGTGCGCATCGGCTACCTGGACTGCGGCTTCGCCAAGGTTGAGGAGATCGGCCGCCTGCTGAAGCGCTTCGCCGACGCCAAGAAACCGGTGACGGCCTTCATCGTCGACGGCGGGCTGAAGGAGTGCTACCTGGCCTCCTTCGCCGACAAGGCCGTGATGTTCAAGGGCGGCGCCCTCTCGGTCAGCGGCATCGGCGCCGAGGCCGTGTTCCTCAAGAATACCCTTTCCAAGCTGGGCGTGCAGGCCGACATGTTCCACATCGGCGACTACAAGACCGCCAGCAACACCTTCACCGAGGAACGCATGACCCCGGCCCACCGCGAATCCACCCAGGCGCTCATCGACGACCTGTACCAGGCGGTGATCGATGGCCTGGCCGCCAACCGCAAGCTGGACGCGGCGAAGGTCCGCGACCTCGTCGACCGCTCGCCCCTGCCCCAGGAGGAATACGTCAAGGCCGGGCTGGTCGACTCGCTGGGCTACGAGGATGACCTGTTCAAGCTGATGCCCGCCACCCTCCCCGAGGTAACCTTCCGCACCTACGCCAAGACCCGCTCGCCGCTGCCGTTCAGCGGCAGCAAGAAGATCGCCGTCATCTTCGCAGCGGGCGAGATCAACCTGGGGCGCAGCGGCGGCAGCTCGCTGTTCGGCGGCGAGGTCCTGGGCGCCGACACGCTGGCCGAGCAGCTGCGCAGCGCGCGCAACAATTCGGCGGTGAAGGCGGTGGTGCTGCGCGTCGACAGCCCGGGAGGTTCGGCCGTGGCCTCCGACATCATCCTGCGCGAGGCCGAGCTGCTGGCCGCCAAGAAGCCGCTGGTCATCTCCATGTCCGACATGGCGGCCTCCGGCGGCTACTGGATCTCGCTCGCGGCCAGCAGGATCCTCGCCCAGCCCGAGACGATCACCGCCTCGATCGGCGTCATTTCCGGCAAGCTCGTGCTCAAGGGCCTCTACGACAAGATCGGCGTCACCAAGGAGATCCTGCGCACCTCGCCGTACGCCGCCATGTATTCCGACTACGAGCCGTTCAGCGAGGCGGAGCGGCAGAAGGTCATCGGCGACATGCAGCGCATCTATGGCGAATTCCTGGCCAAGGTGGCGCGCAACCGCAAGATGGACAAGCCGGCGGTGGACCGCATCGCCCGCGGCCGGGTCTGGAGCGGCCGCGCGGCGCTGCGCCTGAAGCTGGTCGACGCCATGGGCGGCCTGGGCGCGGCCGTGGACGAGGCGCGCAAGCTGGCGCGCATCCCGGCCGGCGAGCGCTTCGGTATCCGCGTGTACCCGCAGAAGAAGTCCTTCTTCGAGATGATCTTCGAGCTGGCCGGCGCCAAGGCCCGGAACCCGCTCGACGTCAGGGAGAGGCTGCAGGCCTACCGGAACTATTTCCCGGCCATGGCGTTGCCCTTTGCCCTCAGGTGCTTTTAAGGACGATCATCTGTACTCGGCGTTGGGCGTAAGGACTTCAAGGTTCGACGGCTGGAACAGAACGCATCGGAACTAGTCAGCGGCTTACAGTACGACGGTCCTTCAAGGTTCCACGTCCCATGTTCCACGTACCAAGTTGAAGCACTTTTTGGGGCTTCTAACATGGTACGTGGTACGTGGTACGTGGTACCTCGACGGACTGGAATTTTTTTGGGTTTTGTGAGTTCTAATCCCAGCGCAGGTCGTACTCGGAGACGGGCTGGAAATTGGTCAGCGACTTGAGGATCTCCACCTTCACGTTCTTGCCGCCGGCGATCTCCAGCGAGCGCTCCATCCAGCCGCAGATGCGGAACTCGGTGCTCTTGTCCAGCTCGGGGAAGTGACTGACGCGCACCAGGCAGCGGTGGGTATCGCTCATGGGCACGCTGATGGCGCAGGGGCGGTAGTAGGAGCCGAGGTACTCGCCGGCCTTCTCGACCAGGGTGTTGGTCTTGGGGATCTTGACCAGGATCTTCAGCAGGCCGTGGAAGCGGTTGTCGGCGCTCATGCGGCCGAAGTCCCAGGAGGCCTTTTTCAGGTCCCAGTCGTAGAAGAGCTGGGCGATGTTGGCCATGGGCTCGATCAGCATCTCCTTCAGCGGGAACCAGGCCTCGGGGTTGACCTCGGAGCCGTAGACGCGGCGCGCGGCCGGCGAGATCAGCTCCAGCCACTTCTTCAGCCCGTACTGGCCGAACTTTTCCAGTATCATCTTCGGGGTCGACGCGATGATCATGCCCTTGACTTCAGTCATGCCTCCTCCTCCAGTATCGATTCCGTCCGCTCCGGCCCGTTCAACGGCTTTCCGGATTCATCAGCAGCGACATGGCTTCCTGCCGCGGCCCGAGGTTTTCGCGGAACACGCCGCGCACCGCCGAGGTGATCGTCAGCGCGCCCGGCTTCTTGACGCCGCGCATGGTCATGCACAGGTGCTCGGCCTTGATCACCACCATCACGCCCATGGGGTCAAGGGCCTGCACCAGGTAGTCGGCGATCTGCTTGGTGAGGCGCTCCTGCAGCTGCAGGCGCTTGGCCAGGTAGTCGACCAGGTGGGCCAGGTTGTTCAGGCCGATGATGCGCCCCTTGCGCGGGATGTAGGCGATGCTGGCCATGCCCGAGAAGGGGAGCAGGTGGTGCTCGCACATGGAATAGATGGGGATGTCCTTCAGGATCACCATCTCGTCGTGCTTTTCCTCGGTTAGGCACTTGAGGAAGTCGGCGGGCTCGCGGCCGGTGCCGGCCAGGACCTCGGCGAACATCTCCGCCGCACGGCGCGGCGTCTCCTTCAGCCGCTCGGAGGCCGGGTCCTCGCCGATGCCCTCGAGGATCGCCGCCACGCCGCGCTTAATCTTTTCCAGGTCCATGTTCCTCATGAATGACCCCCAGCACCATGCGCAGGGCCTCCTTGGCCGGCAGACCCAGGGCGTCGGCCAGGCGGCGGACGTCCTCAAACTCGGGCTTGACGTTGGCCGTGCGTCCCTGGAAAACGGCCGTCTTCAGGCGTACGTCGACACCGGCCACGCGCACGCTGCGCGTCTCGCGCGGCAGCACGATCCGGTCGGACAGGCGCTGGCGCAGGCCGATGGCCGATGTTTCGGCGAATATGGCGGCCGCCACCGCCTCGCGCGCCTCGGGGGCGCAAAGGGCCGTCAGCTGGAACCCCGGCCGCCCCTTCTTCATCAGCCCCGTGGCGATGAACACGTCCAGGGCGCCGGCCTGGGCGATCCTGTCGGCGGCGTGGGCCAGCAGCTCGGGGCTGAGGTCGTCCAGCAGGCATTCCAGCACCCAGACGCCGTCGGCGGCCGGCGACGCGTCGCGCTCCTCCAGGACGGCGCGCAGCAGGTTGGCGATGGCGGGAAACGTCTTATGGCCGCAGCCGCAGCCCGTGCGCAGCGGGCGGGCGGTGCGCCCCGGTCCGGCCTGGCGCCCGAAGGTGGTCAGGATCGCCGCCGCCGTCGGCGTAAGCAGCTCGTCCTCGATTTCGCCGGCGCGGCAGGCCAGCCCCTGCACCATGCGCAGCACCGCCGGCGGCGGCACCGGCAGCACGCCGTGGCGGGTGCGCACGCTCCCGAAGCCGGTTACCAGGGTGGTGAACACGATGGGGCAGCGCTCCAGCTTCTCCCACAGCCAGCAGAAGCCCAGGATGTCGACCAGCGAGTCGGCGGCGCCCACCTCGTGCAGGTGGACGTGGCGCAGCTCCTCGCCGTGCACGGCGGCCTCGGCGGAGAAGATGGTCTGGAAGACGAGGGCGGCGTCGGCGCGCACGCGCGCCGAGAGGGGAACGGCGGCGAGGAAGGCCTCGATCTCGGGCCAGGTGGCGGCATGCGCCGCCGGCGGCGCCTCGACGGTGACCTGCCGGCAGCGCAGGTGGCCGCGCTCGGCGTCGGCGACCGTCACCCGCACGTCGAGGCCGATGGCCTCGAAGGTGCGCGTGAACTCGGCGCCGCAGTCGAGCAGGTCGATGAGCGACGCCAGGATCATGTCCCCCGAGGCCCCGCATTCGGTCTGGAACAGCAGTTCGCGCGCCATGGCGCCGTTATACCCGATTGCGGCCGGGCCGTCAAGCGCCCGGCTTGACGGCGCCGGAGCGGTTCGTGTATAACCCTGGCGGAGGATGCGCATGAACCGCCAGTCCCGGCCGATGCTGCCCGAGTGGCAGGCCCTGGAGCGTCACGCGGCCGCGCTGCGCTCGCGCAGCCTGCGCGAGCTGTTCGCCGAAGACCCCGAACGCGGCGGGCGGCTGGCGTTGCGTGCCGAGGGCTTTTACGTCGATTATTCCAAGAACCGCGTCACCGACGAGACCCGGGTCCTGCTGTTCCGGCTGGCCGCCGCCTGCGGCCTGGCGGGCGAGACGCGACGCCTCTTCGCCGGCGAGGCGGTCAACGAGACCGAAGGGCGCCCGGCGCTGCACTGGGCCCTGCGCGACCTCTCCTCGGGGGCGTTGGCCATCGCCGGCGAGGACATCATGCCGCGCATCCGCGACGTGCGCGAGCGCATGGCCGCCGCCGCCGGCCGGCTGCGCGCGGGCCAGTGGCTTGGCCACTCGGGCCGGCCCATCCGCCGCCTGGTGCATGTGGGCATCGGCGGCTCCGACCTGGGTCCGCGCATGGCCTGCGCGGCGCTGCGCTTCTTTTCCCAGGGCGGGCCGCGGATCGACTTCGTCTCCAACCTCGATCCCGGCCAGATGGGGGAGACGCTGCGCCGGCTGGCGCCGGAGGAGACCCTGTTCGTCCTGGCCTCCAAGACCTTCACCACCCAGGAGACCCTGGCCAACGCCGCCTGCGCCCGCGACTGGCTGCTGGGGCGCTTCCCCGACCGGGCGGCCCTGGCGCGCCACGTCGTCGCCGTGACCGCCAATCCGCAGGCGGCCCGCGATTGGGGTGTCGCCGCCGAGAACGTGTTCGAGTTCTGGGATTGGGTCGGCGGGCGCTTCTCGCTGCCCTCGGCGGTCGGCCTGCCGCTGATGGCCGCCATCGGCCCCGAGCGCTTTCTGGAGCTGCTGCGCGGCTACGAGGCGATGGACCGCCACTTCCGCAGCGCGCCGCCGGAGGCCAACCTGCCGCTGCTGCTAGCGCTGCTCGGCGTCTGGAACGCCGTCTTCCTGGGGCTGCCGGCGCACGCCGTGCTGCCGTACAGCCATGCCCTGCGGCTGCTGCCCGCCTTCCTGCAGCAGCTGGAGATGGAGTCCAACGGCAAGGGGGTCGACCGCCAGGGCCGCGCCGTCGGCTACGCCACGGCGCCGGTGCTGTGGGGCGGCCCCGGCACCGACGGGCAGCATGCCTTCTTCCAGCTGCTGCACCAGGGGACCCCGGCGGTTTCCTGCGACTTCATCGGCTTCCGCCGCTCGCTGGATCCCTTCGCCGACCACCATGAGCAGCTGCTGGCCAACTTGGTCGCCCAGACGCAGGCGCTGGCGTTCGGCCGCGGCCGCGAAGAGCTGGCCCGCGACCATGTCCCGGTGGCGCAGCGCCCGTTCCGCGCCTTCCCCGGCGACCGCATCAGCACCACCATCCTGGCCGACGAGCTCACCCCCGGGACGCTGGGCCGGCTGATCGCCCTCTACGAGCACAAGGTGTTCGCGCAGGGGGTGATCTGGAACATCGACTCCTTCGACCAGTGGGGGGTGGAGCTGGGCAAGACGATCGCCGCCCGCCTGCTGCCCAAGATCAAGGGCGAGGCCCCCGCCAGCGACGAGGACAGCTCCACGCGGGAGTTGATCCGCTATGTTCGCGACGGACAGGAGAAGTGAAGGAGCCTGAAGAGAGTGAAAGAGTTACAGAACGAGCATTAGCAGAGCTCAATATTCTGACAGACCAGACTCTTTCACTTTTCACTTTTTCACCATTCTTTTCCTGGCAGACCAGGCTCTTTCACTTTTCACTTTTCACTTTTTCTTTTAACCCTGTCTTTGCTATAATGGCGCAATGGCGACGCTGAAATACTTCCTGGTCTCCCTCCGGCCCAAGCAATGGGTGAAGAACGTCTTCATCTTCGCGCCGATGATCTTCTCCCTGCACATGTTCCAGCCGGCCTACATCTGGCGCAGCCTGCTGGCCTTCCTGCTCTTCAGCCTGGTCACCGGCGCCATCTACGTCCTCAACGACGTCCTCGACCGCGAGAAGGACCGCCTGCACCCGGTGAAGAAGGAGCGTCCCATCGCCGCCGGCCGGCTGCGGACGGGACCGGCGCTGGCCGGGGCGGCGGCGCTCCTCGCCGTCGTGCTGGTCCTCATCGTGCGCTTCGACCGCGGCTTCTTCCTCATTACCGCCTTCTACGCCGGGCTCAACGTCCTCTACTCGCTGCTGCTGAAGCGGGTGGTCATCATCGACATCCTGATCATTGCCCTGGGTTTCGTGCTGCGGGTCATGATCGGCGGCGCCGTCAACGACATCGTCCTCTATCCCTGGATCCTCATCTCCACCTTCCTGCTGGCCGTCTTCCTGGCCCTGATCAAGCGCCGCCAGGAGCTGCTGAAGGTTCAGGAGCTGCATCCCGAGCCGGTCACGCGCAAGACGCTGGAGAGCTACACCCTTGCGCTCCTCGACCAGATGATCAGCATCGCCACCGCCACTACCCTCATCTCCTACATCATGTACGTCCTCTCCCCCGACGTGCAGCAGAAGTTCGGCACCAACAACCTGTACTTTACGGTCCCCTTCGTCATTTTCGGCATCTTCCGCTACCTGTACCTGGCCTACGCCCGAGGCCAGGGAGAAAGCCCCTCCGACGTCGTCATCGGCGACCTGCCCTTCGCCCTCAACCTGGTCCTCTGGGTCGGCATTTTCATCCTGCTGGTGATCCGCTGAGGCGCCGGTGGCCGACCTGGCCGTCATCCGCAGGCTGCAGTCCTCGGCCCTCAGCGCCGAGGAGCTGGAGGAGATCCACCGCCGCCATGCCGACGATTACCGCGTGCAGCTGGGGCTGGTGCAGCACCCGCGCTTCCCGCAAAGCACCGCCCTGGGGATCCTGAGCAAGCTGTTCGCCGCCGACCTGGTGCGCGTCATCAAGAACGTCAAGGCCAACCCCTACGTGCGCAAGAAGGCCGAGCTGGAGTTCCTGCAGCGCTACCGCCGCCTGGCGCTCGGCGAGAAAATTTCGCTGGTCAAGTCGGCGCCGAACTCGCTCCTGCTCGCCCTGACCGACGAGGACCAGCCGCCGCTGCTGCAGGCCATCCTGCAAAACCCCAACTGCAGCGAGGAGGTGGTGCTGCGCTTCGTGAACCGCGCCGCCGACCGCAGCCGCTTCTACCAGGCCTTCGACGACACCGCCTGGCACCAGAGCCCGGTTGTGGCCGAGGCCGTGGCCCACGATCCCGAGGCGCCGGTGCGCGCGCTGCTGAAGATCGTTCCCCACCTGGGGCTGACGGGCCTGCAGCGCCTGTACCGCGATGCCGCCACCCACCCCGCCGTCCGCGAGCGCATCCGCGCCTATCTGGACGGACGCGGCGGCAACGGCTGAAGGCTCCTCAGGCGCGCGGCTTGCCTCGCGGCGCCCGCCGGGTTACAATCGCCCTCTCATGGGGGCCACGCGCTTGCTTCTCCTGCTCCTGCTGCTGCCGGCGGCGGCGCTCTGCCCGCAGGCCGGGGAGCGCAGGCTGGCCTGGCCGCTGACCATCGACGACGGCGTCAGCTCGGGCTTCCAGGAGTTCCGTTCCAACCATTTCCACGCCGGCATCGACCTGCGCACGCTGCAGCGCACGGGATTCCCGGTTCTGGCCGTGGACGACGGCATGATCGAGCGGCTGACCGTCAGCCGCCGCGGCTACGGCCTGAGCCTGCTGCTGCGCCATGCCGGAAACGCCACCTCGCTGTACTCGCACCTGGAGAGGTTCCGCCCCGACATCGAGGCGCTCGTCACCCGCGTCCGGGCACAGACGGGACAGCGCTTCTTCGGCGCCCACGTCCTCGCCACCCCGGTCGCCGTGCGCCGCGGCGAGGTGATCGCCTTCAGCGGCGAGAGCGGCGCCGGCTTCGCCCACCTGCACGTGGAGCTCCGCGACGGCGATGGCCGCGCCCTCAACCCGCTGCTGCGGCTGGACATGCCCGCTCCCGACCTTCATCCGCCGCGGATTCGCGGGCTGCTGCTGCGCAGCCGCGAGGGGACGCTGATCGACGGCGATTGCGGGGAATCCTACCGCCGCCTGCGCCTGGCGGGCGGCCTCTATGCCCCCGACGAGGCGGTGACAATCAACGGCCCCTGCGATATGGTGCTGGACGCCTACGACCTCGGCGGCACCGGCCATGTATTGGCGCCATACGCCCTGGCGGCCAGCCTGGACGGCCGGCCGGTCTTCCGCGAGGAGTGCGACCGCCTGGCACGTGACGACAACAACCAGCTGGGCATGCTCTACGACATGGCTTATTCGACGCCCTCCACCTACTTTTTCAACCTCTGCTCCCAGGAAGGATTCACCCTGGAGGGAACCGGCGTCCGCCTGGCCGAGGAGCTGCGCCGCCTGCCCCCGGGGCGGCACGAGCTGCGCGTGACGGTCCGCGACTGCCAGGGCAACAGCGCCCAGGCCGTCGTGCCGCTGATCAAGGACCCCGCGGGCGAGCCGCGCTCCTTTCCCCGCCGCCTGCGCCCTGCCGGCGGCGAGGGCGGCGCGCTGGGGCGCAGCGAGTTCACTCTTTTCGTCAACCGCGGCGACGTGGTGGTCAAGGCCCGTGACGTCCAGGCCGCCGCCGCCGACGTGCGCCTGCGGCTGATCCAGGGTGGCGACGAGCGGATCGTCCCGGCGCAGGAATACGCCTACGGCCTCTTCTTCCGTTTCCAGCCGCTCAACCACGAGCCGCGCCTGCAGCTGCGCTTCGAGGTGTCGGCCCAGGGCATGGTCGTCGAGGCGCGGCAGAAAATGCTGCAGCTAGCCTGGCTAAAGAATGGGATGGAGCAGACCGCCCGCCTGGGCGACTTCGCGGCCGACTTCGGCCCGACCTCCGTGCGCGACCCCCACGTGCTGCTGCTGGAGCCGGTGGCCCTGCAGCCGGCACTGCCGCTGCTGGGAACGCCGGTACGCACGCTGCCGAACCACTTCGCCTTCCTGGACGCGGTGTATTTCCGCTTCCGCGTTCCCGCCGGCACGCCCCGGCCCGGGCAGCTGGGCATCTTCCGCTACCGGCCGTCATCCCGCGACTGGGTCTACGTCCCCACCCAGGCCGGCGGCGAGCCGGGATTCGTGCGCTGCCGCGTCCTCACCGCCGGAACCTTCGCCCTGTTGCGCGACAACGATCCCCCCGCCGTCTCCCTGCGCCGGCCGCACACCCGCCACCTGCAGCGCCTCGACGAGCTGATCGTCCGCCTGAGCGACCACGGGAAGGGGATCAATGACGAGAGCCTCGCCGTCAGCCTGAACGGAGTCCCGCTGGCCGCCGATTACGACCCCGACTGGGGCTGGGCCAAGCTCACCGACCTGTCCGCGTTGAGAAGGGGGAGAAACTCCCTGCGCGTGCGCGTGTCCGACCTGTCGGGAAACGTCAGCGAGAAGGAATTCGCCATTTCCCTGAAGTGAAAGACTTCCGCCTGCCAAGCCTCCACGATTTTGCCAAGTAATGTGGAAATCTGGCTGAACCGGCCCAGAGAACGCTGTGGGACGCGCATTTTCTGGATTTGCATACATCTTACATGCGGGGATAGCCTATAATAAATGATATATCCTGAAAGGGCCATGGCGCAAAGGTCCCCGAGAATCAACCATCTCGCTCCGGATTGCTGTAAGGTTGACACCAGCCGGGAAATTGTGGGAAAATATTTATGGTTGTCCGGTTGTGTAATTTTTACTCTCTTTACTGAGCTATGGGCAGCCTTGCGGGAGAAAAAATGTTGAACGATGCCGGCAGGATCGGGGTAAAGGGCGACGCGCTCTTTCTTCGCCTGCGCCTCCTGGGCGACATCGTGTTCACCATTCCCGCCGTGGCTCGCTTCAAGGAGCGCCTTCCCGGAACCCGGCTGTACTTCGCCGTGGAGGAGCGCTTCGCCGAGGCGGCCGGACTGATCCCGGGCATCGACGGCGTCGTCACCGTGCCGGCGCGCATCGGGCCGGGCGACGTGCTGGCCTTCCGCCGCCGCCTTCGCCGCCTGGGCGTGGGCACGGTGATCGACCTGCATTCCGGCCCGACGGCCGCCCTGCTGACGCGGGCCAGCGGCGCGGCCGTCCGCGCCGGCTTCCGCACGCCGAACCGCAACTGGGCCTACAACCGCCTGGTCGATCGCTTCGACCCGGCGCGGCCGGCGCACTCGGTCCACAACCAGGCCCGCCTGCTGGAGGCGGTCGGGATCGACGGCTCGGACCCGCCCCCGTACCCGCAGCTGCCTGCGTCGGCCTTCGCCGTCACCCCGCGCCTGGAGCCCCTGGTCGCCCTCCGCCCCAAGGCCGTGCTGCACCTGGGGGCGGGAAACCGCTTCCGCGACTGGGGGGAGGAGCATTTCGCCGAGCTGGCGCGACGGCTGACCGCCGATGGGGTGGCGGTGGTGCTGGTCGGCGGCTCCGAGGAGGAGAGGCGGCGCGGGGAACGCCTGGGCCGGCCGCCGGGCGTGCATGACCTGACCGGCCCCCTGCCGCTGCGGGAGCTCCTGGCGCTGGTCGCCTCGGCCTCGGTCTACGTCGGCGCCGATTCGGGTCCCCTGCACGTGGCTTCGCTGACCGCGACGCCGCTGGTCGCCCTGTACGGCCCCAACCTCACGGCGGTCAGCGGCCCCTGGCGGCGCCAGGGGCTGGCCGTCATCGAGACGTCTCTGCCGTGCCGCCCATGCTCGCAACGGCGCTGCAAGTATGGTACAATCCCCTGCATGAGGGACATCGGCACGGACAGGGTCCATGAAGCGGCCAGACAGCTCATCCGCTAAGCCCGCTTTCTTCCTGCTCCTGGCCTTCCTCTTCCTGATCGACGTTTCCATCGCCGCCTGCTACGTTCTGGGAACGCTGCTGCTGCTGCTCTTCGCCCTGCACCTGGCCCGCGGCGGCGCCTTTCCGCGCCTGCCGTCCTACAACGCCTTCTTCGCCGCCTTCATCGCCTTCACTCTGGTTTCCACCCTGTTCTCGGTCGACCGCGGCGCCAGCCTGCGCGACAACAAGGAGCTGCTGATCTTCCTGCTGGTCCCCATCTACCACTGGCTGCTTGACTCGCGCGAGCGCCTGGAGCTTTCCCTGTGGGTGGTGCTGGCCGCGGCGGCCTTCTCGGCGCTGGCCGGCCTGTTCACGGTATGGAGCCGGGGCATCGCCCGCGGCGTCGTCCTCTCCGACCGCTTGAAGGGGTTCACCTCGCACTGGATGACCTACTCGGGACTGCTGATGCTGCCCTTCGTCTTCTTCGCCGTGCGCCTGCTGCTGCGCCGCGGCCGGCGCCGTGAGACCGCCATCGTCGCCGCCGGCCTGGCGCTCATGCTGGCGGCCATCGCCTTCTCGCTGACGCGCAATGTCTGGCTGGGCGCGGCCGCCGGCCTGGGCCTGGCCGTAGCCTTCCTGCGGCCGAAGGTCCTGCTGCTGGCCGCGCCGCTGCTGCTGGCCCTGGCCCTGCTGGCGCCCCCGGCCGTTCGCAGCCGCGCCCTCTCCATCGTCGACCTGCGCGACAGCTCCAACCGCGACCGCCTCTACATGGCCTGGTCTGGGCTGCGGCTGTTCCGGGACCGTCCCTGGACTGGCGTGGGCAGCCACAACGTGGAAAAGGTCATCCGCTCCGACGAGGCGCGCTACCGCCATCCCGACGCCGAGCAGATCAACCCCCACCTGCACAACAACTTCCTGCAGATCCTGGCCGAGCGCGGCGTCTTCGCCCTGGCCAGCTTCCTCCTGGCCTGCCTGTTCTTCATCCTGCAGGCGGCGCGGAGACTGCGCGGGGGGGAGGGCGAGATGCGGGCCGTGGCCGCCGGCGCCCTCTTCGCCTTCATCGCCTTCCTGGTCGCCGGCATGTTCGAGTACAGCTTCGGCGACAGCGAGGTCAAGTTCCTCCTCTTCTACTTCATGAGCCTGCCGTTCCTCGGCCTGAAGGAGCCCGCCCATGCGCAAGCTGCAGCGCTTCGCTGAGATCTGCGGCCGGTTCGCCGGCAAGAGCATCCTGGTGTATGGGGACGTGATCCTCGACCGCTACATCTTCGGCCAGGTCGAGCGCATCTCGCCCGAGGCGCCGGTGCCGGTGCTCTCGGTCGAGCTCGAGGAGTCGCGGCTGGGCGGCGCCGGCAACGTGGCGGCGAACATCGACCGCCTGGGCGCGCGCGGCCTGCTGCTGGGCGTGGCCGGCCGCGACGCCTACGCCGACGAGGTCGCCCGCCTAAAGGGCGAGGGCGACCGGGTGCTGCGCGACGCCGCGAGCCGCACCATCGTCAAGACGCGCGTTATCGCCCAGCGCCAGCAGGTCGTGCGCATCGACCGCGACGGCCTCATCCGCCTGGAAGCCGACGTGCTGCAGCGGCTGGGCGCGGCCATCGCCGAGGCCGATGCCGACGGCATCATCGTCTCCGACTACGCCAAGGGCACGGTCAATGCCGCCGTGATGGCGATGCTCAAGAAGCGCGCCGCCGCCGGCGGCATCCCCCTCGTCGTCGACCCCAAGCCGGCGCACGCCGCCCTGTACGAGGGGGTGACCGGCATGACCCCCAACCTGAAGGAGGCTGCGGAGCTGGCCGGCCGGCCCATCGCCGGCGATGACGGCCTGGCGTGGGCCCTGGGACGCATCCGCCGCCGCTTCCAGTCGCGCTTCGCCATCGTCACCCGCGGCAGCCAGGGAATCTCGGCCGCCGAGCAGGGGAGGAAGATGTTCCACCTGCCGGCCTTCAGCCGCGAGGTGTTCGACGTGACCGGCGCCGGCGATACCGTCGTCGCCGTGCTGACCCTGGCCCTGGCCGCCGGCGCCGACCTGCGCGAGGCGGTCGCCCTGGCCAACGCCGCCGCCTCGGTGGTGGTGGAGAAGGTAGGCACATCGCAGGTCTCGCGCGAGGAGCTGCTCGAGCGCATGTCCTCCATCCTGCGCCGGCATTGAACCGCCTGCAGCTCCTCAAGGTCCTCGCCCCCGGGTTCCTGCCGCTGCTGGTCTTCATCGCCGCCGATGCCCTGTGGGGGACGACGGTGGGGCTGGCCGTGGCCGTCGCCTCGGGGATCGTCGAGCTGGGCGTCTCCCGCGTCCGTGAGGGGCGTTGGGACCGCTTCGTGCTGCTCGACACGCTGCTGATCACGGCCATGGGCGGCGTCTCGCTGCTTCTTGCCAACGACGTTTTCTTCCGCCTGAAGCCGGCGGTGGTCGAACTGATATTCTGCCTGGTCCTCGGGGTCTCGGTCTACACGCCGGCCAATGTCATGCTGGCCATGACCCGGCGCTACCTGCGCGGGATGGAACTTTCGCCGGAGCAGGCGCGGGCCATGACGCGGAGCATGAAGGGGCTGTTCTTCCTCCTCCTGGCGCACACGGCGCTGATCGTCTATGCGGCCTTCGCCCTGTCGGCCGCCGCCTGGGGCTTCATCTCGGGCGGCCTGTTCTATATCCTGTTCGCCGCCTATTTCCTGGCCGAGTGGCTGCGCAGCCGCCGCCGCGCCAGAAGCGCCGAGGCGGCGATGGCCCAGTATGCCGGCGAGGAGTGGTTCGACCTGGTCGATGCCGAGGGCAGGGTGACCGGCCGGGCGCCGCGCAGCGTCTGCCATTCGCGCAAGGGACTCCTGCACCCGGTGGTGCATCTGCATATCCTGGACGAAAAGGACCGGATCTTCCTGCAGAAGCGCTCGCCGGCCAAGGAGATCCAGCCGGGAAAGTGGGACGCCGCCGTCGGCGGCCATGTGCGCAGCGGCGAGACGGTCGAGCAGGCGCTAGGGAGAGAAACGGCCGAGGAAACCGGGCTGGAGGGGCTGAAGGCGCAGCCGCTGGCGCGCTACGTCTGGGAGAGCGAGGTCGAGTCGGAGCTGGTCTTCATGTTCGCGGCCCGCAGCCGCCGCGAGCCGCGCGTCGACCCGGCCGAGAGCAGCGAGGGCCGCTTCTGGAAGATCGCCAAGGTGCGCGAGGCCATCGGCAAGGGTCTCCTCACGCCCAACCTCGAGTTCGAGTTTCCCATCTTAATGCAACTGATATTTGGCGAAAAAAAGCAGGGAACTGACTCGACGACCTCTTCGTGTTCGTGTTAGTGTTTGTGTTAGGAAAGCCAGGGCATTGAACATAACCGAACTCCGAGTGGTAGTGATAGTGGTAGTGGTCGTAGCGAGCCCTGGAAGGGCTCTTTCCTCACTTTTACCTTTCACCTTTTTCCTTTCTAAGTGTCAGTGTCAGCAAGAACGATCAGCACCTAAAAGAAATCTTGAGCACCCAAGCGAATTGGCCTTCGTTACGTCTTATACCCCTCGGAGGGAATCCTCCTCGGGTACGCCGCCCCTGTCGGGGCCGGCAGCGTCGAACTGCGGACGTCGAACCTTGAAGCAAAATAGGTTTTTGGGGGCGGTTTTCTAACGTGGTACGTGGTACATGGGACGTGGAACCTTGACGGACCGTCGTACTGGAAGCCGCTGACCAGTCCTCTTGCTTGTTGGTTTGTTGGGTTTTGTTCTTGTTGCCAGGTGATGCAGCCCGTAGGGGAGTCGAACCCCTCTTCCAAGAATGAAAATCTTGTGTCCTAACCGATAGACGAACGGGCCTCCATCTGAGCCGTGTTGGATTCGAACCAACGACACCCGCCTTAAAAGGGCGGTGCTCTGCCAACTGAGCTAACGGCCCAAGCAGGACGCAACAAATTTAACACAATCGAACCGGGCTGTCAATCGCGGCCCCAGTGCGGCCAGGGTAAAGATCAGTGTCAGTGACAGCAAGAACCTGGACGAGCAATCGTGACGCGTAACGCGTGACGCGTGACAAGTAACAGCAAGGAAAAGAGCTAACTGAGTCCTATTCTTTGCAATGTGATGCTGTTTGCTGTTTGAGTAGCCATAGAACCTGCTTAGAGGTCGTCAAGCACCCAAGCATCGTTTGCTGTTAACGTCGGACGTCGAACCTCGAACGTCGAACCTTGAAGCTCTCTCAGCCTCCTCTTCTATCTCCAACGTGGCACATGGCACGTGGTACGTGGAACCTCGATGGCCCGTCGGTCTGCAAGCCGCCGGCTAGCTCCAGATCACCTTGTTCTGCTGGTGGAACCTCGATGGACCGTCGGTCTGTAAGCCGCTGGCTAGTTCTGAATCCCTTGTGTTTTCTTGGCTAGTTAAAGAAGAACATGATGCCGGCGCCGATGGAGAGGCCGCTCATGTCAAGGGGCGCGAACTCCTCGAAATCGCCGGAGAGGCGGCTCTTGAGATACAGGTACTTCCCCTCCAGCGCGACGGCCAGCCGCTGCTGGAAGCGGAAGACGATGCCCAGGCGGCCGTTGAGCCCGAAGCCGAAGCGCTTGGAC
>Ga0116153_10002024_pt1 | contig 16827 bp, 14 predicted proteins | sample AD_UKC028_MetaG_FD_89896 | JGI IMG/M metagenome (GOLD analysis project Ga0116153, IMG submission 89896) | Active sludge microbial communities of municipal wastewater-treating anaerobic digesters from USA - AD_UKC028_MetaG | ecosystem: Engineered > Bioreactor > Anaerobic > Digestate | place: USA...
GACGCGGGCCGCGTGAGCGTCTCGCTCCGCTGCTCGGGCGGGCGGGTGGAGCTCCGCGTCGAGGACGACGGCAGGGGGCCCAACGGCTCGAAGCCGGGCCTGGGCCGGCGCGGCATGGAGGAGAGGGCCCGCATCATCGGCGGCGAGCTCCGCTTCGGCCCGGGCGCCGCGGGCGGAACCGCTATCGCCGTCTCGTTCCCGCTGGATACCAAGGAGGAATCATGAAAACCGTCTTCGTCGTCGACGACCATACCGCCATCCGCGAGGGCTTCAAGGCCATTCTCGAGCGCTCCGGCCGCTATACGGTCACGGGCGAGGCCGCGAGCGCCGAGGAGCTGCTTTCCCGCCTGGACGGCGGCGAGGCTCCTCCCGAGCTCTTCATCGTCGACGTGAGCCTTCCCGGGAGGAGCGGCCTGGACCTGGCGGCCGTCCTCCGGCGCCGGGTCCCCGCCGCCCCCGTCGTCGTCCTCTCCATGCACCGCCGCTACGACTACATAGCCGGCGCCTTCAGGGCGGGGGCCTCCGCCTACGTGGCCAAGGACGCGGGCTCCGACAGCGTCGCCGCGGCCCTGGACGCGGCGGCCGAGGGCCTCTACTACCTCGACCCCGCCTCCCTGAAGCTCTTCGTCGACGAGGCGGCCTCGGCCGGCGGCTCTCCCGGCCCGATGCGCGAGTCGGGGCCCTCCCTCTCCGACCGGGAGGAGGAGGTCCTGGGCCTCCTCGCGGCCGGGAAGCGAGCGGAGGAGATCGCGGGCGAGCTCGGCCTCAGCCAGAAGACCGTGGAGAACCACCTTTCGAACATCACCGCGAAGCTGGGCGCCCGGGACCGCTTCGAGCTCTACCGGATCGCGGCGAGGATGGAAGGCGTCTAGGTCCGATTCCTGGCTCGGGCCTCTCGGAACGCCCCCTTTCGAGGGGGCGTTTTTGTCTTCCGACCTATCGAGCGTGGGCGGGAGTTGGGTCGATATCCCGGGAATGATTCACGTAGGCCGGGAATGAAATGCGCTAAAGTTAGAGACAGCTAACAAAAAGTTGTAATTGGCCTTCCGTGGCTCGTTTTTAAACTATTGTCAGATCGTGATTTAAAAATCGCGTAAAAAAGGAGCCGGGAATGTAGCCCGGGAGAGTCATGAAAAAATCCTATACAAATCTCCCAAGCAGAGTATAATTCTCTCCACTACGGTTACACGTATGGAGGCTACATGAAGAAGGCAATCGCGATTCTTCTCGTCCTGCTCAGCATGTCGACCCTGCTCTTCCTGTCCTGCGGACAGAAGGCCATGAGCGCCGACAAGGCCGAGTTCATCATCGGCAACGGCGCCGAGCCCCAGTCGCTCGACCCCTCCCACATCCAGGGCGTCCCCGAGCACCGCATCTACATGGCGCTCTTCGAGGGCCTTGTCATCAACGACCCCAAGACCTGCCGCGCCCTCCCCGGCGTCGCCGAGTCCTGGTCCACGAGCCCCGACGGGCTCACGATCACCTTCAAGCTCCGCAAGGCGACCTGGTCCGACGGCGCGCCCATCACCGCCCAGGACTTCGTCGACGGCTGGCTCCGCACCCTCGACCCCGCCACGGGCGCCGAGTACGCCTACATGATCGGCATGGTCGTGAAGGGCGCGAACGAGTACAACGCCGGCACCGGCCCCAAGGAGGGCGTCGCCATCAAGGCCGTCGACGAGCGCACCCTCGAGGTCACGCTCACCGGCCCCGCTCCCTACGCCGTCGACATGATGGCCCACTACGCCTTCTCCCCCCTCCCGATGCACGCCATCGCCAAGTTCGGCGACGAGTGGATCAAGCCGGAGAACTGGGTCGGCAACGGCGCCTACGTCGTGACCGAGTGGAAGCCCCAGCAGCACCTCTTCGTCACGAAGAACGCGAAGTACTGGGACGCCAAGAACGTCAAGATCAAGTCCATCAAGTTCCTCCCCATCGAGGACAACAAGACCGCCTACAACATGTTCAAGAACGGCGAGATGGACTGGAACACCGGCGTGGCGCTCGACCTCATCGACGAGATCAAGCTCCGCAAGGACTACCAGGTCTCCCCCCAGCTCTCCACCTACTACTACATCTTCAACGTGACCAAGAAGCCGGTCGACGACGTCCGCGTCCGCAAGGCCCTCATGATGGCGGTCGACTCCAAGACCCTCGTCGAGAAGGTCACGAAGGGCGGCCAGCTCCCCACCGCGAACATGGTCCCAGCGATGGAGGGCTACACCCCCTCGAAGGGCAACCCCTTCAACGTCGAGGAGGCCAAGAAGCTCCTCGCCGAGGCCGGCTACCCCAACGGCAAGGGCTTCCCGAAGTTCTCCATCCTCTACAACACGCATGACGGCCACAAGAAGATCGCCGAGTTCGTGCAGGAGCAGTGGAAGCAGAACCTCGGCATCGAGGTCAGCCTCAAGAACGAGGAGTGGAAGACCTTCCTCGACACCCGCGCCAACAGCCACGACTTCACGGTCGCCCGCGCCGGCTGGACCGGGGACTACCTGGATCCGAACACCTTCCTCGACCTCTTCATCATCGGCTCGGGCAACAACGACGGCCTCTACGGCAGCCAGGAGTACACCGACCTCGTGAAGAAGGCCATGACGATGCCCGCCGGGCCTGAGCGTCTCGCGGTCCTCTCCCAGGCCGAGGAGCTCCTGGTCGGGAAGGACCAGGCGATCGCGCCCTTCTACTTCTACGTCGCCCAGAACCTCGTGGACACGGAGAAGTGGGGCGGCTGGTACGCCAACCCCCTGGACATCCACAACTGGAAGTTCATCTCCAAGAAGTAATTCGATCCTAGCCGGATTCCGGGCCCGGCCTTGCGGCCGCCCGGGATCCGCGGCGCGGAGGGACGGCTTGCCGCCCCTCCCGCCCGCCCGGACCAGGGCGATGAGCACGGGTCCGGGAAACTGTCAAGAAATATCACGTATTTGGGGTCGTTGATCGGTTTAGTCAGGCAATTTGGCTATCTTGTTTCTGCGCGAAGATATGAGCAGGCCGTCTCATAGGTCTGCCTAGGGGCCTTTCCCAGGGCTCGCGAAAAAAGCGGTTGCGCTCGGGAAAAAAGCGGGGTATAACGACTAGCATCTCGCATCGGCATCATAGGAGGTATCTATGAAGAGGATATTCGCAGTCCTTTTCGCCTTGATCGCCCTGTCGTCCCTGCTCTTCGTCTCCTGCGGACAGAAAGAGCTCACCGCCGACAAGGCTGAATTCATCATCAACAACGGAGCCGAGCCCCAGTCGCTGGATCCCTCCCACATCCAGGGCGTCCCCGAGCACCGCATCTACATGGCGCTCTTCGACGGCCTCGTCCTCAACGACCCCAAGACCTGCTTCGCCGTCCCCGGCGTCGCCGAGTCCTGGACCACGAGCCCCGACGGGCTCACGATCACCTTCAAGCTCCGCAAGTCCACCTGGTCCGACGGCACCCCCGTCACGGCCAAGGACTTCGTCGACGGCTGGCTCCGCACCCTCGACCCCGCCACGGGCGCCGAGTACGCGTACATGATCGGCATGGTCGTCAAGGGCGCGAACGAGTTCAACGGCGGCACCGGTCCCAAGGAAGGCGTCGCGGTCAAGGCGATCGACGACCGCACCCTCGAGGTCGGCCTCACCGGCCCCGCCCCCTACGCCGTCGACATGATGGCCCACTACGCCTTCTCCCCGCTCCCGGTGCACGCCATCGCCAAGTTCGGCGACGACTGGATCAAGCCCGAGAACTGGGTCTCCAACGGCCCCTACCTCGTCAAGGAGTGGAAGCCCCAGCAGCACCTCTTCGTCGTGAAGAACGCCAAGTACTGGGACGCGAAGAACGTCAAGCTCAAGTCCATCAAGTTCCTCCCCATCGAGGACAACAAGACCGCCTACAACATGTACAAGAACGGCGAGATGGACTGGAACACCGGCGTCGCGCTCGACCTCCTGGACGAGATCAAGCTCCGCAAGGACTACATGGTCGCCCCCCAGGTCGCCACCTACTACTACATCTTCAACACGACCCGCAAGCCCACGGACAACGTCCTCGTCCGCAAGGCCCTCGCCATGGCGATCGACACCACCACCCTCGTGGAGAAGGTCACCAAGGGCGGCCAGATCGCCACGAGCGCCATGGTCCCCGCGATGGAGGGCTACACCCCCGCGAAGGGCAACCCCTACAACGTCGAGGAGGCCAAGAAGCTCCTCGCCGAGGCCGGCTACCCGAACGGCAAGGGCTTCCCGAAGCTCACGATCCTCTACAACACGAACGACGGCCACAAGAAGATCGCCGAGTTCGTGCAGGAGCAGTGGAAGAACAACCTCGGCATCGAGGTCAGCCTCAAGAACGAGGAGTGGAAGACCTTCCTCGACACCCGCTCGAACAGCCACGACTTCGTGGTCGCCCGCGCGGGCTGGGTCGGCGACTACCTCGACCCGAACACCTTCCTCGACATGTTCATCGTCGGCTCCGGCAACAACGACGGCCTCTACAACAACGCCAAGTACGACGAGCTCGTGCGGAAGGCCATGACCATGCCCTCCGGCAAGGAGCGCCTCGCCGTCCTCGGCGAGGCCGAGAAGCTCCTTCTCGACCAGGACCAGGCCGTGGCTCCCTTCTACCACTACGTCGAGCAGCACCTGATCGACACGAACAAGTGGGGCGGCTGGTACAACAACCCGCTCGGCATCCACAACTGGAAGTTCATCTACAAGAAGTAATTCTTGCGCGGCGCCCCCTCGGGGGCGCCGCTTGCAACGGGCTCCCGCGAGGAAGCCTGACGACGAAACGCCACGGAGGACACTCCGGTGTCTCCCGTGGCTTTTTTGATGGAATAGGAATGCTTGAGGCGCCCGAAGCGCGCCGATCCGGCGGGAGCACCGCGGGATCGTCGTACTCCGCGCTCCTTGAAACGCACAGCGAGCAGCGGCAATCCCTCTCTCGGAGGAAAAGGAAGCGATGACCAAGTTCATCATCCGACGATTGCTGAGCCTCATACCAACGATGTTCATCATCGTGACGCTCAGCTTTTTCTTGATCCGCTTCGCCCCGGGAGGCCCCTTCTCCAGCGAGAAGAAGCTTCCGGAGCAGGTGCTTCAGAATATCCTTAAAAAGTACCACATGGACCAGCCCCTCGGGAAACAGTACCTGAGCTACATGGGCGACGTCCTGCGCGGCGACCTCGGGCCCTCGTACCGCTACAAGGACCAGACCGTCACCGAGCTCATCGGACAGACCATGCCGAACTCGATCTTCCTCGGCACCCTGGCCCTGGGCATGGCGCTGCTTGCCGGCATCTCCGCGGGGGTCGTCTCCGCGCTGAGGCAGAACAAGTGGCAGGACTACACCGCGATGTCGCTGGCTGTCATCGGCATCTCGGTCCCGCTCTTCGTGATCGGGCCCATCCTGCAGCTGGTCTTCGCGATGAAGCTGCACTGGCTTCCGACCTCGGGCTGGATCACGGGCCGCGCCGGCGCGCTCACCCTGATCATGCCCGCCCTCACCCTCTCCTTCCCCTATTTCGCGTACATCGCCCGCCTGTCCCGCGGCTCCGTCCTGGAGGTGCTCCGCTCGGACTACATCCGGACCGCCCGCGCGAAGGGCCTCAAGGAGTCGGTGGTCGTGTGGAAGCACGTCCTCAAGGGGGCCCTCCTCCCCGTCGTCTCCTACATCGGGCCCGCCTTCGCCGGCATCATCACCGGCTCCGTGGTCGTAGAGACCGTCTTCGTCATCCCCGGCGTCGGCAAGATCTTCGTCCAGTCGGCACTGAACCGCGACTACACCCTCATCATGGGAGACATCATCGTCTACTCCCTCTTCCTCGTGGTGATGAACTTCGTGGTCGACATCGTGTACGGATTCCTGGATCCGCGCATCGCCTACAAATAGGAGAGCTGCATGTCCCCCAAGAAGAACCAGGCGGTCAACGAGTTCAACCAGCAGGTGAAGCCAGTCTCCCTCTGGGCCGACGCGTGGAAGCGCCTCCGGAAGAACAAGATGGCCCTGTTCGGGCTCTGGCTGGTCGTCGCCTACGTCGCGGTCTCCCTCGCCGCGCCGATCCTCCCCCTCTACGACTTCACGTCGCAGGAGCTCACCCACGTCAACCTCCCGCCCTCGCTCAAGCCGGCCGGCGAGGTCGCCCTGGGGCGGCTCCAGAAGCGCATGGCCGACCTCAAGGAGGCCGGCGCCTTCCGCGAGGACCTCAAGACCGAGGCCGCCTTCGTCCAGGCCGAGTACGACAAGCTCACCGTCGAGATCGCCACGAACCCGGTCCACAAGCGGGTCTACATCCTGGGCACCGACTACCTCGGCCGCGACATGCTCGCGCGCACGATCTACGGCGGCCGCATCTCGATCATGATCGGCCTCGTGGGCACGATCACCGCGGTCTTCATCGGCATCATCGTCGGCGCGATCGCGGGCTACGTGGGCGGCAGGACCGACAACCTCCTCATGAGGTTCGTCGACATCCTCTACGGCCTGCCCTACATGCTCGTCGTCATCATCCTCATGTCGATGGTGCCCGAGGGGACGAACTCCATCATCGTCCTCTTCGTCGCCATCGCCGCACTCTCCTGGCTGACGATCGCCCGCGTCGTGCGCGGCCAGATCATCAGCCTCAAGAACGCGGAGTTCGTCGAGGCCGCCCGCTCCATGGGCGCGAGCTCGGGGCGGATCATCTTCCGCCACCTCCTCCCGAACACGCTGGGCGTCATCGTCATCTTCGCCACCCTCTCCCTGCCGAGCTTCATCATGAACGAGTCCTTCCTGTCGTTCCTGGGCCTCGGCGTCTCGGCGCCCTCCGCCTCCTGGGGTACCCTCGTCTCCGAGGGCGTCCAGGGCATGGAGCTCTATCCCTGGCGCCTCCTCGTCCCCGCCGTCGCGATGACCGCATTCCTCTTCGCGATGAACTTCCTCGGCGACGGCCTGCGCGACGCGCTCGACCCGCAGAGCAAGAACCGGACCTAGGGTCCGCCTAAGGAGCCAATCGAAATGACCGAAGACGTCATTCTCCAGGTCAAGGACCTAAAGACCTATTTCCACGTCGACGAGGGCATAGTCAAGGCCGTCGACGGCGTGAGCTTCAACCTCCGCAAGGGCGAGACGCTCGGCATCGTCGGCGAGTCGGGGTCGGGCAAGTCCGTCACGAACCTCTCCGTCATCAACATGATACCGAACCCGCCCGGCAAGATCGTCGGCGGCGAGGTCCTGTTCATGGGCAAGGACCTCATCAAGATGCCCGTGAGCGAGCTCCGCTCCATCCGCGGCAACAAGATCTCCATGATCTTCCAGGACCCGATGACGAGCCTCAACCCCTTCCTCCGCATCTCCACCCAGATGGTGGAGACCATCGTGCTCCACCAGGGGCTCGACAAGAAGGCGGCGAAGGAGAAGGCGATCGAGATGCTCAAGCTCGCGGGCATCCCCGCCCCCGAGAAGCGCATCGACCAGTACCCGCACCAGTTCTCCGGCGGCATGCGCCAGCGCGTCATGATCGCGATGGGCCTCTCCTGCAACCCGGAGATCCTCATCGCCGACGAGCCGACGAGCGCCCTGGACGTCACCATCCAGGCGCAGATCCTCGACCTCATGAAGGACCTGACCGCCCGGCTCGGGACGGCCGTCATCCTCATCACCCACTCGCTGGGCGTCGTGGCCGGCATGTGCGACACGCTCTGCGTCATGTACGCGGGCCGCGTCGTCGAGCGCGGCCTCACGTCCGAGATCTTCGCCGAGCCCAAGCACCCCTACACCCAGGGGCTCATCAAGTCGGTGCCCCGCCTGGACCAGGCCTCCGGCGACAGGCTGAACTCGATCAGGGGCCAGCCGCCCAACGTCATCGACCTTCCCGACTGCTGCCCCTTCTACCCGCGCTGCGACAAGGCCATGGACATCTGCAAGCGCAAGTACCCGGCGGCGACCGAGTACGGCAACGGCCGCGCGGTCTCGTGCTGGCTCTACACGGAGGCTAAGTGACCATGACCGAGAACGAAGTACTCCTCGACGTCAAGGACCTCAAGATGCATTTCCCGATCGGCTCCAAGAGCATGATCGGGCCGCACAAGAACTTCATCTACGCCGTCGACGGCGTGGACTTCAAGATCAAGAAGGGCGAGACCCTGGGCCTGGTCGGCGAGTCCGGCTGCGGCAAGTCCACGACCGCCCGCGCCGTCGCCCAGCTCTACAAGCCCACGGCCGGCGAGGTCATCCTCAAGGGGAAGGACCTCACCAAGCTCAAGGCCAACGACCTCATCGCCGCGCGGAAGAACATGCAGATGGTCTTCCAGGATCCCTACGCCTCGCTGAACCCCCGCATGACGAGCGGCGACATCATCGCCGAGCCCATGCGGATCTACCAGATGAAGGGCATCCTCCAGATGACGAAGAAGGAGATGGACGAGCGGGTCGAGCAGCTCATGGAGCGCGTCGGCCTCTCCCGCTTCTTCCGCAACCGCTACCCGCACGAGTTCTCGGGCGGACAGCGGCAGCGCATCGGCATCGCGCGCGCCCTGGCCCTCCGGCCCGAGCTCGTCCTCTGCGACGAGCCCGTCTCCGCGCTCGACGTCTCCATCCAGGCGCAGATCCTGAACCTCTTCAAGGACCTGCAGGACGAGTTCGGCCTGACCTACCTCTTCATCGCCCACGACCTGGCCGTCATCCAGTACATCTCGACGCGCGTCGCCGTCATGTACCTGGGCACGGTCGCGGAGATCTCCGGCTCGGCCGAGCTCTACAAGAAGCCGCTCCACCCCTACACCCAGGCCCTGCTCTCCGCCGCCCCGATCCCCGATCCCAAGATCGAGAAGGAGCGCAAGCGCATCATCCTCACGGGCGACGTGCCCTCTCCGGACAAGCAGCGCCCGGGCTGCCCCTTCTACGACCGCTGCTGGAAGCACATGGACAAGTGCAAGGACCACAAGCCCCGCCTCCGCGAGGCCGCTCCCGGCCACGAGGTCGCCTGCTTCCTGTACCACGACCCGGACTGAAGAATCGCCTAGCGCGAAACGAGAAGGCCGCTCCCCAAAAGGGGGCGGCCTTTCTTTTGGAGTGGAATCCGCGCGGGCGCGGAAGGCCGGCGGGGCGGCGCGGCGGGGCAGCGCGGCGCGGCGGCGCGGCGAGACGGCGGGCGTACGGGCCGACGAGCACCCGCGATGTACGCCGACGCCTGGGTCGCCCGCGGATCCTAGTCGTCGCCCTCGGAGAAGGGTTTGCCCGCGGCCGCGGCGAGGCGGCGGCCGACCTCGCGGAGCCGCTCCACGCGGCTCGCGGGGAGGATGTTGAGGACGAGGCCGCCCCCCTCTAGGTCGTCGCAGACGAGGCTCACGTAGGTCTTCTTGTGGCGGCGGCGCCCCGACTTGGCCTCCGCGGAGGCGTCTCCGCGGTCGTCGGCGGAGGCGAGGGCGTCGCGCTTGATCGCGGCCTCCTCGCCCGAGCCGGGCACCGAGCCCCGCACGAAGGAGCGGAGGCGGAAGGCCTCGATCCGGTCGAAGGGGAGGGCGACGCTCCTCGCGAGGACGAGGAGGCCGAAGCGGTGGCGGAGGAGGCCGGCGCCCGGGTCGAGGATCCAGCGCTCCTCGTAGAGGGCGGCCAGGACGGCGAGGGCCAGGGCTATCCAGCCCAGGGGGCCGGGGGCGCCGCCCGAGGCGAAGGCGGCGGCCACGAGGATCCCGGCCATGACGATCATCGAGAGCCGGTACCAGAGCGGAATGGAATAGACGAGCCGTCCCTCGCGGCCGGACTTGAGGACGAGGGGAATATCCATGCAGAGCCTCCTCCGGGCGCCTTGGCCCCGACAGCCTACCATAGCCCCGCCGCGGCCCCTGGGCAAGGGCCGCGACGGCTTGGGCGGGCCGGCGTGGGCCGCACGGGCTTGGTTCGCGCCGGCTTGGGAGGGCCGGCGTGGGCCGGGCCGTCTTGATGCCTCCCGGGGCCGCGTCGTATGCTTCGACCTTCCGGAGGTACCTACATGGCCAATTCGCGCGTCCAGTTCGAGACGAGCCTCGGCTCCCTCGTCATCGAGCTCTTCGAGGATTCCTGCCCCGTCACGACCGCCAATTTCCTGGACTATGTCCGCTCGGGCTTCTACGACGGCACCATCTTCCACCGGGTCATCCCCGGCTTCGTGGTCCAGGGCGGCGGCATGCTGCCGGGCCTCAAGGAGAAGGACAAGGGCAAGGCCCCGATCAAGAACGAGGCCGCCAAGGGGCCCGCGAATTCCCGCGGCACCCTCTCCATGGCCAGGACCTCGGACCCCGACAGCGCTACCTCGCAGTTCTTCATCAACCTCGTGGACAACAAGTCCCTGGACTACTCCGGCCCCGGCCCCCGCGGCGCCGGCTACGCCGTCTTCGGCAAGGTCGTGGAGGGCATGGAGGCCGTCGACTCGATGGCCAAAGTCGCCACCGGCTCCCGCTTCCCCCACCAGGACGTGCCCAAGGAGGACATCGTCCTCGTGAAGGCCACCGTCCTCTAACGGCTTCCCTTCCTAGGGGCTCCGCCTCGCCTCCCGCTCCGCGGCGAGGCGGGGCAGGATCCCCGAATTCCGCCTGTAGGCCACCATCTCGCAGAGCGCGGCGACCGCTATCTCGGCGGGCGTCTCCGCGTCGACGTCGAGGCCCAGGGGGGCGCAGACCGCGTCCACGCGCGCGGGGTCGAAGCCCTCGGCCTTGGCCGCGTCCAGGAGGACGCGCGTCTTCCTGGCGCTGCCGATCATGCCGGCGTAGCGGTACTCCCGCGGCAGGACGGCCCTGAGGCAGTCGAGGTCGGACAGGTGGCCGTGGGTGAGGATGACGACGTAGGTCGCGGGGTCGAAGGAGAAGGCCGCGATGGTCTTGGCGAAGGGTCCTGGAAGGGGCCGGACCTCCGGGGGGAGCTGGCCCGGGAGGGGGAAGCCCTCCCGGTCGTCGGCGACGGAGACTTCGAAGCCGAGAGGCAGGGCGGCCGCCGCCAGGGCGCGGCCGACGTGGCCGCCGCCCAGGACGAGGAGCTTCTCCCTGGGGAAGAGCGGGTCGTAGAAGACGAGGTCCTTCTCAGAGAAGCGGGCGGCGCCCTTCCCGAGCGCCGCTTCGGCCGCCCGCGGGTCGATGCCCGACAGGGAGCCGAAGACGGCCTTGCCATCCTCGGAGAGGACGGAGAGCTCGACGGCGTAGCCTTCGCCGCGCGGAGAAAGGCGTTTGACGAGGAGGGCCCTGCGGCCCGAGGCGAGGAGGCGCGCGGCCTCAGCGTAGGCCGGAGCCTGGGAGGGCTCGGGGCGCTCGACGAGGATGCGGCAGAGTCCGCCGCAGATGAGGGCGGCGCCCGTCGCGACGGAGCCCAGCATCTCCACCTCGATGAGGGAGGCCCCGCCCGCGGCGAGCCGGCGCCCGGCCTCCTCGAGGGCCAAGAGCTCTCCCTTGCCGCCGCCGACCGTGCCGACGAAGTCGGCGGGGCCCCGGGCCAGGAGCTTCGTGCCGGGATGGCGGGGGGCCGAGCCCTGGACGGAGAGGACGGTCGCGAGCGCGAGGGAGCCTTCGGCCCCGGCCAGGGCCTCGATGATGCGTGAATCCATGTCGACGCTCCGGGAGGAGGGCTACTCGGGCTTGGCCTTAGGCTTGCCCCTGGGGCGGACCTCGGGCACCTCGTAGCCGGCGAGCTCGAGCATCCGCTTGAAGGGCGAAGCCTCTTTCTTGAGCTCGCGGGAGCCGCGGGTGATCTTGCAGAGCGAGAGCCCGAGCTCCTTGGCTATCTCGCGCTGGGGGATGCCCGCGGCGAGATCCTTCACGAGGGCCCAGCGCTTGGCTATCTCGTCGGCCTCGGAGGGGGTGAAGAGGCTGAAGAGGAAGCCCTGCACGAGGGTCGGGTCGTCCACTTTGGCGAGGGTGCGGGACATCTCGGCGATGTTCTCCGACACGAGCGTTTCATCTACTGCCATGACGTTTCATATTATACAGGCTAATCCCGGAAACGGCGAGTCCAAAAGAGCGTTTCTTCAAAGGATAGTGCGGATGCCCAAAGGCTTCACCAGGGCGGCCGGGCCGGGCTATGCTCGAGGCCATGCTGACTTTTCTCCGGCGGACGCGCCTGGCCACGATAGTCGCCACCTTGGTCGTCCTGGCCGCCCTCCTCTGGCCGGGAGAGGACCTGCCCAAGGTCGGGCTCGCCGGCCTGGACAAGGCCGCCCACCTCCTCCTCTTCGGAGCCTGGGCCCTGGCCCTGCGCTTCGACTGGCCCGGCCTCCGCGCCAGGCCCTGGCTCCTCGTCCTGGCCGTCGCCCTCTTCGCCCCCCTCACGGAAGGGCTCCAGCTCCTCGCGCCGCAGCGGTCCTTCGACCTCCTGGACGCGGCGGCCGACCTCTGCGGGGCTGTCCTGGCGGCGGCCTTCGGGGCGAGGCCCGTCGCCCTCGCGGAGCGGCTCCTCTCGCCCCGAAAGGCGCGTTAGTCGAAGACGCCGTGCCTGTGGGGCAGCCAGGCGGGGTAGCCGACCGCCAGGGTCGCGGCCACGGCGGCGGCCGCGTCCGCGCGGCCCCAGGTGCGCCCGCGCCTCATGGCCCTGAGCCGCCTGGCCCTGAGGCTCGCGGGCAGCTCGCAGGCGTGGAGGGCCTCCACGGCCAGGAACATGCCGAGCCAGGCGGCCGGGGCGAGCCAGAGTCCTGCGCCCGCGGCGCCCGCCGCGGCGAGGGCGAGGGGCGCGAGGGTGGCCGTCCCCGTGAGAAGGGCCTTCGCCCTCCAGAGCAGCCGCTCCTTCACGCGGAAGACGAGGACGCCGCGGAAGGCGGCCAGGGCCGCGTCGTCCTCGAAGGCGAGGAGGCGCCTCGCCTCCTCCGCCCCGAGGGGGGGCAGGGGCCAGGGCAGCCAGTCGCGGCCCTCCTCCCCGGCCGCGAGGGCCCTGCCCGGGACGAGGCCGTCCTCGAGGCCCAGGGGCACGTCCAGGCGGCAGCCCTCCTCGATGAGGCGCTGCCGGGCCCGCCTCGCGCCCAGGGTGGCGGCGAGCATGGGGAAGAGGTTCTCGTTGCGCAAGGACATGACGCGGCAAGGCCTTCCCACGAGCTCGTGGAGGACCATGTGCGGAGCGTTGGGCAGGGGCATGCATCCGTCCACGAAGCGTTCGGCGAGACGGGCCGCGGCGCGGCCGCAGGAACCGATGACGGCCTTGCGGCCCGGCAGGGCCGCGATCGCGGCCTCGTCGTAGGCTTTGCCCTCGGCGTCGTACCAGCGGCGGCCTTGCGCCGTCGGGACGCCGGCGCCCAGGACGAGGACGGCGCGGCGCCTGGGGCGGATGCCCTCGTGCTCGAGCATGGAGAAGGCGAAGCGCGTCGTCGCGACGCAGCCGCCGCGGCAGGAGGCCTCGAGGCCGCGGACGAAGGCCGGGGCGGCCGCGCCGCCGCCGGGCAGGCCGCCCTCGCCGAGAGCGCCGCCCTCCGCGTCGCTGGCGCCGCCCGCGCCGCAAGCGCCGCCGCACTGGCCGCCGCCGGCCGCGGCCAGGCCCTTGTCGATGCCGATGAGGACCAGGACGGAGGGGAAGCCCTTCCTCACGCGCTCGGAGTGGAGGGACCAGTCGGCCGGCCTGAAGGCGACGGGGACTGCGCCTCCTAGGCCGTCGCCGTCCGGCGCGCAGGCGTTTGGCGCGGCCCCGCCCGGGCCTGCGTCGCCCGGCGCGGCGCCCGCGGGGAGCCCGAAGCCGCGGGCCAGGACGCGCGCGCCCTCGGGATCGCCGAAGCCGAGCTCGTCGGCGACGCGCATGAGCTCGATCCGCGAGGGGTCGTGGCCCATGAGCCGCGTTGCGACGCGGTCCGTCTCCACGGGATGGTCGCCCGCGATGACCATGCGGGAGTCGACGGGATCCACGGGCGCGGGGCACTCGCCCTCGCCGCCGACGACGCCGTCGACGAGGACGAGGTCGGGCTTGAAGAGGTAGAGCATCTCCACGAGCTTGCGGTCGATCGCGTAGTGGTGGTTCCGCTGCCTGAGGTTGTAGGGTATGACGCCCATCGCGTTCTTGAAGCCGAGGGTCACGCCCGTGTAGAGGTTCGTCTTGAGCTTGGGCAGGGAGACGTAGGCGGCTTCGCCCCGCACGACGGCGGAGAAGGGGCGGGGGACGAGGATCTCGCGCTGGACGCGGGCCTTGGGGAGGAGGTAGCGGTCGACGGGCGTCTCCTCCAGGGCGACGAGCTTCGCGCCGCGGCGTCGCGCCAGGCGGTCGACGCCGGCGACCCTGAAGGAGCCGCGGGTCGGCGCCCCCCGCCCCGAGGACTCGACGATCGTCAGGCTGGAGGCGCGCTCGCCGAGCCAGAGCAGGGCCGCGTCGAGGACCCGCGGATCGGTGCTCTCGGGGTAGGTCCTCCTCGCGAGCCCCATACGGTGGTAGACCGTGACGAGGTTGGGCTTCACGAGGACGGGCCGGCCCTTGAGCTTCCCGCCCAGGCCGGTCTCCGCCTCCAGTCGGTCCAGGGCGGCGAAGACGGCCCGCCTGATCTCGGCGACCTCGGGCCTCGACTCCCAGGCGGCCGTGCCGTAGTCGCGGGTCAGGGCCGCGCAGTCCTCGGCGTAGCCTCCGGGCGCCCGGGACGGAGAAAGCTTCTCGACGACGACGACTGCCATGCTGCCTCCTGGGTGAATGCTACGGTTTTGCGGCCGGGCCTGCCCCCGGCGCGCGGTCCGCGGCCGGGGCGGCCGAGTCCGCGCCTGCGCCCGCGGGGGCGGCCCTGTCCGCGGCCGGACTCCCGCCGCCGGCCGCCGGTTGCCCAAGCGCCGCGGTTCCCGCGGCCGCGCCTTCGCCGGCGACCGTTCGCCGCGGCGCTCCCGCGCCGGCGGCCAGGCCGGCCAGGCCGAGCCTCTCGAGGGTCTCAGGAGAGGGCCGGCCGCTTGGCCAGCCGATCTCCTTCCAGTAGTCCTCCACGAGGCGCGGAAGGGGAACGCTCCTTCCCGCGTTGGCGCCTTCCGCCTTGGGCGGAAGGCCCAGGGCGCGCTTGGAGGGCATGAGGCTCTGCGGGTCTATCCCCTCGCGCAGGGAGAAGAGCTGGCGCAGGGTCTGGATCCTGAGGCCCGCCTCGACGTAGTCCTCCGGGGAGCGCGCGAGGCCCGTCGCCGCGTCCAGGCTCTCGAAGAGGCCCAGGCGGTCGACGCCGTAGAGGGAGCCGAAGAGGCAGAGGCCGGCCGCGTTGAAGAGGGAGACGAGGGCGGAGGAGAGGACGGCCTTGCGCGCCGCGAGGGGGCTCGCCTCGTACTCCTCCGACTTCCGCGAGAGGAGGGGCGGGCGGGGCGCGCCGGGCAGCCTCTTCCAGAGCCGCCACATCCCGTAGTAGAGGTGGCAGCCCACGGTGTGCTTCCCCGGCGAAGGGTCGACGGCGGCGTGGAGGGCGAAGCCGGGGTCGTTCCTGGGATCGTGCATCGCGAGCTCCTGGCCCCCGGCGTGGACGGCAAGCCCGGCCGCGGCGGGGCCGAGGCGCTCGGCGGCCTTCTTCACGCCGTCGGCGAAGATCGCGCCCAGGCCCTCGCGGTCCAGCATCTGGCCGAGGAGGAGCTCCACCGCCTGGGCGTTCCCCCAGCGGAGCTCGAGGCCGCCGGGGAGCTCCCGCGGGACGAGGCCGGCCTCCGCGCACTCGAGGGCCATCGCGAGGCAGGCGCCGGCGGAGATCGAGTCCATGCCGGCGCGGTTGAGGCGCTCGTTCATCCGGAAGACCGCGGGAAGGTCGTCGCAGAGGAGGAGGCCCGAGAGGGCCAGGATCGTCTCGTACTCCGGCTTGTGGGTCTCCTTGCCCTCGTGCTCGCAGATGCCGCCGCAGCCCGTCGGGCAGGAGTAGCAGTGGTAGGCGCGCTTCTGCGCCGCGAGGACCAGGTCGGCGTCGATCCTGCGCGACTTGGCCGCGGGATAGTCCTTCTCCGAGCCCGACCAGTTGCGGATGGGCGAGTCTCCCCACTCCACGGAGAGGCGGTTCATGCCCGCGGTGCCCCACTTGGAGAGGACCTCCCCGAAGAGGAAGCCGTCGAAGCGCAGGGCGAGGGGGAGCTTGCGGAGCAGCGCCCCGCCCTGGCCGAGGACGGAGGCCGGCGGGAGGGGGAGGCCGCGGGGGAGGCGCCTCGCGAAGGCGGCGGAGCGGGCGCGGACGCCGTCCCTGTCGGCGCAGGGGATGGGCCGCGTCCCGGCGGCGACGAGGGCCTTGAGGCGCTTCGAGCCCATGACGGCGCCGACGCCCGAGCGGGCCGCTATCCTGCCGCCGTCGGAGACGATGCCCGCGATGAGGGAGAGGGACTCGCCCGCGCGGCCGATCGCGGCGACCTCTGGCCGCCTGCCGGGCCGCTTCTTCCGGAGCTCGGCCTGGAGCCTCTCCTCCGTCGCCACCGCGTCCAGGCCCCAGAGGGCGGAGGCGTCGCGGAGCTCCGCCTTGCCGTTCCCCAGGTAGAGGTAGACGGGCTTCTCGGAGACGCCGCTCACGAAGACCCCGTCGTAGCCCGAGCGCTTGATGGCCGGCGCGAGGAAGCCGCCGCAGTTCGCGTCGCCCCAGCCGCCCGTGAGGGGGGACTTGCAGACGGCCATCCAGCGGCCGGTGTAGAGGCTGCCCGAGCCCGTGAGGAGGCCGGGCACGAAGCCCAGGACGGCCTCGGGGCCCAGGGGGTCGGCGCCCGCGGGCATGCGCGTATAGAGCCACCAGGCCCCGAGGCCCATGCCGCCCAGGAAGTCCCGGTAGACCTCCTCCGGCACCTCGACCGCTTCGATCTTGCCCGTCGTGAGGTCGACGGAGAGGACCCTTCCCGTGGCGGAACCCGGCATGGCGCGCCTCCTTCACCGAGAGTATGGGATATCAAGTTGCAAAATGCAAACAGAAAGACTAACCTTGAGGACGCAGGCCGGCGGGGCCAGCCAAGGACCGCGGGTGA
>Ga0116153_10002028_pt1 | contig 16818 bp, 21 predicted proteins | sample AD_UKC028_MetaG_FD_89896 | JGI IMG/M metagenome (GOLD analysis project Ga0116153, IMG submission 89896) | Active sludge microbial communities of municipal wastewater-treating anaerobic digesters from USA - AD_UKC028_MetaG | ecosystem: Engineered > Bioreactor > Anaerobic > Digestate | place: USA...
AAAAAGAAAGGGACCTGCATTGCTGCAAGTCCCTGTACGGTCGATGGTAGCGGGGGGGGGATTTGAGCCCCAATACACCAGAAGTATAATTCCGGCCAGTTCCGGACGGAACCCGGCCAATCTGGGCGCAAGTCCGGCCAACTCGCCTAGTTGCGTCCAATGTTGGACGGGGTCATTTTGCATAAGCCGGACGGAAACATGCCAGCCAGTGTCGTAGCCCGGCCACGAGTCCGCCCCAATAGCGCCCTGCTATGAGGCCGTGGGTCAAGCGGAGAATGAGCAGCAGCTAAGGACCGAGGATCAACCTGCTATTCGTGCTCGAGGCACCAGTTACCCTATGCGATCAAGAGGTTGGGAGCCGCCATCTAACTGGCGTGACTCCGGGTCACCGGGCGCTATCCGCGGTCATCCCAACTCGCCGATCCCTCTCCTTAGGCTTCTGCTCGCTCTCCACTTGGTGATGAGCACGATTATGTCATGGGTCCCTCCCCAAGTTCCGCGAGGGGCGTGACAGCAGGCTGTTTGCTGGCACGCCCCTTGCCGCCGCGTAATCCACAACGCGTCGACGTACAGCAAAACGAGTCACGGCCCCCTCATGCAAGATGGCAGGAGGGGGCCGGGACGGCCGACTAGCCGACACGGCGGCGCTCCTCGGATGGCGTGCTGCTCCGATACTTCTCCCCGCGGGTCAGCATGCGCCAGAGAATGATCCCCAGCCTGCGAGCCATGGCGACGATGGCTTTCTTGCCACTGCCGGTATTGGAGATCAGCTTCCTGTACTTCTTGGCGGCCAAGGGATCCTGTTGCACCCAGCGCCAGGCTGCCTCTACCAGAATGGTCCGCAGATACCGATTGCCACCGGAAAGCAGCCGACCTTCCACGCGACTTTCTCCGCTTTCCCAGACCCCCGGGGCCAAGCCTTGTATGGCGGTTACCTCCCGTGCTTCCTCAAACCGCTCCGGCGCCAGCAGCTCAGTCTTGAACGTCATGGAGGTGATCAGACCAACGCCCGGCGTGCTCTGTAACACCTCTATGTCCATCCGATGCCGCTCGGAGTCGGCCAATTCCTTGAGTTGCCGGGTGACACGTTCCACCTGTTTCTGGGCATGCTCCACTTCGTCGAGCAGCACATCCAGGGTGAATCGCAGCTCTGGCAGCAATGTCAGCGTGCGCAGTTTGCCGAGCGACTCTTTGGTCCAGTAGTCCAACCCGTGAGGCTCCGGGAGCCCGTGCTGCAGCAGGAAGCTCTTGATCTGCTGTTTGACCAGGCGGCACTTGTCAGTCATCTGCCAACGCAGCCTGACAAGCTGCCGATCAGCTTCCTCTTCCATGTCGGGCACCGCAATTCCGCGCAGCTTGCGTGCATTCTCCGCCAACGTCCGGCAGTCCACCCGATCACTCTTGTTCCCGGCAACCGACGGGCGCGGGATGCTCCCGGGCGCGATAACAGCCCGGTTGCAGCCGGGCGCCACGGCCTTCATGGTATCTAAGTGGATTTGATGCGCTCCCTCTGGAACGAAGAAATGTCAGAGGCCCGAGCATCTCCATGACCTCGAACTGAAAATCGAGTGGGCCGAGGTGGCTTGACGAAGAGACCCGACACCGGACAACGGAGCGCTGAGCACCGAAACTGCCCTGGAAAAGCTGCCCGGCGCTCACTTCAAGCCTTGCTCCTTGCCCTTCCGCCCGTTCGCCGCATCACCTCTCGGCCCATTTTCGGCGTCCGGAGCGTCCCCATTCCCATGGGCCGCTACACCGGGACTGCGCGAAACCGTCGCTTCGCCGGATGCAGCATCTGTTGTGGTACGTCTGGATTTCTGCATTTCCAAATACCCATCGATGATACCAACACATTCCTTAAGGTTCATTGCGGACTTACCTGTCGCCTTCTCCGCTTCTTGCTGTAACACAATTCTAGCCAATCTTGCATCATAAATATCAATCAGCACGTTGCAGAGGATACGCATTGATGCCTCATCAACACCCTTAGCCAAATCTTTCAATATTGGTTTTACCGCAGGGATCCCAATCTTGGCCAAAGCTGTGCCTGCTGGTTCGGGCCCATATGGAGGAAGTCGCTTCTTGGAGTCATCTTGGCCGCACTTCAGATTTGATAAAAGCAGGCCAACGGCAGAAGACGCTCTTAGCTCTCCCAAGGCATAGATAATATGGGGACGAGAGTTAGCATTCCGGTCATCGTGGAACAATTCAATCAATCTGGCAACTGACTTGTCCTGCAATTCGATCTTCTCATCAACTTCTACGTCTACTGTACGTTCTGCAGCACACCCTAAGGTGCCCACTGCCCCCAATGTCACCACAAAGAAGAGCCAGCATCTTATCATCGTGCACCTTCCTCTGTTACCGGCGCGAACACCCTCTTGGCCCGCTCCTTAGACGATGAAGACTATCACGGGTCAGCCCTAAGGTACAGTCGGGGCATCCGGAATATTAACTGACACAGTGCCAATTCGGTTATATATCTTGGTTAACGCCGACCCCTGCTTAGCGTACTTGTATTCCACAGCCCACGTTGTGTCTCCAGAGCACTTCACGGCAGCGCCATCGCCCCGCCATTCTATCCATTGGACAAAGTTCGCATGAACCTCCACGCTGTTGGTAAATCCTGTGTGCCCCCTACGTAATTCCTGACACTTTTTTGATGGCAATTGGCGGAGAAAATCGCTTCCTCCTGATCCTGAGAATGCCGTGCTCCACGAGGGCACGGCGGACTGCTTCGCGCAAGACGGCTCCCTGCTTCCAGCGGTTGAGCTGGTCCCAGGGGATGTTGGGCTCGATCTGGAGTTTGAGCCGGGCTTCGGGGATGAGTTGGGCGACGGAAGCCGCGAGAGTCTGACGCAGGCGGTGCGGGATGGGCGTCCGCGCGGCCCAGGCCTGGTCCGGTGCAGGCTGGGCGAGGCCCCAGGGGTGATGTTCGGCGTTGGCCACGCGGCGGGCTCGTTCGACATCGTCGCACGTCCACTCCCCCGACCGGTCGAATCGGGCGGCCTCGATATGGATGGCTGCCTGCAGCCCGCCGATGCCGGCCTCACAGGCGCCATTATAGGCAGGGCACCCCGGCGGGGACAAGAGCGGAATTACCTCGTAGCGTTTGAAGAGTTCGTTGCCGGTATGAATCCGAACCCATGCTCCTTCCTTGGCTGTGCTCTCATCCAGTCTAGTGACGAGCGCCGCGATAGCTTCTGCCCCGAGAGTCTCCACGATGGCTCCCTCCAGAAACGCGCACGCCTGTAACTCTGTCCCCATTCTCCCCGCCCCTCGGCGCGGCGCAAGAGCGGTGGCCTACCTCCCCGCCTCCTCACGCTGAATGTTTGTGATGGCCTCGTTGATAGCCCTCTCGAGAGAGGTCCCGCTGCCGCTTCCAATATGGACGCCCGACCATCTCTTCAAGTCGGGGAGGGCATCACGGGCCGCCGGGCCGATACTCCCCAACACCAAGACCGGGACCCACGGGTCTCCCTTGCGCAGTCTCTCGATCATAGGGCGAATGCAGCGGGGATCCTTGAACTTGGCCAGGGCGCTGGCTATGGCCCACTGAGCTTCGCCCCCGGGAGAGCAGGTTTCCAGAGACGCCAGCAGCGGCTCCACGGCCCGAGGATCCCCGAGCGTCGCCAGTGCGCGGGCTGCGTCCCTCCGGACGAGATCGCTCTTGTCCTGAAGGCACTCGATCAGCGGTTCGACCGCCCGACGGTCGCCTATCTTCTCCAGCGCCATCGCCGAGAAGTAGCGCACGTCTTCGCAGGGGTCCTTGAGGCCGAGAAGTAGAGCGGAGAAGGCCTCCTGCGCCCTCGGCCCGACGACGCACAAAGCGGCGGCAGCCTTGAAGCGGATGAACGACGACGGGTCTTGGAGCAGAGGGACGATCGCGGGGACGGCCACATCCCCATCCGGGCCCATGCGCCAGATTGCGTCCAGCACACATGCGTCGCTGATGCGGCCCCTAAGGTTCGGCGACGAGAGCAACTCGACAGCCTGCAGCGCGCCGGCCTTGCCGCACGATCCCAGCAGCATCGCAGCGGTCTCGCATCGGGGGGCTATGCTCTTGGGCATGCGGATGTAAAGCACAAGCTTGGGCGCGGCCTTGGCGGGTCCGCCGAGGTCTTCGACCAGCTTCAGCCCAAGAGCGGGGTCCAGATACTCATTCTTGCGGGTCTTCAGCACCGCCTGGCGCACCTGCCACACCGGCACCACCACCGCCGCGACGAACCAGATGAGGCCGAGGGCCAGGAGGATGGCCGCCGTCCACGCCGCCATCGGCCGCCAGGTGCGGAGGGGCTTGCTGGCGGGCTCGCTCACTGCTTGGCCTCCTCATCCCTGATCTTCTTCAGCGCCTCGGCGGCGGCGGTGCGAACCCACGAGTCCTCATCGGCTAGTAGCGGCTCTAGCGAGGCCGTCTCGGCGGCCCGAGGGCCCAGGCGCTCCAGCGCCATGAGCGCGAGCAACTGTGTCCTCTTCTGGCCGTCCCGTAGCATTGGGACAAGTTCCGCGGCTCCCGGTTGGCCGCAGTGACCGAGCAGCAGGATTGCCCAATCCTTGTTGCGAAGATCATCCGGCTGGGCACCTCGCTCGGTGAACCAGTCGGGGGCATGCCGGAAGATACGCAGCCGGCGCACGGCATTCCGGGCACCGCCGAGATGTTCAATGGCCTCAAGTTGATCCTGCTTGGCGGACTTCACCATCCGCGGAAATTCGATGGCGGCGCGGTTAGACGCCACGCAGCGGCGGATAACGGTTCGCGTCTCAAACACCGGCACCACCACCGCGCCGACGAACCAGGCCAGTCCGAGGGCCAGGAGGATGCCCCCCGTCCACGCCGCCATCGGCCGCCAGGTGCGGAGGGGCGGGCTGGGAGGGGCGGCGAGCTCGGTCACTTCGGCGTCTCTGCTACGCGGATCGAGCAGAGCGCTGCCTCTGCCATTGTTCTGACCCCTTCATCCTCGTCCTGCTTCAGTTGCTCTAGGACATCCACGGTCGCCCTGTCGTTCGAGGGGCACAACAGGCCCATCTCGGCCGCCGCGATGCGACGCACAGCCCGGTCTCGGGAGCGTGCTGCCTCGCGTAATGCCGCAAGCACCCGAGAGTCGCAGTGTCCCAAAACTACCACTGCCATATTCTTGTGTGGGGCGAGACCGCTTGGCAGCCTGAGATAGAAGCGTAGCTTGCCGACGGCCCGGTCTTGCCCGCCAAGACGCGCGAGGGCACGGTCGGCCGCCTCGGTTTCTCCAGAAAACACTTGGGCGGCACGGTAATCAGTCAGCGGCTCCCCGGTTGCCTGAAAGGAGACGGCATGCGAGTGTGCGCCGTCCCACATCTCCTCCAGAACCGGACGCACCTGCCACACAGGCACGACCACCGCCGCGACGAACCAGACGAGGCCAAGGGCCAGGAGGATGCCGGCGGTCCAGAAGACCATCGGGCGCCAGGTGCGGAGGGGCTTGGTGGGCTGCTCAGTCACTTCCGGCATGGCATCCTAAGTCCCCATGGATGGCCCGGTTATTTTCCCGAAGGCCGTCGGTGCACAGGCCATTGTGTCCTCCACACTCATTCTCTCCGCCCCTCGGCGGGGTGCAAGGCGGCTGGGCAGCCCTGGCCACAGGCCGGCCTACCCCGATGCCCCCTGTCACCCATCCGTCTGACATATGTGATCCTTCCCGTAATTCCTAACCAGAGTTGATGGTAAATAGGTAGAGGAAATCGCTCCTCCGCAGAGGTGGGGGGACCCACCAGGAGGAGTGAGGGATGTTAGGTGAAACGGTAAATGGATCGGCAGTAGGTGTTGGAGGGGTGCCCGGCCAAGGGCCGGGGGTAGCGGATAATCCGAAGGCAGAGGAAGCTGTTGTGAGTGAGCCCGCCCCCATGGGGGCGGCGCGAAATTTATCGGACGAGGCGATAAGCGAAGACGGCGGGGGCGAAGAAGGGACAAGGGCGGAGCGGATAAGGGGCCCGCGTCTGGTATCGGGGCTTGGCAAAGGGGCGACGCGGTGTTACAGCCAGCCCGAGCCCGCGAAGAACGCCAGTGCTGAGCAGCGGCTGCTGCTCTTGGACACCTGGAAGCGGAGCGGGCTGCCCGTCGATGACTTCGTGGCCATGTTGGGCGGGGCGGTACCGCTACGTCCTGGTGGTCCGCGACCTGGCCTCCGGCAGGCTGCTCATGGCCCTGCCCACCAGGAGCAAGTCCGCCAGGACCGCGGCTGCTGCCCTGGAGAGCCTCTTCAAGCAGCACGGAGCGCCGTTGGTCATCAAGGCCGACAACAGCTTCTACGCCAGCGTGCTCATCGCCAAGGATGGAGAAGGTTCAACTTCTCCTCCTCGCGCAGAATTCATCCCTCCCTGCCGAGGAGGCGGGAAAGTAGCCCGGATCCCCAGACATTTCGGGTAAGTTGTCTGTGCTGCGGAGTGATGCTTTTCGCAGAAAGCGTCACTCTAAAGGCAAGGATATAGCTCAAACAAAGCTATCGATATAGCTCAGGCCGGCTGCTACTCCGAGTCGTCCTCGTCGACCAATGAGCGGCTCTGATTTTGAATCTCGAGGACGCGATCTGCCCAGCGTCCCGGAAACCCGGGGCCTTCTACTGCTAGTCGACACCGATGCCTATCGAGGCATCATGGGCCTGAGCCCATCTCAAGGGCCACTTGCTGCATCAACATTGGTGTCTTCGTCAACGCCTGTGCTCTGTTCGCTGCTCTCCTCCTCCTGGGCGGGGAATGGACCCGTTTCGGGATGCCAGCCCCACGCGCCAACCGCGGCAGCATGGTCCGCACGTAGGACGCCAAGAGCGGCCGCCCGGCCCGAGTGCAGAAGAGCGGTGCGCCGCGAGCGGCATCAATGCCGAGATGTGCTCGAATACCCAGCCACCGCGCCACCACGGCAAAGGCGCCGGCGTCCATACCGACCGTCCGGTCCCTCTTGCCCTTGCCCACCAGAACGCGCACGGTGCCGGCCTCGCTGTCCAGATCCTTGGGTCTGAGCGCCAGCGCCTCCGAGATCCGCAGGCCGGCGCGGTAGAGCACCGCTATGAGCGCCCGGTTTCGCAGGCCAGTGGGCGTCCGCGCCGAGCACTGCTCGAGCAGGGCGTGGACCTCATCGTCCGTCAGGACCTCAGGCGGGTACTTTTTGTTCTTGTTGGGCGGCGTCCTATGCATGCGAATGGCCTCCGCGTCTTGAGCGGGGCACTAGGCGCCGTTCTGATAGCCGCGATTGGGCACCGGACTCTGTGCGCGCGATGGGAAAATAGGACTATTGGGAACAGTCGTGCATTTGTTCGCGCGCAAGCAGATCTCTACAAGTTCAGCGGCAATGATTCAAACGGCCTCCGAAGATACGCTGTCCAGATCTGGGGGATGGGGCATTTCGTTGAGTCTGACCAAAGCGGGGGCCCTCGCTTCGTGTGCCCTATCCCTGGATCTTATGACCCTGTTCCCCGAGTCACGCCACCAGGGTTTTCCAAGGACGGCTATTCCTTCAGAGAGATGGCCAGCATCGGCGGCCAAGAGATTGACTGGACGAAGGATTTTGTCTTCTGCGCCAAGCCGACGCGCTATTGGTGGACCGGTCGTCGTGTGTTCATCGTCAAGACCGACGGCGTCGTCTGGGCCAAGGATCTCGGCAAGTCGGACTTCGTCGTTGACTTCCCCGCCGACCCGTCCAAGGAGGGCTGGCAGGTTGCAGAGTGATAGCGGCTCGGTCTCATCCGTCGCCCCGCCCCTCCGCACCTGGCGGCCGATGATCCTGTGGAGCGCCGCGATCCTCGTGGCGCTGGGACTGATCTGGTTCGCCACCGCCGTGGTGGTGATGCCTTATCTGCAGGTACGCGCCGAATTATCGAGGCGGCAGTTGAACAACCTAAGTCCTCACGATTCCATTGACCGGCTCGGCGGCTCGGAGGAAGCCGCCCGGAAGTTGGGCCTCTATCTGCGGATGCCTGACGCCCTGGCGGGGGACAGCGGCTCCGCCCTCGACTTGCTGAAGTATTGTCGCAGGTCGCCCCGCGCTGCGGCCACTATGATTCATCTCGCACGTCACGGAAGCCCCACCATGAGAGCCTCAGCCACACTTTCACTTGTCAACTTGGAAGAAAAGGGGCTGCCGACCATCCTCGATGCACTGGACGATTCTGTTCTCGAAGTCCGCTTGCAGGCCTTGGATGCGCTACGCCTGCTGGCAGGTAACCGAACTGCAGATGTTCCCGTATCCCCGCTGGTCAAGGCTCTGAAGGACCCTGATCCGCAGATCCGGTGGGCAGCGGCCACGGCTCTTGGCGGGCTCGGTCCCAAAGCCCGTTCGGCTGTGCCGCAATTGCTGGAGGCACTCAAGGATCACACCAAGGCCAATGACGCCCACTTCTGCTATCAATTCCTGGGCATGCCGGGCATGAGAATCGGCGATGTGCGCATGGCAGCGGTCAGCGCGCTCGGCGCCGCCGATGCCCCAGAGGCGGTGGGCCCCATTATCGAGGCCCTCTTAGATCCCGACGCCGATATGCGCGCCTGCGCCGCCATGGCTTTCGAGTACGTGAAGGTTGACGCCCCGGATGCGGGCCCCGCTCTTCTGGCCGCGCTTAAGGATGCCAGCCCCAGCGTCCGCTGCTACGCCGCAGTTGCGCTGGGGACCATCCGCCCTCGTCCCGAGAGTGCGGAGGCCGAACTCCGGAAACTGCTCGACGACAGAGAGTCAGGTGTGCAACTCGGAGCGAGACACGCTTTAGACCTGATCCAGGCTGAGAGGGCAGTGCAATGGGCGCGAGGAGACAGCGCTACGTGGCCAAGGCTGAAGCAGGTCTTGGCTGGCGCATCTGGAACACGAAGACCAAACGTCCGTGGGGGGAGCACTACAAGCGTTATCCGGACGAGGTGCTCGCCGAGCTCAATGGCGAGCGCCGCCCGAATGCCATAGCCTCTCGGACGCGCGATCTGCAGGTAGAACGCCGGCCACAAGCTCAACCGCGGAGAGTTCACTAGGCCGGGCTTGCGCCGCGCCGAGGGGCGGGGAGAATGGCGGCAACGATCCGCAATTCAGCCGTGGGGGAGGCTCGGGTCGGAGCATTCAGGGGACCTCGGCTAGGGGAGAAACCGATGCGCTTTGGATTATCTGTATTCTGCACCTGCGTTCTTGCATCCTCTGCTGCGTGGGCGATGTCCGTCTTCCCGACCAGCATCAAGCCTCCGGGGAAGACCTATGACAGCAACGAGGTGCTTTGGCTTGAGGCGGCCGAGGACGTGTTCTATGTTTGCCGGGCCAGTGGGGAGGTTTCCTGTTGGAACCTGGCGGAAGGAAAGAGGCTGTGGGCCGCCACGCTTAAGGACTTCGATCCCGAGGCTAACCGGGTGTTTCTCAAAAGACGCCAGGACGATACTCTCATGGGCAGGATCGGACGATCCAGCGAGGGGGAATCCAAACTGGACTTCTGTACGCTTCCGGACCTGCGTCTCCTGTGGGAGGCTGCGAAAGTCGAGGGCGCTGGTCTTCAAGGCTATGGCTTTAGCAAGGACGGTGCCTTCTTCTTTTGCGGTTCATTCCGGATCGACAAGCTGTACGCCCTGGATCTTAAGACCAAGCGGATAGCTCACAGCATCGCGTCGCCTGATGCGCGAACCGGCATCTCGTTCTTTGACGACGGTCGCCGTGCAGCCGTCTTCGGCTTCAATGCATTGGTGTTTTACGACGACAAGGGTAAAGCTGTGGCGCGCATTGGCAACAAGAAGGGTACAGTGCTCCAGCCTTTGCCGTTCAGCTCAGCGGGAGGGCCTGACCTTCCTTTTCTGTTAGCCTTCGCAGACGGAGAAGATGAGAAGGCAGGCAAGTACTTGGCCTTTTCGAGCAGCGGTAAGACATTGTGGCAGAGGCAAGGCCGGTGGGGAGACCTCCTGGCGATCACACCGGATGGCAAGAAGCTGGCGTTTCGCCAAGGCGACAATGTCCGCATTGAGCAAATGGAGGATGACTCCAAGCCGGCCGTTGAAGTCAAGATGGCGGATAGATGCGAAGCCAGCTTCAGCACGGACGGGAAGCTGCTGCTGCTGATCCCGGCCATCGAGGAAAAGGCCAGAGACGAAAAGACGAATAAGGTCCCCTGCGTCAGGAAGAGCCAGATTGTCCAGATCGTGGATGCCGCATCCGGGAAGGTAGTCCGGTCTGTTGATTTGGCGAAATCCCAGGGTAAGTGAGAGCGTAACCAATGCTCATCGTTGCTGTCGCTGCCCCCGTGCTGCAACAGATCCGTGCCAAGGAACCTCTGAAGTGACCGACCCGTCCTCCCCGCCCCTCCGCACCTGGCGGCCGATGGCGGCGTGGACGGCGGGGATACTGCTGGCACTGGGGCTGGCTTGGCTTCTGGCAGCAGTCCTGCTATCCTCGCGATACGAATCGGGCAAGTTGGTTGCCAGCTGGCGAAGCACCGGACGGCCCGGTTGTGTGGAAGGCACAGTTGTGGACAGTCGCGGAGTGCCTGTGGCGGGCTTGAGCGTTGCCACCGATGATACGTCGGGAGGGCAGATAAGGGAGACGGACAAGGATGGTCGGTTCAGCATAGAGGCTGGAGAGGGTGAGATCATCGCGCTCAACATCGAGGGGGTGGAGTCCATTCGGCCGTGGGCTTGGCGTATGTTGGGACTGTCAACTCAAAAGGGGCTGTGGTTCGACATCCAGCTTCGCTGCAAGGAGCCGCCGAAGTGACCGAGCCGATCCACTCGCCTGCAAAGCCCCTCTGCACCTGGCGGCCGATGGGATTCCCTTGCACCCCCGAGCGCCGACTGCCGTTATCGTGCTCACGAGATCACGGGAAGGGGGCACGAGCATGACTCTGAGAGGGCTGACCCTCATGGCGGTGGTCGTCGCAGTGCTCGGCGTTGCGGCAGTCGCCGCAGAAGAGCCGCACGTCCAGTCCGCCCCCGGAGCTACTGCCAGTGCCGGTGATGCGGGCACTGCTCATGGCGAATGGTGCCGCCCCGACCCATTCACCGCCTTTGTCTTGCCCCTCTGGAAGGAGACGCTGCTTGGCCTGGCAATGCTGGGAGTCTTCGTCGCCGGCCTGCGACAGCGCCGCCATGACTGGAAGCCATTGGTGCTGGGGTTCTTCGCCCTCGGCATGGGTCTGGTGGACATGACTTGGCTGCTGATCGACGGCTTCAGCTACCTTGCCAGCAAAGGGATCGACGGCGTCGTCCTTGCCGATATCTGCGAGCTTTGCGCCAAGTCGCTGGTTGCCCTGCACGTCGGGCTGATCGTGGTACTCGTCGGCGGACTGTTCACTGTCATTCTCCGCTGGCGTAATGAACGCTTCCGCGCCGCGGAGGAAGCCGCAGTTGAGGAAGGCGATGTCCCTGAGGATGCGGGGAAGTAGCTGGCGCCGGGCGCGGGGGCGGGGAGAATGGCGGGGTACCCAGAATACAAGAAACGTGTGAAGGAGACTCCCGATGCTCCGGATTATCTTGCGGCTCCTTATCCTGCCGTTGTTTCTTGGGGTAGCCATAGCTGGCGAACCGCCCGCTGCTACCGCCCGCGAACGAGCCGTGACATTGTCCAAGCAAGGCGGCGACTTTGGTCGTCAGGGCAAACTCCAGGAAGCCGAGAAGCTGTTTCGTCAGGCCCTAGTCATAGATCCCAGTTGTGCCCTCGCTCACAACGGATTGGGGACACTCCTAAGTATGCAGGGTGATGTCCGGGGGGCTGAAAGGGAGTATCAAAAGGCCATAGAACTTGACCCCAAGCTGGGCAAGAGCTACGCCAATCTATCTCTGATACTGTATGCCAATGGTGACTTGGATGGGGCCATAGCACTTCTCAAGCAAGGGAGAGCCAAGGCGCCGGAAGACGCCCTAGTCTGCACAGCTCTCGGTATCATGCTGGGGCACAAGCGGGATTATGATGATAGCATTGAGATGCTGCGTCAAGCCGTGACGTTGGACCCCAACCTTTCAGAAGCATGGCGGAACCTTGCCGGCATGCTCGGCGCAAAACACGACTGGGATGGCGCTGAGGAAGCCGCTGGTAAAGCCCTCGCTCTCAACCCCAGAGACCCCGACGCATATGTAAACCTCGGCTGGCCCTTAGAAGAGAAAGGTGACATGGACAGGGCCGAAAAGTGCTTTCGTGAAGCGATCAAGATTGACGGCAATAATGCCAAGGCACACTATGGCCTGGGGCGGGTACTGTTAGTCAAGGGCGGGAGAGAAGCAGCCAAAGTCGAGCTTCGAAGGGCCTTAGATATCGAGCGTAAGAATGCTGACTTCCTTGTAGTAGTGGCTAACATGCTCTGCATGATTGGGGATCACGACAGCGCTTTGGCCGCCTTTAGGAGGGCTGAGACCTTGGCTCCGCAGAATGCGGAAGCCCATGCAGGAATCGGCATCGCACTTTGCTCCAAGAAGGACTACGACGGGGCAGTCGCGGAGCTTCGTAAGGCGATGGATATCGATCCTGCCCTGGCCTCACCCCATGATAATCTTGGGTTCCTGCTTGCTGAGCGAGGACAGTTGGCAGAGGCCGAGAAGGAGTGGCGTAAAGCTATCGAAGTCAATCCAAAGTACTACCATTCATACGAGAACTTGGCTGCTACGCTATCGAACGGCAAGGATTGGGCTGGTGCCGAAAAGGTCCTTCGGCAGGGCATGGATGTACTGCCCAAGGAGCCACAGTTGTCCCTGGCGCTAGCCATCATGCTGGAAGCCAAGGGTGACAGCGATCGTTCCATTGCCGAGTTGCGCAAGGCCGTCCAGATCTTTCCGAAAGATCGCGAGGTGAATCACGAACTGGGTCTGGCCTTCGTTCGTAAGAACGACCAGAACGAAGCTTTCCGCTATCTTAAGAAGACCGTCGAGCTTGCCCCGCTGTGGGCAGAAGCTCATTGCGATCTGGGGGCGGTGCTCATCGCCAGTGGTAAGAACGAAGAGGCCGTCAAGGTCTTTGACCAAGCACTTGTTCTTGACCCAGACATGGCCATGGCATACCGAGGGCTTGCCCTAGCTTGGCACTGGTCCGGGAACGACAAGGAGGCTGCCGCGGTTATCGAGAGAGCTGATAAGCGTGGACTTGGCAAGGCTATCGATGATGGTTTCCGTGCGGATGTGAAGAAGTCATTCAACTGATATTACGACCCGACCGAAGTAGGCCACCCCGCCTTGCGCCGCGCCGAGGGGCGGGGAGAATGGCGGCGGAGTGAATGATGCCTGAGACTACCGAGCAGGCCATCAAGCCTCCCCGCACCTGGCGCCCGATGGCGGCGTGGTCGGCGGGGGGTGGTGAACTTCGTCGTGGGCCAGCTTGCGCGCCACCGCCGGGCGGGGTAAGCTGACGGCGGAGGACGTATGACGGAGCCGACCGAGCAGGCCACCAAGCCCCTCCGCACCTGGCGGCCGATGGCGGCGTGGACGGCGGGGAGCTGAAGTGGTGGGCCAGCTTGCGCGCCACCGCCGGGCGGGGTAAGCTGACGGCGGAGGACGTATGACGGAGCCCAGAGAGCAGGCCAGCCCGCCCCTCCGCACCTGGCGGCCGATGGCGGCGTGGACGGCGGGGAGCTGGTGGGGCGCCTTGCGCCGCACCCAGGGGCGAGGCGGCGCCGTGTTGCGAATAATTGAAAGAGAGTGACCGCAGAGCCTACAAGTAATATTGGATAGTGCCCAAGTGTTGGGAGAAGTCAGCGATGAAGGCTTGCCGGATCACTCTTGCGCTCCTTGGCGCCGGGTTACTGTGCCCCGCGTGCACCCCGCCATCGGCGGATCGTGCTGCGCTGTTGCCCGAATGTTCCCAGTCGGCGGCTCATCTTCCTCGATGCTCAGACCCGCACGGCGAACCTGCGGAGTCTGCCCGACTTGCCCCGGCTTGCTCTTTGGACGAGCCTGGGGAGACGTACATATGCAATGTCGACCCCCGTAAGGCGTGGACGGTGAGGGTGGTCAACACCGAGCCAGAGGAGGACATTGGCGGCGAGAAGGACTGGTTCAAGTTCGAGCTTGTCTCCGACGACGGAAAGGTTTCCGTCTCCAGGAAGTTCGTCTCAACTTATGGGAAGTTCCACATCGACCTCATTGATCTCACCGGCGACGGCCAGGAGGAGGTTGTCTTCGTGACCGGCTCGGGAGCCGGTACCAGCGTGCGCGAGGAATCCCTGGAAGTCATGCAGAGAAGGGGCAACACCCTGGTGCCCATCCTGAAGACGAAACTGTCCGACTACTGGACAGAGGGGTGTCGATGGTGGTACGCGATCGAATACGTGGACCTCAATGGCGACGGCGTCACCGACCTGCGCCTGGTCCTCACGCACGACCAGATCGAGTGGGATGACCTCCATTGGGGCAATCCCAAAAACATCCCCTCTGCCGCAATCAAGGAGTACCGGTGGGACCCCGGGGAACGAAGAATGGTCCTGTTCAGGAAGGTGCCGCGGAAGGCGATCCACCCGCCGGCCAAGCCTGGACTACGATGACTTGGTCGCCGCTCCCGCCCTTGCGCCGTTTCCCTTGGCGGGGTAAGCTGACGGCGGAGGACGTATGCCGGAGCCCCCAGACCAGGCCAGCAAGCCCCTCCGCACCTGGCGGCCGATGGCGGCGGGGACGGCGGGGATGAGGAAGATCCAAGGGCGTCGCGGTTGCATGAAAGGACGGGAAACATGGCCTGCTATGTTCCGGCTGACTGCGGTTCCAGACGGATTTCGCTGGCCTTGGCTATGGTTGTTCTGGTTGCCGGCTGTGGCAGCCGCCAGCAGTCGCAGTATGTCACCTACGAGAGCCTTGCGAAGATCCTGAGCGAAGAGTCGACAAAGAAGGGTGTTGCCGAGAGTATCATCGAGGCAGCCAGGATTCGAGCTGAGGTTCAGGATCGCATCACAGAGCTTTCCAGGCAGGCCTTGACGGCCAAGACGGTCGAGGAGCGGACCAAGGCAGTGATGGCCGCCTGCGAGTTGGACGTTTCCAGCCTCAAGGATACTCTTCTCGCCATACAGAAGGCCGTGGAAATCTCCGCCGAGAACTTGGCCAACGTCAACACCTGCGGCTACAAGAGAGTGCGCGTCGTCTTCAAACCAGGTGGCCGCGACGTCGCCATCGAGCCCGACTTCACTCGTGGGCCTCTTCAGAATACGGGTCGCGGCCTGGACGTCACCATCCTAGACTCCAGCAGCTTTTTTCGGGTCGAGTTGCCCGGAGGTCAGACGGGCTTCACCCGGCACGGATGCTTCCTTCGAGACGTGACAAACAAGATTGTTGACGCTGAAGGGCGCTGCCTCCTGCCCAAGCTCACGGTTCCTCCGGAAGCAGTAAATGTTGTCTTCCAGCAGAACGGAGCGGTCGAGGCGGTCTTTGGTGATGGGAAAGCAAACAGGCAGATCGGCCAGATTGAGTTGGCCAGTTTTCGTAATCCCAGCGGCCTGCGTGTTGAGCAGTGGACCACCTTTCGGCAGACCGAGGCGTCCGGGCCGCCCAAAGTGGGCAAGCCCGGCGAAGACGGCTTCGGTGAGATTCAGAGCGGGTTCCTGGAGTCCTCCAACGTCGAACCGTGGGAGGAACTGGTCAGGCTCTGGAAGCTGAAGGCTTGGTTCGACGGGGTTTCCAAAGTCGTCACCGAAGTGCATCCGCAGCCTGGCGCCTCTCCGACGGGGTCTGCCGGGAAGCGGTAGGAGAAGCAACCTGTGCCGGAGCCCGCCACCGCGCCCGCCCCGCCCCTCCGCCCCTGGCGTCCGATGGCGGCGGCCAGCTTTGTTGTGGGCCAGCTTGCGCGCCACCGCCGGGCGGGGTAAGCTGACGGCGGAGGAGCTATGCAGGAGTCCGTCGCGCAGCCCGCCATGCCCACCGACCGCCGCGACCGGCGCGTTTACGTTTGGTGGGGTGTTTCGCTCGGACTGCTCGGCCTGCTAGCTGCATTCTGCGTCCTCTTCCTCGCACCATATATGCAAGTGCGTAGGATAGTCAGTGGTATCAAGCGTGATATCGACGAGCAGGACGCCAGGGCTATGATCACAAGGCTTGGCGGGCCGGACGAGACTGTGCGGAAGCTCACGTTCTACATGCGGCTACCAGGGGCCATCGCGCCGGAGTTGGACAGGAACATGGCCGCGGGTCTGCTCGGCTGCTGCGGCCGGCCAGCCGTTCCCGCGTTGATCGCGGCCCTGGACTACTATCCTGGCCCTAATGACTGGGGCGGCCTTGCTGAGCGCTGCCAAGCGATCCGCGCGCTCGGCAGGATCGGGACGGATGCCAGTGAGGCGATCCCCCATTTGCTCAAAAGGGGAAACAAGGAGTCATCGGCGGTAGTCCAGGCGCTGGGCGACATCGGCGTCGCGAACCAAGAGGTGCTGGACTATCTGATGGACTGCATCGACGACCGCTATCCAGATGACGAAGAACTCCGTTGTCGGAACATTGCTGTCGCCAAGGCGCTTGGCAAACTTGGGCCATCCGCGGAGGTGGCGGTCCCCGAGTTGATGAAGCTGCTCCAAGGCGTACAGCCGCTCACCGTTCGGGTGGCTGCCGCAGACGCGATGGGCAGCATTGGCCCGGGCGCGGCACAAGCCGTCTCGGGACTCTGTGCGGAGGCATGTGATCCCGGCAATGATCCACAGTTGCGCGTGGCAGTCGCCTGGGCGCTGGTCAAGATTGGCCTGCCCTGCCCAAACGAAGGCGACCAGGCCAACTGCCTGGAAATGCTCGGAAGCGCCGCCAACGACAAGAACGCCGAGGTTGCTGCCGCCGCCGCCGAGGCACTTAAGAAGATCAGGAGCGAGGAGCCACCGAAGTGACCGAGCCAGCCACCAAGCCCCTCCGCACCTGGCGGCCGATGGCGGCGTGGACGGCGGGGATACTGCTGGC
>Ga0116153_10002032_pt1 | contig 16800 bp, 10 predicted proteins | sample AD_UKC028_MetaG_FD_89896 | JGI IMG/M metagenome (GOLD analysis project Ga0116153, IMG submission 89896) | Active sludge microbial communities of municipal wastewater-treating anaerobic digesters from USA - AD_UKC028_MetaG | ecosystem: Engineered > Bioreactor > Anaerobic > Digestate | place: USA...
ATTCTGGCGTTTGCGGGCGGGTGCATGAACCTGGACTTCCGCCTGCCCGCGTCCAGTCCGGCGTTTGCGCGGGGATGTTATCCCCGCGGCGGGGTGCCCGGGGTCAGACTGTCGGGGGACGGGCGCAAGTAAGGAAATACCCCACGCATGATGAACAATACATTCATCCAGGGGACACCGTGCACCATTTTCGCCAACTCATGCCAGGAAGCCGCCAATCTTGTTTTGGGGGACGGAATGGCATCCTTTCAAGTAGGATTTCCAGGGGCCGGCCAGTCCCCTCATCATCGCCTGCTTCAGAAGCCGATAGAGGTGCTCTATCTCCGAAAGAATTGACACCACGCCGTTCGGGCGATCAGCCGAACCTGTTCGGCTGCCGGAAGCCGCAGAGCCAGTTCGGCGATAGTTTACTTCCGGCCTCCAATTTCATCGGCCCTGGCATAGCCAAAGTCCCACAGTAGTGTCGCGTAGGCTTGTCTTTCTTGTTGGAATCAAGCAGCACAGAGGCAGCTACCAGTTCATAGTCGTTCCGTATGAAGTCTGACCGTACCCGTAACAGCGGTACGAACGGTGATGTCACGCTGCGTTGCGACTCGAAGAGTACTTCCTGGTCTATATTGCACTTCTACGCGTCCGGCGTAAGGGCTATATAACGTGAAATCCACCGCTGTGTCCTCCGGCCAGCACGGTAGAACGATGATTTCGTCAGGATAGTCCTGAAGGAGCATCTCGAGTATGGGAATTACCCCGGTTCCCATCCCTTGTAGACTGGGACATTCCGGGAGTCCCGGTTGTTGCGGGTTCTCCTGGGCAGTCTCGCGCGCCAGCCCACAAGGAAGAACAAAGGTCCAGTCAAAGTGCTGATCATGCCACTGGGCCACGTCGTCATGCAGACCGAGACATGCGGCGCAGACCACGTCCAGATTCCATCCGTCGCGCTTGTTCTTCCAGAGCCGGTCACGATATGAACGCAGGGCGCTATCGCGTTGCGCCGCGTCCCGAAGAACCAGCCTTGCCGGCCAGACGGCATACATCTCCGTCTGCTGCCCATTCAACTCATACCATTGCTTTCCGCCTGACCATGGCAACTCGTATGCCTGGCAGTTGCTCATGTCGGCTGCGGGCACGAGTTGATCGCCCGGTAGAATCCCCGGTTTCACCGTCGGCCCTTCATACCTGAATCTTCCCAAGGGAATGTCAGGAGTCTCCGCTGCCATCTGTTCCCACTGAGCGACAAGTCCGGCCTTCCAGTTTCGCGACCGTCCCAGAGCAATCAGCCGCGGCAGGGCCGTTCGCAATGCGCATACCATCTCCGACGGGTCGCGCACGCCCTGCCATGTCTCACCCGCATTGCACGGGGCAATCACCATCTTTCCGTTCTCCCGCTGCGGATAGCTTAGGAGCACGAAGTCCACCAGCTCTTCCGCAAGCGGCAGCAGTGTACGGTCCGCATAAGCCGTGTCTCCACTGGTCGCTACATAATCGGCAAGGAGCGCGAGTATCCACAGCGCCCCGGCGGGGTTCTCGCCGTTGTATGCGACATTCGGCGCGCCGGATGGCGGAGCGTCTGTTGTCGTCGGCGTCGCGGGCCGAAGAATCTGAGGCTTCGACCACATGGGTATCCTCGCCCCACGGAGGCCGTAGCGCTGATGCGCGAAATCTCGATACTGCGACAGGTTGTTCTCGTAAAATCTTCCCAAGCCGCGCAGCGCCTCCCAATCGCCGGTACGGAGCGCTCCGTAGAAAGACTGGTATTGCTCCACCGCGCAAATAAGTCCCACCATCCAGTCGTTGAACCGCGTGTGATATCGAAACAGGTCAATCTGGAAGCGCACCGGTGTTTCCCGTCGGTCGCTTGCGCAGCAGGCCAGGTAGTAGCGGTAAAGATCAAATGCCGCCTGATACTTTGTCATCCGGCCGGTCGGGTCATGGATGACGACCTGAGAATGACGCCAGAAGCTATTCCACCATACCTCATGCGCTTGCAGGAAACCGTCATCGCCCTTTGTGCAAATACCCGCCATGATTTCCCGCATGGTCTCGGTCCATGTTCTGCCTCCGCCGGGGACGGAAACGCCTGCGATATAGAACGCGTGATGCCTGTTTGCCGGCAACTCCAGTGTGCGCCCTGAAGCATTGCACTTGCCTCCGACGGGAAGCACCGCCAGCCCGAAGGTGCGCCCTGCCAGCCACTGACGGCTGGCCTCGTTGATCGCTGATCCAGACTCCGGATTCTGATGGCGCAAGCACAGTCCCAGTTCAGGACTGTATTCGTCCTGGGACGCGGCATCCTCTTCCAGTCTCAACGTCAGCCGTCCCGGAACCCGCCGTCCATCCTCCACGTCAATGCGGATGACGTCATCGGGAACGTTCGCTCGAATCTCCACCTTTACCGGGCCGTCGGCCGTTTCCGCCAGAGCGGTGATGACCGATTTCCGCAAGTCGTGTTCCATGCGGAACTGCCTGGCCCCGGCAAACGGCGCTCCATCCATATCCAGGTGTAGCCGCGCCAGAGCCCGCAACTGTCCTGTCTCATCAATTGCCGACGCGTGATTAACCTGCACAATCATTTCGGCGGGAAAGTTGACGGTAAATCCTGTCACGCCCGTGCCCGTTGCCATGAATTCCCACTCCCGGGTTGGACGCGCCTCTAAGCGAATGCGCCCGCCATTGGAGTAGATTCCCGCAAGCCCTCGCTTCGGATCGCCCAGAACGCATTCTTTGGCGGAGTCCAATGTGGCCCCATACAAATGGACCGGGAACAAGCGTAATGCGGCCGCGATAAAGAGTGGTATCATTCGCATTTATCCTCCTTCTTGACGGGCTGCATCTGGATTCATCCAGGCGCTACTTCTGAACGCTAACTTTGGGGGCTTTGGTATAGCTAAAGTCCCGCAGTAGTACTGTATAGTCTTCATCATTCCTCCCGGGATCGAAGTTGACGGCTCTTTCCTCTTCCCGTAGACGTTCAAGGCGGGCGCGAAGCGTTTCACGGCGAGTTCTCAATAGCGGCCCAAAAGCGGCGGGTGGCGGCAGAAAAGTGCGTCACCCGGGTTGTGATGATGCCCCGCTATCCAGCAGGAGTCAAGTTTTCCTTTATTCAAGGGGCGAAATCAGACCACAGTGGTAATGTTCTGATTTCGAGCGGGCGCGCGGACGCGGATTACAGACGCCCTATGGCATCATGTCTGGCTTAGAGGGAAACATCCCTTGAAACCCTCACGGAAGGTCTCCACACCCGCTATAATATGTGTGACCTCTCAAGGAGGCTTGTCCAACACCCCGATGCCCCCTTTTCCTTCTTAGTAGGAGCTGAAGAATATGATATTAAGCGCAACCAAAGGTGGGCTGGGCCGGTCTGAACTGGTGATTTTCGCCATCATAGCCAGCATCCTAACGGGTTGTCAGAGCCTGCAGTCACTGATGGATACCTCTGCGCGTCCAAGCGCTTCTGTGAAGAATGTTGCGCTCAATGATCTGAGCCTACAGAGGGCTACACTGCTTTTTGACGTTGAAATTGCCAATCCTTACGCAGTGCCATTACCCCTGCTTGATATGGAGTATTGGCTGGCCAGCGCAGACAAGCAGTTTCTATCTGGCAAAGCACAAATCGGTGGTACTGTGCCAGCTCACGGCTCGCGAGTGGTAAGCTTGCCGGCTACCGTCGTCTTCGCAGAATTGATCAAAGCCATATCAGGGGTGAAACCTGGAGCCGTTATCCCATACACAGCCAGGCTGAATCTTTCCGTCGATGCGCCAGCGGTGGGAGTGTTAAGCCTGCCGATGGAAAAGACAGGTGATTTGCCTGTACCGACGGTCCCCGAGGTGGAATTGACCAGCGTGCAGTGGAAGGCACTGTCAATGAGCGAAGCAAAGGCTGTTCTTGCTGTCAAGATCAAGAACACCAACGACTTCCCCGTTGATCTGAGCAGGATGTCTTTCGCACTGTCGCTGGGGGAGGCCAACGTTGTATCCAGCAGCGTTGCGCAGCCGATCAGTTTTGCTGGGGGCGCTGAAGCTGCGATGGAGTTACCGATATCATTCTCACCGCTAAGTTTCGGCATTGGCGTGTTCAATATGCTCAAAGGCAAAGGCTCAAGCTACAAACTGGCAGGGAACCTGGACCTGGTTACACCGTTCGGCCCGCTTTCGATGCCATATAGCCAGCAGGGAAAGACAACCTTCCGATGAGCGGTGTGGGGGACTCACCTTTGTAGAATTCTACAGAGGTCTCGCTTTGGCGATCCTCCAGCCAGATTCCCCCCGAGATCGTTTGTTTGTAAAGCCATTGCCGCCAGGCGCGACGCGACAAGCTCGTGAACAACTCACGCAAGGTTCGTATACGTGAGATAGAACACCTCCTTGATCGGGCACCTGCCGCGCACAAATACCATCGCTAGTCTAGGCCATATCGTGCCGTATTGCGACTTAACCATAGGCGCCCCATTTCCACCTTGACAGAACGTTCCCAGATCATTGCACTTCCGGCATCGGCACGGCTTCACCCCGCAACTGGCGCGCCTGCTCTTCAGGACTGTAAACCCCATAGAAGTTCGCATTGCAGTCTACCCATGACGACAACTGTGCTACATCCTCCGAGGAGAGTTTCACATCCTGATGCCCCTTTCTCAACATTCGGATGAGGCGGCTGCCGTGGGATCCATAGAGGCCACCGGGCGGAGTCACCTGGATCTGGTTGCGCGCTCCGAATCGAGGGACAAGAGCCTTCGCAGCAGTCTCTGGATTGGTCCCCAAACCCTGGAAATCGTGGTTCCCACACAGCGACCAGTATGACTTCGTGAAGCCATTCAGGGGGGCGGCGGTCAGGTCCATACTATTCTTGGGTTCACTCCCGCCATGGCACCGGATACAGTGTTTGTCGAGAATCGGTTGTACCGTCAGCATATAGGAGAACGGTTTACCGTCCAGGGGGCCTTCTGTGATAAGCGATGGGGGACGCTTGGCTTCAAGGGATCGTCGGTTGGGGACTGCCGTCATGCGATTCTCGTGGCATCCGATGCAGGACACCTTCTCGCCGGGTTGCAGGTAGGTCACAGTTCTCATCGTCTGGAGCGCCATGCCGTTCTCGTCCAGCGCCTGGAATAGAATGGGTTTCTGCGCCGGGACGATGAAACGGGCTGAACCATCGGGTTCAACCGGGACTGTGCCTAAAATGGCTCTGGTATTTTCTTCCATGGCAACCCCGATCCGGGGCGCATTGGCCACAGGGGTTGTCTTGGGGAGAATCTGGATGATGCGAAGCCGTCTGATGGCGCCTTGTGGAATTGCGCCCAATCCCTGGTAGACATTAGCCAACTCCATCTCCCCGGTCGGCGGCGCATTGGGCGGCAACAAGCTCGGCAGCACGGGTGGCGCTTGGCGAGGCGACAGCAGACACGGGTTATCGCTGCCAATTTCACCGTCACGATAGATCAACTCCCGATTACCGAAGATGTCCAGCAGATAGATACCCAGTGCGTTGCACTGGTTGGGACCTGGCTCCCATATCAATGCAGTAGGGCTGTAGGAAACGAGGAAGTGTTTGTCCGAGAGAGGGCTTGGGGACGCATAGTACTCCGCTATATTGCCTGATTCCGCCTCTGGGAATGGAATCTCGGGGGTGATGCGAGTGAGCGCTTTCCCACCATCGTAGTCCACTGTGGGATCGAGAATCACGATGGAGCCGCCTGTGATGGAATGATGCGCCGATGCGGTGAAGATGATCTTCTGCGAACCGGGAATCGGCTGCGCCTGGAATGCGCAGTGGGGCGTGGGCGTTGCATTTCCCCAGACCGTTGCGGGATTGGCGCCGTCTGGTCGAGTGCTCCATAGGTTCTGGTGCGTGACCGCGTCACGGTCAATGTAGTCCCAGCGACTGTAGAGAATCAGTCCGTCGCGCCCAACGGTCGGGAACCACTCGTTGGTGTCATGGAACGACAACGTGCGCAGGTTGGCGCCGTCGGAGTCCACGCGATGGAGCGTATAGACGTGCCATCGGGGGCTGAACTGCGGACCGAAACATCGAGCGTAACCTTTGCGGCGGGTGGATGAGAAGACGATGCCCCCATCGGGGAGATAACAGGGCATGACATCGTCATAGGGGCCTGATGTAATCTGCCTCAGCTCCGTCCCGTCCACGTTCACCTCGTAGACATGATAGAAGCCGTCATCACTGGCGTTGTCCAGTTGCTCCGGCACGAATGGCTCCGAGCGGCATCGGACGAATGAGAAAACGATGCGTTTGGCGTCATAGGAGAGGCGCGGTTCCAGGATGTTGCCGCCGGCGAGTTTTCCCTGAAGGATATCGCGCGTTTGCAGAGAGATGCCGGGTTTCTCCAGAATGAACAATCCTCCACCTGGTCGGGCGCGCCAGCCGAAATATTGCATGACGAGATGGCTGTAGGACGTCGGCATCCGTTTACAGAAGAGCACGGGCGCTGAATTCTGGATCAGACTGGACAGGATGATTCTGCGCTTCAGTCCACGGACTTGGATGTACAGCCGCTGCAACTCCCACAAAGGCAGCGCGAGTTTCCCGTCGGAAGCCGAAACGATGTTCAGTTCCAGTCGGTCCTTCGATGGATGTGTTGCCTGCAGGTCCGTAAGGACTTTGTCAGTTGCTCGCAGGTGCTTGCGGATTGCCGCGGAACATGCGTCCGGGGTGTCCAGCGGGCCATCCTGTCGCCGCCAGTCATCCAGAACCATTGTCCACAGGACAAGGTCCATCGGTATGGGCTGGCCTGTGAGCTTCTCCATGTCCAGCGGGAAATACGACATGGACGTCAGGGGTTTCACGACAAGCTCATTGAGGGAAGCGGACAGGGCGTCATGGGCCCCGTGGGATAGAAACTGTTGGAGGGATCGTATGCCGTCCGTGCGCCCGCCTCGATAGCTCCCAAGCGCCAATGGTGGGAGTCGCAGGGATTTGCCTTTCTCGATGGTCATCCGGCGGCTCCCGACGGCAAGCCGTACCGTTACGAGGAACCGGCCATCTTCAGCGCGCTTGGCCTCGAAGTGCCATGGCTCATCAAGTGATGCCCCCATCACGATGCCGCTCTGGTCACTGATGTCTGAAACCAGCCAGATGGGCAGAAGTCTCTCCGAATCGAGACTCACGGCGCCATTTGGCTCTAGCGGCGCGTCTACGGGGATCATGTTCCGGTCGAATCCCCTCACGTAGGCGGACTGGGAGCGACCTTGGTCGCCCTCGTCCATCTCGTACGACCAACCGTTCTCATTCTGTTGGGCTGAGAATTGCTTTGACGCTTGGAAGGATTCCCCGCTGTCATACGTGATCAGGGGGTCCCAGTGTGTGGTGTCGCAGAATATCTGTCCCCGTTTGTGGACCACGAATCGAACCGTCTCCCCCTTCTTCACCTCCAGATTGACGTTCGGCTCCACGCCGGTCGTGTCCGACGGACCGATTTCTGCCTTCCAGATCGGGATGGCTCCCCGCAGAATCCTCAAGCAAACGCCGTCGCCGCCGTTTGTGTCCGCCTTGTAGATGCGCCCCGATATCTTGATGCGGCCATCCTTCGGCGTCGTGAAGGTTCTGATGCTGGGGGTGTTTTCGCCGGGGTGGTGCCAGTCCCTGCCCACGCGGGTCCAGTCCGGACCTGTCCAGTAGGTTGATCCATACCATGTGTCGGCTCGATACACGAGCGGCTTGAACTGGACATTCTGATCAATGGCGCCGCCCCGAAATGAGAGATCGGCGAGGCGGATGTTACTGATTACAACCGGGACGTTTCCGCAATTTGTGACGGTGGTCTCCAACCGGGCAAAACTCGTTCCCCGAACAGGCTCTGATCGTCGGATAACCCGCAGACCCGTTCCCGCATGGTCCATGATCGTCTGATTGTCCTGGGAGCGAACAGTCCATGGGTTGGCGGAACCGGTTGGCGCAGGTTCCACCACTTCCAGAGAGAACATAGCTCCCGGTTCCAGTTGATCAAGGAGTTCCTTGCCGCTTGATTCATCAGCCCCCTGTCCTTGAACGGTCGTGATGAGGAGGATGACTGCGAGAGACCGTGCCCATCCGGAAAGTCGCGGTGCTGACACCGTCTTGTTCATAGTCGGGCGCTCTCCATTGTCCGTGGGTGCCTTCGTATCCCGACCACATTACACCAGCCGCAGGCAATGACCGCAAGTCATGACATGCCTTGGTAATGTACACCACGACCAGATCATTTCCGAGCTGTACGGCGGAGGGCTGAAAGAGGCTTGGCGGGTATTGAAGCCAGGGGGATACGCCTGGGTGAAGTGCTGTGACGAGATCGTGTCCTCGAAACAGAGATGGTCGCATATCGAGATTCTCAAGATCGCCGAGGAACCGGGCTTCGAGGCAGTTGACCTGTTCATCCTGCACCGTACCTCCCCAGCCATGGTCCAGGAGAAGCGGCAGAAACACGCGAGGAAGAATCACAGCTTCACGTGGGTGTTTCGGTCAGATCCCGATCCGCGATGCGCCTTTCAGTAGCGCACATCACATCATTCTGCCCGAGAGAAGTGGTTCTACTTCGCCTTCCGGCTTCTTCGGATCGAGTCTGTGCCATGATGTTATGGGTGAGCCCTGCTCTTCAGTGCGCTGCAATCGCTGTCCAGCGGGGAGTAACGATTTTCGGAATAGAGAATACTGTTCAGGGCTCCCACCTTATGACGATTGCAGTGTGGATCGTGAAGGATGGGACTTCTATCACAAGCCATGAGCCTTCACGACGTGCTAGTACAGTGATGTCCTGCGGCTGGGCGATGACACAGGCTGGCGTCCTTGAGTCACAGAGCCTGACCTGAACTCCCGATACGACGCAGGGAGACTCGACGATCTGAGGCGTACCGGTCCGCCGATCAGGCTGATACGAAACCAGATGGAGGACAGTGGCGGTCTTGGAGTCGCTGCGCGTCAGGTGGATGGATGTCGGGCCGATCCGCTCCGCTGTCAGATCAGGGGCTGAGGCCCTGATCATCTTCTGAATCACATACTTGGCTCCCGGATTGCCTCGCTTCCACAGGTCCGTCGCCAATGGCAAAGCGCAGAACATCACCATCCCGTTTCCAAAGCAATTTCTGGTCAGCGCCGGGGCATCCAGTAGCCTTCCCGGCGGCTTCGCGCCGATCTGGTAGGTCTGACCGGGCTCCGTGATGCAGGCCAGCACTTCGGCCCGCGCTGCTCTGACGGATGCGGACTTGCCTGGGACGGGGATTGCCGGACGGAAGTCGTCCTGGTCGCGCCAGAATCCCTCGGCCTTCGTGCCTCTCAGCGACAGGTACGCCAGGTCAGAGGAAAGGACTCCGGCGTCCGCCAGCCCCGTAATGTCCTCGAAGACCCCAGGGGACGCCATCGAATCTGATTCGGTGGCGTCAACCGCTCTGGGGATACAGCCGATGATGACCAGACCGCCTCCCTGCTGCACGAATTCGCGAATCGCCTCTGCCGTACCGCGTCCGACAAAGCTCTGCTCCGAAACGACGAGGACCTTGTAGCGTTTGATTTCCGATTCCAAATCGGCGTCATACAGTATGTCAGCCGTAAGGCCGTCCTCCATGACTGCCAGATAGGTGCCCCGCAAAGGCGCATCGTCAATCATCCAGCCGTTGCCGCACTTGCGGACCATCTCAGGACTTGAGAGTATCGCGATGTCGGATCGTCGCCGAATGCCGTCCGCCAGCGGTTGTCTCTGCTTTGCGAAGTCGAAGCATCCCTTCAGCAGTCTCATTACCTCCGGGTCGGGCTGCACCTTCACCGGCTGCAGGAGATCACCGATGAAGAGCCTGCCGTTGCACGCGATGGACGTGGCGAACTCCGTCTTCACTGTTTCAGGGACGCGGCATGTAAAATCCTGCCAATGATGCAGCATGCGCTCGGTCATAAGGTCAGCTGGCTGCGGACGCCAAGCCCATGTGGCAAGGTGGAATGCCGTCTCGAAGGAGCAGTTCTGCAGCGGCGGATCGCCGGTCAGGTAACCGATGGATGGCGGAGGGGGGACGGACCACCACACTGATGACAGCCAGTTCACGCCGAGGAGGCAGCCGGACCGCGCCCGGTCAATCGCCCTTGCTGCGCGTTCCATGACGTCCCAGACCCGCTTCATCTGGAAATGGCGATACGCCCTCCAGTTCGGGTCGTTCTGCTCCCTGGGGATGTCGCGTCCGAACGCCTGCCGGCAGCAATCGCAATAGCAGACGCCGTGGAAGTATTGGTAGACACCGTCGAGGAAAAAGCCGTCCACCGGATATCGCTCGGCGATCTCGCAGAACTGCGGGATCAACATTTCCTCTGGGAACCGGCTGAATGCGCACACGAACGCGCTCTTTCCGTGACCGGGGACGGGCTGACCGTCGGTTCCCCGGCGCCGCCATTCCGGGTGTTTTTCCGCCATCGGCGCGGGGATGTTGTCAATCGCGTAGTAGGCCAATACCCCGATCCCGCGTTCCTTCAAAGCACGCACTCCGTCGCCGAAGAGATCGCGTTTCAGGTGCGGATGCGGCAGGCCGACGCTGGTGGGGTAGTATGACCAGCCGTATGCGCAACGGCTGAAGAAGCATACTGCCTCAGCGCCGGTGCTTTCCACGGCGGCGGCAAATGCGTCAGGATCAAACTCCGCCCCGACGTTCTCGACGTCTTCTGGCGTGTGCATGTCGAAATGAATCTTACAGAGCGTATTGGCGTACCAGTTTGTGTTCATGACGTTGCTCCTTCTGGCTTTCGGGTGTCTCGTCACATACGCTGATCTTGTCAGTCTTCATGCACTATGGACCATAACCTTGTCGTGTCAGTGAGTCCAGCGGATACAGGCTTCCACTTCCGCCAGATCCGACAGGAGTCGGCCGACACCTTCGCCGAATACCTTCGTCCACCCCCGGCATCACCAGGTTCCAACAACAGCGAAGCGCCGTGTCGGGTCAAGTAAATTCCTCGTTCTCTGTCCAGGAGATGAAGACGGTCGTCCAGCACAAGAGGCAGAAACACGCGAGGAAGAACCACTCGTTCCTGTGGGTGTTCCGCGCGTGATCGTCCGGCCTCGCTTCATGCTAGCAGGAGCACAGATGATTATCGGCATCTCGAAGGGATCACATGGGCGCCACGAGGATTAGCAATCTTGCGTGAATGCAACCGTGGCAAATGCCGGGAAACAGGCATATAGTAGTGCTAACCTCATACGTTAATCGGTCTGGTTCCATACTCATGAGGATGCCACGTGTTGACACTGAATAGTACCATCCAGCCTTCCCGCATCTGCCTCGGAACAGCCGAATTCGGCTCCCGTATTGATCGCCGTGCCAGTTGGGCCGTAATGGACGCCTACGCGGAGGCCGGCGGCAACTTCTTTGACACCGCACACATCTACGCCGCATGGCTCCCAAACGGCTGGGGCGCAAGCGAAAGGACTCTTGGCGAGTGGATACGGGAGAATGGTCTCAGAGACAAACTGGTACTGGCGACCAAGGGGGGGCATCCTCCACTGGACAAGATGACGATGGGGCGATGCGGACCGGAGATGATTGAGAGCGACCTTTCAGAAAGCCTGGACCGACTGGGTGTGGAATACGTAGACATCTACTGGCTTCACCGGGACGATCGGGAACGTACCGTGTCTGAGATCGTGGACACCTTGTCCGACCACATCCTCCAGAGCCGTATCAAGGCATGGGGAGTCTCCAACTGGACTGTTGCTAGAATATGCGCTGCTCTGGCTGACGCGCGCAAGCGGAGCCGAGTTCCCCCCATCGCAAGCCAGTTGGGTTATTCATTGGCCGACCGACCTACGGATGAGGCTTCCCCGTCGCCCATGCGTTACATGGATTCGGAGACCCATGCCTGGCACACACAGACGCGCTTCCCGTCAGTTGCCTATTCATCCCAGGCAACGGGCTATTTCGGGATTGCCAATTGCGCGTGGGCCAGGAAAGGATTTCCTGGAGATGCGCCGGCGGGACGCTCATACGATGGCACGGAGAACCGCGCACGGCTCCTGCAAACGATCAAGGTGGCCGACGAGCGGGGCGTCACCGCGAACCAGGTTGCGCTGGCCTGCCTTCTCCACCAGCCTTTCCCGGTCTATCCCATCATTGGAACCCATCAGGTGCGGCACGTTCGGGAGGCTATGCAGGCGACGATGATCAGCCTCACAGCGGAGGAAATGCACAGGCTCAACGCTAATCCTGCGCAATGAGCACCAAATCTGACGGAAGTCGCCCGATACCATCGCCGAACAACCTCTTCTTTCCTGTCATCAGTAGATTCTGCTAACCGAGGAAGGCGGTTCCAAGGCAACCGACCTGCTCATTTTGCGCCGCGCCGCGCCGCCCCCACGGTCGTCCAGTACAAGCGGCAGAAACATGCGATGAAGAACCATTCGTTCCTGTGGGTGTTCCGAAAAGCGAATGAGCGGTGATTCGACGATGTCACATTCATCCTACTGATGGTATTGTAGCCGCGGAGATGGCATTGTGATAAATGACAGTGGAGAACCAATGGCCCGATCCCCCAACCGTCTGATCTCCGAGAAAAGCCAATACCTGCTGCAACATGCCTACAACCCCGTGGACTGGCATCCCTGGGGGCAAGAGGCATTTGAGAAAGCGGCGCGTGAGAACAAGCCCGTCTTCCTTTCCATCGGCTACTCCACGTGCCACTGGTGTCACGTCATGGAGAAGGAGTCGTTCGAAGACGAGGAGGTGGCGCGCCTTCTGAACGATAACCTTGTCTGTATCAAGGTGGACCGGGAGGAACGTCTCGACATTGACAACTACTACATGACAGTCTGCCAGGCGATGACAGGCGGTGGAGGCTGGCCTCTCACAATCATCATGACTCCGGAGCGCAAAGCCTTTTTCGCCGGGACATACCTGCCCAAGACCAGCCGTAGCGGGTTGGTGGGGCCGTGCCACGCATATGCGCGATATGGCGCTACCAGAGGGAACAGGTCAACGAACTCGCTCTCAAGCTGTCGGATGCCTTGAAAGGCGGCGTCGCCGCCTCTGGCGATGTGCCTGGCGAAGAAATTCTGCACACGGCTTTCCGTGAGGTTGCAGTCCTTTATGACCGTCGCCACCATGGTTTTGGCGGCGCGCCCAAGTTCCCAACCCCGCATATGCTGACGTTCCTCCTGCGATACTGGAGCAGGACGGGGAACGCAGAAGCGCTTGAGATGGCTGTCAACACTCTTGAGTCAATGCGCCGAGGCGGGGTCTATGACCACATCGGATGGGGATTCCACCGCTACTCCACCGATTCAAGATGGCTCGTGCCGCACTTCGAGAAAATGCTTTACGACCAGGCGCTGCTGTCAATCGCGTATGTGGAAGCTTTTCAGGCAACCGGCAGGCCGGAGTATCGCCGCACTGCGAGCGAAATACTCAGGTACGTCATGCGGGATATGGTTGCGCCGCAAGGAGGCTTCTACTCCGCCGAGGACGCGGACAGTGAGGGCGAGGAGGGGAAGTCCTATCTCTGGTCTGAGTCCGACATCCGGCGGGTCCTGCCCCGGGAAGATGCCGAAATAGCAGTGCGGATATTCAACGTCAGGAAGGAAGGCAACTGGACAGACGAATTACGCGGCAGGACGACAATGACCAATATCCTTCACATGGAGTCCTCAATGTCGGACATGGCGTTAGTTCTGGGTATGACGGAGGAGGAACTCGGAAAGCGAATCGAATCGTGTCGTCAATCGCTGTTCCTGGAGCGAGATAAACGAGTCCATCCTCACAAGGATGACAAGATTCTCAGCGACTGGAATGGGCTGATGATAGCCGCGCTGGCCAAGTGCGGGTCTGTTCTTGGCGAGACGGGATTTGTAGAGGCTGCTGAAAAGGCAGCTGACTTCCTGCTCAAAGGCATGCGTAATCCGAACGGCGGGATTTTCCATCGCTACAGAGACGGGCAAGCCGCCATACCGGGCTTCCTTGATGACTATGAGTTCCTCATCTGGGGTCTTATCGAGCTTTACGAAGCGACTTTTGATGCACGGCGCCTTCTGGCCGCAATTGAGATGAACGAATTTGCCCTGAAGCATTTCTGGGACGACCGCAGCGGCGGTTTCTACCTGACGCCTGATAGCAGCGAAGACCTGCCCATGCGAAGCAAGGAGACCCACGACGGGGCAATTCCTTCCGGGAATTCCGTGGCTGTGTTGAACATGGCCCGTCTGAGTCGGATAACGGGCGACACTATGCTCGAGGAAAAGGCATTACAGACTGCGGCATCCTTCTCTGATAGGATTTCCAGGGTACCGTCAGGTCATACCCAGTTCATGTCGGCGCTGGATTTCCTGATCGGACCGTCTTTTGAGGTGGTGGTTGCAGGAGGCGCCGGGAGCGTGGATACGCGGCGAATACTCCAAGCGCTGAGAGCAAGGTTCCTGCCCAACATGACTGTCATCCTGCGTCCGACGGACACCGAGTCACCGGCTATTACCCGTATTGCGCCATATACGAAGGAAATGGTCCAGAATGACTCCAGGGCCATGATATACCTGTGCGAGGGACGCAGATGCCGCCTGCCGACCGATGATGTCGCGGAAGCGATCTCAGCGATGGAGCAAAGCAAGCGACAAGAACCGAGAGGATCATCCGTCGGATGAAGGATAGGCTGAAGCCCCCCGGTACCAACCTGACAGAACTGATCTATAGCAATGGGATAGGAAATTTGGTATTGCGGTGTCACCGATGTCGCAGCAACAGGCAAAACAGGCAAAGCAGATAAGAAGAATTCGCATTGGGCGAGTCTTCTTTCAATGCGGCAAAGGGAGACTACGAGTCTGATATGATCACAGAGACAATAGACGATTTTCCTTGCCTGGAATGATGAAAGGCACACAACAACACGCCCATCAGCAGGGCCGGGAAGAAGGGAAAGGACAAGAATGAGAAGGGATCGGTTGTCCGGACGAACCATGTGTTCCCTTTTGTGGATGTTCTTGATTGTCTGGTCTGTTCCCGCCTTTTCCAAGGAAGAGATCACTGGCGCAACAGACAGCAAAATAGACTCTAAATCGAGTGGCATGGAGATCCTCAATATGTGGGGGGAACGCCCTGCCGAGACCCAGGAACTCTACCGAATCATCTCGAATGTCCTGTCGAAGAGAAAAGACGCCTCCTTCGCCGATGTGGCCGGGAACGAAGAGTTCCAGCGGGTATGCGCGCAGTACGGTGTGCTGCACCTGGGCGGACCAATGCTTGGATGCATCGGGAAGAACAGCGCAAGAGTCTGGCTGCGAACGACCCGTCCAGCGAAGGTGGAAGTGCGGGTTATAGTCGAAGGGGTCGAGAAGTCCTTCGGGCCGGTCGAGAGCACTCCGGAATCGGATCTCACCAGCGTCGTTACAGTAACTGGGCTAAAGCCCGGAACGAGCCATCCCTACCGGGTTTTCGTTGACGGCAAACAAGTGACTATTCCCGAACACTCCGCCATAACCACGGTCTCCGACGACAACAAAACCCGCATCGCGTTCGGCACGTGCTTCCACCGATGGGGGTTGGGCAATCAGAAGCAAGCCGACTGTATCAGGAGCCGTGCGCCAGCGGCTATGCTCATCTACGGTGACATTGCTGTCCAGGACAAGCTGAACCATCTGGGAATGCACCGGGCCGATTATCAGGTGAGGGATTTCCTGCCCGCGTGGCAGAGCCTGTGCGCCGCTGTCCCGGTCTGCGCCACATGGGATGACCACGACTATTTCGCTAACGACAAGTCCGGCATTCCATTGGGTTACACGGATTCGGACCGCGCCGGCGTCCGAAAGGTCTTCACCCAGGCATGGAACAATCCCAGCTACGGCTTCAACAACCAGAGGGGAGGCGTTTTCCTCAGGACTCGCATCGGACCGTGCGACGTCATCATGCTGGATAACCGTTACTTCCGAACCGGCGAGAAACTAGGCTTCCTGGGGAATGAACAGACCGAATGGCTCAAAGAGCAGCTTCTGGACTGCAAAGGGCCGTTTATTATCCTGTCCTGCGGGACCATGTGGAGCGATTTCGTATCGGAGGGAAAGGATTCGTGGGGGAAGAACGATCCTGCAGGAAGGGAGGAAATCTTCAGGCTTATCGAGGAGAATAGAATCCCGGGGGTATTGTTGATTTCCGGAGACCGCCACGGCGCATGCGGCTTTCGAATCCCTCGTCCGTCAGGATATGAGTTCTATGAGTTCGAAGCGGCATGCCTCGGAGGACGAACAGGTCCTGCCTCCAGGGCCGCATCATTCCCCACGTGTCTATACAGCTTTTCAGGACAATACGCCTTTGGAGAATTTTCCTTTGATGCGACCAAGGAAGATCCTGAGGTAGCCTTTCGGCTGATCGGCGAAACGGGAGAAACGCTCTATGCTCTCGATCTTAGGCGGAGCCAGATTACCCCGCCTTAGGCTTGGGCGTGATGGATGCGGCAGACGACGGGTTTCAGATAACAGAAGAATCGCCGCATGATTACAACCGTATCGGCGCGGGGCCTTCATAAATTGTCACCGAGCGTTTCAAAACCAGCCAGCGAATAGCACTTCAAAACCAGCCACTTGTTATTGGGTATGGGTCAGCTTGATTATGCACTTTTTGATCTCTGCCGCAAGGGCGATTGCGGATTTACGCCTTATGCGGTTGCTGCCTGCTTGTTCGTTGTCCGGTCCTTGAGTCTGTAGCTCCTGCCCTCGACGGCGATTACCTCCGCGTGGTGCAGGAAGCGATCCAGTATCGCCGTGGCCGACGGCACGTCGCCGATGAGCTTGCCCCATTCCTCGATGGGGCGATTGGACGTCATCATCGTGGAACGGTTCTCGTATCGTCTCATTATGACTTCGAAGA
>Ga0116153_10002033_pt1 | contig 16798 bp, 10 predicted proteins | sample AD_UKC028_MetaG_FD_89896 | JGI IMG/M metagenome (GOLD analysis project Ga0116153, IMG submission 89896) | Active sludge microbial communities of municipal wastewater-treating anaerobic digesters from USA - AD_UKC028_MetaG | ecosystem: Engineered > Bioreactor > Anaerobic > Digestate | place: USA...
CGCCGGCAAGAGCTATGTCGCCTCGGCGATCGGTCACCATGCCTGCCTCAAGCAGTACCGGGTACTCTACGCCAACACCAACCGGCTCCTTGCCGATCTCAAGATGTCGAAAGCCGACAACTCCTATCCCCGCGCCATCGCCCGTATCGCCAAGCAGCAGCTCCTCATTCTCGATGACTTTGGTCTTCAACCGCTCGATGGTGAGGCACGCCTGATCCTTCTTGATCTTCTCGAGGACCGCCACGGCAAACAAGCCACCATCATCACCTCGCAACTGCCGGTCAAGGAGTGGCACGATGTGATCGGCGACCACACCATCGCCGACGCCATCCTCGACCGTCTGGTCCATTCGGCTCACCGCATCGAGATCAAGGGCGAGTCTATGCGCAAGAAGAAGGCCATCGGGAAGAAGTGAGGAACCGGTAATATCCTCTCTCACGGAAAACTTGATTTCTTCTGCGGAACCATCCCTAATATGGGAGTAATTAGTCAAAAGCCGGAAGGTATCTGCATGGGGTTGATGCGGGGGCAAGTCTTCTTGCCGAAGCAAGGCGAGATCAGACTCTCAGTCAGAGAAAGATATAGCCAAATAAAAACGGAAGGATACAAAATATATTGGAAAACCCTGAATCCTTCATGGGTTTTTTGGTATCTCAAAGGGCAAGGAACGGGAGTTTTTGATTGCGGCTTTGTTTCTTCAATCGCCAAGCGAGGGGTCTTACCCAATAGATGAAAAAAGTAATTTGCGATGTATTTCTTACCCAAATAAGAGGGAGCCTTCATGAAGAGTTCTAATCGTATCATGGGTCGAATTGGCAATTTGCTTTTGGGAAGGAAAATACCCAAGGGATTTTTCTTGATAATATTCTTCTTCGTGACTCATGTGTACGGGGAAGAGACCATTCCTCTTCTGTCTCCCGAATTGCAAAATCTTTACCTCCTACAACACTCGTTCGATATCGCCGTGCCACAGCGAACACCCTACGATCTCACAGTGACAGAGCAATGTGATCTTTTCCCCCTACAGGTGTCGCTCAATGGGAGTGAGTACGCGATGGTCTCGCTTCTTCACTGCCCCGAAAATTTTCTTGGTCCGGTGAGGAATCAACAAGATTTTGGCCTATGCTGGGATTTCGGCGAAAATGCTTCCCTCGAATCGCTACTGGCTATTGAGTTGTATCAACGTTTCCCCGACAATCTTTTCCGGCACATTGGACAAGATCAGAGTCGCCCCATCACGACCAATCTTTCAGAAGCAAGTTATTACACTCAAGATTATTTGGGCGGAGGAGAAATGCACAAGTCTCTGCCGGAAAGAATATTTCCATATGCTTTCTTTCCAGGAAAGAAGAAAGAATCCGGATTCTCAGAAATTTCAGAATGCGAAGATAGTCCCACGGCCTATTTGGAAGAGTTGCGGAATCGACTGGGGTTTGCTGCTACTCATTATGCTGAAAAATATCAAAGTATCCCTGAGTGTCAATCGCTTGGAGCCTTCGAAAGCGAACTGTATTTTGCATGTACGGGCAATCTTTCCGATTGTGCAAATGAGAATTGTTATTTCAACTTATATTACGATTTAGCTTCCTCCTGTATGGTGAAAACGGCATGGGAAGCTCCATACCCCATAGTGGGATTCTACCCTGCCTACAAGGCTGAAATGCAAATCAGCGAACAGTACATGGCCCATATTTGGCCGAACTGTGTTGATAAAAACAATCCGAGAAAATTGTGCGTCAACAACGGAAGTTGTCCGCAAGGGTTTACATGTGATCTTGATCTCGAACACCCATTATGTGTGGCCGCTTGCCCGTGGGGAGGAAATCCTATGGGTGATCAAGGCGAAGCCTTCGGCGGCTATCACAAAGATGCGAATGGCGAGTGGGTTCTCGATAGGCTTCAGGTAAACTGGTATGAGGTGGACAGAAAGATAATGACGACCATAAACCGAGGCCGAGTTGTAATTATTCCGATGCCATGGAATGAGCATTTGCGTCACGACAATACGGTGCCGCAATCAATAGAAGATCTCAATATTCATTTTAGGCTTATTCACGCACAAGATAAAGCACACTACAAAATTGTGCCTGAAACGGGTCAAAACATTGGGGCATGTCTTGATAAGCCTAACATCGACAAAATGGAAGACTGTTCGTGGAATCTTGATCCAGAGGCTTTGGATTTCGACAATCAGGGGCAACCACAAATCTATAACTTTGGAATAAGAGGACACATCGTTGACATCGTTGGTTATCTACGCGGAGGCGACACCAACGGTGACGGTTTCCAAGATATTTACTACATCATTCGCAATAGTCATGGCGATAGAGATCAAGGCAAGGATACATATCTGTTGCTTCCGTCTCCGACATTGGATCCAACTACGCGATACATTTTCTCATTCCGTCCCTACGGTAATTGCGATAAAGATAATCCTGTCAACGGATGCATTAATGCGCCACGGGGTCAAAGGTTATCGGAGTATTGGATGATGGAGAAGGTGCATATAGGGCTGATAAGTTCGGCCGACCTTGCTACGGGAAGGCTTACCTTCGATTGGAATACCGAGGTGGCGGTTAGCATTGACACTGACTACGATGGAGTGCCCGACCTAATAGATAATTGTCCCTCTACCTACAATTCTACACAGGAAGACTATGATCTTGATGGTGCGGGCAATGTCTGCGACCTATGCCCACATAGATATGACGTGGAAGAGAACATTCCTTATTATGAATACAGCGACCTTGATAATGACGGAATACTTGATGAATGTGATCCATGTCCGATGGGCGGTAGTTCTGGAGATGCCGACAACGACGGTGTTCCGAACTGTGTCGATCCTTGCCCTACTCTGTATGCCATCAGTAATTGGATAGATCAGTTTGGAACTCCCATTGCCGACTCGGATACCGATGGTATCGCTGACATCTGCGATAATTGTCCACAAAAGGGGAACCCCTTTGTGGAAGCTGAAGATTGGAACAGTGAACTTATTCAGGGGGAATGTAGAACAGGAGTTTCTTACTTTCAAAATGGAGATCTTTCCCTGCCCCACTGTACCAATGAAAACGAGGGCGGAGCACGATACAACAAAAAGACTTTCAAATACGGTTATCTGAAAACATCTCCTAACCTTTTTTTATCTTTCTCAAAATGGACATGGCAGCCCGATCATGATTTGGACGGTACCGGAGATGCCTGTGATACTCCCAAAGGGATAGGCCCTGACAATCTTGTGGGAGACGGATGGCATCATACTGTTATTTCTTCTCGTTTTGTTAATGGCTCTCCAAAGAACGAAATCGTTTATGGTGGTCAGGTACAATCTCGTGAAATAAACAGTCTTGTCGCAATAGATCATGACTCAGGAGTCATATCTCAAGGAGCGCCAGTCTACAACAGTATAGCGCATCCCAGTATTCTTCGCTATTGTTGGGTGCCTCAAAGTGATTATAGCAATCGTTGGGGTACTGGCGGTTACTGCACAACGAGCAACGAATCTTCAATTCACTTCCTCTTTTCTAGCGATTTCGCGTACAGTCACGGAAGCGACCCTATGCCACTCAGACAGGGGACTGATCCATCATGGCAAGTACCTACCGGAAATAATATCGTAAGCCAAAAGGGAATCTACGAAGAATCTCCGGACCAAACGCATCTTTGGGACTGGAAACCAGACTTAGAAGGAGAATACTTGGATTTATATGAAGAACATGTCGCTAATGAGGAGCCAACTTATAACCCTTCGCTCGATCCCTTTATCACTTATGCCGTTTCGGGTGGTCCTCAAGGTACCGTGAAATGCACAGAAGCCAACGACCTCGTAGATGATGGCGAAGGTGGCAAAACACAAAATAGCGCCTGCTTCAAGAACGACAGAATCTTTGCCCGTTCAACACGAGACAGCTTCTCCGGCACGCCCCTTTCCTATGCGATAGGAATGAGTTACGCGCCCGATCAGGTTTTTATCGTTCCCCCTCGCCTTCCTTTTGAAATCACCTACACTATGCCTGAGGCAACACCTGGATATCCTTATGCTGATGACCGTTTCGACCTATGGCGGTATAACAGTATCACGCAAGAATTGGAAAAAAACCAGAGAATCATTCCTCAAACCAATCTAAAGTTTGGCCTGCAATATGCTGGAGAGACAATTCTTTTTTACGAACATGAAGATGAAAGATATGTCGAACTGCGGTACCAGAATGATGCTCGCCCCAGCGACACCGCATATGCCGGATCCTTTGCACTCCCAGCAAGCGCACACCTAATGAGTGGAGCGATATTAAACGATAGGCTCTATGTGTCTATTGGCGCTAGCCTTTATTCCGTACAGCAACGCGATTCATCGGCTCTGCAATTCACAATGCCCACAACTTATACCCATGTTTTAACCCATGTTGGAACTTTACCAGAGGTAAGCGGAGCTATCCATTTGATAGCAGCTGGCACGAAACTATATACCTTGACTCATGAGCTTGATGGGCTGACACTTCATAGATTCAACTCTGCCACTACAACATTTGACGTTATTCCCATGGTCGCCAAGCCATTGCCTCGCAATTTTGTCAACATATCAACAACTCCCGATGGGGTTATCTATCTGCTAGGAGGCTTCAATCTGTACAATGGAATCCCGACGCCAATCAACGATGTCTGGCGTTATTCTCCCAGTGGTGGGCTTGAGCAGCTGGCAGAGAATCTGCAAATAGATCTTTATAAAACATTTACCATCATTGATGACGAAACGATTAAATTCATTACCCAACCACAATCTGAGGAAACAACGACATCCATGCTGACGATTGATAGAGCAAGCGACGTTCTTGCTGAGAGAACTATAACCATTAAGCAAAAGATTACCGCGCCACCAAGTTATTGCTTGAATGACAATGATGATATTCTTGAAGGGGGTACCTTTATCGGAAATATCTGCACCCCATTCACCCACCCGTGGTACAAGCAGTACTCGATCGGCTCGACCGTTTACAGCGTAGCAGGCAAGGGGGATCGCCTCTATGTCGGTACCGGCAGTGCAATCAAGGTTTACGACATCAGCGACCCGAACGCGATGGTTCTCAAGAGCACCTTTACCACCAACAAGACCGTCTACGACCTCGAAGTGGCCGACGGCGATATCATGTACGCGGCGACCAGCGGCGGCATCTACAAACTCAATACCGTCAATCCCGACACCCTTTCGATCATCGGTTCCTTCTACAGCACGCCGTACAACTACCAGTACCGCATCCAACTCTATAACGGCAATCTCTATGTCGGCGACGACAACGGCATTAACATCCGCAACCCCGAAAACTTTGCCCGCGTAGCCTATGTCAACATCGGCAGTACCATGGACTTCGCCATTACGAACGGCGAGATCGCGATGTACTGGGACGACTTCTGGTCATCGGGCATCGATATCCGCGATGTCGATAACCTTGCAACACGGAAGGCGTGGGACTATCCGTACTGCTCGACCGGAGAGCTGACGACCGACCACGGCGCGTTCTACCTCTCCTGTGACGGGTATGAGTATCGCTTCGCCGGTCTGCCGAATACCTACATCGACTACACTGAGTTGGATGGCGACATGCGCGAAATGCAGGAGAACTACCTGTACAACGGTTGGGTCTACATCCCTGACGGGAACAAGGTAAAGCTTTCGACGAATAACACCGTTCCCGCTATCTGCGGCAACGGCATCATCGAACCGGGCGAGTTCTGCGACGGGAACAGCGAAGATTGCGCGATGGTCGATCCGACACAATGGGACAGCGGTTCGGCAATCTGTAATAGCACCTGTACCGCTTGGGATAACGGCGACTGCTACGACAGCGGGTGTTAAAATGAAACAGCAGACAACCAAGAAGCTGGTTTATTGCCGCATCCTAAGCATTTCAGCATTCTTCTTATTCTCTGCTTGTGCCTGTGAAAAAAATAAACAAATCAAAGAGATAGACACCGTTACTGATGTTGATATTATAGTTCAAGCTGACCAAACAGACGATACCTTGTCCGACGACGAGGAATTTGTTGAAATGGACAATGCACAGTCAGATAAAGATGTAATAGGAGGCTCGTGCCTTGCCGATCCCGAAGGGATCGAGTACATAACCAACACCCACACCGGGAACGAAGAGTGCCCAGACCTCTCCCAAGTAGCGTTTCCTTACTATGACACCGACAGCAAGATACACTTCTGCCGGAAGTGCGACAAGGTATGGAAGAGCGACCCTCAGTGCGTTCGCAATTTGTGGAAGGAACAAAACTGCGCGCTCTGTACTGCGATGCCCGATTACGATTGTTGCGGCTATCCCTGCACGATGGGAAAACTGACGCCTTTTTACAAAGATGAGAGGGAGGGGTATTATCTCGACGAATGCGACATGATGTTGAACCCCAACAACCCCAAAGGATGGCAAATGGCCATTCGAACCTTCAAACACTTCAACCTGAGCCTAGGTAAAGTTGGGTTCGTGATGTCACACGTCGATTCGGCTTGGCAAAACTATCCTCAGGTATGGACCAAAAACTTTGAATTCGACTTGAATACACGGAAGTATTCTGCAATGGATCCCGGTATCGATGTACTGACCTATTACAAAGGCGCAAAGCTCAGCAATGTAAAATCGGGCCGTGACGATAAAATGGAATATCTGCTCTACTCGAACAATTCTTCATGGCAAGTCGCTTATCCCAAAAAGATCCGACAAACAGTGTATAATCCGGTGATCAATGAGACGTGGGCTTTTGCCAATATAAAAGAATCGGATGCGCTCTCCACAAAGATGATGTACGCCAAGATCGGCGAATGGAAATGGATCGGTTTGGGAGACGGCGTAGCAAATGAGCCCAGCATTGTGAACAATCGGTTGGTATTTCATGCCAATAACTTTAAAGGTTATATTTGCGACCTCGACAAGAAGCCGCTTTCTCTTGACGAATGTCGGGTAGTTAATCGCGAAGGAGAAGGCGCCCTTAATCTTGTACTCGACTCAACGAATGAAGATATCCTTTATTACGCCGATGCTTATAAGACGAGAGATTCTCTTCTTCGCGTCGATCTAAGCAAAACACCGATACAGTATGAATACTTGAAAATGGAGGAACTGATAGATCCCTTAATGAGTGTGTACCCCGTCAGCGCCAAGGGTGTTCTTTTAATTTATAACAACAATTTCTACACCAATACCGAGAAAGATGACTGGGATATCCGAGCATGTTTTTTTAGACTCGATCTAAAGAAAAGCTACTGCTCTTTACCGACACCGCATAAAGATGGGGTACTGGAATATCGTCAATCCTATACCGAATTTGAGAACCATTGGGTTGTTTGGCAGGATAGTAGTGCTCCCTATATGAAAGCCCGCGACATGGAATGTTACTGCGACCGGCACCCGGAACTTTGTCCATTCGACGATTACACACCTCAACCAGACAATCCAAAGGATGTGAAGGCCGGAACCCGCCCTAACGGGGAGAAACGGTAAGAAGATTGGTGCCCGAAATCAAAAATGTTGACTCTGATGAATTGAAAGACATACTGGATTTGCTGTCCAGCTGACCTCTTCCAAGGGGTGGCCAGTTTGCCCGAAACAGGTGGCCAGTTTCACCGAATTATCCACTAAGATGCCAGTTGCATTAAAAAAGATTCTTTTTTTTGCAAAAAATGACGAAAAAAGAGTAACCGTATTGCAATGAGTCAGGTAACAGGCCGAATGCACAAGGACAATAAACATATTTTTGTGCAAGGAATAGAAGAGGAGGGTGGCGATTTCCTAACCGTTCCGGGTGATGAGCCGTCCCGACGCGATGATAAGAATGCCGCCGATGACGATATAGGCGTTGAGGGCGAGGTTGAGGAAGAGCAGTTCGTTGATCGCGGTGAAGAGGATGGTCAGGAGGAAGAGGACCGACGCGGTGTTGACCGGCACATCGCGCAGAGCGTAGTTCCAACACAAGTAGGCGCCGCCCGACTGGAAGAGCCCCATCTCGACCAGCCAGAACCATTCGTCGGCCTTCTGCGGTTTGGGACAATCACGGAAAAGGAACGGCAGCATGAGCACCGTCGATATGACGAATATCTTGAAAAGGAACTGCACGACCTTCACCGGATCGTCGCGCAGCGGAACGACCAGATCGGCCGAGAAGTAGACATACCAGCCGAAGGTTATCCCGGCGCCGACCGCCCAGATGATGCCGACGGTGACATCGCCGCCGCCGAAATCGAACGAGTCCTTGCCGTAGACGATCAGCAGCATCCCGAGCAGCGACAGGATCAGGGCGATGATCTCGCGCCACGTCGGCCGCACCCCGGCAAGGGCAAAGGAGAGGAAGAAGACGAACACCGGCGAAAGATTCTCGATGATCATCACCAGCGTTCCCGATATCGTATTGAGGGCGAGGTGGAAAGTGACGGTGTTGAGAAAAAGTCCCACGAACGAGAGCGCCGCGACGGTGCGCCACCGTTCGCGCCAGTCCATCGTGAACTTGCCGGTGATGAGGAGGAACACCCCGAAGATGACCGTTCCCATCAGCACTCGGGCCGATGCGACCCACAGCATATCGACCCCGCGCGTGGCGAGGAAGTGGCCCGCCGGTCCGTGGATCCCCCACAGGAACATCGCGATGAACAGGAAGATATAGCCGCGCCGGGTATGACTCATTGCGCCGGGTCGCCCGCATCCTCGTCGTTCTCGGCGGCGTTCTGGATCGCGTAGTCCTGAAGGAATTCCATCTTCTTCGAACAGGAACCGGCGAACAACGCAAAGAACAGAGCCGCGAACAGAAGCTGGCGCATGAGTGCCTCCACGATCATATTGAGGGCAGTATAAAGAAGCGATCGACGCATAGCAAGTCGGCGGATGAAAAAAGTGGAAAAAAACACTATTTAGGGTACTATCGCTACACACCGAGTTTGGAGGAAGGTTATGCGAACCCTCATGTCAGTTCTCTTTTCGGCATTTATCCTGCTGTTCGTTTCATGCAGTGTGGAAGAGGAAAACATGGCCGACACCGACGAAATTACGACCGATCAAACGGTCGCCGACGATACGGGGAACGATACCGCCGTCGCCGATGACGATACTGCGGCGGGCGATCCCACTACACAGCCGGATGACGCGACCGAAACGGAACAACCCGACGAAGATCAGTCTGATCCGACCGATCCGACCGATCAAACGATCATAGACGACGACACCGCCCAGCCCGACGATGTGATACCGGCGGGCGAGCTCATCATCGAGCAGATTTATCTGCCGGGGATGAACATGGGAGAGGCGATACTCATCGTCGGCCCCGACGGGACGACGGTGCTCGTCGACACCGCCAACGACGGCCACGGGCCGCAATTGCTCGAGGCGGTGACGCGGCGGACGGGGGAGGCGGCCATCGACTGGGGCATTATCACCCACTACCATAACGACCATATCGGCGGCTTCGACAATCTTTACGGCGCCGGGGCGAATCAGCATCTGGAGGTGCGCAAGGGGATCGTCCATCGCGGGTTCTACGATATCGGTTCCGACATGCCGGGGGTCGAGGATTTCAACCAGTTCTGCACGCTGTCGCAGGGGGAACTCGCGGCGCAGGTGGTGACGCTCTGCACCGGCGCGGCCGAGATGCCGTGCGGCAACGCGAGCAGTCGCTATCCGACCTCCGACTGTCCGGGCCTGCTCAAAGGCGATCTTTCCACCGCGGACGACGACGCGGCGGGTGGCCTGTCGTACCTCCCGCTGGGGAACGGCGCGAAACTCTACTTCACCCACGCCAGCGGCTGGGTCGCCCAGTCGGGCGGCGCGCTCTCGGCCGAGAATAACGGCATCACCATCGGTTACGGCGAGACCGATCAGGAGAACGCGCGCAGTCTCGGCGGGGTCATCGTCTGGGGCGACTTCCGGTATATCTTCGCCGGCGACACGCAGGGACGCGACATCAAGGTGGAAGGTTTCATCGCGTCGCACAGCGCCGGGCTCACCCTGACACCGGGGGGCGCGGAACTAGCGCCGTTGGGAAGCATCGACACGGCGCACCTGTCGCATCACGGGCTCGCCTCATCCACTTCGCAGGAGTGGGTCGACTGGCTGTTCCCGGCCAACGGCAAGGACCATAACGCGATCGTCGGAACGACCGGCATCTATGTCACCTCGCCGGCGCAGTCGGTGCTCGATGCGCTCACCCCGCGCGTCGGGAACGGCTTCATCTTCGCCAACGCGAAGGCTTATACGCACGGCACGAGCACTAAGTTCATCATCGCCAACGCGGCGGTCACCCTCGAGGTGTCGAACGGCGGCGCGCAGTATGTCGTGGTCACCGGCGTCGGCGCCGGCGCCATCACCTCGGGCATCTACACCACCAACTGAACATTGCTTTTTCCCGTTTTCGCGGTACAGTAACCGCTGTTTTTGTCCTTTCACGGAACGGGTACATCATTATGAGAGCAACGCAACTGTTCGTACAGACCCTCAAGGAAGTGCCGAAAGAGGCGCAGATCGCGAGCCACATCCTCCTCTACCGCGCCGGGATGATCCAGAAACTGGCCAGCGGCATCTACAACTACCTGCCGCTCGCCCTCAAGAGCCTCCGCAAGATAGAGAACATCCTGCGCGATGAACTCAACAAGCGCGGCTGTCAGGAGATCGAGATGCCGGTGGTTCAGCCGGCCGAACTGTGGCAGGAGAGCGGCCGCTGGGGCTACTACGGTCCCGAACTGCTCCGCTTCAAGGACCGCAAGGGGGGCGACTTCTGCCTCGGGCCGACCCACGAGGAGGTCATCACCGACATGGCGCGGCGCAACCTGAAATCCTACAAGCAGCTGCCGTGGAACCTCTACCAGATACAGACCAAGTTCCGCGACGAGATACGGCCCCGCTTCGGGCTCATGCGCGGCAGGGAATTCACGATGAAGGACGGCTATTCGTTCGATGTGGACGAAGAGGCGGCGCTCAAGACCTACCGGCTCATGTACGAGGCCTATACGGCGATCTTCACGCGGTGCGGGCTCAAATTCAAGGCGGTCGACGCGGCGACGGGAGCCATCGGCGGCGACAAGAGCCACGAATTCCAAGTGCTCGCCGAATCGGGCGAGGACATGATACTGTCGTGTTCGAAATGCGATTACGCCGCCAACGAGGAGAAGGCGCGGACGAAGATAGGGGAGACAAAGGTCGATCCGGCGCAGTTCAAAGCGCTGGAGACGATACTCACCCCCGATAAAAAGTCGGTCGAAGAGGTCGCGGCGTTCCTGAAACTACCGATCGAGCGGTTCATCAAGTCGATGATCTATCTGGTCGACGACGAGCCGGTACTCGTGATGGTGCGGGGCGACCGCGAGGTCAACGAGGCGAAGATACAGGCGCACCTCCGCGCCAACAAGGTCGAGTTGGCCCCCGATGCGGTGATCGAAGAGGTCACCGGCGCGGCGGTCGGCTTCGCGGGACCGGTCGACATGAAGAAAAAAATAAAGATGGTCGCCGACCACACGGTGACCGGCATCGTGAACGCGGCGACCGGCGCCTGCAAGAGCGACCACCACATCGTCAATGTCAACTGCGGCCGTGACTTCACCCCCGATCTCATCGGCGACTTCATCAAAACGAAGAAGGGCGAATCGTGCCCGAAGTGCGACGGTGTGCTCGAAGAATTCCGCGGCATCGAGGTGGGACAGGTCTTCTTCCTCGGGACGAAATACAGCGAGAAGATGAAGTGCACCTTCATCGACGCGGCGGGCGCCGAGAAACCGGCCGTCATGGGCTGTTACGGCATCGGCGTCGGCCGGACCATGTCGGCGGCGATAGAACAGAACCACGACGAGCACGGCATCATCTGGCCGATGGCAATAGCGCCCTACGAGGTGGTGGTCCTGCCGCTCCAGATGAATAAGGATGAGGTCGTCAAGGCGGGGGAAACGATCTACGCCGAACTCATGGCGGCGGGAGTGGAAACGGTCATCGACGACCGCGACGAGCGGGCCGGGTTCAAGTTCAACGACGCCGACCTCATCGGCTACCCGGTACAGGTCATCATCGGCGGCAAGTCGCTCGAAAAGGGCGTTGTCGAATTGAAGATCCGCCGCACCGGCGAGAAGAAGGAACTGCCTATCGCCGATGTCGTGAAGTTCGTCAGCGAGTTCAAGAAAGGGGAGCTTTCGCTCCCCCAATAGATATCAGATCAATCAACCTGCAGGATGACCCGTTCCCACTGATCGTTGCCATCCGGCATCCCGTCATCGGCGTTCAGTTCGCCGCACCGGTATCCGCCGGAGAGTTCGTTGCCCCAGACATGCCAGCACAAGCGGACATCCTGTTGTCCTAAACCTCCGTCGTCGTAATCGCAACTGTTTTTGTTGACTCCCGCGTCCTCAGGAGCAAAACCCCATGACATTTCGTTGTAAAAATACCAAGATGCGCCGTTAGCGTTATGAGTGGTCGTTTGGTTATCTCCGGTATTGAAAAGAGCATCGGCGCGCGGCGCCCACGCGGCAAGGGTGAGGAGCGGCGAATCAACCTTGCGGCAGGCGAGCATAAGGTTCGCGCCGTCGCAATCGGCAAGGATGTCGGTCATCAGGGTGCCGCTGTCGGCGTAGGTGTCGGCGTAGCAGACCTCCCAGTCGGTCAGAAGCATCTGCGGCACATTCCGTTTGATGCCGGAGAATTGTTGATCATCGATAACGCGGGCGAACTCAACCGCTGAAATGAGGTTGATCTCCATGTCGCCGATCTCTATGGCGTGGAATCCGTTCGGAGAGACGGCGTAGAGATAGGTCGTAGTGGGGGAGGTGCTCCACGAGTTGCCGTTGCGGACGATGGTATAGAAGTACCCATTCGCGCCGACATCGAGCCCGTTGTGCCCCTCGTAGACCCAGTCGCCGTCGCTTTCCTGCACTGCGATGCCGGTGATGTCGGCGATATAGGTGTCCAATCCGGTGACGGGGTTCAGATCAAGCATCTCGTTGCCTTGCTTCAGGAACATTTTGCCGCTCAGGTCGAACGCGATGCCGGTCGCCCAGGTGTTCTCTCCCTCATCCGGGATGAGTGTTCCTTCGCCGGTCGTGAGGTCAATGGTGAACAGGTCGTCGCTGCTTTCGGTCCATCCGTAGAGCGTGCCGTCCGGCCCGAAGGCAAGATCGGGCACCTGCGCAAAATCCGCTCCTACCTCGCCGATGAAATCGACCGATGCATCCTCAAGGCTGAGTTCATAGAGTTCCGGCGAGCCGTCGGTGCCCGAACTAGTGGTCACGATATAGGCTTTGCCGGTCGTCGGATGAATGGCCAGCCCACCGCTTCCGTGCAGACCGGTGTCGCCGATAAGGGTCGCCTCGGCGGTCGAAGCATCGACCGCGTAAAGCCGGACCGGGGTGCTGCCGCCGGCGCCCGTTATGACGTACAGCATGCCGGGATGTTTCGGGGTGACGGTCGCGGTCAGGTCGAGCGAGGGCTCGTCCGCACCGTCGTACGAGGTGATGGTGAAGGTATATTCGGTGTCGTTATCCAGATCAGGGACGATCACATACCCATCGGAAACGGCGGCGCTGACCGGAACGGCCGGGTCGTCGGGGGTCCACATGATCTCGATATGATCTATACGCGGATCGCCCGGATCTTCCCACGTAAGGACCGCCAACGCATCGCCGCCCGTTACTTTAAGGTTCTTGACCGTGGCGAGCGGAGAATCGGCAAGGGTCGTTACGGACTCTACGCCGTACATAAGGAAGTTGCCTGCCTCATCGCGGGCCAGCACATTGAAGTAATAGGTCGTGTCGGCGTCGAGATAGAGGAGTTCTTGGCTGGTCACATCGGCCTCTCCGTCGAACAGTACGCCGGGGCCCGACATATCGGCGACCTCGACTTCGGTGTCGATGAGGGCCTCATCGGTACTCCAGACGACCTTGTAGGTGATGCGGTCGGCCGGGCTCGCATTATCGGTCGCCGGACTCCACGACACCGTCAGGGAATAACTGGTCACTGCGCTGAAGGAGATGTCGGCGTCGCCGGCGGGAGCGGTCACATCGGGGGTCATGATGCTCGCCAGATTATAGAGGGTCGTATTGTGGTGCTCATCGCGCACGACCACCGCGACCCAGTAGAGGGCTGCGTCGGTGAGGCCGTCGATGAGCTGTTCGCCGATATCAAAGGTCCAGTCGGCGGCGAGAGTACCTCCGCCCGCCATGATCTTTTCGATGGTGTCTATCTCATCGCCGTCCAGCGAGTAGACGACCCGATATTCGAGATCCTCCGAATCGGAGTAGTTGTCCCATGCCTTTTCCCAACTGGCTACCACGCTGTTACCGAGGACCGAATTGAAGTAGATGGTGGGGTCGCCCAGCGTCGGCGGTTCGGGATCGTAGGTCACTTCATCGATAGTGAATTCGTCCATGGTGATCTGACAGCCGTCCGACGCGACGACCGCGAAGTTGATCTTCTGGCCCGCCATGACCGGGGTCATTTCGAACTCTCCTGCGGCGGCGCCCGGAACGATCTCGGCGCCCATGCCGACGATCTTGATATCGATCGTATCGCCGTCGGCGTCGGTCGCCGTAACGGTGAGGGTATAGGTGACGCCGGCGCGGTAGATGCCGTCGGCCGTTTCCTCAAGGACGACCTCTTCGATCACCGGGGCATGGTTGCCGGCGCAGACGCCATCCTCGCCGGGATCGCCCTTTTCGCCGTTGCAGACCACGACCTCTTCGTATTCGCCGTCGTCGAGCGCGCCGTTATCGTTGGCGTCCACCCCGTTCTTGAACAGGTGACCGCCCGCAACGCAGCCCTCTTCGCCCGCCGCGAGGGTGGTGGTCTCGGTCATCGCGCTGTGCCCGTTGGCGCCGTTGCAGACGAAGGTATCGGAAACGACCTCGCCCGGATCGAGCGTGCCGTTGCCGTTGCCGTCAACGCCGTTCTTTATCTCATAGCCGCCCGCCGCGCAGTCGGCGCCCGGTTCGACCGGGTCGACGGTGGTCAGCGAATCGTTGCCGTCAACGCCGTCGCAGATGTACTTGGTGGTGGTTATCTCGTCGGTATCGAGCGTGCCGTTGTCGTTCATATCTATGCCGACCGTCACCTTCTGGCCGCCGTTCGGGCAGGTGCCGCTCGAGTCGTCGTCGATGACCACGAGGCTGTCATGGCCGCCGCCATCGCCGACATCTTTCACGGTGACCTCGACCCCGCCGCACTCGATGGTCTGGGTGCCGTTGCCGTTATCGGTGATGGTGCAGTCGCCGGTGCCGTCGCCGTCGCTCACCGTGATACTGGCGTCGCCGCCGCAGGCGATGGTCTTGGTGCCGTCCTCGTTATCGGTGATGGTACAGCCCGCGTCGCCTTCGCCGTGGCAGAAGAAGCGCAGGTCCTTGACCTCGTCGGGGTCGAGGGCGCCGTTGCTGTTCATATCGATACCGGCCTCGATCCGGATGCCGCCCTGCAGGCAGTTCTCGCCCGCCGGCTCATCGCTGGTCTTGATCAGAGAAGTCTTGCCGGCGACCCCATCTTCACCGCAGGCCGCAAAAAGAAGAGCGGCCGCGATAAGCGTAACAAAATAAAAACCTTTCATGTCGTATCCTCCCGGGGTTGTTTTCCAAAGAACGGCGCATTATATCAGAGGAGGCACAAGTTGCAATTTTTCTTGAGGTAGCGCCCCGCAGTTCCTAAAAATTTGCAAACAATCGGGCTTCGTGATATGAGGCGCCGTATACACAATTTTTCCTTATGAGGAGGAATAAATGTCACAAAAGATCATGAAGGCCATCGACGGCAACATGGCGGCGACCCACGCGAGCTACGCGCTCACCGAAGTGGCGGCCATCTACCCCATCACCCCCAGCTCCAACATGGGCGAATACGCCGACGAATGGTCGGCCTACGGGCGCGAGAACATCTTCGGCGAGAAGGTGATCGTGGCCGAACTCCAGTCGGAAGGCGGCGCCTCGGGCGCGGTCCACGGATCGCTCTCGGCCGGATCGCTGACCACCACCTACACCGCGTCGCAGGGACTCCTGCTGATGATCCCCAACCTCTATAAAGTAGCGGCCGAACTGCTTCCCGGCGTGTTCCATGTCTCGGCGCGCACCGTCGCGACCCACGCCCTGTCGATCTTCGGCGACCACAGCGATGTCATGGCCTGCCGTCAGACCGGCTGCTGTCTGTTGTCGTCCAATTCGGTGCAGGAGGCGCAGGACCTCGGACTGGTCGCCCACCTAGCGGCCATCCGGTCGAGTCTTCCCTTCATCCACTTTTTCGACGGCTTCCGCACCAGCCACGAAGTGAACAAGATCGCGATGATCGACTACGAGGACATCAAACGGGTCGTCGATCGCGAGGCGATCGCCGCCTTCAAAGACCGCGCCCTCCGTCCCGAACAGCCGATCCTCAAAGGGACCGCGCAGAACCCCGACATCTTCTTCCAAGCCCGCGAGACCTGCAATCCGTACTACGATGCGGTGCCGCAGATCGTCATCGAGGAGATGGAGAAGGTCTTTGCGATCACCGGCCGCCGCTATAAACTGTTCGACTATGTCGGCCATCCCGAGGCGGAACGGATCATCATCGCGATGGGTTCCGGCTGTGAGACGATCGACGAGACGATCTGCCACCTGATGGAAAAGGGCGAAAAGGTGGGCGTGGTGAAAGTGCGCCTCTACCGTCCCTTCTCGGTGGAACACTTCCTGCAGGCGCTGCCGCGCACCGTCAAGGCGATCGCGGTCCTCGACCGCACCAAGGAGCCGGGCGCCGAGGGCGAGCCGCTCTACAAGGACGTGGTCACCGCGCTCTACGAACAGGGCGAGGATATCACGGTGGTCGGC
>Ga0116153_10002034_pt1 | contig 16788 bp, 15 predicted proteins | sample AD_UKC028_MetaG_FD_89896 | JGI IMG/M metagenome (GOLD analysis project Ga0116153, IMG submission 89896) | Active sludge microbial communities of municipal wastewater-treating anaerobic digesters from USA - AD_UKC028_MetaG | ecosystem: Engineered > Bioreactor > Anaerobic > Digestate | place: USA...
CTCTTGTTTATAAAGCTGTCAGCTGGTTAAAAAACAACGGTGCAGAGGTCATTGAGGTAGAGATGCCTGAAGAATCAAAATACGGAAATGCCTCATTTGAGGTTTTGCTGTATGAATTCAAGTCAGGTCTTGAGAATTATTTTGCAAGCCTTGGCGATGATGCACCTGTAAGAAACCTGGCAGATCTAATTGAGTTCAATCTGAAAGACACTGTTGAACTGAGGTATTTTGATCAGAAGTTACTTGAGATGGCAGAGAAAAAAGGCGATCTTGATTCTCAGGAATATAAGCAGGCTCTTGCAAAAATGCTTAAAGCCACAAGGGAGAATGGTATTGACAGGGTAATGGATGAAAACAGGCTTGATGCATTGCTTGCGCCAACAGGTTCACCTGCATGGAAAACAGATCTTGTCCTGGGTGACCATTTTGTGGGAGGCAGTTCATCACTGGCTGCAGTGGCCGGCTATCCGGCAATAACCCTTCCTATGGGATTCATTGAGAACCTTCCGGTAGGTATTACTTTCTTCGGAAGAGCCTGGAGTGAACCTGTTCTTCTTGAAATAGCTTACAATTATGAACAGGGAACCCGCCACAGAAAGGCACCGGGTTTCCTGTTAACTGATTAACAAAAAAGTACTACTTTTTTTCTTCCTCGTTTTTAGGCTCAGCCTTCATCTTATCGCCGTCATCCTCAAGGCGTGAAGCTTTCTTGAATTCCTTCATTCCCTGGCCTATTCCCTTCATCAGTTCGGGAATCTTGCGCCCGCCAAAAAGAAGTACTACAACAAGTAGAATAAGTATGATCTCGGTTACTCCAAAATTTCCCATCGTAAAATAAGATTTAAAATAAAGAGGTAAAGTTATATATACTCTTTTCCAAAAACAAGAAAAATCGGAAAATGAGATACTAAAAATCGTTAATAAGACCGACGACCGGCAAACGGCTACCGGCGACAGGTTTGAGGTGGAATGGCTCCCCTCCCTGGAGGGGCTGGGGGTATTGCCGTCAACTTAAGAGTGGCCTAGGGTGTAATAGCAAGTATACATTTTCCCCTCCTTTTGAAGGAGGGGTGGCCGCAGTACAATGTTTATCAGAGTATTGTAAAGTCTCATTGCGGCCGGGGTGGTTGATTTTTATGTCAAATAAATTCATTTTCATAGTTAAAATTTATCGTCTTCTTTTCAAAGAAAATTATGAAATGCAAAACTTTTTCAGAATTTATTACAATGTTCATACCTGGTTATCATTCTGAAACCCGTGTATTATGTAATATATTTATAATCTTAACTTTACGATCAATTTAATCAACCACCCCGGCCGGGTAAAGAACTTTGTATATATCAGACAATCAACCTTCCCGGCCACCCCTCCTTCAAAAGGAGGGGAAACTTATAACAATCATTCCTGCCATAAAACTACCCTTTATTTGATGGCTATTGGGCTGGTGGTGGGTTAGGATCAGGTGACATGCGACAGGTATGAGGCCTTATGCCGGTTGCCGGTAGCCGGTAACCAGTTGCCTCTGGCCTTTCACCTTTTTAAGATTCTTTAAGAATAGGCTTACTGCTTTGATTATCCATTTTTTATATATTGCGGCCTGATTTTTAAAATGATGCCAAAAAAAACCTTATTAAGCCTCCTTTCTGCAATAATCTTATTCGGAACTGTTTCTGCAAGCGATTCAAAAGGTATTAACCGCGACAAATACAGGATTTACATAAACAAAACCACTGAAACAATTAAAGTTGATGGCGTCATGGATGAAGCCGTATGGGCTTCTGCCGATGTTGCAAAAGACTTCATAAGGGTACTGCCTATAGATACAGGTTTAGCCTATGCAAAAACAGAAGTAAGGGTAACTTACACTGAGACAACATTGTACATGGGCATAATCTGTTATGATCCAATTGATGGAAAACGGCCGGTGGAATCGCTGAGAAGGGATTTTAATTTCGGAAAGAATGACAACTTTCTTGTATTCATTGACACCTATAACGACCAGACAAACGGATTTTCATTCGGGGTATCTCCTGCCGGAGCGCAATGGGATGGCCAGCAGGCAAACGGGGGAACTGTGAACCTGAACTGGGATATAAAATGGCATTCGGCAGTTAAAAACTACGATGACAGGTGGGTAGCAGAGTTTGCGATTCCTTTCAGAAGCATGAGATATAACGGAGGGGAAAAGGAATGGGGTATAAACTTCAGCAGGCAGGACCTCAAGGCAAGTGAAAAATCGAGCTGGGCGCCAATGCCAAGGCAGTTTGCAACTGCAACCCTGGCTTTTACAGGTTCACTCGTTTGGGACACGCCTCTGCCCGATGCAGGCCTCCGGTTCTCACTTATTCCATATACTTCAGTTAAAACAACACAGAACAAGGAAGCCGGCGAGTCATTTAAAACAAAGCTCAATGCAGGCGGTGATGCAAAAATGATACTATCAACATCAATGAACCTCGACCTTACTGTAAATCCCGACTACTCACAGGTTGAAGTTGACAGGCAGAGAACAAATCTCGACCGCTTTGAACTGTTCTTCCCTGAAAAGAGACAGTTTTTCCTTGAAAACAGTGACTTGTTTGCAAATCTCGGCACCGAAAACCTCAGACCTTTCTTCTCACGAAGAGTAGGCTTGACAAGTCCCATTCAGGCAGGGGCACGCCTCAGCGGAAACATCGGAAATGACTGGAGGCTTGGACTTATGGACCTGCAGACAGGTGCGAACGATGAACTTCCTGCAGGTAATTATGCCGTTGGCGTTCTGCAGAGGAAGGTATTCCAGAGGTCAAATGTCTCGGCTTTCATGGTAAACAAAGAGGTCATGTTCTTCAATAATGAGGATACAGCTTATACCGGCAGTGACTTCAACAGGGTTGCCGGGGCTGAATTCAACCTGGCCAGCGCTGATAACAGATGGACGGGAAAAACATTCTTTCATCAGTCATTTTATCCGGGCGCCAATGGCGATGCCTCAGCTGCTGCCGCAAACATAACCTATGCCACCCAGTATGTGAATGCAACATTGAACCAGGCATGGGTTGGTGCTGATTATGCTGCTGAAGTTGGATATATCAGAAGACGGGGGTATTATGAGGTAAGCCCTGGATTATCGTACAGGTTCTTCCCAAAATCAAGCAAGATTGCAAACCATGGTCCTATTTTCAAGACCATGATGCTGTTTGACCCTTCAATGAAGCTTACTGACAGGGAATCAGAGATATCATACCAGGTTGAGTGGCTGAATAAGTCCACATTCAAGATGGACTGGGAAAATGGTTATGTTTTCCTTACTGATCCTTTCGATCCTACAAACAACGGAGGCCTGCCACTTCCCGCTGGCACTGATTATTCATACAACGAAGTAAGCGCAACATTCACTTCCGACATCAGGAAACCATTCAACTACATGCTGATGGGGCTTCGCGGGGGTTATTACAATGGCGAAAGGTATACTTTAAACAGTGAGATCTATTACAGGGTGCAGCCTTATGGAAGTCTGGCAATAGTCACAAGTTACAACAACCTGATAATGCCTGAACCATACAAGGATGCAGAGCTGATACTGATAGGCCCCAGGCTCGACTTCACCTTTACCCAGAACCTTTTCTTCACTAGCCTTGTTCAGTACAATAACCAGATTGACAATCTGAACCTTAATCTCAGGTTCCAGTGGCGCTTCGCTCCTGTTTCTGACCTTTACATCGTTTACACTGAAAATTCATATCCCGGTAACTATACTATCAAGAACCGTGGACTTGTATTCAAGATATCATACTGGTTTAACTGACCTGTATGCAGACTGATGAAACAGATTATGAACAGGGAAACTGCTTCAGACAGGTTAAAATATAAGGTCTGGTTCTTTGCAGGAGCCGAGACGCGTGATGACAGGTTCAATGTCTTCACAGGCTCTTACATTAAACTTATGAAGGAGATTCTCTCTGAAGACTTCAATCATATAAAAGGTGTTTATTACAGATACAACATTGCCAACGTGATATGGGCCCTCAACAATGCACAACGGCCTATAAATAACCCTGATAATCATCCATTTACATCAGCCTCACTCAGACAGATCATAAACAACGGTCATGATCGTGAAGACCAGCTTGTAATCACTGCATCAAGCAGCGGAAGCATTGTAGCTGCGCAGCTGGCCTGCCATCTGGCTGAAAGTAACAGGAACATGGAGTTGTTCAGCAAACCCTTCCACCTGGTCCTTGGAGCAAGCATGGTCGATCACCGGTCAGCTCTGTACCATAAAATACTTGAATATCAGTGTGAAGGACTTATCGGAACCATCCTGCATGACGAGGTTCAGGATGAAGGTGACAATACGCGCGGTGTTGGAGGAAGGACAGTTGCTGAAGCATACCGCAATGCCCTGGCTGTCTCCTTTCCCTTCCTCTCATCGAGGTTCAGTGGTCCTTCATTTCTGAATAGCCATCCCGAAAACGGACATGTGCACAGAAGACGGTCTATGACACTCAAAAAGGCCCTTGACTATATCGAGATTATCCTTGTAAGACATAAACTGGCCGGAGAACACTATGCAGTGAAAGCGAAGGAACTGCTTGAACAGAAGGGTGTTATTTTATCATAAAATCGAGCAAAGGCCTGTCTCCGATGTAAGCCACAAGATTATCACTCCTGTGAAGCTGCCCTACTCCTGAAGGTGTTCCTGTAAAGATAAGGTCTCCTGTTTTAAGCGTATAATATCTTGACACATATTCAATTATCTCATCCACACCAAAAATCAGGTCGGAGGTGTTGCTTTTCTGTACTGTTTTTTCATTTATCACCAGGCTGAAATCAATATTCCTGATGTCAAAGTTTCCGGCAGGAATAAATTCTCCTACCGGGGCAGCGCCGTCAAAGCCCTTGGACAGCTCCCAGGGCAGGCCGGCCTTTGAATTACGTCCCTGAATGTCACGGGCTGTAATATCAATACCCACTGTGATCTCATCATAATAGCGATGGGCATATTTTGCAGCAATTCCCTTGCCTAGCTTGCTGATTTTTACAACCACCTCAACCTCATAATGAATATTCTGAGAAAAATCCGGAAGAAAAAATGGCTTGTTCTTCTTCAGCAGTGCCGAATCGGGTTTCATGAAAACAACAGGTTCTTTCGGATACTCCCATCCCATCTCCTGGCAATGCTGCCTGTAATTCAGACCCATGCAGATTATTTTCATATCACCCGTGGTTTTTACCGAAGGACCTGAGTTTTATTTCTGTAAGCACTTTTTTGGTGTAAAGTGGAAAATCGCCGTTCATCATCCATGAGTAGTACGACGGTTCCTCCGCAAATACAGCTTCAACAGCCTTGCCCTTATGCTTGCCAAAGTTAAAGAGCTCGGTTCCGTTTTCATCATAAACTATGCGGCCTGCAAAGTCGGCATTATTTCCAAACCTGCTGTAATCAGCCAGCTTCTCAATATCATTTTCGAGATCAGAGTATCTGTCAAGCTGTGATTGAAGCACCTCATAAGTGGCAGCAGTATCAGCCTTTGAACCATGCGCCCCTTCAAGTTCCTTTTTGCAGTAAAACTGGTAAGCAGCTGAAAGTGTTCTTTGTTCTTTCCTGTGGAAAATAACCTGAACATCAATATATTTCCTCTTCCTGAAGTTGAAATCGATATTCACCCTGAGGAATTCCTCTGCCAGCACGGGAATATCAAATTTGATCGCATTATAGCCGGCAAGGTCACAGCCTTCAAGAAAGGTGGCAAGATTCTTTGCAATTTCCCTGAAAGTGGGTGATGAAGCCACATCAGCATCAGTGATCCTGTGAATAGCTGTTGACTTCGGAGGAATAGGCATTTCGGGATTCACCCTTGTGCTCATCCATTCTTCCTTTCCACCGGGATGGATCTTAAGCACTGAGAGCTCAACAATCCTGTCGGTACCGACATTTATCCCTGTGGTTTCAAGATCAAGAAAAGCAACAGGGCGTTTGAGGTTCAGCTTCAATGTTTATGCATTTATCATCATTGGCATAAGGAGCATGAGCAGGTCCTCATCTGCGTTATCGGTCGATACAGGGAGGAAGAGGCCGGCCCTTGTGGGATCAGCAAGCTCAATCATTACATCCTGTGAACCGATATTTGCAAGTATCTCGAGCAGGAATACCGATTTGAAACCTATTTCAATATCATCACCCTCATACTGACACTTAATTCTTTCGTAGGCTGAAATTGAAAAATCAATATCCTGAGCTGAGACCATGATCTGGTTACCCTTGAACTGCAGTTTTACAAGGTTGCTGGCCTGGTTTGAAAAGACTGATACTCTTTTGAGTGTGTTATAGAATTCAACCCTGTCAATTGTGACTTTCCTTGGATTGTTCTTCGGAATAACAGAATTGTAGTTGGGATAATTGCCTTCAACAAGACGGCAGACAACCTTATGGTCGCTGAGTGTGAAGAATGCATTTTTGTCATCGAATTCAACCTTTACAACGCCTTCTTCCTTGGGTAGAATATTCTTCAGCAATGAAGCCGGTTTCTTGGGAAGTATAAAAGATGCATTATCATCAGCTTTTGTGTCAGTTCTCTGGTAACGCACCAGTTTATGAGCATCTGAAGCCACAAATGTTATCCTGTCAGTAGCTGCTTCAACAAAAATACCGCCCATCACTGGACGAAGCTCATCATCAGCTGTGGCAAAGAGAGTCTTGTTGATACCCGACAGAAGTACATCGGCATTAAGGCTGAAGGTGAACTTTTTGTCCTTTTTTATTGCAGGAAGCGCAGGAAAATCGATGCCATTCTGACCAACAACATTGAACTTACCATTTTCAGAGCTTATAACAACAGCCATTGTGCTCTGGTTAATGTCGAAGGTAAGCGGCTGAACCGAGAACTCCTTGAGAGTATCAAGAAGGATGCGGGCAGGAAGGGCTATTGTTCCGTCGCCTTCGGTATTTTCAAGTTTCATCTTTGTGATTAGGGTTGACTCAAGATCTGATGCTGTGATCTCAAGGTCATTACCCTTTAAGTTGAACAGGAAATTATCGAGAATAGGCAAAGTATTCTTGCTGCTTATAACCCTGCTTATTGCCTGCAGATGTCCCAGAAGTTCTGAGCTGGATACTACAAATTTCATACTTATATTGTTTTTTAATTATTCTTCTTCTTAGTTAATTTATTACAGGAATCATTTCCAGTTATTTACACTTATTGATCCCCGGATTTCTCAACAATCAATATTACAAAAAAAATATATTTGTTCAAACTAAAAATAAATATCAGGAAAGAGGGTAAATACAATCCCATCAGAAATCATAAAAATAAAAGTCATAAAGGTTGGACTATCCTAGCCTTCCTCCCATATTTTATTGAGTAGAGTGTTACAAAAGTTTCCCCTCCTTTTGAAGGAGGGGTGGCCGCAGTACGCTGATTACTACTATATTGAATATTGATTTTGCGGCCGGGGTGGTTGATTGGATTAAACACTCACGACTTCAATGTTTATTATCAGATAAAACGGTTAGAACCAGGGATAATTATCTGAATTGTATTGGATTCAGGATTAAAATTTAAAAACAGAATTGTATTTCGCATTCCTGTCTTTCTTAAAAAAAGGATACAAAAATTCTTAAACTGAATTATTGAGAAGAAGGAATGGATGAATCAACCACCCCGGCCGGGCAATGGACTAATTATAATATTGATAATCAGGTTACCCGGCCACCCCTCCTTCAAAAGGAGGGGAAAATTTAATCCAGTTATTTCATCATAAAAAAAACCTTAGCTTGACGTCTTTGCCCTATAGGGGGAAATTTGAAAGGGAATTAAATAGAAATTTGTTTTTCATAAATTCTTAAGAAATACATAACTTTCAGTATCACAGAGATCACAAAGTAATAAAAATCAATGATTTACCTCTGTGAACTTTGTGTAAACTCTGTGTTCTCTGTGGTTAAAAATCAAAAAGGCAAATTCAATTGAAAAAATATGAAATCTTTTTGAGCACCGGATCAATATCAAAGTACCTGACAGAAAAAATATCAGTGCTTCCGTCAGTGCAACCCCACAGCCTGTCTGTATCAGGAACAGCCTCACCATCCTTTGTCTGAATCATCTTCCACAGGGTCAGAACTTTCTTTGATCCTTCAGCAGAAATTACTGTAATCCGGAAAAGTGGTTCGCTGTCAAGGATAATTTTCTTTTCCTTTTCTGTCAGTTCAAGTGCCCATTTTTCAAAAGGAATAAAGGTAAAGTATGATATATACCTGATTATCAGCGACTGATCATAAGTTGATAATTCATTCCGTGAATCTGAGAGAACATATTTTCCTTCTCTCCTGACTATGGAAAATGAAGCAGAATCCTCACTGAAGTTTTCCATACGAACAGAACTGATCTCTGAAGGCACCAGGCTGAAAATTGTATAAGGCTGCCAGTAACGTTCATTCAATGTAAATGCAGAACCGATATTCAGCTCATATCCGGGCACTTCAACAATAAAAGGCTTCGACCTCTCCTTTATCTTCATTATATTTCCATACCTGTTCGATGTGGTCTTGTAAACCCTGAAGGACTTTAGCATCTTTCTGCCTTCAAAAACCTTAACCTGAACAGGTGAAATATCTGTCTCAAAAATCTCTTTCCGGAAAACATCTTCTGATACCGGTGATTTTATCCTGGCCTCTGTAAGTATCCTGGTTATGAAACTGATGCCACCTTTTCGCGCTTCGGCTTTACCGTTTACCAGCCAGCCTTCTCCCTCCTTCTCAAGAATAAGCTTCTTCCCATCCTGCTGAAACTCGATACGTGTGATCTCTTTTTCAGGCCTGACCGTGAAATCGCTGTTTGAACTGCCGAAGGGTGAATGCTGTCTTAAAAGGATGAGCAGCAGCAAGGCTGCAAGGATAATAAATATGGCAGTATACAGAAGTATTTTTCGCATCTCAATATCCTGTATATCTTCTTTTTCTGAAGTAATTAAAAGCAAGACCGGCCAACAGGACAAGTAACAAGGGTCCAACACTGTTTATAAGCTGCCACTTCAGCTTTTCAGTCTTCACCTTTGCTGAATTCAGGGTCCGCATTTTCATTTCCCTTGACCTTAGTTCCATAAGCCCTTTGTCATCAACCATCCAGTTCAGGCAATTTACAAGGAAGTCCCTGTTACCATAGATCTGCCCGGTATATTTATCCTGACCGAGTGTCATGGGCATCTGCTGTATACCGTTATGTTTCACCTCATTGCGGATAATATCAGCATCTGCAACAACTATCATCTTTGTTTCCCTGCCCTGTTTCCTGAATTCAAATACCTGATCTTCTGTTATTTTATTAACAGGACGATTTGCAAAAGCTGATGAAAACGTGCCTTCAAGAAGAACAGCCACCGGAAGGTCCTTTCTTGTAAAGGACTGTTCATCAGGAAGATTTTCAGCATCCTTAAGGGCAATAATTAAAGGAGGTGCCACCGTCCTCGATGACTTTGAAGTACGCAGAAGGACAGTTTTCCTTATTGAAGAATCGAGTCCGACGGTATCAATATAGTTGGCGAATTCAGCCTTTACTCCGTTAATATTTCTTGTTACAGGATGAGCATTTGAGGCAGCAAGAACAGGATTATAAATCCAGGGAACAGTTATGACCTGCTGACGTGCACCTCCCTGCATTACCATCATCCGTATCGGCTGACAGGTTATATCCTGAACAATCTCAGGATTTATCCTTGCTCCGTACCTGAACAGCATATCTTCGAGGTTAAGCGGCCTGTAAATAGCTACAGTTGAACCTGTTGCCAGACTGTCCGCATTTACGGCAACCTCTTCATACAGCCACAGAACCTTACCACCGTTCACTATGTACTGATCTATTACAAGCTTATCTGCTTCACTGAACTCCTTTTCCGGTCCGGCAATTACGATAGCCGAATAATTATCGAGTACCCCTGTTTTTCCGTTTATTATGCCCCTGTCTACTGTGAAATATTTTGCCAGGTTTAGGGTAATGTCAGCCGTTTCAATCTCACTCAGTTCACCATGGCCCTCAATAAAGGCTATTTTGTAAACAGTATCGGAGACCAGTGTTGAGATTGTCTGAATAAGCTCATATTCAAGGCCTTCAACAGAATTCAGTATATTCTGTTCATAAGGCACTGACTGGTTGTTCTTCAGGAAGTTAACAGCAACCTCGATCCCGTTTGAGTTTATAAGCATCCCCGGAAAAACTATTTTGCGGGTTGCTCCCCCTTCATTGTCGGAAGCCTGAATATTTACAGGAAGAAGGCCCTTACCAAGGAGGTATTCGTATTGCTTTTCCCTGTCCTTAACACTTTCTGCTTCCGAAGGATTTATAAATTCATAATCGATTTTCCGTCCTGATGCTATCCTGAACTCATCAAGCATTTCACTGACAGAACGCCTGAGCCTTTTGAGCGGCACCGGCATTTCCCCGTCGAGGTAGACCTGCACGAAGATGTCATTTTTCAAACCTGACAGGATCTTTTTGCTTGGATCAGACAGTGTATATCTCTTATCCTCAGTAAGATCGAGACGCAATTTGAGCACTGATAAGGAAGAAGCTGCAAGGATGATACCTGTAATAATAATCAGGAACCTGATCCAGCCTGCAAGCCTCAATGAACTGTTGTCAATCCTGTCTCCCATATCAGCCTCTTTTCCTCCACTTTCTTGAAATGAGCACCATCCGTGTCGATTCGGTGAAAATTGCAACAAGAGCAACAAAATAGCTCACATCCCTGATATCAATTACCCCCCTGCTCAATGAGCGGTAATGTTCATTTACCCCAAGCCCTATCACAAACTCATCGATGTTCTTCAGTCCGGGCAGATAAGCAACAGAATCGAAACCCATGTACAGTATAAAACAAATCAGTACTGCAAGTATAAACGAAATGACCTGGTTATCAGTGAGTGATGAAGCAAAGATACCTGCTGCTGCATAAACCGAAGCAAGAAAAAACAGTCCGATACAGGCTCCCAGAGTCCCACCCCTGTCGAGATTGCCGGGCACATTGCCAAGCAGGTAAACCGAGATATAATAAATGATACCGGGAAGAAGAGCGAGGAGCACAAGAATAACAGAGGCAAGGTATTTACCCCAGATGATACCCCTTTCAGTAAGCGGTCTTGAGAATAAAAGCTCTATTGTTCCAAGTCTCTTTTCTTCGGCAAACATCCTCATTGTAACAGCTGGTACAAGAAAGAGGAAGATCCATGGGGAAAGAAGGAAAAGCGTGTCGAGACCTGCATAGCCATTGTCGAAAATGTTCCATTCACCCGGAAATATCCACATGAACAGCGAGTTAATTATCAGGTAGACAGCTATTACGATATAACCTGTAAGGCTGCTGAAGAATGTGCTGATCTCTTTTTTTAATATCGGAAACATGTGTATATATAATCAAATGTCAGGCGTAAGGCGTAAGGCGTCAGGCGTAAAAACCTCTCCCTTTTGCCTTTTGCCTTTTGCGTTTTGCCTTTTACCTTTTCTTCCTTTCGTCTCTGTTCTTGCCTCAGCCTAAATCCCTCTCCTTTTGTTTTTACCTCACCCTAAATCCCTCTCCTCGTTTATCTTAGCCTCACCCTAAATCCCTCTCCCGGGGGGAGAGGGACTTAACCCCTTCCTGAGATTTCCTTCTTTAGCCGTCTCCCCTTCTCCCCCGGGAGAAGGGTCCCGATAGCTATCGGGAGGGGGATGAGGCTCTTCTTCGGATGAGTCGGGGGATGAGGTCCTACCTCAACTCCGGGAACTTAGCATTTTTAATATCTGTCAATATAACGCCAAAATAATAAAAATCGATGATCTCACGGTGAAGGTGACCACGGGAAGCCATTTCCATGGCGCCTTCCTGGCAGAGACCCACTCCATGTCCGTAACCTTTGCCTTTAAAGGTGACAGAATCCCTGGCTGCAACAACTGAAAAATATGCTGAACGCAGCTTAAAATCCTCTCTTATTTTCTCAAAAGGAACAGTAAAGGTTCCTGCCTTATAATCGACCCAGCGTTTATTCTGATAAAAGCTCAGAAGAGACAAATCATTTCTTCCGTTATATCCCTGTTTATTAAGGTAATATATCCATTCATCAGTGCCTATCTTTTTTTCCCAGACTGCATTCTTTGAGTTGACACAATAAGGATCAGTCACGCTCCTGAGGTAAGTCTGATCGCTTACCCATACATCTTTCGATGATGCTGTCATACCCCCGCAATTTGAATGAAAGGCTGAGACAATAAGCAGGCTGTCAGCGCCAAGCAGAACAAGACCCCGTGTTTCGAGTGAGGCTGAATTGATGACAGAATCGTATGTTATGCCATTAAAGGCCTGGCAATGCGTATTATCACATACATTATAGTTATCGTGAAGGTGTTTGTCAAGATGGCTGTACAGGTAAGTGCGTGCTATTATTGCCTGGGTTTTAAAGTACTCCTTATGCCTGTTTATACCACCTTCAGCCCTTATTACACCTGCAATGTAATTATCTACATCACAATTATTTATCATCACAAGGGTTTCAAGGTCAGGGTAAAACGAAAGATCACCCTTGTAGAATTGCCTGGCTGGTGTTTTTCCGTTGGTACGGAGTGAAAATGAAGAAGTATTATCAAGTGCGTTAATTATCAATGAGTCAGTAAAAAATCCAGGCTGATTCCTTGGTTTGACTGCTATCCTGTCCTGGTATTCCGAAACAGCAACTAGACTGCCTTTGGCAAGCTTGCAGGTTACCCCCGGATAAGCATGCAGTTCATACTCACCTGAAGCCACTGAAAAGACAACAGTAGAAGGATTCTGTGAAGCATAAAGCCTTATCCTTATCTGCCCCGATGCCGACAGGCAGCTTGTGATTAATATTATAAGCAGCAGTTTATATCTCATTTATAATAATTATCTGCGCTGATTAGTCAATTCCTTTACCATTTGTTCCGCAACTCGTGATGATGCACCTGCCGGTCCGATCCTTTCCCGCAGAGCCCTGTAATCAGCCAGCATCTTTTCGCGTTTATCACCGTCATGCAGTATAGCTTTCAATTCCCTGACAAGATTTTTCTCAGTAAGGTCATACTGAACAAGTTCCTTTATCACTTCATCTCCCATTATAAGGTTTACAAGTGATATATATTTCACTTTAATTACTATCCATGCAATTATCATTGAGAAAAAATCACCTTTATAGCACACTACCTGGGGAGTACCGATAATTGCAGTTTCAAGCGTTGCTGTTCCTGATGTAACAAGCGCTGCATCAGCAATTTTCAGAATTTCATAAGTTTTTTCCTTAACAAGCCTGATTCCTGAAGTACCTATAATCTTCCGGTATAATTCATCAGGTATGTTTTTCACTCCTGCAAGGACAAACTGATAATCGCGGAAATGCGTCATAACCTTCTCCATCTGAGGAAGAACCATCTCAATCTCATGCTTTCTGCTTCCGGCCAGCAGCGCTATTACCGGCCTGTTGTCAAGGTCAAGATCCTTCCTGATATCTCCTTCCGGCGGGAAAGATGCAATCCGCTTTTCGGTTTCATCAACAAGCGGATTTCCGTAATATGTTACTTCAATACCATGTTTCCCGTAAAACTCAACTTCAAAAGGAAAGATTATGAACATCCTGTCGATGTACTTCTTTATCTTTTTGACACGGCTTTCATTCCAGGCCCAGAGTTTTGGGGATATATAATAAAAGGTAGTAAATCCATTCTTCTTTGCCCATTCAGCTATACGCAGGTTAAAGCCGGGATAATCGATTAAGATCACAACATCGGGTCTTATTTCTGTTATCTGCTTAATGCAAAGCTTCATGTTTCTTGAAATTGTCGGCAGGTTCTTAATAACCGCCACAAAGCCCATGAATGCAAGCTCCCTGTAATGTTTGAGCAGTTTTGCACCGGCTTCCTGCAGCAGGTCGCCTCCCCAGCAGAAAAACTCTGCTTCAGGATCGTGCTGCTTAAGGCCTCTTACAAGGTTTGATCCGTGCAGGTCGCCTGACTGTTCTCCTGCAATTATAAAGTATTTCATCCGAGGAATTTTATTGCGAATACAAGGATGGCCCAGACAATTGTCATTCCCAGTACACCTTTTGCGGCATCAATCATATCCTGCCAGTTAAATAAAAGGAAGATAAGCACGTTGGGAAAAACACATAAAGAAACTATATGTGTCACAATATTTGAACCGGACAGCTTTTTATAGTACTGTACAATATTCAGGTCGCCAGAAGAGAAAAGATAGATCAACAGACCTATAAGCACCGGAAGCAGGAAGCCTGACAGGGCTCCAATCTTTACCGTGTCAAATTTCCGGATGTTAAACATTAACTGTTTTTGATTTTAATTCATTTATATACCAGTGAGCTGTCATATCAACCGAAACAGGCACCAGCGATACATAATTATGTTCGAGAGCCCACTCATCCGTATCTTCAGCATCAGGCTCGTGATTATTATAAATACCTGTAAGCCAGTAGTATGTCTTGCCCATCGGGTCTTTTCTCTTTTCAAATTCCTCTTTCCAGTTTCCTTTTGACTGCCTGCATACCCTGATACCTTTAATCTCACTTTCAGGCAGTTTAGGGATATTCACATTTAGACATACACCCTGCGGCAGAGCCTCCTTAATAATAATTTTCATAACAATCCTTATGTACTTGCTGCATGCTGAAAAATCTGCAGCAGGTGAAAAATTATTAAGTGAAAAGCCCACGGATGTTATTCCGTAAAGACAACCTTCAATAGCGGCGGCCATTGTTCCTGAATACAAAACACTCACTGATGAATTTGATCCGTGATTAATGCCTGAAACCACAAAATCTGGTTTCCGTTCAAGCAGCTGGTTTACCGACAGCTTTACAATGTCGGTTGGAGTACCGTTGCAGGCATAAATGCGGTGCCTGTCAGTTTCTTCAAGCAGCTTTACACGCAGAGGTGTCTTAACAGTAAGAGCCTGCGACATACCTGACATGCTCTCTGTTGTTGAAACAAGAACAACTTTTCCGAATTCTTCCATAACCTCCAGCAGTGTTTTTAATCCCGCTGCATAAAGGCCGTCATCATTCGTCACAAGAATAAGCCTGTCATCTTTTTCAATTACCATATAAAAATATTTTGAGTTACAAATATAGATAAAAAAACCGGCTGGAAATGCAGCTATGCAATCCGGCCGGCTACTTAAACAAACCCCACTGTCTACCTGCGCTTTGTTCCGTCGGTCATTGGTTGTTTCACCCTTGTTCTGGTGGTATTATTTACTGTCGATTGAATACGGCTGGCGTTCGACATCCCTGCAGTTCTTGTATTTGTCTGATTTCTGACAGATGTTCTGCTTCCACTGGCAGCAGTAGCCTGTCTCTGTGTATTTGTCCTTGTCTGAACCGTATTCTGAAGCTGATTCATGTCCTGTGCCTGATTCTGATTTTGCAACTGTTGCTGTGTTACCTGCTGCGACTGTGTCTGTGTTCTCTCCTGATCCTGCAGCTGATCGTGTGTCTGTTGCAGAGCCTGGTTCTGTTCCTGGGTCCTGGTTTGAGTCTGAGTCTGAGTCTGAGTCTGATCTTGAGTCTGTGTCTGAGTCTGAGTCTGTGTCTGTGTCTGTGTCTGAGTCTGAGTCTGTGTCTGGGTCTGAGTCTGATCCTGGGTCTGTGTCTGAGTCTGATCCTGGGTCTGGCTCTGGGCAAACAGAGCTGAACTGATCAGCAAAGTTGCCAAAAGGGAAAGAGATGACTTTTTCATTTTATAAGGCTGTAATTGTTTGATTTCAAAACAAAACTAAAACAGCCTAAATGAAGAAATCATGAAATTCCTGAACAAATTATGTCTCTGATTATAAAAAAGTGCCTGACCAAAATTGTCAGGCGCTTTTATCAGATAATATGTTTATCTCTCTTTCTTTAATGAGGAATCAAATGGAATCAGATTTGACAGAAATTAATTTTATTTATCTGCAGGAGTATTGTTCTCAAAATAATCGCAGACTCCGTTCTTATTGTCATCAATGTAATTCCTTCCCCCAGGTCTTCCCTGCCCTCTGCCTGGCCCCATTCCTCTTCCGTTTCCTCTTCCAGGTCCCCTGCCACACCAGTTTCCTCCATTATTTCTGTTTCCACGACCCGCTCCATAACGGCCTCCACCAAAGCCCTGCCCGCGGTTTCCCTGGCGGGTTTCATAATAATCACATACACCATTTTTATTCTCATCTATCCATGCTCCCCTGTTTCCGGGTGTGGTAGTCTGCTGGTTGTTTGTATTTGCTGTCTGTGCACCTGCAAATGCAGTGAACGCCATAAAAGCCAGTCCTGTAAGTAATAATTTTGTTTTCATGATTCAATGTTTTTAATTGTTATAACTGTTTTTAATAATGTTCATTTTTCAACTTAATTCTGAACATTAGAAACAGTAGACAGTATTTTCCTACGGTCAAATTTCAAAAAACTCACCCCAACCCCTCTCTGCCAGGCAAAGAGGGGCTATCTAACTTACTTTATTCTTTGCGAAACAACGTAATTATCTATATGTCTGTATATTATGAAAACTCTGAAAACTGCAGCCTCCCCCTTCTTTTTGCTAAAAGAGAAGGGGGCCGGGGGATGAGTTCATGCAACACCTGAACTCACCCCAACCCCTCTCTGCTAAGCAAAGAGGGGCTATCTAACTAACTTTATTCTCTGCAAAAAAATGTAATTATATATGTCTGTATGTTATGAAATTTTGGAAACTGCAGCCTCCCCCTTCTTTTTGTTAAAAGAGAAGGGGGCCGGGGGGATGAGTTCATGCAACACCTGAACTCACCCCAACCCCTCTCTGCCA
>Ga0116153_10002038_pt1 | contig 16768 bp, 16 predicted proteins | sample AD_UKC028_MetaG_FD_89896 | JGI IMG/M metagenome (GOLD analysis project Ga0116153, IMG submission 89896) | Active sludge microbial communities of municipal wastewater-treating anaerobic digesters from USA - AD_UKC028_MetaG | ecosystem: Engineered > Bioreactor > Anaerobic > Digestate | place: USA...
GCAATAACGAATCGTAGGTGGGAAAAGTTATATGCATTATCAAACAACCCTTGATACCATCAACCGCTTTTCAAAACCGATTTATAACAATAAGTGGTATTTTCTTATAACCTGCGGCTACACGAAGCTGCAGCCATTGACATATTGCCTTTGCGGGGATATGGTTTATTATCGGGCACGTAATAGGCGGGTGACCCGATGGGCTGGTGCCTGTGTCACGCAAAGACCCTAAAAAACACGCACCCGGGCCTTCGTCGCCGTGGGAATTGTTCTATTGCGATACCTTTGACAGCGAAAGGCCGTCTTTTCTTGTGGAAAGCGGGCGAGGGGCCCTCGGCGGGCTTTGTGCGCTATGGTCGGGTGTCATTAACAACGGGATAATGGACGACGGGAGGGCAACATTCAGCTCCTATGAACTTCGCTTTGGCCCCAGTGCCCTTGAACGAGTGACGATCAATGTCGCTCCCTTTGAAAACGTAGCCTTGATGAAACTTCGCCAATGGGCCGAAAGCTGCGCCAATGAATCGAATGCCGCCGGTGCCGCCAGGCTTTGCGGGTTCACGGGAAGCCTCATGGCCCGTTTGTTCAAATGTGTCGGCAGGGAAGCTGCGGTCAAGGAAAATACCGGCCTCAACCCCATCGTACGGAGGGTTGCAGCAATACACCTGCTGCTTTTGGAGAAGAGCGACCGCTGGGTATCGGACCCGATCGATGTGTCGGGAGAAGCAGGAAAATTGCTTGCCTGGGTCGAAACCATGACAGGTCCTGACCGGCTGCAATCGGACCTTGCAAAGATACTGTCGGAGAAATAATGGATAATATCCTCATTGCGATCAACAAAGAGATCTGTAGAAAAGAAGGGCTTTGTGTCCGTGTCTGTCCCAAGGTGTTCACGCAGGACGAGGCGGGCAGTGTCCCCGCCGTTTCCCGTCCGGAGTTCTGCAACGATTGCGGCCATTGCCTGCTCATATGTCCCGCCGGGGCGATAAGGCATGAACGCCTTACGCCGGCCGGGGTGCATCCCGTGGACAAGGGGTTGCTGCCATCTTTTGAACAGGTGCGGGAATTGATAAGGACGAGACGCTCGATAAGGAATTTCCTCGATAGACCCGTTGAGCGGGAGTTGATCGGGAAGGTCATCGAAGGTGCCCGTTATGCTCCAAGCGCAAAGAACACCCAGAGCACACAGTTCATCGTTGTTGACGATCGCGATGTGCTGGGAAAGATTGCCTCCACTGTAGCCGGGTGGCTGGGAAGGTCTGCAAAAAAGCTCAAAAACCCAATAATACGAGCTGTCTATCTCATGCGCGGGTTGACGACAAAGGAAGAATTCGCCCGTTGGGTAGATCAGTTTGAACTGACAGCCAGGAACATGGAAAGAGGGATCGATATGATCCTCTACAACGCGCCCGCCCTCATTCTTTTCCATGCCGATAAAAGGACACGCTTTGCCGAGGCCAACGCCAACCTGGCATTTCAGAACGCCACATTCACGGCGTGCACCCTCGGGCTGGGGAGCTTCTATACCGGATATGTTGTTTCAGCCTGTGCCCATGATAAGGCGATACCGCGGTTTCTTGATGTCCCTGAAGGGCACCGCATTTATGCCGGACTCACCCTGGGTTACCCCAAGATCGGTTTTTCCCGCTGGATCGAGCGCAACCCGGCAAAGATACGCTGGATATGATTTAAGATGGTTTCAGGGTTTCATTGTTCCAAAGTTTCAAGGAAAACAATCAGGTTTGTCTGGCTGAAAATATTCAGGTCTTTAACTGAAGAAGCTAAATAAACCGGAAAAACCAGACAAACGGATTCTCCAGCCATAACCCATAACCTGTCTTTTATATTGACTCCCGTTTCGGACCATAATAGTCTTGATATTGCAGACCGATTACGTATGAAGAGGTGTTCGAATGGAAGACAGGACAGGTGATGTCGCCCGATTGATATTGGATTCAAAGAAGATCGTTGTTTTTGTCGGCGCAGGGTTGAGCACGGAATCCGGGATCCCTGATTTTCGAAGCCCCGGCGGTGTATGGGACAAATATGACCCCGAGGATTTTTATTTCCAGAATTTCCTTTCCAGTGAATCGTCGAGGGAGAAATACTGGCAGATGGCAACGGAGATGTACGACGCCATGAAGGACGCCAGACCCAACGCGGGCCATATTGCCATAGCCGAGTTGGAAAAACTGGGTAAACTCGACTGCCTGATCACGCAGAACATAGACGGCCTTCATTCCAAGGCGGGCAATTCGGAGGAAAAGGTGCTGGAACTGCACGGAACGGCCATGCACGTTGCCTGCCTCACCTGTCAGAAAAGGTATGAAAGGGCCTCCATCCAGGAGAGGGTTTCGAGTGGAGACAAGGCACCCCGCTGTGATTCCTGCGGAGGGTTGCTCAAACCCGCGACCATCTCATTCGGGCAGTCCATGCCTGAACGGGAGACCGCGGAGGCCTACAGGCGTTCCGCCGCGTGTGACCTTTTCATTGTCATCGGTTCCTCCCTTGTTGTACACCCTGCAGCGCAGATGCCCGTCGTGGCGAAACGGGCAGGGGCAAAGCTTGTTATCGTGAACCGTGACGAAACCGCCTGCGATGATATTGCCGACATCATCGTCAACGGCCAGGCCGGGCAGGTGATGGAAGCGATCTTAGAATCCGTGAGGCGTATAAAAGACCGTGAGGCGTGAGGCGTTTTAAAAAACAGTAACATGTGAAAGGATATTATTATTCTTTGTCTTTCAACACCTTACGCTTCACGGCCTCTTGTCACGGTTTCATTCACGGCCTTTTCTATTCCCATTCCTTCCACATATCCGGCTGGTAGCCCACGGTGGCCTTCGAGCCGTTGCGGACGATGGGGGTCTTGAAGAGCAGAGGGTTTGCGAGCAGCTCTTCCTCAACGTTGTGAGTGAGGTATTTGAGGTTTCGCCGGGTGTATTCTTTACCCTCTTTGTCAATGAGGTTATCGATGCCGACGGCGGTTTTCACGCTGCCCAGTTCACCCTTACTGAGGCCCTTCGTCGAGAGATCAACATACTGAAAGGATATGCCGCGTTCTTTGAAGAACCTCTGGGCCTTCCTGGTGTCCTGGCATTTGGCGGTACCGAATATCTGGATGTTCATGATAAATGAAGGTTATCAGGTCTTTTGGGCGGCGATCTTTGTTCTCTTGCGCTGCAGTCCGTCCAGAATGGTCTTGCGCAGTCTGATCGACTTTGGGGTGATCTCTACAAGTTCATCCTCGTTGATATATGAGATGCATTCCTCCAGGCTCATGCTCCTGTGAGGGGTGAGGATCACGGCGTCATCAGAACCGGCGGCCCTCATGTTCGTCAGCTTTTTCCCCTTGGCCGGATTTATAACGAGGTCGATCTCACGTGTGTGTTCCCCGACGATCTGACCGCCATAGACTTTCTGGCCCGGACCGAGAAAGAGCTCGCCCCTTTCCTGGAGATTGAAAAGGGCGTACGCCACCGTGGTACATTCCTCCATGACGACAAGGACCCCATTGTTGCGGTTCTTCATCTCGCCAGCGTAACGGTCATAGCCGTCAAAGATATAGTTCATCGTGCCCGTTCCCTTTGTTTCTGTAAGAAATTGCGAGCGGAACCCGATGAGCCCTCTTGTGGGAATGCGGTAGCTCATCCTGACCATCCCTTTTTCCTGGTGCATATGGACCATCTGACCTTTGCGCCTGCCGAGGTTTTCAATGACGTTGCCTGAATATTGTTCATCGACGTCGATGGTCAGTTCTTCGTATGGTTCGAGGGTTCCTTCCGTGTTTTCCTTGAATATGACCTTCGGGCGTGTTACCTGGAACTCGTAGCCTTCCCTGCGCATCTTTTCAATGAGTATGGACAGGTGAAGCTCACCTCTGCCGGACACCTTGTAGCCGATGCTGTCCGTCAGTTCCTCCACGACAAGTGCAACATCGGAGAGGGTTTCCCTCATGAGCCGCTCGCGGATATGGCGTGATGTGAGGAACCTGCCTTCCTTTCCCGCAAAGGGTGAATCGTTGGGGATGAAGTTCATCGATATTGTCGGCGGGTCTATGTCGATACCAGGAAGGGGCGCGGGATTGTCCGGGTCGGTCAGTGTCTGGCCTATCGTTATTGATTCCATTCCCGCCACAGCGACGACCTCTCCTGTGCCGGCGATCTGGGTTTCTTCCATTGTGCTGCCCTTGAAGCGGTATACCTTTGTGATGCGTGCGGGCGATGAAGGCACTCCCTCTGTGGCTATAATGACGTCCTTGTTGACGTTGAGGATGCCGGAGGTGATCTTTCCGATGGCAAGCCTGCCAAGGAACGGGGAATACGAGAGTGAGCTCACAAGCATCTGCAGAGGGGCATCGGGGTTTCCGGTGGGAGGCGGAACGCTGTCGACGATCATATCGAAAAGAGGTACCATGGAACCTTCTTTTTGCGAATGGTCGGTCACCGCGTATCCCCCTTTCGCGGATGTGTAAATGATGGGGAAATCAAGGATGTCATCGGGCGCATCGAGTTTGACAAAAAGATCGAAGACCTGGTCCACCACCCAATCGCAACGCGCTGCCGGTTTATCCACCTTGTTGATCACCACGATTACCGGAAGATTCAGGCCCAGAGCCTTCTTGAGAACGAATCTGGTCTGGGGCATGGGGCCTTCGGCGGCATCCACAAGCAACAGGACGCCATCGGCCATTTTCAGGACCCTTTCCACCTGGCCGCCGAAATCGGCGTGTCCAGGAGTATCTATAATGTTGATGTGAAAGTCCTTGTAAATGAAAGAGCCGTTTTTTGAAGAAATGGTGATGCCCCGTTCACGTTCAAGGTCCATGGAATCCATCAGCCGCTCTTCGACGACCTCGTTGTCGCGGAACATGCCGCTCTGCCTGAAGAATTGGTCCACGAGCGTGGTCTTTCCATGATCGACATGGGCGATGATCGCAATATTCCTGATCTTGTTTTGTTCCATAGGGATAGATAATGGAAGCAGGCCCGGGTAAACCGGGCCTGCCATGGTGGCTTAACCTTTTGCTACGTTCGATGCCGCGGGACCCTTGGGGCCGCTGACGACATCAAAGGTAACCTGATCGCCTTCGGACAGTGATTTAAAACCGCTGCCCTGGATGGCTGAGTAGTGGACGAACACGTCCGTACCGTCATCTCCGGTGATAAAGCCGAAACCTTTTGACTCGTTGAACCATTTCACAGTTCCTTTTGCCATGCTACAAACCTCCTGATAAAATATGGAAGAAAAGGAACTGCGCTACGGGACAGACAACAAAAATGGATATTCCTGCGTTTGTGACGAACAGCCGGTTCCTATGCTTCAGAGTGGATTATCCCATAAAGAACGTGTCATTGCAATAAATATTTCAGATGGAGCATGAAAAAAGACCGGTAAAAAACTTTTCTTCATAATAATCGATGCCGTGAATCATCCTTGGCCGGGCCGCTCTGATACCTTTCTGCATGAAGGACAGGTCAGGATGCCGTTAAGATCATTGAGGTAATCGTGGCGTACCGGCTCCAGGCAAACGGGGCAAGTTTCGGATCGGACGACCATTACCTTCGGCGGCAACCGGATCGCGGCCTCTTCGATCTTGAAAAGCCTTTCCGTATCCATGTCAAGTATGCGCAAGCCGGTGTTGTGGCGCAGCTTAAGGAAGGCGGTTCGTTCCTCGCTTGAGGCGCTGCCTGATCGCATCTTTTCGAAAAGCTCCACGAACTCGTTGTTAAATACGTGCCCGCCCGCGCGCAGTGATGCCCGGAAAGCGATATTGCGCTGTCTGCTTCCCAGGGTGAAAGCATGTTTTCCATAGTTGAGGAAAATGAAGTTCCCCTTCCCAAAGGTGCATCCAGTCATTACCTGCATCGCATCGGCACTGCAGGCGTCCGTTTCGACTATCGCGACAAGCTCTTCATCACCTGACCGGCTCACTACTCCGATAAGGCGCAGAAGCTCTTTGGCGGCCCTGAAACCGATCGCGAGACCCGGGCAAAAATGCCCGTGAAACCTGACGCATTCCTTAAACTCTTCGTTATCGATGTTAAATGAATTGTCCATGTAGTTCATTTCTTCCTTGTACAGGGCCCGGGTCATGGTTTCCATTGTTTTCCGGGGACACCCGCGTCTTTTGTCATGAGGTCCGCAACGGACCTGCCGATGAAAAAACGGTAGACCTCATTGATCTTTTTATCGATGGCAACATCTCTGAACCGATCGGGATACAATATCAGCCCCGCCACGTAGGCGTCAATGATGACCGTATCGATATTTGTCATATAGGCGTTGAAAGGCCAGAGAACGTAAACTTTCCCCTTTTGGAATGCCTTCAGCGCCTGGTAGAATTGGGTTTTTTTCTGATGATCAACCGCGATGATGGAGAGACCCAGTGAATCCAGGAAGATCACGTCCGGGTCCCACGTGAGGACCTTCTCCTTATTGATGAACAGGTGTCCCGTTTTTCCCTCGCTTTTTGCCACGTTCCTGGCCCTGATCCATTCAAGGGGAAGATAGTCTGTTTCGGTGCTTTCCAACCCTTGAGTCCCTCTGTAGCCTATGCCTCCGACAAAAACTGACGGTTTCGAAGCCTCTTCGATACCGGCCGTCCTTTTGAGAAGGTCTGTCTTTGTCTTCTCGATATAGCCGATGATCTCCTCGGCCCTCTTTTCCCTGGCAAGTATTTTACCTGCCAGGCGCAGTGATGTATACAGTTCCCTGTCGAAGCTGCCGAACCTTCCGTATGAGAGGGTGACGACGGGTATGCCTATCTTTTGCTGCAGGCTGTCGGCGCGCTGTTTTTCCATATAGGAGGCGAAGATGACGTCGGGCTTGACCTTCAGGGCCGCTTCCAGGTCAGGTTCCTTGTTCACATTGCCCGGTCCTCCCGGCGCTATGACCGGAAGGGTGAGGAGCTGCGGTATCGCATACCGGTATGACCTGCCAACCTGCTGGGTTTTTTCGAAGGCCTCGATCCCTGCGACCCTGTCATGGGCGCCGAGGTAGCAAATGAGTCTCAGGCACCCCGGTCCGATACAGATGATTTTTCTGACCTCGCCGGGTACCTGTACGGTTCGCCCGGAGGAATCAATGACGGAAAGGGCCTTTTGGGCAGGGCACAGGGAGGGGGACAGAAGAAGGGCGATCAGAGCCGCCGCAATAGCGGGAAGTGCGAACGGTAGCGGTTTACGCATAAAGATCTCTCCTTATTGTATGGACGGGGCGGGAATGACCACATGGTGCCCTTCCACGTTCCCCATTATTACATCAACTCCAAGGACCTGGCATATAAGTCCTTCTGTGATATCTCCCCAGGGTGCAAGAGAATGGATATGCCCGTCCTTGAGCATGAGAAACCGGTCGGCAAATCTCAGGGCGGTGTTTATGTCGTGCATCGCCACTATTATCGAAACGTTCCTTTGTTTTGCAACCGTGTTGAGGATATTCATAACCTCCATCTGGTTCCTGAGGTCAAGATTGCTTGTAGGTTCGTCAAGAAGCAAAAGGTCCGGTTCCTGTGCCAGAGACCTGCCGATGATGACCTTTTGGAGCTCTCCCCCGCTGAGATTAGACAGCTGTCTGAGTGCCATGGATTCAAGGTGGAGTGCGTGAAGCACATCTTCTGTCACCTGCAGATCATGTTCTGTCAGTGACCATCCCATATGCGGTTTGCGGCCCAGAAGTACAGCGTCATAGACAGACATACTGGCATCCACGTACCGTTGGGGAACGTAGCTTATACGCCTTGCACGCTCCTGCCGGTCCATGCGTGCCGTGTCCGTCGAGTCTATAAGCACCGCGCCTCCGGAGGGTTTCAGAATACCGCAGAGGCACTTCAGGAGCGTTGTTTTGCCGGCCCCGTTCACCCCGATAACAGCAAGGACCTCGCCTCCGGAAAGACAAAAATTTATATCGTCGAGAACCATTTTTCCGTTGTAGCCGAAGGTGACACCTGAAACGTTGAGGTTCATACATTTTTCTCCTTGATAAGAAGATACAAAAAAAGAGGGGCACCCATGAAAGAAGTGAGAATGCCGACGGGAAGGGTCCCTGAGCCGATGATGCTTCGGCCCGCCGTGTCTGCGAGGAGAAGGAGTATGGAGCCTACAATGCAGGACATGGGGATGAGCAGGTTGTGATTCGATGTGACGAGTTTTTTTGCAATGTGCGGTGCAAGGAGCCCGAGAAAGGCTATCACGCCGTGGAAAGCCGTGACGATCGCCGCGATGAGGGCGGTAAGCACCATCCCGGTCAGTCGTATCCGGTCCACGTTGATCCCAAGGGACCTGGCGGTGTCATCTCCCGATGCGAGGGCATTGAGGTCCCATCTTTTCAGGAAAAAAAAGACCGTGATCAGCACAACGCAGGAAGCGGTGATGCCGATCTCGTTCCAGTTCGATCGCGCCACGTCACCGAAGGTCCAGAATACTATTGAGGCGAGTTCCACCTCGCTGGCAAAGTACTGGATAAGAATTGTACCCGATACGAACAGGGATGAAAGGGCGACGCCGGCAAGAATGACCGATTGGGAGGACAGCTTTTTTATTCTCGCAAGCAGGAGGATGAAAACCGTTGTCATCATCGCCCCAAGGAATGCGCAGGCAGTGGTCAAAGCTATGCTGTTTATCGCGATGAGGTTTGTTGCGCTTGTCCTGAGCGAACTGATCTGAATCGCGCCGGCGTGAAGAACGACAATGGCAAAGGCGGCACCGAAGGCGGCGCCGTGACTGATGCCGAGGGTAAAGGGTGACACGAGGGGGTTTCTCAGCAGGGATTGCATGACACAACCGGCTAGGCCGAGACCCCATCCCGCGAAAACGGCCGCCGCGATGCGGGGCATTCTTATGTTCCAGATCACCACCATTTCACTCTGTTCAGCTCCCCCGGAGAGCGCTTTGACTATCCTGGCAAGAGGAAGGCTGAAGGTACCCGTAACGACAGCACAGACAATGACGACAAGAAGGAAGAGGGCGCAAAAGAAGAGAATATAATATCTTTTCCTTATTGAGCCGCGATAAAGATCGCGTAACGTTCCATTGCCTGCTATCATCGGCATTGACCTGTTCTGCCCGGGGTACGGACACGCGTTAAGTGTTACAATTACAAATTATGTAACACTTAACGGCATTACTGTCAATCCCGATATCGCTTGATTGATAAATGAATATTGTGGTAGTGAAAAAAGGAGGGTTTTGTGGCAGTGCATTGCGTGTTTAGCGGCGTAAAGCTTGGAGGGGAGGGAGAATTTGGCAGATTTTGACAGGGGACTTGAGCTGCATGACCATCCGGAGGTCCTTTACCGTCTTTTCTATCCGAGGCGGGAGACGGCGGGTGAATCTGAGAAGCCTAAAATCCTGAACCGGTTTGTCGAGGTGGCTCAGGGTATTTCCATCGGCTGCCGGTTCTACCCGGTACGTGATGACGGTGCCAACATCATCTATTTCCATGGCAACGGCGAGACCGCTTCCGATTATGACTACGTTGCGCCGCTCTATGCAGGTATAGGTGTCAACCTTTTTGTGGCGGACTACCGGGGATACGGCATGAGCAGTGGAAATCCGACATGCACGGCCATGATAAAAGATGCACATCCAATTTTCCATGATTTCACCGCCCTTCTTCGGGAAGGCGGTTTTTCGGGAGGTCTTTTCGTCATGGGCCGCTCGCTGGGAAGCGCCCCGGCCATTGAGCTCGCCTACCATTACCAGGATAAGATCAAAGGGCTCATTGTTGAGAGCGGTTTCGCGAGCGCCGGCAGGCAACTGGCCAGGCTGGGAGTCGAACATCTCTTCAGAAACGTGAAGGAACCCGTTGGATTCGGCAACGACCTGAAAATAAAAGAAGTGAAGATCCCCACGCTCATTATACACGGGGAGCGGGATGAGATCATCCCTGCCACGGAAGGGAAGGCTTTATATGAACTCTCGGGGGCCATGGAAAAAACCGCTCTCTTTATCCCCGGGGCAGGGCATAATGATGTCCTGATGCTTGGCATGAATGCATACATGAAAGCGGTTGGAACGTTCACCCGCAGGGCATGACAGTCTGCCGGCAGGACTGACCGAACATCATATCGTTCCGTTGGCGTTTTTTTATGAAGATTTGGATCAATATTTATAAATAATATCTTGAAATTGACCATGCTATTATGGTTTTCTAATTTATTGTCTGTCTTTTGGGGATGAATCAATAAAAATAAGGGATGAAGCACAAGTAAAAAAGGAGGGAATATGGCAAACAAACCCGTGGAGATCGTTCAATTAGCAGGAGATGCAGGAAAGTACAAAGCCAACCTGACCCCGGGCAACTACCTTGTTCGCAGTTTTATGGCGGGACTTTTTATCGCTGTCGGCGGCGCCCTTGCCACGGTGTGTTCGACCGGGCTCCAGGAAACATTGGGCGCGGGTTTTAAATCGATGATAGCGGGGGCCGTCTTCCCTGTCGGCTTGATCGCCATCGTCCTCACCGGTATGTCTCTTTTTACCGGTGACACCATGCTTATCCCAATGGCAGTATTTCAGAAGAAGTCTACATGGGGAAAGGTCATAAATGCATGGTTCTGGGTATATATAGGCAACTTTATCGGCTCGTTGTTTTGGGCGTACCTTATGTCTGTGGGCCCATTCAGCAAGGGCGGGGGGGCGGAACTGACTGCGTTTGGCCAGAGCGCTGTTGCGATAGCCCAGGCGAAAACACTACCCTACATGGCAAATGGCGGTGCAGGTATGTGGTCGGCCTTTATGAAAGGCATTGGATGTAACCTGCTCGTGAACCTTGCCATCCTTCTCGCGCTGTCATCCAAGAACATGATCGGTAAATTTTTCGGCATATGGTTTCCGATCATGGCCTTCGTTTCATCAGGATTTGAACACTGTGTTGCCAACATGTACTTCATACCCGTGGGTATCATGCTGGGCGCAAATGTCACCTGGGGACAATTTATCTATTGGAATCTTATCCCTGTCACCATCGGGAACATAATCGGCGGCTTTGTTTTCATCGGCGCCGTGTACTACATCTCTTTTAAGAAAGAGCTTTCATCAATGTCGCCTACGTAACTTCAACGAACGAAAAGCGCCCCGGATTATATCCCGGGGCGCTTTAAAAGATTGTCTTTCAGCCGTGCTATTGACTGCACAGCCGTTCTTCTGCGGCCTGCAGTGTTTCCATCCTTTTTGCGAAGGCAAAGCGCACTGTTTTCTTACCCATTCCCTTTGTACCGTAGAAACATGAGCCGGGTACAACGGCCACCCCAAGGTTTGCGGGCAGCCATCTCGCGAAGGAATAGTCGTTTCCGTCGAAATCCCACTTGCTGAAATCTGCCATGACATAAAAGGCGCCTTCCGGAGGGCTCACGATGAAGCCGGCTTTATTGAGAATGGAGATCATCTTGTCCCGTTTCCTGGTATAATCAGCCTGAAGATGAGAGTAGTATTCGTCCGGTATGCTGAGGGTGGCCGCACATGCTGCCTGAAGCGGAGCGGGGGCACAGATAGTCATGAAATCATGGACAGTGCGCAACGTGGTACTCAAGGGATTGAGGGCGCATGCATAACCGAGCCGCCACCCGGTCATGGCGAAGGTCTTGCCGAACCCGCTGATCGTGACCGTGCGATCGGCCATACCGGGAATGGACGCCAGGGGGATGTGCCGGTGGTTGTCGTAAATGATGTGTTCATAGATCTCGTCAGTGATCGCCACTACATTGAACTCCTGGCACAACTGTGCGATATTCTCGAGTTCCGTGCGTGTGAAAACGTGCCCCGTGGGATTGTGGGGCGAATTTATCAGGATGGCACGGGTTCGAGAGTTGAATGCACCGCGCAGCCGGTCGGGGTCGAGGGTATAATCGGGCGGGTCAAGGGGAACGAAACGCGGAGTGCCTCCGGCAAATATTATAGCGGGGAGGTATCCTTCATGATATGGCTCGATTATTATAGCTTCATCGCCGGTATCGAGTATCCCCATGAGCGTGGCCAGAATGGCCTCGGTGACACCGCAGGTCACCGTTATATGCTGGTCGGGGTCATAATCAAGGCCATACCAATTGCGCATCTTTGCCGCGATGGCCCCTCTCAGCACTGGCGTGCCCCAGGTTATCGTATATTGATTCGCGCCTGTTTCGAGGGCCTGGTGGGCAGCTTCGATGGCCTCACGCGGCGGATCGAAATCAGGGAACCCCTGGGAAAGGTTTATCGCATTGTGTGTGATGGCGAGTCGCGTCATTTCGCGGATGAAAGATTCCCGTATCATTTGCAGACGCCTGGCACCTCCGCCTTCAACAGGGTCGAACCTCTCATGAACGGGAGATCTGTCGCTTTTTTGAAGGATCTCAACTATTTGCTGGTCATGGCGCGCTTTATTTTCTTCAGATAATTTCATTGCTTCCTCCCTTTTAAAAATATGTTCTTTTTAGTTTTCATGACAACCTCCCTTAAATTTTTAGCTGCAACACAAAAAAAGGGCCACGGATAAGGTCCATGGCCCTAAAGAAAGATAAAAGGGCCATGGGTCTTGCACCCATGGCCCTTTTCGTTACCCTGTCAGGATAAAGCGAGACACGAGTGCCTGTTCGGATAATAGTAATAATAGGTGTAGCCGAAAAGGGATATCGTGGCTGCGTTCATCATAGTGAATATATCTTAAAGGAGAATAGAGAGCTTGTCAATTTATTTTATTGTGCCTTCACATTTTTTAACGGGCATAAAAATCTCCGTCTGTAGTTTGTCCTGGGGGGTTGTCCCGGGATCGTTGAGATAAAACTCATATGTTATGCCTGATGGTTCGTGTCCATTTTTGTTCATCCATTCCATGAGGGCAAGGTAGGCAGATTCGATATCGCTGTAAGATCCGGTATGGAGTGTGTATGCGGCTTTTTCCACATCGATCGTGGTCGACCTGATGCTGTCCTTGCCGGGAAGTTCTTTTGTCACAGGAAAGCCGGCTTCCACGTCGAGATCTTCCATGTCCACATTGTAATAGATAGCGAAGGGAGGGCCCGCAACATCTTCTCCCAGGTTTTCCAGGTACTCAATAAGCGCAATATAGGATCTCTCGAACATGTCGGGCAGTTCATGGACGGGCACGCGCGACCTGATGGTCAGCGCCGGTTGAGGGTTGATCGCGGCCAACTCGCAGTGGTAAGACATTATGTATCTCCTTAGTTTTATAATATCGTCCCGACGGATCGGAAATACAGGTTCTCCTGATCTCTATATTCTGGTAATTTCCATATGTTACATAATGGAACGAACGAAATCAACACCATTTCGAAAAGGTTAATTGCTTTACAATTTACAATGAATGTGGCAATAGTTTTTATTACTGATTCTAAGGAGGGTTTTGTTATGCCAAGGATCCTTTGTTCATTTATCCTTTGCCTGTTATTTGCTGCCGCGCCTGCGGGTCTTTTCGGTCAGGCAAACCTCCCTTACAGTTATCCTCCGGTCTTTATTAACATAAACGACAGGCTTATCAAGCATTTCAAGATGATGGACTCCGATCTTGCTGATGCATCCAGGCAAATGTCGAAGACCCCCTTGAGAGGACTGGATGCACGCAGAATACTCCGAAACCTTTGCTCCGGCAGGCAATATGTTGTCGATTGTGCGGCTGTCAACACTAAAGGCATTATGGTGACCATCGAACCGGAGGGCTACCAAAGGTACGAAGGTGTCGATATCAGCAGACAGCAGCATGTCGCGAAATTGCTAAGCAAGAGAGAGCCTGTTTTCAGCAACGTTTTCAGGGCCGAGGAAGGTTTTGACACGGTAGATCTCGAACATCCTGTTTTTAATGAGAAAAAAAGAGTTCATTGGTTCCGTGAGCATTCTCATAAGGCCTGAGATGCTCCTCGCATCGGTCATTGAGCCGCTGCTTCGCGGTATACCTACCGAAGTGTGGGTTATGCAGAAAGACGGTCGAATACTGTATGATGCCAAAAAGCAGGAGATTGGCAAAATGCTCTTTTCAGATACGCTTTACAAACCTTTTCCGGGGCTCCTTGCCATCGGGGAAAGGATAACAAAGGAACCGCAGGGCAACGGTACCTATGAATTCTACGAAAAGGAATCAATGAAACCGGTGATGAAAGAGGCCTTTTGGAGTACCATCGGCCTTTATGGCGTTGAATGGCGGCTTATCGTAACCCGCTACCTGAAGAAGGGGAAGTAAAGGAAAGAGTTTCACCTGTTCCCTTGTATCTCTTCTATTTTTTTTCTGAAAGACTCAGGAACGGGGGACATCTTTTTCCTTCCATGATCGAACCCCGCGATGCCGGTTTCAGCAAGGGCGACAACGATCCCGTTTTTACTGACGCGATGGAAAATGCGAAAACCGCTTGAACGCATCTCACCAATATGGGTACCGATCTCAATATCGTCGAAGATAAAAGCCTCGGACTTGAAATTTATGACAAGGTCGGCCATGATGATCCCGGTCTTGCCGTCACCGAGATCGTTCTCATTCAGACCCATAGAGTACAGCATATGCGCCCGGGCGCTCCCGATGAGCGATGCAAGGGAATCATTTCCCAGATGCCCGCCGTAGTTTATATCTCTGGGATAAAGCGTAACAGGAAAAATGAATTCGTACACGGGCTGTTCTTCGAGTTTGATCCTTGGCATACATCCTCCCTTAAAGACAGTTTCAGCCGTTCCAACCGCTTGAGCGGCTTGAACGTTAGAGATAAAAGAAGCACACATCTTTTTGAAAATATATTTTGACCGCTTAAGCTGTTTAAACGGTTCAAGCGGTTCAAGCCATCTTTACTCCTTTGCTTTTTTAACGCTCAAGCATTCAAGCGGTTCAAGCCATCTTTATTTTGTTGCCATCTCTTTCAGCAGGTTTTCCAATTTTTTCATGTGTTCGCCATAACCGGCCCAATCCCCCTGGCGTTGGAGCTGTATCATCCGTTCGAAGGTTTTGTTTGCCTCTCGCGCAAGATCGTTGATGCCGGTTTTTTTCAGCGGCTCTTTGTCCTGAGATGTCTGAAGAGATGTTTGTTTGCCGCCGAAGATCCTCTTGAAGGCGGCCTCAAGATTTTCTTCCATTACAACGTTGTTTTCGTAAGCGACGATTATTCTTCTCAGTTCCGGGAGCCCGCCTTTGTCATCAGCTGCAAGGTAAAGCGGCTGGATGTAAACCAGGGCAGACTCAATGGGGATTATGAGAAGGCTGCCCCGTATGACCCTGGAGCCCCTCTGGCCCCAGAGGGTGAGCTGCTGTGATATATAGGAATCCTGATCGATGCGGGCATCGATCTGCCTTGGTCCGAAGACAAGCCGATCCCTGGGAAAAGTGTAGACAATGAGCCTTCCGTAGTTGGGGGTGTCGCAGCGTGCGGCGAACCAGGCCGCCAGGTTGTCGCGCTTCGCGGGCGTATAGGGGATGAGCAGGACATATTCCTCGTTTTTTTCCCCGGGAAGTTTCATGATGAGGTAGTAAGGTTCCATCGATTTTTCAGAATGGGTGGGGATCTCCCAGAGATCTTCCTTGTTGTAAAAGGTCTTCGGGTCTTCCATGTGGTATGTGGCAAACATGGATGCCTGGGTTTTGAAAAGCTCTCTGGGAAAACGGATATGTTTTCTGAGGTCTTCTGGCATCTCCGATATTTTTTTCAAGAGGCCCGGGAAGATGGTATCGTATGTTTTCGCGAGGGGGTCATCGGGATCGCTGAGGTAGAACTTTGTTTCCCCGTTATATGCGTCCACGGTGACCTTGATCGAATTCCTCATATAATTGACATTGCTGCGAAGCTTTTTTGAATAAGGCAGGCGCGTGGAGACGGTGTATGTGTCGATGATCCAGTAAAGCTTTCCGTTGTCGGATGTGACTATATACGGGTCTTTATCGATCTGGAGAAAAGGGGCCAGTTTTTTGATCCTTTCAACAATATTGCGAAAGTATAATATTCTGCTGCCTTCGGCAATGTCCGATGACAGCAGGACCTTCGCATCCTTGAAATAGGCGGAAAAAAGGAGTCTCTTGAACAATGAATCGATGGCCACGCCCCCCGAACCTTTGTAGGAACCGTAAACGTTCCCTTCGGCGGTCGGGTAACTGAACTCGCGGATCTTTGTGTTGGCAACGACATAGCTTCCGGTGAGCTCGCCGAAGTAGACTTCCGGCGTGGTGATCTTAATGTCCTTTGTGGTGGAGACCGGAGGGATGTCTTTAACGATGAATTCCGGCAGGCCCTCGGGTGTGATCCTGCTGACATGGGCCAGGGCAACCCCATTGCCATGGGTAAAGACCAGTTTTTCGTTGATCCAGGACCTGCTCGGCAGGTCGTCGTAGGAAAGTTCTCTCGCTGAGAGCATCACCTGCCTGTATTTTCCGTCGATAGTGTACCTGTCATTGTCGATGCCGGTGAACCTGTAATAGGTCCGTATCTGCTGGAGCTGGCTCAAGGTCTTTAGAAGGGGTGCTTCATCCCACAGCCTGATGTTTTTGATTGTCGTGTCGTTCTGCTGGATGTCTTTTGCGGTGAGATTGTACGAGACATTGAAGGGCTTGAGGTCTATTTTTTCAAGGCCGTATCCGTACTTGGTAAATGCAATGTGGTTTTGTATGTAGGGTTTTTCCAGATCAAGCTCGTTGGGGGTCACCTTGAAATTTTGAAGGAGCCCGGGGTATATCCCGATACCGGCGATGTAGAAGGCTATGACTGCCCCGACGGGATAGAGTGAGATCTTGTAGTTTCCCCTGACGAAACCGGCTATAAAGAGTATACCGGCAATGACAGCAAGGAATATAAGCACATTCAGGGCAA
>Ga0116153_10002052_pt1 | contig 16706 bp, 20 predicted proteins | sample AD_UKC028_MetaG_FD_89896 | JGI IMG/M metagenome (GOLD analysis project Ga0116153, IMG submission 89896) | Active sludge microbial communities of municipal wastewater-treating anaerobic digesters from USA - AD_UKC028_MetaG | ecosystem: Engineered > Bioreactor > Anaerobic > Digestate | place: USA...
AAATTAATTGGCACAGAGAATATTAAGAAGATTGAGGATAATGCTATGAATGTTGAAGATAAAAAGCCAGCTGGATTTATGGGAAAGTTAGGGGATTTAGTTAAGAAAGCAATTGATTGTTGCTTAGAATAAAAATTAAAAACCAGCTCCGCAAGGGGCTGGTTTTTGTTTTGTTTGGCAATCAAGCAGCAAAGAGACTGTAGCTTTCTGGTTGGAAATTGGGATTGGTCCTGTCCATTTCTTGGATGACTTCTTTGAAATCAAGATAGCTTTGCCATTGATGAGTTTCTCTGAGGAAATATGGTCCATTCCACATATCTTCAATAGCGAAAGCAAAGAACTGGCTGGGAGTCATGTGTCCGAAATGCTTTTGGAGGTTAATTGATTCTCCGGCTCGCAAATGCAGTAAGCCTTTGCGATCGGAAAATCCTCCAGTGGCTTGGCGGGCAGAAGAAATGAAATTCTGGAGAATGGCAGAGAGGTTTTCTTTCTTGTTAGTATTTTTACAAGAAAGAAGACTGAGATAACTTTTCTTGCCATATTGGAAATGATCAAATAGGCAATAGACTATCTCTGGGATTGATCTGTGGTTCAAAACATCGTGATAGGCTTTGTGAAGCATAACATCGCGAGCCACAATCATGGGAATGATTGTGATTCCAGAATCCTCTTTGATTTGTTGGCAGATGTGGGAAGGGGGAATGTGGTGGCGGCTTTCTCGTGGTCCGAGTTTTAATTCGTTACCATGAAAAATCCAATAGGTTCCTGCCATCAAATGACTCTCTTTTTTGTTGTAATCCAAGGTGAAATTCTCCATAGGGTCCTCCTTATTTTCTAGATTCTCTGATCAGTATAATTTGGAAAAGAATGTTTTCTTACTCTATTATATTAAAAAAAGAAAATTGATAGTTGTGGAGAATTAGAAAACAAAAAAAGGATATTGTCTATCCTTTTTTGACTTCTTTCCAAACAATGTCTGATTCTTTTCCGCAATATTCCAGCCATTCTCCTTCTTGTGTAACCACATACCATTTTTTTTTGGTTTCAGACCAGATCATTGGGTCTCCTTGATAATATGGCTTTTTAACAATTTCCTTGGGTTTTAATTTATCTAATTCCAGCCATTTTTTAAAAACTGTTTCAATGGAATAGTCCAAGTTCCTAGAATTAGCCCACTTAGCAACCTTATCTATTGCTTCTTTGGCTTTTACAACTGATCCAGACAAGTCTATTAATTGTTTAGCTGGTCTGGTAAAGCGGGAATAGATTATCTTTTTCTTTTTAGCATCTTCTTTGATCTGTTCTAAAGTAAATCCTTTAGTGGCAAAGAAATAATTGACTACTGCTTGGATATCAGATTCTTTTTCTTCTGTACTTTGTTTTGGTTTAGCAACCATATTAACCTTTAATTAGATCAAGAGTTTCTTTGTAGAATTTAACAGCATTATCCAATTCCTTTATTCCCTTATCTGTTATTTTGTAAAATCTTTTGATTTCAGCTTGCTGACTTTTAACAAATCCATCTTTTTCTAGTCTGTAGAGTACTCGGTAAGCAGTAATTTCTCCAGGAAGAAATCCAAATTTCTTTTTGACAGCGCTTCTAATTTGCCAAGCATAAATGGGCTCGTTTTTAGGAGCCTCTTTGATCAAGGTGAGAACATAAATCCACAAATTATCTATTGTGTTTGATTTTTTTAGGCGCTGGATTGGTAGCATATGAGTAGTCCTTTACAGGACAGTTATTAAGTAATAATATGATAAAAAGGGAAGGCTAGCAAGCCAGCCCAGAAAATTATACAAACATATGGAACCATTTCAAAGATTCAAAAGAATGGCTACAGAAGAAAACCTTTGGGTTTATGCTTTGAGCCTAGGGGTTAACAAAGAAGTAATTGTTGAAGATTTAAAGCGAGATGTATTTGAAAAATTCAATTTCTTGCCTAATAGCAACATGACCCTGACTTTTGTTTTAAACAAATTGTCTTCTCAGGGATATATCCACAAAGGAAAGTTTTCAGGCAGGGAATCATTTACTACTACTCCCAAAGGAGTATCTGAATTAGAGAAAGCCAAGAAATTTGTCCAGGAATTGCTTCAAAAAATGTAAATTATTCACAATTGACAGTCATTTTTAGCCCCTTTTTAGGCCTATTTCTAAAAGGGGCTTTTTTGTGGATAACTAGGGCCCAAACCCTTAAAAATTAAGGATTTTTGCCCTATTTTGTAACAAAACCGGGTTTTAAACGTTATAATTAGTAGTCGCACCTTAATTGGCCCAAAACAAAAAGGGCGATAATTCTATATCCTATAGAGGAGGATTTTGTGAAAAAGAAGATTCTAGCTGTATTGGTTGCCATAATGGCATTGTCCATGTTTGCAGGGAATACAAAAGCTGCAACTCAGATTGAAATCACCAGACATTCTAGCTCAATTGACCTTGCAGTAACCGCTACGGTTACTTACGACAACTTGGTTGTCAAAGTCAAAGTTCAGAATTGGAATGGCAACAACAGCGCCACGTTTTCTCTTGTTGGAACAGGTCCTAGTAAAAAAGGCGTAACTACGATCATTAAATCCAAGGCAATCAGATTGCAAAAGGATTCCCAAGAACAAGAAGTAGTCCTTGAACCAAGCACATCCTTGGATCCTGAAACCAAGTATGGTTTTACAGTCAGACACTATGACCCAGTACTTGGATCCAAAGTAGACGATGCTGACATTGATTTTGTCACTCCGCCTACACCTGTTGTCGATGTTGAAACCGGAGAGTGTGTACAAACCGGTTCTGGCTCGTTTGAAGCTTGCGGAATAGTCAATTCCACAGGAACAAATGACACTGTTTATCTTCTCATGGAAGTCGCCCCAAGCAAGGAAATCTTGGAGAGCGATAATTATCGTGAAATCACGATCTTTCAGTATGATGGAACCGCTACCTCTGGCGAGTATCCGATTCAGGCTGAAGGTCTGTCCAAGGATACTATTTTCTACTACCGAGTCATTGCGCAGAATGGAAGTGGGTCCGATACCGGGCAGATAAGGGAAGTCAGAACGCTTCCCTGAACCAGATCTTTAAAAATCAATTGTAATAACTTTGCTTGTTTGGGCAAGTAAAAAGGTAAAACCTAAGCGGCTGGCTTGTATAGCAGCCGCTTTTTATTTACACTTAAATCATGAAATACAAAGGAGTTGTTTTTGATTTTGACGGAACTCTAGCTGATAGCGAAGTCTTGCAAAAGAAGAAGTGGGATATTGTTTTGGCTCCTTTTGGAATCACAGTATCTGCAGAAGAATATGCCCAAGATTATTGCGGGAAATCATCAGCTGATGAAATCCCAATGCTTTTGAAAAGAAAATATCCTTTAATAACCTATTCTGTGGGAGAATTAGCCCAAGCAGCCGCAGATATTTTAGAAGAACTATTTACTAATGAGGAAATAGAATTAATGCCAGGAGTTTTAGAAGCAATTAGGTTTTTCAAAGAAAAGGGAATTAAAATGACTGTTTGTTCGGCTAAAGATATTCCTGAATTAGTTTTGAAATTAAAAGCAGCTGGATTAGAACAATATTTTGAAAAAGAGAAATTATCTTCTCAAAAAGAAGCTGGGGGATTAGGCAAGCCAGATCCAGCCATGTATTTGTATGCTTGCCAGCAATTAGAATTAGAGCCCCAGGATTGTTTGTCTTTTGAAGACATGGTTTCTGGAGCCAAGTCTGCTAAAGCAGCTGGGTTATTTGTCATTGGCATGCCTAGCCAATATTCTCAGGTCAAAGAATTAGAAGAAAATACAGATTTAATTATTAAAGGAGGTTTTCCTGAATTCCTCAAAAAAGCAGGAGAAATATTATAACAATATGCCCAAAGCAATCGGTATTTACCGCGAATTAAAATTAGCTGGCAAACCAGGATCTGATCAAAGAATTCTGGATTTGACTGCTCAAGAGTTAACTAAATTAGGGTTTGAAACTAGTAATGTCTTCTCAGAACAATTTGATTTCAGCCAGCCAGTAGATTTGGTCTTTACAATGGCTAGGGGAAAAGAAATCAATGATGCCTTGTTTGATAAACAAAATCAAGGTTGGTTTGTTATCAATGCCCCTAAAGCCATTAGATTTTCTTTTGATAGAAAAACCACCTATTTAAAAATGATGGAATTGGGAGCTAATATCCCTCAGACTGAGTTTAAGAAAATAGAGGAGGTGGATTTTGCTTCTTTTAATGGACCCAAGATTTTGAAACCAGCCAACCGCCATGAATTCTGGTTTAAAGTAACCACTCAGGAAGAATTTGATAAAGCCATGGCTGAATACAAAACTCAAGGCATTGATGAAATCTTGGTTCAAGAATTCATTATTGGAGAATCAATTAAATATTATGCCATTGATGGGGAAGTAATTTTAGCCCCAGCTGCTAGAGAAAAATTCCAAGCTCAAGTTTCAGAAATTAATAGGCAAGTCATGTTAACTAAAACTGCTACTGGATTAAAAATCTTTGGCGGAGACTTCATAATCTCAGAAACCGGAGTCCCATATTGTGTTGATGCCAATGATTGGCCCAGCATGGGAAGCCTGGAAGGCTTTACTCAAGAAGAAGCAGCAGCAAAGATTGCTAAATTGATTGAACAAGAATACAATAATTTCAAGAAATAACATGCTCACAGACCAATTGAGAAAATTATTATCAGGACTAACAACTTCTATTGGTAAAACACTGGGAGGAATTGGCATTCATGCCAATTTTGTCACCTTTTTAGTTTTGGTTTTTGGTTTTTGGGCTGCCTACTATATCTCCATAGGAGAATATGGTTTAGCCATTTTAATGATTTTGATTTCAGGAATTTGCGATGGAATTGATGGAGCAGTGGCTAAAGCTAATCAAAAAGAAACAAAATTTGGAGCTTTGCTAGATTCCACTACTGATAAAGTAACAGAAATCTCCTGGTACTTGGCTTTCATTTTAGTTCCTTCAACAGTTAATTTAATTATTCCTTCCTTTTTAGCTTGTTCTGCCTTTATGGTTGCCAGCTATATCTCCAAGCATGCCAAGGCTGATGGAGGAAAATCAGGCGGGGGATTAATGGAAAGAAAAGAAAGATTGATTTTAATAATTATCGGATTATTATCTGCCTCCAATGGCAAGCCAGATATTTTGTTCTGGTGTTTGTGGATTATTGCCATTGGTTCCACTATTACTGCTTGGCAAAGATTCTACAAAAACTACAAGATTTTGTCGGAAATGAAATAATTAAGCACATTAAAAGGCAGAGATTGATTCTCTGCCTTTTTTGTTTTGTTATTCGGGCCAGTAGTAAGTGGGGCTCGCTTCCTTGAATTTCTCTGGATTGTTAGAGACCAAAGAATTCAAGATGTCGTCATCGCAGATCAGAGTGCCAAGACAGTTTCTGGGTCCGCGTAAGACAAAAACAAAAAAGATTTTTGCTTGTCCTTCCGAGGCTTTTTGATAGATTTGAGGGTCGTCTTTGAGGGAAATCCTTGCAGTGACTTTTCGTTCATTGTCACAAATTGGCAAGTTGGAATTGCTTCCGACATCAATGCCCCATTCGACTTTGGCCGAACTTTTGGGTTTTTCGCCTGACGTTTCTTCTTTTGTTGAGAGATTGGGATCAAGAAATGCAGGATTTCTCGGGTCAGGGAAATAAGGGAATCTCATGCTTGAGTGATTTATTTTCCCTGGACGTTTGATAGCAAACCTTCTTTCAATTCTCCAGCATTCTTCTTCAGATCCATTACAGGGACGATATACTGCGACAAAGGCGAAAATTCCAAGACTAATGGTTGGTGTTTCTTTGCCAATAAGAAGAGTTCTGCTGTCTGAGATTTCACCATCGGCAACAACCGGATAATTATGGCTATTGTCGAGAATTCGGCTGAATCCCTCGAATTTCTTTTTGTTGTCGCTATAGTGCATCCAATAGCAAACAACAATGCAGGAAATCCAGAAGGGTAGAATGACTAGAGCGACCCAGTGGGGGATTAAAGGCTTTAACCAAAAATCGATTAAGCCTGCTCCCTTAGCTGATGCTATGAAGCTGACAATTTCGATTAGGGCCAAAATAACTCCTAAAACATCAGCAATGGCTCCACAGAGGCCAACTTTCTTTTTTCCGAAGATTCTTCTTCGAACAAAGTTAAGCCTTACTTTTTCAAACGCAACATTCTCTTTGTTTTTCATTACTACTCCTATTATGCTGTTAAACAGCTGCTTCTTGTCGCTTTCACACCCTTTGATATCTTGGGGGATAAAGTATTCCCGAAGCAATTTGAGCATACCATATCTTTAGTTTGTGTCAAATGTATAGACATTTACATTAGTTAGCTCGTATGTTATGGTATAGCACTGAAAAATCTGATAGATTTTTACCAATTTAATTACTACGAAGGGAGGAAAGAATGACCTACAATCGGAAACCAGGAGCTTGGCGCTTATGTGCCAATGGCTGCGGAACAATTATTGGCAATCACAATAAAAGTGGCCTTTGCGCAAAGTGCGCGCAAAAAACAGAGAAAAGCGGAAAAGAACAAGAAAAGGCAAGAATTGAGGCAAGCCAAGCAAAGCCCAAAAAATTCTTTTGCCAAGAATGCGGAGCTGAATTGCTTGATCGTAAAAGAAAAGCTCGCCCCGGCAAAAAATTGCTTTGTCCTAATTGTATTTCTGTCTTAAAAGATGAGAAGAAATACTATAGCCAACCAGAAGAACAAAAAGAAAGCAGAGAAGAAGAGAATTGTAAGGAAAAGAGCTTGGCCCAAAGATGCCCAGAATGCAAAGAGTTTGATTTGCTTGAATGCATAAGCTTGAAAGATAACAAAACAAAAATCTGTCGAGCTTGCTATAACAAGCAAGTCAAAACAGAAAAGGATAAGGAATGGAATAAAAACCATCCTAATCAAATCCAAGAACTTCCGTTTGGGACAATGCAAAAGGTTATTGGAACACTGGATCCTTCAATAGAATTCTGCGATCCGAATAAGCTTCGTTGCTCCAAGTGCGGCCGTCCGGTTTTCAGAGATGATCCTGTTCCTGTTGGAACCAAGTTGTTTTGCGAAAAGTGTCGAAAAAAGATTCTCCGCCATGGCAGCAAAGAAAAAACATTGCCAAAAGCAGAAGAAAAAAAAGAAGTTAAGCTCAAAAAACATTCCAAGATCTGCAAATGCGGAGCCAAACTTGGCAATGCTAACAAAAGCGGACTTTGTCAAAAATGCGAACAAGAAGCTATTGCCAAGAAAGCAAAGTTTTGTAAATGTGGAGCCAAACTTGGCAATGCTAACAAAAGCGGACTTTGCGCAAAGTGCGCAAAAGATGTGAAAGTAAACAAAAGCCAAGATTCTAGCTCTGATCAATGGCAAGCCGAGTATTGTCAGTGTGGAGCAAAAATACCCAAGAACAACAAGACAGGCAAATGCACAGAGTGTTGCCGAAAAGATCGCATGGCCAGACGAAAAGAAAAAAGCCAAGCTGCAAAGAAAGAGCGGGAAGAAGTCAATGCAGAAATAGTAATACGATGCGAAGTGTGCGGAGAGATTCTTCCAAGAAAATACAAAAGAAAGATAAAGGGAGTCCCATTCCTTTGCCGCAAGCATTACATTGAATGGAAGCGAGATCAAAAAGATCCTGAGAGAATCAAAAAACGCGGGGGCATTATTGTTAAATGCTCTTGCGGAAAAGAAGTTATCCGTAAGAAGATTTTCCCAGGTCAAGAAATTCTTTGTGATGAATGCAAAAAAATAAGGAAGGCAGAACTCAAAAAGGGCTATCTTGAAAAAAAGAGAAAACCCGCAGTCTGCGAAAAATGCGGAACCCCACTTCCCAAAAGAAAGCGCCGCGGAATTAACATGACTCTTCTTTGCCATAAATGCGAGAAAGAATCAAGAAAAGAAAGATGCTCTTTCTGCAAGGAAATAAGGACAGTCAGTACTCGCCTTGAAAACGGAGATCCTGTTTGCGGAGTTTGCTCTAACAAGCTTAAGCAAAGATTGTCCATTAATCCAATTCCAGAGAGGTATTGCGCTTGCGGAGCCAAACTCGGGCACAGGAACAAATCAGGCATTTGCCAAAAGTGTGCTGATAAAGAAAAGGAAAAGAATAAAGACAAGACTTCCAAAGAGATCTCTGAGAGAGTAATCAAGTCCGAAAACAAGTCAGTCCAAAAGATTGTCCAGAAAGCCCAAGAGGTTCCAAAAACAAAGGAGCTGTCTCGAGCTGAGTTTGTAGAGCGAGCGCTTGGCAATGGAGCCAAGCCAGATGCTTCTCCTGAGGGAATTGTTGATGGAGAAACTGGTATTGTAATCAAAGCCAAGAAAAAAAGAGTTTCCAAATCTGACTCCCCAGAAGACGACACTTCCCAAGTTGTTTACACACCTGAACAAATCAGAGAGAAGATGCAGAAAAAGAGTTTGATGCATGGAGATCCAGAGGGAGTCCATAGAACCAAAAGAATGGAAAAGTGTCCTGGAGGTTGCCATACATTCAGCTATCTTGATTATGCTAGCCCTGTGACTGGAGAATGGATTTGTTTGGAATGCTTTGAAAGACAAACCAGAGCTTGCCAAAATGAATCTGACCCAGAAAAAAGAAAGCAGCTCTTTCCTTTCTTGAAAGGACCCATGATCGTTAAATAGCAAGAACTTCGTAGAAACAAAAAAGCCCGGACTCATAAGAGTTCCGGGCTTTTAATATGTCTGTATTATGGTTTCCAAAACAAATTTCTCACTTTTCCAGTGAAGGCAAATATTTGAACAATCCAGCCTGATTGCTTGCCAACAACCTTAACTCTCTTGTTTAATAAATCTCTTTTGAAATCTTGTAAGTTAGTAGCAGGGGATTCTAGATAAGCATTTCCTATTTCAAAAGTAGAATGGCAATCAGATCCAGCAGTGAAAATGAAATTATTATCTTGAGCAAACTGCTCTGCTTTTTTGTTGCCATCTTTGGTTTGAGAGCGGGCATTAAAAGCTTCAGAACCATCAACTAATCCTTTCATTGATTGGGGATTGTGAAATGGTTTTTTCCAATTAAAAGGATGGGCTAGTATGGCAATGCCTCCTTGGCTATGGATTTCATCAACAACCTGCTTGGCTGTTTTGCCCTTGGGATTAATCTCTTGTTGAGTGAAATAGCCCAAGATTTCCCCAATTGTTTTGCCATTTTCCTTTATTTTAAGCTCTTGGCCTAAAATCAGGTTAAAACCATGCTTTTTTGAGGCAGAAATGGCCTCTGGCCAGGCTTTTGTAGTATTGTGGTCTGTTATTGCTATGCCATCTAAACCCTTGCGTTTGGCAGCTAAAATCAAGGCTTCCGGGGAAGCATTTCCATCATTGGAATACCAGGAATGGCAATGCATGTCTATTTTCATATAGCAATCATACCATAAATTTGAATTTTGGGGAAATATAAATATAATAAGAACAATGATGATTCAAAGAATATTCATTGCTATTAATCTGCCCGATGAGGCCAAAGACCATTTAGAGCGTCTTCAAAATGGTTTAGATATTCAATTTCAGGAAAATATTGTTAAATGGGTTAATCGAGAGAATATGCATTTGACCTTGGCCTTTATGGGAGGAATCTTGGAAAAAGATTTGCCCAAGGTTTTAGAAATCTGCAGCCAGATAATTCCTGATTTTGAGCAATTTGATTTGCATTTGACTCAGACTGAATATGGCCCGCCCAAACATTTCCCACCCAGGCTGGTTTGGATTAAAGCTGAATCTGATTCTTTGATGGAAATGCAAAAACAATTGCAATCAGCTTTAACTAAAAATGGTTTTAAGTTAGAAGATAGGGAATTTATCCCCCATTTGACTTTGGGCAGAATAAATACCATGGAATTTAGAAACATTGATCCAGAAACCAAGCCTGATGTTGATGTTTGTGCTGAACTTGACTTTATTGTCCAGTCTGTTGAAGTAATGAGGAGCGAATTGAAAAGATCTGGAGCCGAATACGAAGTTATTCAAAGTTATCCATTGAAACAATTATGAAATACTATTTCATCGGAATTGGGGGCATTGGAATTTCTGCTGTTGCCCAATATTTCAAATCACAAGGCCATGATGTTTATGGCTCAGATTTGGTTGAGAGTGAAATAACTCAATTGTTAAAAGAAAAGGGAATTTCTGTTTTTCTTAATCAGAACAAAGAAAACATTGATCAAGTAAAGCCAGACATCGTTGCTTTTAGCCCAGCAGTTAATCCTGATAATCCAGAATATATCCAAGCTCAAGAATTAGGAATTGTGTGCAAGACTTCCCCAGAATTATTGGGGGAAATAACAAAAGAGTATTTTACTATTGCTGTTTGCGGTTCCCATGGCAAAAGCACTACAGCTGCCATGGCTGCTTTAATGCTTGAGAATTCAGACTTAGATCCCACTGTGATTATTGGAACCAAATTAAAAGAATTTGGAAATACTAATTTCAGAGCTGGGAAATCAAAATACTTAATCATTGAAGCTGATGAATATAAAAGATCATTTTTAAATCATTGGCCCCAGATTGTCATTTTGACCAATATTGAAATAGACCACTTAGACTATTTCAAAGACTTGGCTGATTTAAACTCTGCTTATCATGATTTTATCTCCCATTTACCAGAAGATGGTTATTTAATTTTGAATCAATCTATTGAAAATGATTTTGGAGTAAAGAATTGTATTAATTACAGCAATCAAATCAAATTGGATTTGAAAGTTCCAGGAGACTACAACCAAGAAAATGCTAATGCAGTTTTGAAATTAGCTGAAATTCTGGATATCTCAAAAGAGTTAGCAATTAAATCTTTAGAGAATTACCAAGGAGCTTGGAGAAGGCTAGAAGAAAAAGAAATGAATATTGAAGGGAAAATAATTATCCATATTTCTGACTATGGCCACCATCCAACTCAATTAATTGAAACTGTAAAAGGAATTAGGCAGAAATATCCAGACAAATTCCTGACTTGTGTTTTTCAGCCCCATCAATACAAAAGAACCTTGTTTTTTCATGAAGAATTCAAGAAAAACCTTTCTCTTTGCAAGGAACTGTCCAATGAGTTCATTCTAACTGACATCTATGATGTAGCAGGAAGAGAAGACCAAATTGCTAAAAGCCAGATCAATTCAAGGATTCTAGCAGAGGAAGCGGGAGTAAAATATGTTCCTCAAGCAGAAATCAGAGAATACCTCAAAGACAATCTCCAAGATGGCCAAGTTCTGCTCATAATGAGCGCGGGCGACTTCTACACCCTCTAATGGTTGACTAATCCAGGGATTTATGTAATATGAAACTGTTAAAAAATACAAACTACTATGGAAACAATTTAAGCTAAAAAACGCGAAATCACAGGAATGAAAGTAGAGCAGCTTAGGGAAAAAGGACTTTTGCCTGCTGTTTTGTATGGTCCAAACCATAAAAATCTTCCTATTGAACTCGATTTAAAACAATTCAATCAGCTTTTCAAAAAAGCCGGAGAAACCTCTTTGATCACCTTACAAGTTGAGGGAGACAAGGTTTCTGTTTTGATTCATGATTATCAAATGGATCCTTTATCAGGAGAAATCACCCATGTTGATTTCTATGCTCCAAGCATGACAGAAGAAACAGAAGTTGCTGTTCCTTTGATCTTTGTTGGAGAAGCCCCAGCAGCTAAGGACTTGAAGGGTACCTTGGTTAAGAATTTCTCAGAATTGCATGTTAAATGTTTGCCTCAGGATATTCCTCATGAAATCCAGGTTGACATTGCAGCTTTGGTTGATTTTGAATCCAGAATTCTAGTTAAAGACATCAAATTGTCATCCAAGGTCCATGCATTAAAGAAAGAAGATGAAATTGTGGCTTTGGTTGCTGCTCCTCAAGACATTGACGCTGAATTGTCTCAAGCTATTGAAGAAAATGTGGAAGCAGTTGAAAAGATTGAAAAGGAAAAGAAGGAAGAAGTTGTTGAAGGAGAAGAAACCAAAGAATAATTTGATTATTACAAAGCCCCCGCAAGGGGGCTTTTTTGTTTTCACTTTTCCTAATCAAACTATTTGGTATAATCAAAGCATGAAAATGCTCAAAACCACATTTCTTTTTTCATGTGCTTTGCTTCTAATTGCTTCTACTGCTTGGGCGGCTTTTGTGGCTGATGATACTAATTGCAAGGATGCCAATATTGATGCTATTTGCAAAACAGTAGAACAAACCCAATGCGACTCATACATGAAGCAATGTCTGGCTTTTTTTGAGGCCAAGGCTAAGATTTTTGACCAAGGCGCCAAGCAAGCCCAAGGCCAAGCCAAAACTCTTAAGAACGAGATTGGATCTTTGCAATCCAAGATCAGCAAGTTAGATAATGAAATTTCTAAGAACAATATTTTAGTCAAAGATCTTTCTTTGCAGGTTAACAAAACATCGGCTTCAATTAGCGAAGCCAGTTTCAAAATTGAAGATTTAAGACAAAGACTCTCTGTTCTTTTAAGAGAGATACAACAAAGCGATAATCAAAGCGCTTTGGAAGTATTTTTGTCTCAGAATGATATTAATGATATAGCGGACGAATTGATGGCTCTGGAATCTTTTTCTTCTCAGAACAAAGACTTTTTAGAAAGCGCTGTTGATTTAAAAGACTACCTTCAAAACCAAAAAGTTAAATTAAGCGATCAGAAAGATAAATTAGAAGATGTTATTGAAGTCAAAGAAGATTTGAAAGAACAAAATCAAGCTCTTAAAAAGCAAAAAGATGTTGTTTTAAAAACTACCAAACAACAAGAAGCTGAATTTCTTAAATACAAAACTCAGGCTGAAGTAGAAGCAGCTAAGATTCGTTCCAGAATCTTTGAATTAGCCGGAGTTTCAGATAGCACCAAAGCTCCCAGTTTTGGAGAAGCTTTGGCCATTGCTCAGAAAGTAGCTACTCAGATTGGAGTTAGACCAGCTTTTGTTTTAGCCATTTTTGCCCAGGAAACTAGAATTGGAAAGAATGTGGGTAAGTGCTACATTGCTGGAGCTAATGGTTTGAGCGCTGCTGGGAAAAAAGTAATGAGGCCTAATCAAGCTGCTCCCTTTATTGAAATCTGCAAAGCAGCTGGATTGGATTTTACCAAAACTCCTGTTTCTTGTCCGGCTCCTCAAATTGGATGCACTTATGGAGGAGCAATGGGCCCAGCTCAATTCATGCCTACCACTTGGAATCTATTCAAAGATCAAATCTCTGCCTATGTTGGCCATGCTCCCAATCCTTGGAACTTTACTGATGCCATGTATGCTGCTTCCTTATTCCTCAAAGATGCTGGAGCCAATGCTAATGCCTATGGAGAAAGAACAGCCGCTAAAAGATACTTTGGGGGAGATTATGGTTATCCATCAGGAGTGGCAGCCAAAGCAACCTGCATCCAGACCTTTATTGATACTGGAACAATGTCCGCCTCTTGTCAGGCCAAACTATTCTAATTCAAAAACTCCGCTAGATGCGGAGTTTTTACTTTTCAAATCCTTGTTTTAATTGGTTAAACATTTTATCCATTTTTCCTTCCATTATCTTTTCAATATTATGCCAGGATTCGTTTATTCTATGGTCAGTAATTCTATCTTGGGGGAAATTGTAGGTTCTAATCTTTTCACTTCTATCTGCTGAGCCAATCTGAGCATTTCTCTGATTCTGCATTTCTTGGTTTTGCTGAGCATTTTTCATTTCAAACAATTTAGCTCTTAACATGGCCATGGCATTTTCTCTATTCTGTTGTTGGTTTCTGGAATTCTGGGACTCAACAGCAATATTGGTTGGAATATGGACAATTCTGACAGCAGTTTCTCTTTTGTTAACATTCTGTCCTCCAGCTCCTCCTGACTTGCAAGCTTCAAATCTAATTTCATGAGGCTGAATTTGGATTTCAGTTTGAGAAGGAATAGGCATGATAGCTACAGAAATTGTGGAAGTATGGATTCTCCCGCTTTTTTCTGTTTTGGGAATTCTTTGGACTCTATGAACTCCTCCTTCATATTGGAATTTATCATAGACTCCTGGGCCAGTAATTTTGAAAATTACTTCCTTGTAGCCTTTTAATTCATTAAAGCTTTCATCCATTACAGAAACATTAAAGCCTTGGGAATTGGCATATTTGCTGTAAGCATTGAAAAGATCAGCAGCAAAAAGAGCGGCTTCATCGCCGCCCACTCCTGCTCGTATTTCAACGATAATAGAATCTTTGGTTGGTTGTTGGAAGGTATTTTCTTCCATACAAGATTAACTTTTCTTCTTGCTTTCTTTTTTAGCAGCCTTTTTGGCTTTTTTAGAAACCAAATCTTGTTTTCTGCCTTCCATCTTCTTGTTAAACTTCTGGATTTGTCCCATGGTATCCATGATCTTTTCCTTTCCAGTGTAAAAAGGATGGCATTTAGGGCAGACTTCCACTTCTAAATACTCTTTGGTTGATCCAACAGTAAAAGTATTTCCGCAAGCGCAGCGGACAGTGGCTGTTTCAAAATATTTTGGATGTATCTCTTTTTTCATACGAGTATATTATTGCATTGCTATTGTAACAAAAAACTTGAAAAAAGCAAGACCCCAGGCTTTGACAGCGGCTAAAAGATATGATTTAATAGGGAAAGCAAAACCCAAAAGGTTGTTTAAAACATATTTGTCAGTTCAAAAGAAAGAGAGGGGAAAATGGCCAAAAAGCTTAAGCCAGAAGACAAGCAGAAGAGAAAAGAGCTCAGAGAAACAAGGAATTGCATCGTTTCAACCATTATCAAGCTACTCAGATTTGGCGCGCGTATAGGAGCCATTGATCGAGCCGAGCTGGATAAGATCGGATATGAAATTGAGACAATCACTTGTGAGCTCAACCATCGCGATGGCGAATCGGATTATTCATAAAGGAGGCTAATGGAGAAAAAGATCCCTGTATCAGAATTCAAAAATGACTATCCGCTTGAAATTGGATCATCTGTGTCTGTGAATAATGTTCCTGGTCCATACAATAAAGGAGTTCTTATCTCCTACATTGATTCGAAAACAGCGATAGTGTCTGTTGCTAAAGCCATGATGCCCGAGACTGTTGCTTTGGGAAACCAGAAAGTTTTCAAATGTACCCATTGTGGCAGCATTGATACGTTCAGAGGAGATGCAATTGATCTTAACTTGGAATGCACCAATTGTGGACACAAATACGGATTCCGAGTTTATGAAATCCAAACAGATGTTGCCAATTTAGAACTGGAAACATCTGAACCAATGGAAATGGTGTCCGGGATCGTTTTCCAGGATGCTCAAGAATGGCTCAAGTTTTCTTTGTTTGCCATTGGGGTTGGAGACAGATTGGGATTCTTGGATCATGATACAGCTCTGCGCATTGGCCAGGCAATGGATTATTATCTCCAAAACCAAAAACCAAACATCATTCCCCACAGACAAGTTCTGAACTGACCAAACCTCAAAAACCCGCTTTGCAGTCAAAGGCGGGTTTTAATTTGGCTAGGGGGCTTGTCAGAACCAAAAATTATGCTATTATTATCTACGTAAAAAAATATGTCAGAAGAAATCAAACAAGATATCCAAAAAGATCTCGTGGAAGCAGGAGTGGTTTTCGGCCATAGCGTTTCTAGGAGACATCCTAAAATGAAACCTTACATTTCCAGAGTTAAGGGTTTTATCGACATCATTGATGGGAATAAGACAATGGAAAAGCTTAATTTAGCTATTGCTTTCTTAAAGCAATCCATTATGGACGGCAAAACAATTGTTATTGTCGGAACCAAGACTCAAACCAAGGAAATAGTTAAGGAATTTGCCGCTGCCATGAATTGGCCCTATGTTGTGGAAAGATGGTTGGGAGGCACAATTTCTAATTTCGATGTCATTAAGAAAAGAATGTACCAATTCAAGGATCTTAAAAAAGGAAAAGAATTGGGAACTTGGGATAAATACACCAAGAAAGAACAATCTGAAATGACTAAGGAAATGCAGAGATTGGAAAAGAAAATCGGAGGCATTAAAGATATTGATAGACAACCAGATGTTTTATTCGTCTTAGATATTGAAAAAGACGCTTTAGCAGTTAAAGAAGGAAAAGACTATGGTCTTAAAATTGTTGCTATCACAGACACTAATGTTGATCCTAACATTGTTGACTACATGATTCCTGCCAGCGATGATGCAGTTTCTTCTGTTAAATATATTTTAGACTCAATTCAAAAAGAATTATCAGGACTCAAACCTGCAGTTAAAGCTGTGCCTGATAAAAAATAATCTTTGTTTTTAAGTAATTTTAAAAATATCTATGATATCATTAGACCTTGTTAAAGAACTTAGGGAGGCCACAGGCGTTTCTATTTCCAAGTGCAAACAAGCCCTAGAAGAAACTAATGGCGATATGGACCAGGCCAAAGACCTTTTGAGAAAATGGGGCCAGGCTGTTGCTGACAAGAGATGTGGACGAGAAACCAGCCAAGGAATAATTGACAGCTATATTCATTTAACCAAGAAAATAGGAGTTTTGGTTGATTTAAGATGCGAAACAGACTTTGTTGCCAAATCCCCAGACTTTACAACATTGGCTCATGATATTGCTATGCACATTGCTGCCAGCAATCCTAAATACTTAAAGCCAGAAGATGTTCCAGCAGAGGTTTTAGACAAGGAAAAAGAAATCTACATTGAAGAAGCCAAGCAAACAGGAAAGCCAGCTGATATGATTGAAAAGATTGTTGAAAACAAACTCAACAAGTTCAAA
>Ga0116153_10002069_pt1 | contig 16610 bp, 17 predicted proteins | sample AD_UKC028_MetaG_FD_89896 | JGI IMG/M metagenome (GOLD analysis project Ga0116153, IMG submission 89896) | Active sludge microbial communities of municipal wastewater-treating anaerobic digesters from USA - AD_UKC028_MetaG | ecosystem: Engineered > Bioreactor > Anaerobic > Digestate | place: USA...
CGGATCAGCGACTCCACCTTCAGCCGCAGGTGTCCCTCGCCGGCGATGGCCCAGTGCAGGTCGGGGCGCCGGGCGGCGGCGAGGGCGGCCGCCCGGACCAGGGTCGTGTGATTCTTGACGCCCACCAGCGCGCCGGTGGTGATGGCGAGCGGTGTGCCCGGGGCGAGTCCGAGGCCGGGGCGGGCATCGTAGGGAACGGTGCGCTGCAGGTCGGCCAGGTCGATGCCCGAATGGACGACGGTCACCTTCGCTGGGGGGGTCCCGGTCGCCACGAGTTCGCGCCGGACCGCCTCGGAAACGGCGATGATCCGGTCGGCCCGGCCCCAGAAGCCGGTGCGGCGCACCGGGACGTCGACCCGGCGGCTGGCCACGAGAAAGCGGCCGGTGACGTACGACGCGAGGCCGGCCAGGGTCAGGGCGTGGCTGTCGTGGGCGTGGAGGATGCTCGACCGGTCGGCGGCGCGCAGCGTGGCCACGAGGGCGCGCAGGTCGAGCGCGCCGTCCCAGGCAGGCGTGCGCGTGGGAATGCGATCGTTCGCGAGCCGGCGCGCGAGCTCGCTCCCGCGCCCGGTCACCACCACCTGGCTGATTCCCTCGTGCTTCGCGAGCGCGCGGGCCAGCAGCCACACCTGCCGCTGCCCACCCCGCCATTCGCGCCCGGACGCGACATGCACGATCCGGAGGGTCATGTCGGCGCCGCCACCGCCCGGGCCAGCAGCGCGCGCAATTCCGCGAGGCTGAACGGCTTGTTCAGGAAGGGGTGCGCCTGCGACTCGAGGAAGGCGGTCGTGTCGCCGTGGACGGTGTCGCCGGTGCTGAAGACGACGCGGCCGGCGGCCTCCGGGTTCCGCTGCTTCAGCGCCTCGAAGAACTCGCGCCCCGTGAGCCGCGGCATCCGCAGGTCGGAGAGGATCAGGTCGAACGTGCCGGCGGCCGCCAGCTCCAGGCCCGCCTCGCCGTCGCTGGCCACCTCCACGGCGTGCCCCCAGGTTTCGAGCGTCGCGCGCATGTAGTGCAGGATGTGCGGCTCATCGTCGATCACGAGGATCCGGAGCGGGGCGGTGGACGCCGGCTCCGGGGCGGGCAGGGGCGCGGGCACGCCGCGGCTGCTGCGCGGAAGCTCCACGGTGAACCGGGCGCCCTGCGCGGGAGCGGTCGAGAGCACGAGGCGCCCGCCATGTTCCTTGACGATGCCCTGGCAGATCGAAAGCCCGAGTCCGGTCCCCTGGCCCTCCGGCTTGGTGGTGAAGAACGGCTCGAAGACCTGCGCCGCCACCTCCGGGGTCATTCCCGGTCCGTCGTCGCTGACCTCGACCGCGACCCCGTCGCGCCAGGGCCGCGCCCGGATCACGATCCGGCCGGCCCGGCCCGCGGACTCGATGGCGTGGGCGGCGTTGTTGATCAGGTTGACGAATACCTGCTGGATCTGTCCGGCGTCGGCGTCGATGGTCGGGAGCCCGGGTTCCATGTCGAGCAGCAGGTCGACGCGCCGCGAGACCATCTGTGTGCGGAGCAGGGTGAGCGTCGCGTTGAGCAGCGGCTCGAGCTCCGTCGGCCGCCGCGCGTGGTCCTGCTTCCGCGCGAAGTTCAGCAGGTTGCGCACGATATTGGCTGCGCGCTCGGCCTCCTGCTGGATGACCCGCACCGGTTCGACCAGCGGCGGGGGCACGTCCCGCCCCTCGAGCAGGAAGTCGGCGAACCCGATGACCGAGGCGAGCGGGTTGTTCAGGTCGTGCGCGATGCCGGCGATCAGTTGTCCGATGGCCGACATCTTCTCAGATTGAATCAGCTGGTCCTGCAGGCGGCGGCGGTCGGTCTGGTCCTCGAACACCAGCACGGCGTCGCCGGGCGCCGGGCCGATGCGGTAGGCGCTGACGGCGAACGTGCGGGCCCCCGCGCGCAGCTGCACTTCGCGCCCGCTGCCGGGGGCGGCCAGCGCGGCGGCGAGCCCCTCGCCCCACGCCGGGGGAACCAGCGCCAGCCAGGGGCGCCCCGCGATTGCGGTGGTCGGTGCGTGGACCAGTTCGGCGAAGGCGCGATTGGCGCGGCGCGCGCGGCCGTTCACGTCCACCAGGCAGAGCGCATAGGGGACCGCGTCCACCATCCGCTCCCACGCCCGGCGCGCGTCCTCGTGTGCGGTCTCGCGCGCCAGATGCTCTAGTGCCAGGGACGCCGCCTCGAGGTGGGCCTCGAGCAGCACGCGGTCGAGCACGGCCGGGGCGTGCCCGCGGATCAGCACTGCGGCGGAGCCGATGGCGGTACCATTCACGGTGAGGGGCGCAGCGAGCCACGTGCCCTCTGCGGTGCCGGTCTCGATGGGGCCGGCGAGCGCCGCCTCCAGCGGGGGCTTCACACCCGCCGCGGCGGCGCCCGGGACGGCCACGGGCATGAGGATTGCGCGGTCGTTGTCGACGAGCGCGGTCGCCACCGGGGCGTTGGGGAAAACGCCCCGGAGTGCCTCGCCGAGTCGCGCGGCCACCTGTGGCGCCTCGCGGATGGCGAGCAGCGACCGGGAGAACTCCGTCAGCCGGCGGAGCGTGACCGCATCAATCACGGGGGACCACCTGATGATTGTGGCAGACACCCGAGGACGGCTGGACCAGTCCGACCTGCAGCTCGTGCTCCTGCTCCTGGCCCGTGGCTCCGCATCGGCCCGCGTGGGCTGGGAGAAGCGCTTGGCGCGCGAGGGTCCGGGACCGTTGCTGGACGCCCCGGAGCTGGCAGAACGCCTCCTCGCGGTCCGGACCCTGCTGGCCCCCTCCGAGGCGCTCTTCCTCTACGTGATGGTCCGTCATGCGCTCCGGGTGGAAGGGGTGGACGACGCCGATCTCGCGGACTACCTGGCGGCGCTGCTTCTCGCCTTCGGGCAGCGGGACCGGGCCTGGCGCGTGGACTGGAACGACGACCAGCGGCATCGCTACCTCGTGGACATCGTGGCCGACCTCGAGGCCACCGAGGGCGACCGGCGGTTCAAGGTGATGGCGCACCTGGGCAACTACGCGCTGTGGCTCGCGGGCGTCTTTCCGGACTACATCGCCGCCCGTCGCGTCCGCCGCGGTGGCCCCGGGCTGGGCTACTACGATTCGCTCGGTCGCCGCGGCTACGCGCTCGCCGCGGACCACGCCCTGGCGGACCAGCTGGGGCTGGAGGCGGTGTTCCGGACGGCGGCGGAGCGCTTCCACGTGGTCCGCGGCGCGCTCACGGCGCTGAGCGACCGGGTGTTCTTCCCGAACGTGGTCACCGCCGACCGCGTCGGGCGTGCCGTTCAGCGGGGAGATGGGCTGCTCTCCTGAACGCTGGCCGCGGCGGCGGCCACGAAAGCACTGAACAACGCCCGGTCGGCCGCTCCCGCGGAGCCGCGCTCCGGGTGCCACTGCACCGCCACCAGCCACTCGCCTGAGTCGTCCGACTCCACGGCCTCCACTACCCCATCCTCAGCCCACACCGTTTCCAGCAATCCGGCGCCGAGCACACGCACGGCCTGGTGATGGGTGGAGTTCACCCGCAGCGACACGGTGCCCAGGATCTCCGCCGTGCGCGTTCCGGGTGCCACGCGCACCGCGTGAGTCGGTGTGGCCGGGGGTGCGGCCTGCCGGTGGGCCACCGGCCCGGGTCGCTCGGTCGGCAGGTCCTGCCAGAGGGTACCGCCGGCCGCGACATTCACGAGCTGCATCCCTCGGCAGATCGCAAAGACCGGCATCCGGCGCGCCCGCGCGGCGGCCAGCAGCGCGAACTCGAACTCGTCGCGCGCCGGCTCGACCGATTCGAGGGCGGGAGAGGGCGCCGCAGCGTACCTGGCGGGTTCGATATCGGCGCCGCCGGTGAGGAGGAGTCCGCCGCACCCGTCCAGCGCTTCAGCGGCGCGCGCAGCTCCGAGGAGGGGGGAGTAGACGAGCGGCATCCCGCCGGCTTCGAGGACGGCCGAGACGTACTCCGCGTTCACGCCGGTTCGGTCCACGCCGTCCACCCGGCGAAGCAGGCCGCTCACCGCGATCCGGGGCGAGCTCACTGGAGCACGGAGTCCGGGAAGACGGGGCACCGGGCGTCCTCGTACTTGCCCGGGTCGAGCTGGATGCCGAGCAGGGGAACGGTGCGGGACTCGATGGTGACCGTCCCGAGCACCGGCGCCTGCGCGATGGGGCTCCCCTCGTAGATCAGGACACCACGGGCGGAGCCGTCGGTGTTCATGACCAGGACGCCGAAGCCGGGGGTGATCGACGGGGCGAGCGTCCCCTCGACGCCCACGACCCAAGCCGAGTCGGTGCGGCCGACGATGGCCGGCATTGCGGGGCCCGCCACCATCCGAGCCACGAGGCGGGGCGGCAGCGAGTCGGGCGGCAGGCCCAGCGTCTGCCCCGGGGTGGCGAATTCCGACAGGAGCATGGTCGGCCCGGCCAGTGCGGCGACGCCGCAGGCGGAGCGGGGGTTGCCCTCGCCGCAGGCGGCGGCGAGCAGCAGCAGGATTGTCGCGAGAGGGCGTGCCATGTCGGGTCTCCGGTTCGGCGTCGCGCTGGGCGCGCGACCATCGTTGAAAGCTAATCCGAACGGGCGGGACCGGGGGCGCCTCGCTTGACGCCCCCAGAGCGGATCCGTAACATTCGCCATCCTGCCAGAAAGGCCCGGCCAGTGGCTTCGTACGACTTTCGCTGCACCGCCTGCGACCACATCTTCGCGCGGCACATGCCGATGCGGGACCTCGGACGCGTGAAGGTGGCGTGCCCCGCCTGCGGTTCCACCAAGGTCGAGCGGATCTTCACTCCGTTCTACGCCAAGACCATCCGGAAATCCTGACGGTGTTCGAAAACCTGCGCGACCGACTCGACCGGTTCCTCGCCGAGCGGACGCCGCCGGCCGATGCGCGGGAGCAGCAACAGGCGTTGCACGCGGCCCTGGTGGACGCCAAGGTCGGGCTGGCCACGATGCGTGACGCGCTCGGGTCCGCCGAGCGGAGCCTCGCATCGGAGCGGCAGCAGCTGGCCGACGCCGAACGGCGGGGCCGCATGGCGGCCGAGATCGGGGACCAGGAGACCGCCGACGTGGCCAACCGGTTCACCGCACGGCACGCGGAGCGGGTGCAGCTCCTCGAGCGGAAGGTGGCGGTGCAGCGGGACGAGCTGGCAATGGCGGAGCGCGAGTACGAGTCGATGCGGGAGGAGTTCCAGCAGCGCCGGGGCGCGGTGCCCCCGCCGGCCGGGACCGGCCCCGACGTGGACGACGCGGCGCTCCGCTACCAGCTCGACCGGGCGGCGCGCGAATCGGCGGCGGATGAACAGCTCGCGTTCCTCAAGCGGAAGGTGCGGGGCGAGGGATGAGGCGCGCGGCGCCGCTCGTCTTGCTCGCTCTGCTCGGGCCGCTGTCGCGCCTGGCGGCCCAGCAGCCCACCGTTCCACCAGCCCACTTCGAGAAGCTGGCACACACCTACAGCATCGTGGCGTGGGACTCCGTCACCGGCGACCTCGGCGTGGCGGTGCAGTCGAAGTTCCCCAATGTCGGCGGGATCGTGCCGTGGGGCGTGGCCGGTGTGGGCGCCGTGGCGACGCAGAGCCTGGCCAACACGGCGTACGGCGAGCTCGGTCTCCAGTTGATGGCGCAGGGCGCCACGGCCGGCGAGGCGCTCCGGATCGTGATGCGCAGCGACACGATGCTCGGGGACCGGCAGGTGGGCGTGGTCGACGCCCGCGGAAACGCCGCGAGCTTCACCGGCGAGCGGACGTTCGACTGGGCCGGTGGGCGCGTCGGGGCACCGGAGGGGCGGGGCGACGTGGCCGGAGGCAAGGGGCAGGTCATCACCGGCCGCGGTTTCGCCGCGCAGGCCAACATCATGGTGTCGGACCAGACGGTCCGGAACATGGCGGAGAGCTTCGCGCGTTCGACGGGGCCGCTTCCCGACCGCCTCATGGCCGCGCTCGTCGCCGGCCAGGCGGGCGGCGGGGACAAGCGCGGAATGCAGTCGGCGGCGCTCCTCGTGGTGCGGAAGGGCGGGGGATACCTCGGCGTCAACGACCGCTTCGTGGACATCCGGGTGTATGACGCGCCCGATCCAATCGCGGAGCTGGCGCGGCTCCTCGCCCTGCACAAGCTGCACTTCTTCCCGACGGAGCCGACGGACCTCGTGCCGATCACGCCGGCCATCGTGCGGCAGCTCGAGCCGATCCTCCTGGCCGAGCCGGCGGGGCAGGCGCAGAAGTGGCTGGCGTCGCCGCAGGGGGCCGCCAACGCGACCTTCCTGGCGGCGCTGCGCGATTTCATGTACTGGGAAAATTACGACGTCCGGGTCCGGATGGACGGTCAAATCGACCGCGTGGTCCTGCAGGACATCCTCGCGAAGCGGGGCGCGGCTCCCTGAGCCGGCGCGCCCGCCCACTTCAACCAGGAGTCAGCTTCGTGGCCACTGCACCTTCGCCGGCGAGCGATACGGCGTTCTTCGGGCACCCCCGGGGACTGTCCACGCTCTTCTTCACCGAGATGTGGGAGCGCTTCGCCTACTACGGCATGCGCGCCATTCTCGTCCTCTTCATGACGGCGTCGGTCGCCGCTGGCGGCCTGGGCTTCGACGTCGGGCGGGCCGGCGCCGTGTACGGGACGTACGTGGCGCTGGTGTACATGCTCGGGTTGCCCGGCGGGTGGGTGGCCGACCGGGTCCTCGGCCTCCGCCGCTCGGTGTTCTACGGCGGCATCCTCATCATGTTCGGCCAGCTGAGCCTGGCGGTACCGGGCGCCAAGCTCTTCTATCTTGGCCTGGCGCTGATCATTCTCGGGACGGGCCTCCTGAAGCCGAACGTCAGCGCCATCGTCGGCGAACTGTACGGGCAGGAAGACCAGCGCCGCGATGCCGGCTTCTCGATCTTCTACATGGGCATCAATCTCGGCGCCTTCATCGCGCCGCTCATCGTGGGATGGCTTGCCCAGAGCGACACCTTCAAGGGCGTCCTCGAGGGGATGGGCTTCAACCCCACGACGTCGTGGAACTGGGGCTTCGGCGTCGGCGCCCTCGGCATGTTCTTCGGCATCATCCAGTACCGGCTCGGCTGGAAGCACTTCGGCGACGCCGGGATCCACCCCAGCGTCCCGGCCGACTCCGCCGAGGGTCGGTCCGCCCGGCGCCAGCTCGGCGGGGGATTCCTCGGGCTGGTGGTCGTGGTCGGGTTGCTCTTCCTCCTGGTGCGCCAGGGCGTCATGAGCGCCGAGAGCATCACCAACGGCTTCAAGTGGGTCTACCTCGCGATCGTCGTCGCGTTCTTCGTTTGGCTCTTCGCGGGGAACAGCTGGACGACGGAGGAGCGGAAGCGCCTGATCGTGATCGTGGTGCTCTTCGTCGGCGCGGCAATCTTCTGGTCCGCATTCGAGCAGGCCGCCACGAGCCTCAACCTGTTCGCCGCCAACAACACCCGGAACAGCGTCCTGGGCTGGGCGTTCCCCTCGAGCTGGTTCCAGTCGGTGAACGCGCTGCTCATCATCCTCCTCGCCCCGGTCTTCGCCTGGATCTGGATGTCGCTCGGGAAGCGGGACCCGTCCAGCCCGGCCAAGTTCGCGTTCGGCCTGGTGTCGGTGGGGCTCGGCTTCGTGGTCATGGTGGGGGCGGCGGAGGCGTCGGCGAACGGCGTGCTGGTGAGCCCGTGGTGGCTGGTCGCCACCTACCTGCTCCACACCATCGGCGAGCTGAGCCTGAGTCCCGTGGGCCTGAGCTCGATGACGAGACTCGCCCCGGACCGGGTGAAGGGGATGATGATGGGAGTCTGGTTCCTGGCCGCGTCGATCGGCAACCTGATCGCCGGCGGCGTCCTCGGGTTCTACGCGACGTTCACCCTGCCGCAGGTGTTCGGCGCCGTCGCGGCGTTCGCCATCGTATCCGGCCTGGTGATGTTCACGCTGGTCATCCCGATCAAGCGGATGATGGCGCGCACGGACTGAGTCGGCGGAGGACTGCCGCAGGTCGTGATCGGCGCGGGGCGCTCAGCGTCCCGCGCCGATCCACATCCGGACCGCCATGAACACGAGGAATACCGCGAAGAGCCGCTGCAGGGTGGCGGGCGGCGTGCCGATCGCCAGCTTGGCGCCGAACCAGACGCCGAGGAAGATGCCCAGCGCGATCAGCGCCGATGCCTTGATGTCGAGGAGGCCCCGCCGGTGGTACTCCATCGCCCCGAGCAGGCCGACGGGGAGGAGCAGGGCGCCCAGCGACGTGCCGGTGGCCTGGAGGATTGGCCAGCGGCCGACGAGAACCAGGGCACTGACGACCACGAGGCCGCCGCCGATGCCGAAGAGCCCGGACAGGACGCCGGCCGCGAGGCCCAGACCGAGGAGAAGCAGGGTGGACATGCAGTGGGGCTCCGCGTGGAAGGATGTCCTCAAGTATGCCGGAGCCGGGTGGCACGCGCCACCGGGCCGCCGATGAAGCGCGCCCGCGAGCTCGAGGTCGACCTGCCCGGTGGACCGCGGCGGGCGCTGCTCCGCACGCCGGCGCAGGACGGGGCCGGCGCGCTGCCGACGGTCATCCTGCTGCACGGGGCCGGGGGGACAGCGAAACTTGCGCTCGGGAACACGGGCTGGACCGAGCTCGCCGAGCGCGAGGGGATCCTGCTGGCCTATCCCGAGGGGACTCGGCGCGACCCGTCGTCACCGCCGATGTTCCTGCAAAACCCGCAGGCGTGGAACGACGGATCAGGCCGGGGCCACACTGCCCGGACCGGCGTGGACGACGTCGCCTTCATCGGGGCGCTCGCATCGGAGCTCATCCAGCGCCATGGGGCCGACGCGAGCCGGATCTATCTGGCGGGATTCTCGAACGGCGCCTCGATGGCGTTCAGGGCCGGCGCCGAGCTGGTCGGCCGGGTAGCCGCGATCGGGCCGGTGGCCGGCCACTGCTGGGTGGCGCCGACGCCATCGGCCCGGCCGGTCCCGGCGCTCATGATCTTCGGCGGGCGGGACCCCCTCAATCCTCCGGATGGCGGAGAGGTGAAGACGCCGTGGGGAAGCGTCGAGTACCACCCGCCGGTGCTCGAGTCGTTCGACCGCTGGCGCGCATTCAATCGCTGCGCAGGTGAACCGCAGACGACCGCGACCGACGGCGTCCGGGTGTTCCACGCCACCGGGTGCCCGGCGGGCGGCGAGGTCCGTTGCCTGATCGTTGACGACCTGGGGCATCATTGGCCGGGGGGGCCGCGCCTCCTCCCGCCGTGGATCGCCGGACCGGCCAGCACCCGCGTCGACGGCGCCCGCCTGCTCTGGGATTTCTTCCAGACTCATCGCCTCGGCTGACGTCGCCGGCTACCCGGTCGTGATAGATTTCCCCGGATGAAGACCACGAAACTTCTCCCGGCGCTCCTGGCGATGGCGCTGCTCGTCTGCACCGCCTGCGAAGCGAGGCGCGCCCCGTCGGCCGGGACGCCCGAAGCGGGCGGGGAGTCAGCGGCGCGGGAGTATCCGAACCCACGGCCCAAGCCGAACTTCCTCCTGACGGACACCGAGGGACGGCCCTTCCCCTTCCGGGATTCGACGGAAGGGTCGATGACGCTGCTCTTCTTCGGCTATACCCACTGCCCGGACGTCTGCCCCGTGCACATGGCCAACATCGCCGCGGCGCTCCACAAGCTTCCCGACAACGTGGCGCGCCAGGTCAAGGTCGTCTTCGTCACGACGGACCCGGAACGCGACACGCCGCAGGTGATCCGGGCCTGGCTGGACCATTTCGACAAACGTTTCATCGGCCTCACCGGCACACAGGCCGAGGTGGATTCGGCGCAGGTCGCCATGCGGCTACCGCCGGCGTACCGGGAGGATATCCCCGGCGCCCCGTACCAGGTCGGCCACTCCGCGCACGTCATCGCCTTCACCAAGGACGGGATGGCGCGCTTCGCGCTTCCCTTCGGCACCCGGCAGTCGGAGTGGGCGCAGGAGATTCCGCGCCTCGTGGCGTACCCGGGCCAGCCGTGACGCGCCGCCCCCTCCCGCTTCTCCTGCTCGCCCTGGTCGCTTGCGCCCCGAAGGGCCCGTCCATCGAGGTTCGCGACCCCTACAGCTACGAATCGGTGCTCGGCAACGTGGGCGTCGTGTACTTCACGATCGAGAATCGCGGAACGGTCGCGGACACCATCGCCGACGTGGAGGTGACGGGGGCGCTCGTGGCCATGATCCACGAACAAGTGGCGAACGGCGCCATGGTGGAGATGCGGCACGTCGGCGTGTTGCCGCTTCCCCCGCGCTCCACGGTGGTGCTGGCACCAGGCGGACTGCACGTCATGACGGAGGGGCTCGACCGCTCGCCAGTGGCGGGAGACACGCTCGAGGTGACGCTCCGCTTCACCCGGAGCGGGGAACTGAGGTTCAAGGCGCCGGTGCTGGCGTACGGGGTCGAGCCGTGAGGCGCGCGCCATGACCTGGTGGTGCGCGGCGCGTGACGTGGCGTGGACCTGGACCTGGCAGGCTTATCCGGGGGTGTGGCTCTTCGTGCTGGGAATCGGTGCGGGGTTCTTCCTGACGATCCGGCGGCTGGCCCCGCGGCACGCTCCGCCGGGTCAACTCCCGCTCCGGCGGGGTGAGGCGGCCTGGTTCGTCGGCGGGCTCGTGATGCTCTGGGTGGCGACCGACTGGCCGATCGGCGCGCTCGGGGCGGGGTACCTGCTCACGGTACACACGGCGCAGTGGATCCTCTACACCCTCGTCGTGCCGCCGCTCCTCCTGCTGGGGATCCCTGCGTGGCTTCCGCTGGCGGCGGCTCCCGGCTCGCGCACCGGCCGCCTGCTCCGGGTACTGGCCCGACCGGTGGTGGCGCTCCTGATCACCGATGCGATCCTGATCGCGTCGCACCTGCCGCCGGTGGTGGACGGGTTCCGACGCAGCCAGTTCGGCTCGTTCACGGTGGACCTGGCCTGGCTCGTCGGCGGCCTGGTCATGTGGTGGCCTGTGCTGGCGCCCAATCCGGCCATCAGCCGCGTGTCGTACCCCTGGAAGATCGGGTACCTCTTCTTGAGCACCCTGGTGCCGATCGTGCCCGCGGCGTTCCTCACCTACGCCGACTACCCGCTGTACGCGCTCTACGAACTCGCCCCGCGGGTGAACGGCATCGCCGCCATCACCGACCAGCAGGCCGCGGGGCTCATCATGAAGGCCGTCGCGGACCCGATCATCTGGCTCGCGATGGCGATCGTCTTCTTCCGCTGGCAGCGGGTGGAGGAAGCGGCCGACAGGGCGGAGCGAGCGCGGCGGGGCGGGGAGCCGTCATCCTGACTTCATTCCGCGCAGCAGCTGCGCGGCGGCGGCTCCCTCCCGTGTCCCCCGGTTGAGGCTTGCGAACCGGGCCAGCTCCACCTGCATCCTTCCTCCGTCACCCATCCGCTGGTACAAGTCGATCAGGTCGTTTCCGATGATCCGCTCCCACTCCCCTCCGGCGCCGGTGCGGCGCGCCGACAGGTAGGCCGCCTCCGCCCCCGCATGGTCCGCCAGGGGGCCGGCCAGCAGGCGCCCCAGCCCGACCCAGGCGGCCGCGTCGTGGGGCGCCTCCTGCAGGTGTGCCCGGTAGGACGCCGCAGCCTCCTCGAGCCGCCCCTGCGCCGCCAGCGCCTCCTGCCGCGAGAACCCGGGCTGTCTCGGCGCGGTGCGACCGGCGTGGATCTCGGTGATGAGCCGCGAGGCGCCGCGCGACGTGGCCGCATCGACGAGCAGGATCAGTCCCCAGGTCAGGGGAAGGAGCAGGACGAGCCCGAGCAGCAGGAAGGCGGGGTGGAGCCGGAACCGGGAGACGATGAAGAAGACGGTGAACGCGCCGATGATGAGCGCGGGTCCGCCGAGGAGCACCACGATGCGCAGCAGCTGGGCCCGCTCGGCGGCGTCTCGCCCCGGCATGCTAAAACATCACTTCGAACCCGAGGCGGAACAGGCGCGGCGAGCCATACTGGAAGACCGGCGTGTTGTAGTCCCGGGCGGCGCGGACGTAAAGCGGCAGGAGTTCTCCCTCGCCGGCGATGATGCCGTTCGCGTCCAGGTCGGCGTAGGCCCGGTACCGGGGGGACTCGTAGGGGATCGGCTCGGGGTGCGCGTCGTACGTCGCCTTCGCCTGGGCCTGCAGCGCATCCTCGTCGATGTCCGGCGTGCCGGTGTCGCGTCGGACGGACTCCACCCGCGTGACGTTGAAGACGTTGCGGATGTCGAGATAGATGCTCCCCATCACGCGGCCGAGCGGGATCGGCTTCCGCAGCAGGAAATCGGCGGTGGAATACGAGGGCAGTCGGAGCCCGTTCGGGTCGCTGGTCAGCGAATCGCCGGTGGCGTTGTAGGTCGAATACGGCAACCCCGACTGGTAGCGGAGGATGGCCGCGGCCTCGAGGGCGCCGAGCGGGTGGCCGCCGAGCACGACCGGGCCCGCGGTCGGGTTCAGGACCGACTGGAAGATGGCCGTGAAATTGTGGCGCTGGTCGTAATCAAGCGGGTATTCGACGCGCCCCGGATAGATGGTGTCCCCGGTGCCCGGCTCGATCGTGGGCATCTGGAGCCGGAGGAAGGCGTTCGTCGAGGTCGCGGTGGCCTGCTGCAGGACGTACGACACCTGCAGCCCCCAGCCGTGGGCCATCTCCTTGGCGGCCAGGATCTCGAGGCCCTTCACGCTGCCGTAGTCGGTGTTGCCGAAGATTGAACTGTCGGGGTTCGTGCCGAGCGGGATGGTCGAGACCAGTCCGTCGAGCTTCTTGACGTAGGCGCCGATGCGCAGCGTGAAGAGCTCACGGGGGCGCAGGCGCAGGCTGAATTCGAACTGGTTGCTCTGCTCGAAGCCAAGGTTCGGGTTGCCGCGGCGGTATCGACCGGTTCGGGTCGAATCGTCGAAGGTGGCGTCGACCAGGTACTGGAGGTCGGGTGGCATGCTGAAGCGGCCGTAGGTCGCCACGAGCGTGGCGCCGCTGAGCACCGTGGAGACGGCAAAGCGCGGGTTGAGCGAGGATTGCTGCCCGAGCTGCGTGTCGTTCAGGTCCATGCCGGGGTCGAAGTAGTCGTAGCGCAATCCCGCGGAGAAGGCGAGGTCCGTGAGCCGGGTCTGCACCTCGGTGTAGGCGGACCCTGCCTGGGGGGAGAAATCGGAGGCGCTGGCCGGCGGGACGCTGTCCCCCACCGGCAAGTAGGCCTGGATCCGCTGGAAGGTTTGCACCTGCTGGCCGAGGTACTGGGCGCCGACGAAGAGATCCGTGCTGTGCCCGAGGCCAATCGTCGCGTCCAGCTGGGTGCGAAACTCCTCGAAGTGGTTGTAGGCGATCTCCCCCCGGGATCCACCCGTGAGGAAGAAGGCCGGGACCCCCCACGGGGTCGAGGTGCTGAAGGTCGGGTTGCTGAACCCTGCCACGGCAGCGTTGGCGGCGGCGGTATCGAGCCGCTCCGCCATCTCCTCACCCTTGAAGTGAAACGTCTCCCCGGTGAATGCCCCGAACTTGTAGTCGGGCTGGCTGACCAGCTCCCCGCGATGGAAGTCCTTCCCGTACCACCCCACCCGGAGGTCGGCGACCAGTGGGGTGCGGGCGCCCGGCAGGGACGCGTGCTGGAGGTCGGCGGTGACGAGGCCGCCAGTGATCCGCTGGGCGGGCGCGAACCCGAGCTCGTACTTGAAGAGCTGGTCGTACAGCAGGCCTTGCTGTTCGCCGTACAGGCCGAACAGCCGGAGCGTCTGCTGCCGGCCGATCGGTATCATGAGCTTGCCCGCAAGGTCCAGCTGTTCGCCGCTGTTGTGGGGCAGCATCGCCACCGCGTCGGTGCGCGGATCCAGGGGGTCGGTCGGCGGAGGGGCGCTGACCGGACTTGCGTCCATCCGTCCGGTCGCGTCCACGACGCCGAGGAATGTGATGCCGGCCACGAGGGGTCCGTCGGCCTGGAGGATGAGCCGATCGAGGCCGAAGTCGGCGCCGCCCGTGAACAGGCGATCCGACTCGTATGTCGCCTGGCCATGCCAGGTCGGGCCGCCGTCCATCGTGACGACGTTCACGATACCGGACAGCGCCTGGCCATAGCGTGCGGAGAAGGCGTTCGTGGTGAGGGACGCCTCGGTGACCATGCTGGTCGGGATCCGGACGCCGAGTGAGTTGGTGGAGGCGTCGAGCTGGTTCTTGACCCCCATGCCGTCGAGGACGAAGCTCTGCTGTCCGAGGCGGCCGCCCCGATAGCTCTGTCCCACGGCTCCGGCCGAAAGGGAGATCGCCTCGTCCAGGGTGCTCACGGGGAGCCGGCGGAGTTCCTCCGCGGTGACCTTCACCGTCGTCCCGACGGCCATCGGATCGAGGACGGGGTCCTTGACCGCCTGGATGGAAATCGAGTCGACGGGGACGGACGTCGGTGTCATCGCCACGTTCACCACGAGGGTCCCGCTCGCCTGCACGACCAGGCTCTCTCGCTGCGCCGGTGTGTAGCCGATGAGCACGGCGCGGAGGGTGTAGGTGCCGCTCCGGACCTCGCGGATCCGGTAGCGCCCGGCGGAGTCGGAGACCGCGCCGCGGCGGCCGTCCTCCACCGTCACCGTGACATTGGCGAGTCCCCTGCCGGTCTGCGCATCGGTCACCACGCCGGCGATGGCCCCGGTGGACTGCGCCGCGAGGGGCGCGGCACATGCGAGGAGGGCGACCCCCGCCAGCAACCGGGCCCTCACGGGGCCTCGAACAGGTAGAGCTCGCCGACCCGGCTCACGAGCTGGTGGCGCGTCTGCGGGCCGACGCCTGGCTCGTATCCCTCCACCACCAGGCGGACGGTGCTGCCCGCCGGCGCGAACTCCGGCCGGCGGAACACCATCGGGGTCTGGGCCTGGAGGATGGTCTCGGCGCCCGTGACGAGGTCCACCGAGATCAGTGCGCCGCCGCCGTCAGGCTGGATCGGGCCGAGGAGCGGGTCGTCGATGTACGCGACCTCGCCGCCGACGACCGCGACCAGGCGTGAGCCGAGCACCGTCACGTCGCGCGCGATCCCCTGCGCGCCGAAGTCATGCGCGATTGAGAACTGGGCCGACGGCAGGGCGATCCGGTAGACCCGGCTGTCATTGATGAGCGTGTAGTACAGGGTGTCGCGGGTGGTCGAGAGGGCGACGGAGCTGGCGCCGTAGGTGCCGGGGACGACGGTGAGCGTCGGCTGCGCGCCGCCCAGGTCCATTTCCACCACTTCGAGGCCGGTGATGATGGTGTCGAGGGCGCACCCGTTGCACTCGCGGGCGTAGATCACCGACTGCCCGAGGTACATCACCTGGTTCCGGCCGAGCCACCGCGCCATCGAGATCATGCCGTGGGTGCGGCCGCCGGGGACGGTGTACGGAAGCGGAAGTACCCGTGCTGCCGAGAGGGGGTCCGCTAGCGAACCGACGTAGACGCCCGCCGTGTTGGGGGCGGTGGCCCCGGGTCGGCTGGCGGTCCGGACGTACAGGAGGCGATCGTCGCCGAAGAGCGAGGGAGAGTCGAAGGTATCGGATGAATCTTCGGCGGCGGGGTTCGGATTGCAGATGGTCCGGAAGGCCGACCCGCCGGTCGCGGGGAGTTGGGCGATGCATCGGTCGCCGTCGGGGGTGCTGTACCGCTGGGAGGAGTAGAAGAACGACCCCCCGTCGTCCGCCCACGACGGATGCTGGTCGGTGCCCGGATTGTAGGTGAGCCGGGCCGGTGTGCCGGGCTGGAAGGGCCTGTCGCTGCCCGTGTCCGGGGTGTCGAAAGGTTCCTCGTGACTGCATGCTCCCACGGCGAGGGCCGTGAACAGCAAGAAGTGCCTGATTGTCATCGAGTTCCCGGGGCCGCAGGATGGTGGGGGGTGCAAATGTGACCCGGCGGATCGGCTTTCGCCAGATCTCCGCCGGAGGTCACGGTCTGCACCAGCGGGTGACGATGTGACGGGGCGGGGATGCACACCACTACACAACTTTGTGTAACAAAGTACTTGACGACACACAGCCCTCGTGTTATCCTCTCTCCTCATGGCAACTGGCCCCACTCCTCCCGACGATCCCACCGCCCTCGGTGACCGGGCGCTCGAGAACCTCTCCTTCATCCGGAACACGATGGAGCGGGCCACCTCCTTTACCGGTGTGCCGGGGTGGGGCGGGGTCGCCATGGGGTGCACCGCGCTTGTCGCCACGGCAGTGGCCGGCAGGACCACCACGCCGCAGGACTGGCTTCGCGTCTGGCTGGTCGAGGGGGTCGTGGCCTTCCTCATCGGCGCCTGGTCCCTCGGCCGGAAGTCGCGGCGCCTGCAGGGCACGGCGTTCACGCGGCCCGCCCGGCAGTTCTTCCTGAGCTTCGCCCCGCCGGTCCTGGCGGGCGCGCTGCTGACCGCGGTGCTCTGGCAGGCGGGCCAGTCACAACACCTCCCTGGCATCTGGCTCCTGCTCTACGGGACCGGCGTCGTCACGGGTGGCGCCTTTTCGGTGCGCGCCGTCCCACTCATGGGGGTGGTGTTGATCGCCGTGGGCGCCGCCGCGCTGGTCTGGCCGGCATGGGGGACGGCGGGATTGGCCGTCGGGTTCGGCGCCGTGCAGATCGCCTTCGGTCTCTACATCGCGCGGAGGCACGGTGGCTAGATCACCGCACGCCCGCAAGCACTCCGCGGACCCGCAGGCCGCCGCACGGCTCGGCGCGGTACGAGGGGGCCGCTCCCGCGCCCCGGCC
>Ga0116153_10002079_pt1 | contig 16547 bp, 18 predicted proteins | sample AD_UKC028_MetaG_FD_89896 | JGI IMG/M metagenome (GOLD analysis project Ga0116153, IMG submission 89896) | Active sludge microbial communities of municipal wastewater-treating anaerobic digesters from USA - AD_UKC028_MetaG | ecosystem: Engineered > Bioreactor > Anaerobic > Digestate | place: USA...
GGGAAGGTCATTGCCGCCGACACCGAGCCCGAGATGGTCCGCCACCTGCACCACAAGATCCTCGGCGATGGCCTCTCCAACATGGAGGCTGCCCTGATCCAGCCCGGCGACCCGGGCATCCCCGAGGACGCCGATCTGGTGTTCGTCTGCGACGTGCTCCACCACGTCACGGATCGGCCGACCTGGCTCGGCAAGCTGGTCTCCGAGATGAAGCCGGGCGCGCGTCTGGTGCTCATCGAGTTCAAGGAGGGCGACCTGCCCGAGGGGCCTCCCGAGTCGGTGAAGATCACCCGGGCGCAGTTGGTGGAGCTGGTTACTCGGGCCGGGCTGGCGCTCACCACCGAGCGCGTCGAGCTGCTTCCATATCAGACGTTCCTCGTCTTTCGGAAACCGGGCTGACAGCCAGCATTCTCGCTGGCTGTTTTTCGGAACCCAAGCCCTACGCTCCGGGCCTGTCTCTACTGCACCGGCCTTGTGGATGGGGACCGGGTCTCGCCAGCAGGGAGAACCGTGGAAAGCGCCTGGGCTATGCGGAAGCCCACCTTACGGAGCCAGTAGCCGCAGCGCCTGGATGACGGCCTTTCGCTTCTTTGCCGGCCACTTCTCAAGCAGCTCCTCGAGCTCCTGGGCGAACTGGCCAACGCCTGAAGCAGTGCGGGCGTCGAGAAGGGCGCCAAGCCGCACATGCAGGGCTGTCGCAAGGCGATCCAGAGCCTCCAGCGAGAGCGACTTCCTGCCGCATTCAACTTGTGAGAGATAGGTAGGGTCCAGGTGTACCCGTTCGGCGAGCACGGCTTGGGTGAGGCCGAGCGCCTTGCGATGGCTTTGAATGCGGGCGCCGATTTCCTTGGAATCGATGGGCATTGGTTCCCTCCAGTACCGCGGAGGGTGACAGCGGGGAAGGTACTGGTGGAACTAGTTGACCTAAAGCCGTGGGCCAAGTAAGATCCGCAGGGTAGGGCTGGGAGGTATCCTGTGAAAAACCTAGTGATACTCTCTGGTGCTCTGCTCATCGGATTCGGCGCTGTATCATGCGCCAACTCCTTTGAGGAATCGGTGTTGGGGCTGGTCTTGGCCGGCGCTTTTGTGGCTCTTGTTGCGACCTCATCGCGGGGTTCGTCGACGTTCGCAGAGCCGCGCCAGACACCCGCAGACATCTTCGCAAGCGTGTCGGACGCCGAGCTAGAAAGATGGTGTGACGAATACCGGGAAGAAGCACAACGTGGTCCATCAAGTATTCGTGCATCATGGGTTCATTGGCAAAATGAACTCGACCGTCGCCGAAAGATGAAAAAGTAAGTGGGGTGGGTGTGAGGTTTGCTCGCTGGGTTGAACCGGTAACGTCCCTTCGCAAGTCGTTGAGAAGGTCGACTGAAAGCGAGGCCTCCAATGAACGTCCCGCTGGACAGGATTGTCGACAAGATCGTCGGGCTTGGTGTGCCTGGACTGGTGCTATTGATCGCCGTCTACGTCGGTGGATATGCCGGCGGAGCAGCCTTGGTTGCTGCGCTGGCTGCCCTTGGCGGACCTCTGGGAATGATAGGTGGAATCGCACTTCTCGGCATCTTGGTTCTGATCTCCAAGGGAATTGCCGATTACGGTTTTGAAAGGATTCTGAGAGCGGCGCTCATGAAGATGCGCGCCAAGGGCAAGCAGAAGGCAGTGATAATCAGTGAACTCAGAGGCTATTGGTTCATCTCCTCGAAGCTCAAGGAGCGCATGGTCCGGTTCATCGAAGACGCTTGAGGAAGCACGGGTGTGGTTGGGAATTCTGAGTCCGGCCATTCATGCAAAATGAAAGGAGGGGATATTGACTACTTCTGACCCTATCAAAGGCTCTGGCCAAGGCCGTACGCGTTTATGGGTGCGACTACTTGCACTCGGTGGTGTGTTTGCTCTGGCAGGAGGTGTCTTGCTGTATTTCATGACTTTTCGCGCACAAGAGGGAGAAGGATACGGAAAAGCAAGTTGGGGAATGACAATCGAAGTGATTCAGCAACTCTATCCGGGAGGAACCCTTCGCGCAGGGCGTGATGGGCCTGAGTATACGGTGATCTCCGAGGTTTCTACTCGCCCGGCAATTGTTAGGTTTCTTTGCGATCAGAGGAGTGCACTCCATGGCGTTGTTGTAAACTTTCCTGAAAGCGACAATTGGACATCTAGCGAAGCGCCAGACAGGTTTTCAGCGGTATTTCGTGGACTGGAAATCAGGTATGGAAAACCAGATACTGAAGTGCTCCAAATGCGTCTTTGGAATGATATACACGGAAAGACTGCGATTCTTGCAGAATGCCCACCCTACCTTGGGGAGAATATGGGGCGTGAAGAACTTGGTTTGACAAAATGCCACATTCTGTATTCGAGTAAGGTGTCATTAGAAGAAAATGTCACGCAGGGACTGTAATTGGGCATTACCGCTCAGTGGATTAGATTCCTGTGCTTCGTTCTTGGTGCTTCTCTTGGACGACTGGTGCACTTCAATCCAAACCCATATTGCCTGCCCTAATCGAAGCACCCTGCAGGTCAGCCCACAGGTTGGACAGGCGAAGAGCAGCACCTGGCCGCCCAGGATGCCTGGCTGGTTGACGATGTGAATTTGAGTTTCGCGGCTATCGGGAAGGAACACGGTCGCCGCAGATCACTCACGCTGGATGCCGGACCAGAAGTGAGCCCATAGCGCGTACTCGCCGAGGAGCTTTTCTGTTCCGAACTTGCGGAGTATCCAGAATAGTAGGTGGGCTACGAGGATCGTGGCTAGCCGCTCTCTTGGAATCCCCGTTCGCTCATGGAGAAACTCGAACTCTTCGTGCATCGGCGAGAAAGCGCGGCGGGAGGCGCGCTCAGGATCCGGAGTAGTGTTGTGATACTCAGGAATCAAGTCCACGATTTTCTCTGATTCTTCCTGGAGAAATCCAAACTCGGTTGTGAGGAATAGAACTTCCGCAGACCGGGTTTCCTGAGATCGCAGGGAATATCCGACCATGGCCGTATAATTTCCGTAGGATTCCAGCAGTTCGATATACTGCTCAGACAAGTAGAAATCTTGCGAAGCGATTTCTGTATTGGACATCGGAATCTCCTTTTTGCTGCCGACTGAACGAAGCTTGAATAGGGACCATTCACTACGCTTTTCAACGTCAATCTGGTTGGCGGACCATTCTAATCTTTCGTCGCAAGTCACCTCGATTCGTTTTAACGCAATTCGTTTTGCCTCGCCAACGCCCCGCCCCGACGTTGGCGCGCAAGAACCTGACTTCGGTATTTGAACTTGTAAATCGTTTGAAGGCACTTCACGCATGCAAGGCCAGGGTCGTAATCGATGACACGCAGAATCTTACTTGCGCGGTGGCACGTTGGGCAAACAAGAAGGGAGTACGTTCCCCCGAGGACTCCCGGCTTCTTCACCAGCTTGACCTCGAGCTCCCGGCCATCTGCAAGAAAAAGCGTGACACTGTTTGCCGCAGATAGCTTGCGCTTGCCTCCCAGGGTGCGCCTGACATCCTCGATCTTGACGTCCGGAAGGTCTTCGAAGAACTGGCGCTGGCTGTAGATAGCTGTGCTCACCTTGGAACCCCGCCGACTATAACCGCTGTTTGGTTGCTGACGTGGATCGCCGGCGCAGGCGAATCCAACCGCGCAAGGGCCTCCATAGATGCGAGCATTCGTCGATGCGCAGAACTCACTGCTCGCTCGAGTGCTTTGACCTGTTTCTCGCTCGCAGATCCATGACACACTCTACGAAGCAGGGATGTGAGTAGCGCTTCGTAGTAGCGTAGAAGCGTCTTCGCCGTCGCCACGTCGCCAGCCAGGATACGACGTGCAGCGGTACCGCGGCCTCCTTGGCGAGCAAGATCTCTCGCGGTTGATGCGATCTCTGCCTCGTCGTAGGTGAAGATCTCTGGTCTCGCCTTCACGAGCTTTGGATCGATTGCCAGGATAGCGATACGATCCAGATTGTCTAGGGCCTCGGAATCAGATACGTCATCGTATACCTCGAGATGATTGTCGGCTTGAGGGCAAATAGGTGGAGACGGTTTGGCAACAGTTAGCGACATGATTACATTGTACTGCGGCGGCGACTATTTGTCAGCAGTAGTTGTAGACACAGACGAGGTCTCTAGTGTTGGGCTCGAAGACGGACCTCTGGAGTTGCCTTGGTCTCCAACCAGCACGCCAGGCCGGGAGTTACTCCCGGGAGTCGGAGAGCTCCGTGGTTCGACGTTCTCGATCGCGAAAGGTCTGTCGTTGGGTGTGTTCATAGCCGTTCCTTTCCTTCGAGGGCTATGCACGGCAGGTGGAAAATCCCCCCCCCATGAATAGCCTCAGTATTCAAGAATTATGCATAGTTTATGCACTTCGCGATTGTGTAACTCCTCATAAAGAAGAGGGAATACGTTCTACATATGCACCACCGATGCATGTTTCGATGCAGTTGGGCATGGGGCTATGCAGTATGCCACCCTATATAGGGGGCATACTGCATAGCCCGGGCACTCAGCTCCAGCACCCAACCAGAAATGGGTCTCCCTAAGGACTTCTATTTTATGGAAGGAATTCGTTGTGGCGCGGAGCATCATTCTTCTCCATCTTTTAGTGGCCCGAAGTTGGGCTCTTTCGCTTCGTCAAGTTCGCAGGAATCATCCAGTATTTCTGGTGAATCACTTTTCAGCAGTTTTCCAAGGCTGTTTGCCTTCTTGAGTTGACGCGATATCTTCGACTGGCTCACTCCGAGAATTTCTCCGATCTTAGTCTGGGGATATCCCTGTTCTTTGAGATGATATATCTTACGCAGTTGGTCAACTGCAGGCAATGAAACATCCCAGTGAGATTTCGTGCAGTTTGTCGCATCAGTGACAAGGTGAGCCTGGAAGGTCTGGGCGTCATCGCCGAGAATGCCCCTCGCCTTGGTAAATTGGACGTCGAATCGGGCTCCCTGTCCGAAGACATAGTCATTCGGCTTTTTCAGAGCGATGCAGACATCCATCTGATCCTCGCGGCGCGAGGTTCCTCGTTGGTCCCCACTCTTGCCTTCATGGTGTACGAGTTCTACAGCGAGCCCATCTTTGCGGAGATGGCGGAGCCAAGCCTGAAAACCCTCATTCGAATCGCCTTCGTTTTCAATTAGGCCGCTTGACAATGTCGAGAGAGAATCAAAGATCACAACGTCTGCCCGATGGGCGTGGATCATTTCATCAACGAGCGTTTGGCCTTCTGGCGTGCCGATATTTGGCATTTCATCAGACGGTTGGCAGTCATACGCGACAATGCGGAAACGATCTTCCGGTTCACATGTTGGAAATGAGTTAGAAATGACGTTGAGAGCCCCGAGCAGGTAGTGGTGCGGTAGTTCGCCGTCCAGATACAACACCCTTGCTGGTGAATCTCCCGCGCGCCACCGAAGAAATGGTTGGCCAGTGGCCATTGCCAGGGCCATTCCTAGGTTGAACATTGTTTTACCGACTCCACGCCAGGCGACCACCATCATCAGCATCGCAGAGCAAAGAACTGGATCAAGGAATACCCGTCGCTTGGGCACGACAAGGCTACGAAACTCGGTCAGGGTCAGGGCCCTGATCTTGTCAACGTAGAGGCCTGGCGCTGGAGTACCTTCATCCTTGGCCTTTTGATCTGCTTCGAAGGCGGAATTTGCCTGCGCGAGCAGTACTTCCTTGGTCAGCCCGGTCGCACACCAGTCCCTCAGGTCCTTCAAGCCCTCAGGCGGGAACAGCGTGATCACCTCGAACTTGGCTGCCGTCAGCGCGGCGTGAAGCTTTTCGGCCGACTTCTTGCCCGCCTCGTCGGCGTCGCCCACGACCACCACGCGTTCGGGCTTCCGGAGTAGGCACACTGACACGACCAAATCGGTGCAGTTGCCGGCGCCGGGGATGCCGATGGCGGCCATGCCTAGGGAGAGGGCTGCCGCCGTGTCGCTTCCGCCCTCGCAGATCAGAAGAAGGTCGAGCTTGGTGCCGAGATTGTCTGGAATTGTCAGCCCACGCTTACCTCCAGGCACCTGCTCGAAGCGCTTCGCGCCAGAAACAATTGGCTGCAGCGGCCGGAGAGTGATCGCGGTAACGCAATTGCCTCGGCGCTCTGGCCAAGTGGAGAACTTGTCCTTGGTGCCAACGCCAAGGTGTTCAAGCATCGTGGTCTTGACCCCGAGATCTGTGGCTAACCGGTTGCGAACCTTCCCGGCGTTTTCATGGTGAAAGTACTGGTCAGCAAGTCCTCCAAGGTCGGGTAGGTTGTCACGTTCCTTCTCGGTAGGGGAGACCATCGGTCTGTTTGATGACCCCGCTGAGTGACTCGCCGGCTGATGCGTTTGCTCCGGGCCTGTGCGCTGGCGAGGTTTTTCTGCTCCGCCCCGAAAACCCGATTTCAGCGTTGCTGTGATTTCGGACTGCGTGAGCCCGATGTCGAGAGCAACTTCTTGGAGCTTACTCCGTACCTCGGCCTCCTCGAGGTCGCCGGAGTCGAACAGCTGGCTTAGGGCGAAGGCCGATCGGTTTAGGGCAATGTTACGTTCGAATTCTGGGGCTTCCTGCAGCTTTGCGAGCTCGCTTTGGAGCGCGGATTCTCCGTACCTGGTGGTCATGGCTGCTTCCGATGTCCGCTGGTCTTTGGCGTGCCATCGGGCTTTCCAGAAGTGTCAGGGCTCGCTTGCTCGCAGCCAGCCTTCATCCACGATTTCACCGCCGCCATGACTTCGGCTCTGCCAATTCCAGTGGCAATGCCAGCGTCGATGAGGGCATTTCGGACTTCTTTCACGTTGAGTGCGCCTCGGCCAACCAGGACGCCGAGAGAGAACGCGGCACGGTTGAGCGTTGTGTTCCTCTCGCCCTCTCGGGACTTTCGAATCTTGCCGAGCTCTTTCTTGAAGATGACCTTGGCAGGCGCGGCTTCCAGAACGTGTCCTTTTGGATTTGGTGGACTGCTGCCATTGGCCGTGGAGGTGCTGCGCCTCTCGAATTCCTCGACAGCCGCCTTGGAGATCCGAATCGTTCGTCCGAAGCGCGTTGTTGGTAGACGTCCGTCCTGAATCATGTGGCGAATGAGGCTGGCACTGACTCCCCAGCGGGACGCGGTTTCGCTAATAGTCAAGTGTGTTCGGTCTTCTGGATTATTCATCATCTGCTCCTTGCCCTTCGCTACGCGGGGCAAACTGAGTTCTCGCCGAGCGTTCGAGACCGCGAACCATGGCGACAGGGAGTTGTCCTGTCAGGACCACGTCACGCTCGAACGCGACCTTCGACACGCATTTCAAATATTTTTTAGACCTTGAATACCTTGAAAAACTTGTAGGCGACGTAGACTTCTTCGACGGTAAGGATTCCGGGACCCGATCAGGCTGGCTGATCGGAATCGCCCTTGGAGTCGATCCCTCGGGCGAGTGGAAAAGAGCGCGAGCAGCTTGTCGGGATGCGGGTGTCAGTCCGCAACCGCTTGCCACCCATGTGACGGGCCCATGAAGGCGCCGCCGACAACGAGAGGTTAGGCCAGGACACTACACGATGTCAAGCATCATTTAGAAGTAAACAGGTGTATCTGGGGATATTCGGTGTTTGAATGGAGTTTTAGTTTACGGCGTAAATACTGATGATGCTGAAGTGAGGATTGATAGCCCAAGATATCACAAAATTTAATTACTGGTATGTTGAATTGATGCCGTGAAGACAACGACGCCAGACGTCGCGGCTCAGTATGGTAGAGTCCGTCAGAGCCCCAGAACTGCCATCGCGGCGTCCGGGAACCCTCGTCGAGATCATTCTGGCGTAGAAGAATGCTGGAGCGCTGGTTCAAACTGACGAGCGGGGGAACTCAGGCGATCGCCTGAGGGACGACGGATGATCTGGTTCGCGGTGTTTCCCCTCGGATGCCAGGTCCTTCACTCCGTCGATGGAGGCGGCGAACTTGGCCCTGCTTGAACGCGTACCTTCTCGGTATGGGGATCCGGCCTTGTCCGGAAGGGGGCAAGCCTTCGACCTGCAGGGCTTTCGATACCAATTTGGGCACCGCAGAAAGACCAAGGCTACTCCCTTTCCAAATGCACTTTCCGACCGCGGTTAACCTGGGAATGGAACCCCGGTAGCCCTTGTGCTACCCTCACGCTCGCGTTCTTGGCGTTCGTCCATTTAGCCCTTCGCCGCGGCATCCGGGACTGTCCCCCATCCCCCCACCCGGACGCGCGGCGAGGGGCGCTTTGTACTCCGCCTTGGCGATCTGGACTGCCGCTCCCATCCTCCCGGGAAGCAGTCATGCTAGGCTAGCTCCTGCAATGACCGCGACTGAAAAGCACTCGATTCGCCGCGCCACGGCGGCCGACGCGGACGGAATCCTGAGCTGCCTTCTGGCCGCCTTCCGGGCCTACCGAGAGCGGTACACACCGAAGGCCTTCAGCGACACGGTCCTGGACCGCGCCAAGCTTGGTCGGCGTCTCGACGAGATGACCGTGTTCATCGCCGTCACGGACGAGGGCGTGGTCCTGGGAACGATCGCCTGCGAGATCGTCGCTGTCGGTGAAGGCCGCCTGCGAGGCATGGCAGTGCGCCCCGCGTCGCAGGGCTATGGCATCGCCCAGCAGCTGCTGGCATGGGCCGAACGCACACTCCGGGAGCAGGGCTGCTCGCGGGTAACCCTGGGCACGACGGAGCTGCTCGAGCGTGCCCGTGGCTTCTACGAGAAGAGCGGGTACCGCCTCTCGGGGCGAACTTCCGACTTCTACGGCATGAAGCTGCTCGAGTACGAGAAGATGCTGCCGCGGAGCGGGGAGCGCAAACCGGACGCCGGCGCCTAGACCGTCCGCAACGCCTACCAGGACGTTCGCCGCGCGGCGGGAAGCATTGTGCTCCTGTGGCACCTCCACGTCCTGAGTACACGGCGAGCCTCGAGCTCTCGGTTGGTTCTTCGTCTTGGCATAGCTCTTGCGTTGAGCACAGCTTGTTCCTGGGAACAGCGGTCTCATTAGAACGCTCTTGCCTTCCTGGGTGAGTTTCTGCAAGGCTTGACCCTAAGGGGATTCGAAGCAGGTACTTGCCTGCAGGCTTGCCCGGCATGGGAACAGGAAAGTCGGGGAAGAGAAGGGCCGGGATTGGTGCAGGGGAGAAAGGGGACCCTTCATGTCGGACCAATGGAAGGAACGGATTCTGGTGGTCGAGGATGAGCCGACCATCGCGCAGCACTTCGTGAATATTCTCAAGAGAACTGGACGGTACGAGGTGGACTTCGAGATGGATGGGGACCGAGCAACTGAGCGGATCCCTGCCGAGAACCCCGATTTAGTGCTCCTGGACCTTGGACTCCCTGGCAAAGACGGTATCGACATTATTCGCGAGGTCAGGGAGAAGTACTTCAACCCGATCGTCATTGTGACCGCAAAAAGCGAACTGGAGGTCCATGCGCTCGGACTGAACCTCGGGGCGAGCGATTTTCTGAAGAAGCCGGTCAGAGATGACGTTCTTCTTGCTCACGTGGAATGTAGACTCCGGGAGAGAGGTCGAACCACAAGCCAGAAAGCCGGGGTTACCCCTGTGAGGCCGGCGATTGCTGAGGCAGCTCGACTGCCTGGGCCGGTCCTTGAAATCGATCTCGCGCAGCGGAAGGCCTTCCTGGATGGCAGAGACCTCGAGCTGTGGGAGTCGGAACTCGGGCTCCTCGTGGTCCTGGCAAGCAGGCCGAGTGAAACCGTTCCTAAGAAAAAGCTGTCGGAGCGACTGAAAGGAGTTGGACCCGCGGACGAAAGCAGGGTGGTCGAGATGGCGATCCATAGGTTGAGAGGGAAGCTTGGCGAGGCGGGAAAGGACCTCCTGCAGACGGTCCGAAACGGAGGCTACCGCCTGTCTCCGCTTGTAATGGTGAGGGTTGCGAGAAAGTAGCTACAGGAGTCTATTGGTCCTGAGTTGAGTTACATTTAGTTACAAAAATATATACAAATTGCATATTGACAGAATCCATTCCAGTGTAGTTCACTCTTGTCAAGGATTAGGGTAACCGTTCAGTTTCCTCCGACTGTCTGAAGGCCGGAGGAGAGGGGAAGGAGCCCGAAACGCCAATGCTGGCCGGCCGGAATACTGTTGTGCCGCCCATGCAGAAAAGGCTGTGTCTCGGACCCAACATGTGTTTCATTCTGGGTGATGGAGGGCCAAGACGACAAGCCGATCCAACTCCCTACGCTAACCCGCGAGCAGTTCGAGCAGCTCTCCAAGTCGTAGCTGGTCGACTTCGTCCTCCTGCTTCAGGATCGGATCCGGGTCCTCGAGGAGCGGAGCCAGAAGCTCGCAGCGCGTATCGCGGAGCTGGAGCGACAGCTCGGGCAGAACTCGTCCAACTCATCGAAGCCTTCATCCAGCGATCCGCCCTGGCTCCCGAGCAAAAAGAAGCCCAAGACCGGCCACAAACCCGGCGGTCAGCCGGGCCACGAGGGACACCACCGCGAGTTGGTGGACGCGGACCAGGTTGGCGACCTCAGGAAGGTCTTTCCGGTCCAGAGCTGCGACTGCGGGGCCAAGCTACCGCGCGACGAGTCCGATCCCAGGCGCTACCAGTGGCTGGAGCTGCACGAGGTCGTCGAGCCCGAGTTCCACGAGGTCCAGCTCTTCTCGAGCGTTTGCCCGAGGTGCGGCAAGGTGCATGTCGCGACGCTGCCCTAGGGCACTTCGAACGGGGCCTTCGGACCCAGGGTGCATGCGCTGGCGCCGCTGCTGACGTGGGTCTACCAGCTCAGCAAGCGCAAGGCGCGAGCACTGCTGCTGGACCTCTTTCGTCTGGACATCAGCCTGGATTCCATTGCGGTCTGCGAGGCCGAGGTCAGCCGGGCGGACGAGAAGACCGTCGGAGAAGCCCAAGCGCATTTCTAGCTGGCGGGCATGCTGCACGCCGACGAAACCGGCCGGCACCAGGACAGCCAGAAGGCTTGGCTGAGGGTGGCCGCGACCGCCCTGGTGGCGGCATTCTTCATCCACCTGAGGTGGAGCGACGAGGTCGCCAGGAAGCTCCTGGGGGCCTTCATTGGAGTCTTGATCACCGACCACTGAAGCGCCTACGGCTTCTACGCCGGGTCGCACCAATTCTGTTGGGCTCACCTGGCACGGTACTTCCAGGGGTTCGCCGAACTGAGCGCGAAGGCCGGGCAGATCTGTCAGCAGCTCGCAGAGAAGGCCCAGCTGTTTTTCAAGTGTTGGCACCAGGTCCGGGACGGAATGCACGAGCGGGGGGCCCTCCAGACGCTGCTGCCCGGACTGCAGATCGAGCCCAAAGATCTCTTGATCGATGGGGAGGCGTTCGGCCCCAGGAAGATGGCAGCCACATGCCACGACTTCCTGCCGATGACGACCCAACTTTGGACGTTCGTGAAGGAGCACGGTGTCGAGTTGACGAACAACGCGGCGGAGCAAGCGGTGCGGCGCGCGGTCTTCCAGTGGAAGGTGAGTTTCGGGACCCACAGCGCGGGCAGCAGCCTGTACGTGGAGCGGGTGCTGATCGCGGCTACGATCTGCGGCCAGTAGCGGCGGAATGCGCCTACTTGTTTCACGACGTATTGTACCGAAAGACTCTATCACACTGCCGCGCTCACGCTTCTACCTCAAAATGCAGTCATTACAGCCTAAACGGTTGCCAACTCATGCCAATTCAATATTTTCGGCGAATATTTCCTGGCGAAATAGATGCGCATCTGCTTAGAACGTATTGCGGAGTAGTGGCATCTAATATTAATCTTCTATACGATTACTACTTCGTGAAAGCTCTCAACTATACAATACATAACGTTCACTACTAAGGAGGCCGCTCATGTTATCTCGAATAGCCTTCGTTGCATTCATCGGTACTCTACTTCTATCATTCTCTGCTTCTAGCCAGTCAGGCGAATCCATTCAGATCGGCAACAGCAGCTATAATCTTGAGGATTCCTTCTACCTCTATGAACTTCAGTCGGTCCATGCGCTTGGATTTGCAGAATGGTTCCCTACCTACAAATTTGAGATCTACGGAGCTCATTCGCCGACCGCTAGCCCAGGGGAGATCGCTTTTGGCAACCATGCAACGTCTGTTACTTCGGGCACAGTACTTGGAAGAATACTGTTTCTTACTCAAGATTCTTCGGTCGGAGCAAAAGGTCTCGTTGCGTCAATTCAAGCCATTGCTTCCGGGGAGCATTCTACCACCTTTCATCGTTCTGATCTTGTATTCTACACATCGAATGAGGTAGACGAATTTGGTATCGAAAACATGCGATTGCACTACGATGGCAACTTGTCAATTGGGACATCGACTCATTTCGCCTACAGACTCTATATCAGTGATGAGTTCCGCGCCAATGGCATCAGAACGGAATATGCCTCAATTCCCAATTATGTTGGAGGTGCTGTTGGCAACACCTTTACTTCAGGTAACTATGGCGTGGTTATTGCTGGAGGTGGTGGCGGAAGCGGTTATGAGCACGAAGTAAATGGCAACTATGCCACTATTGGAGGTGGATATAGCAATAGCGCAGTAGGCAACTATTCTGTGGTCGCGGGTGGCTACAGCAATTCCTTGGACTCAACAGCCGCGGTAGTATCTGGCGGAAGTAGCAACGAAATCGCGACTGGCTCAAGCTATGCAGTACTCTCCGGAGGTCTTTCAAATAGCATCGGAAGCAACTCTGATTTCTCTTTCATTGGTGGCGGTTCGGGTAATCATCTAAGTGGTGATCAAACGCACGAAGTAATAGCAGGTGGTTATGGAAATGGAATGCATGCGGCAGGAGCTTCGAGTTACAACGTTATAGGGGGAGGATATATCAATTCCATGTCTGGTGCGTTTGGAAGTGTAATTTCTGGAGGAGTTGCTAATACTGCACTTCTAGACACTCCCGTTGATACGTCAATTCTTGGCGGATACAATAACGCAATCGAGGCAGACTATACCCTTGCCGCAGGGTATTGGGCAATTGCATCCAATAGTGGTTCGTTTGTATGGTCGAATTACTATGATGGAAGTGGTATGTGCCAATCTGATACATCGAACCAGTTCAGAGTCTGCGCAACCAGTGGAACCTGGTTTTCTAGTAATGTTTCTGCAGCATCATTTACCGATAGAACGCCATTTCCATACGACCTAGAGACTGCCTACAACGCAGTACTGTCGATGCATAGGCTATCAGATGATCAATACGATCCGGAGGATATCGGAAGCCAACTCGATCACGAGAGTCTCAGTCATTTTGTAGTTGCCATTGAGCCAGATGGTACAAGTTCGCGTAATCTTTCTGCAACTGTCTCCGCCCAAAACGAAGTCATAAAGAGTCTGGTCGAACGAGCAATGGCGCTTGAGGCTGAGATTTCCGCACTGAAAGCCAAGGTGCGCTGATGTTGTCAATAGAACACGGGATTCATCACTTGCGACACGCCACTGTTTCCTACTAAGGAGGCATTCAATGTATTCTCGCTTATCCATTGTGGTCCTGTTCTCTTGCATGCTTCTACCAGCAGCTGTACTTGGACAAACAGGCAAGTACATCCAGGTCGGTGATAATGGTGACAGCCTTCAGGATTCGTTCTGGCTTTTTGAGTTGCAATCCACTCATGCAATAGGTTTTGCAGAACTGCTACCAACCTACAAATTTGAAATCTACGGAGCTTGGTCGCCTACCAGTAGTCCAGGAGAAATTGCGTTTGGAAACCATTCAAGCGCTGTCACTACTGGTACAGTACTTGGTAGGTTGCTATTTCTCAGTCGAGATACCTCAGCAGGAGCAGAAGGTCTTGTTGCAGCGATCGAAGCAGTTGCATCTGGTGAACATTCAACAACGTATCATAGAACCGATCTCGTCTTCAAGACATCCAATGAGGTAGAAGACTTTGGCATCGAGAACATGAGACTGCACTATGATGGCAACCTGACCATTGGAACATCGACACATTACAATTACAAGCTCTTTGTCAATGGCGAATTCAGAGCCAATGGCATAAGAACGGAATCTGCGTCGGTTCCCAACGTCATCGGAGGTGCGGCCGGTAACTCGTTCACATCTGGGAACTATGGAGTAGTTATCGGGGGAGGAGGAGCCGGAAGTGGCTACGAGCATACAGTGAATGGCAATTATGCAGCTATTGGTGGAGGATACAGTAATGATCTGGTAGGAAGTTACTCAGTTGTAGCGGGTGGTTACTCAAACTCTCTGGACTCTGTCGCTGCGGTAATTTCTGGAGGGTATAGCAATGTAATCGCGACAGGTTCGAGTTATGCAGTGATTTCGGGAGGTATTTCGAACGAAATTGGTAGCAATTCGGACTACTCCTTTATTGGTGGAGGACAAGACAATTACCTCTATAGTGACTTGAACTACGAAGTAATTGGCGGCGGACGAGAGAATGGAATGACAGCTCAAGGAACGTCGTCCTATAATGTAATCGGAGGCGGTTACTCCAACTACATGACAGGAAGCTTCGGCAATGTGATTGCTGGTGGAATCGATAACTACACATTTGGATCCTATTCGGTGATTCCTGGTGGTTACCAGAATAGCACATTGGATAACTACACTTTCGCTGCTGGCTATCGCGCCGAGGCAGATGAGGAGGGATCATTCGTATGGTCAAGCTACAACGGTGGGAGTGGAACTTGCTCATCGGATGCCGAAAACCAATTCAAGGTGTGCGCAGTCGGGGGCGCCTGGTTTTCCAACAATGTATCGGCTGCTTCTTTTACCGATAGAACTCCATATCCATATGATCTAGAAACTGCCTACAGCGCAGTATTGTCAATGCGAAGGCTGCCAGATGGCCAGTACAATCCAGATGATATGGGAAGTCAGCTTGACCATGAAAGCCTTCATCCATTCGTTACCTCTGTTGAGGCAGATGGCACAAAATCCAGGAACCTTTCTGCCACCGTTTCTGCACAAAATGAGGTCATTAAGAGCCTAATTGAACGCGTAACTGTGCTGGAATTGGAGGTCACGGCGATCAAGGCCAAAGTACGTTGACCCAATAGGTTGGATTGTTTACTCTTTATGGCTACTAATGATCCTTGTTCCTACGGTCAGACTGTGCGTTAAGCTTGAGCCATGCCAAGACAAGGAACCAACCAAGAGCTCGAGGCTCGCCGGGTGCTTTTGGTGCGCATGCTAAGGCGGGAAGAAGGCATCGGTGAAGTGGCGGACAAGCTCGGGGTAACGCACGGTGCCGTCATCCGATAGGGGCAAAATATTAAACGAGGTGGGCATCGAGGGTCCCAGGCTGCGTCGGCACCCCGGCGGCATCTCTCGGCTGTCCGAGGAGCAGAAGGAGAAACTCGCCGAGATGGTCGTCGCAGGCGCCCTTGTGCACGGCTTCGACACCGACCTCTGGACGCTGCCCAGGGTGGCCGAGATGATCCGCCTCAAGTTCGGCATCGAGAACGAGAGCTTGCAAGTCTCGCGGATCCTGAAGCGCCTTGAGTTCAGCTCGCAGAAGCCGACGAAGAAGGCGCGGGAGCAGGACGAAGAGGCCGTGGCGCAGTGGCGGAACGAGGAGTGGGCGCGGATCATAATAAAGCCCTGAGAGAGGGCCGGAGAATCGTGTTCAACAATGAAAGCGGCTTCATGCTCCAGCCGCTCGTTCGCCGGACCTAGGCACCGCGAGGGAAGACGCCAGTGTTGAGGAGCTTGGACAGGAACGATCGGCTGAACGTCATTTCGGCGATTACGCTGTCGCCGAAGCTGCGGCGAGCTGGTCTCTATTTCAATGCGCAGCGGTGGAACGTGAAGGTCGACAATGTCTGCTGGCTCCTTCAGCAGGTGAGGAAGTAGTTGGGTGGCCGGATCGCTGTTTGACTGCTATTTGTTGAAGAGGACGGACATGATGAAGCCACATGCACTGAAAATACTGCGACTATTCCTGATCCTTGAGGTAGCTGGTCAGAGTTCATGTCAGTGCGACACACAGGAATCTGGATCGTGTAGTAGCCAACTTGATTGTCGAGCATGCGCTGTGTGTCTTTCTGGGCATTGCGTGTCAGGAATAGATCTGTGTGACGACATACTCGACAACGACTGCGATGGAACCACGAATGAGGGATGTGATACCACTTGCGGAGGAAAGGAATGCGATTCTCCGCCGCATAGATTCTGCGATGATAGTAATCGAGTGACCTACTTCGCCGTTCCAGGCGTGTGTATTGAAGGCACATGTAAGTATCGTGAAGTTGAATCGATCTGTCCACAAGGTTGCCAGAATGACGCCTGCATCGGAGATTCCTGTATTGGCATTACGTGTTCTGAGGACGGCAACCCTTGCACGGACGATGGTTGCGACCCGGTCACCGGCTGCACCCACACCCCGAACACCGCCCCCTGCGAGGACGGCGACCTGTGCACCGGCCAGGACGTGTGCCGCGGGGGCATGTGCGTGGTGGGTGGGGGGCGCGACTGCGACGACGGGCTCGCCTGCACCTCGGAGCGGTGCGACCCGGCGCTCGGCTGCGTGATCACCCCCGACGACCTGGCCTGCGAGGACCTGGATCCCTGCACCGACGACCGCTGCGACGCGAGCGCGGGCTGCGTGTTCCCGCTCAACGCCGCGGCCTGCGAC
>Ga0116153_10002086_pt1 | contig 16501 bp, 14 predicted proteins | sample AD_UKC028_MetaG_FD_89896 | JGI IMG/M metagenome (GOLD analysis project Ga0116153, IMG submission 89896) | Active sludge microbial communities of municipal wastewater-treating anaerobic digesters from USA - AD_UKC028_MetaG | ecosystem: Engineered > Bioreactor > Anaerobic > Digestate | place: USA...
GAGAGCTGGCCCACGAGCTCGGAGGAGCCGTTGGCGAGGATCGAGCCGAGCTCGCCCCGGCTCAGCGCGGGCCGCGCGGGCTTGATCGAGGGGCAGGCCCGCGCCAGGGCGGCCAGGCCGAGGAGGAGCTGGAGGGCGGCGCCCGCCGCCGAGGAGAGGGCCGCGCCGCGGAGCCCCAGGCCGAGCCGGGCGATGAGGAGCCAGTCCAGGGCGATGTCGCAGGCGGCTCCGGCGGCCCCGGCCGCGAGGGAGAGGCCGGGCCTGCCCCCTGCCCGCAGGAAGGCCCCGACTCCGACGTTGAGCATGACCGGCGCGTAGTACAGGAGGAGGGGCGCGAGGTACTCGCGGACCTGGCCCGCGACCTCGCCGCGGGCCCCGAGGAGGCCGATGGCCGGCCCGAGGAAGGCGCCCAGGAGGAGGGTCAGGCCCAGGCCCGCGGCCGCGAGGAGGAGCATCGTGCCCGAGGCGAGGCGCGAGGCCCCCGGCCCGTCCTTCGCGCCGAGGCGGTGGTTGGCCAGGGTGCCCCCGCCCACGGCGATCATCACGCCGGCGGCGAGGAAGACGTAGAAGATCGGCAAGGTCAGGTTGACCGCGGCCAGGGCCCCGGCCCCGAGGATGCGGCCGACGAAGAGGCCGTCGGCCAGGACCGAGACCGAGCTCACGAGGGTGCCCGCCAGGGCCGGCAGGGCATAGGAGAGGAAGACCGCCCGCTGGCCGGGGCGGCCCGTGACGAGAGCGTCCATGCGTACCTCCGATGCGCCGGAGGATAGCGCGGCGGCCCGCCTCGATACTTCTGGAAAAGCGCCCTTACTCGATCGGCGCGAGGATGTCCACCGCGATGCGGCCCGCCTCGTCGAGGCCGGAGCGGTAGAGCTCGAGGATCGGCCCCTCGGCCAGCCGCCGGCCCATCGCGGGCATGCCGAGGGCGAGGAGATCGTTGAAGGCGTGGATGAGGCGGCCGATCTGGTCCTCGAAGCGGTAGCGCAGGTAGCGGCGCCGGGGCAGGGCCAGGACCCGCCCGGGGAGGCCCGGCGGCAGGTCCGCGCAGAGGTCGTAGCGGAGCCGCTCGCCCGCGGTGATGAGGGGATCCTCGTAGGAGATGCCGACGTACAAGGGATCGCGGAGGCCGGGATGGGCCGCCTCGACCTCGGCGCAGAAGTCGCGCCAGGCCCGCACCAAGCCGGCGTAGGGCCCGCGGTAGCGCCGCTTCATGAGCCGGAAGGGGCCGTAGTCCCCCTCGTCCACGCGCTCCGCGAGGGCGGCCAGGGCGGCCGAGCGCTCGGGGCCGGGCGCGCGGAGCGCCGCGATGCGCGCCATCGCCTCGGCGTAGGCGCCCTCGGGCGGGGGAGGCGGGGCCGCGCGGTAGGCGGAGGCGCTCGTGCCGAAGCGCTCGCGGAAGGCCGTGGCGAAGTTCGAGGGGCTGTAGCCGGCCTCGGCGGCGATCTCGGTCAGGCTCGTCCCGGGGCTCTTCAGGAGGCGGAAGGCGGCCCGCTCGAGCCGCAGGCGCCGGGCGAAGGAGTGAACCCCCTCGCCCGTCACCGAGGAGAAGAGGCGGTTGAAGTAGTGGCGCGAGAAGCAGGCGGCGTCGGCCACCCGCTCCACGGGAAGCTCCTCGTCGAGGTGGGCGCGGATGAAGTCCACCGCCTCCTCGACGGCCGCGACGTGGTCGGGTCGGTCCATGGCCCATCCTAGCGCGGCCCGGCGCGGCGCGGCCAGCCCGGGCGGGGCCAGCCGCGGCGGCGCTCCGGCTTGATGCGCCCGCGGCGAGGGTGTAGGATGAGCCGCCGCAGCCTCCGGCGGCCCGCCCGGAGTGCCCCGGAGCCCTCGTACAAGGAGTCCCTATGAAGAACCGGATCGCTTTGACGCTGATCGCCGCGCTGGTCCTCGCCGGCGGCTGCTCCAAGAAGGATGCCGGGGCCAAGGCCGGCGCGGCGGCCGCCGGCCTGCCCGACCTCAAGGGCCGGACCATCGTCGCGGTGACCGAGAACGCCTACACCCCCCTCAACTTCGTCGACCCCAAGACCGGCAAGGCCGTGGGCTGGGAGTACGACGCGGTCAACGAGATCGCCAAGCGCCTGGGCGCCAAGGTCGAGTGGAAGATCTGCTCCTGGGACACCATGATCCAGGCGGTGCGCGACGGCCAGTTCGACGTCGGCATGGACGGGATCACCATCAACCAGGAGCGCAAGGCCCAGGTCGACTTCTCCGCCCCCTACATGGTCTCCCAGCAGTTCATGCTCGTCCGCGCGGATGAGAAGCGCTTCAAGGACGACAAGGAGTTCGCGGCGGACAAGAAGCTCCTCGTGGGCTCCCAGGCCGGCACCACCAACTTCTACGTCGCCGTCGGCATGCTCGGGGGCGACGAGAAGACCCCGCGCATCAAGCTCTTCGAGACCTTCGGCGCCGCCGTGCAGGCCCTCCTCTCGAAGGACGTCGACACGGTCCTCATGGACGCCGCCTCGACGAAGGGCTACATCGGCGCCAACCCCAACAAGCTTAAGACCGTGGGCCAGCCCCTGGGGACCGAGGAGTTCGGCTTCATCTTCAAGCCCGGCTCCGACCTCGTGGCCCCCTTCAACGCGGCCATCGAGTCCATGAAGAAGGACGGGAGCCTCGAGGCCCTGAACACGAAGTGGTTCTTCGAGTACAAGCCCTGATCCGGCCCGATGAGCGATAGCGGGGAGCGGGGGGCCGCCGGCCGGGCTCGCCGGGGCGAGGGCGCGGGGGCCGTCCCCTGGTGGCTCGTCGCCCTCCTCCTCCTCGGGCTCTGGGCCCTGGCCGCCTTCCTCGCCTCGCCCGGCTACCGCGTGATCCTGCGCGCGGTGGCCTCGGGCCTGGGGGTCACCCTCCGCGTCTCCCTCGTCGCCTACGCCGCCTCCCTGGCCCTCGGCCTGGGCCTGGGCCTCCTGCGCTCGTCGCGGCTGCGCGCCTGCCGCGAGGCCGCCACCTTCTACATCGAGCTCGTCCGCGGCCTGCCCATGCTCGTCATCCTCTACTACATCGCCTTCGTGGGGGCCCCGGCCCTGGCGGCGGCGCTCAACGCGCTCCTCAAGCCCCTCATCGCCTCGGGGGCGATCGGGGCCGTCGAGGCGCGGAGCTTCGACTTCGCGACGCGGGCGGTCCTCGCCCTGACCCTCGGCTACGCGGCCTTCATCGCCGAGATCTTCCGCGCGGGCATCGAGAGCGTGGACCGGGGCCAGATCGAGGCGGCCCGGGCCCTGGGCCTGAGCGAGGGCCAGCTCATGCGGCGCGTCGTCCTGCCCCAGGCCCTGCGGAACGTCCTGCCCGCCCTCGCCAACGAGTTCGTCGCCATCGTCAAGGACTCGTCCCTCGTCTCGGCCCTCGGGGTCCAGGACATCACCCAGCTGGGCAAGGTCTACTCGGCCTCGACCTTCCGCTTCTTCGAGACCTACAACGTGGTCGCCTTCTTCTACCTCTGCCTCACGGTCTCCCTCTCCCTCCTCGTGCGGGCCCTCGAGCGCCGCCTCAAGCGGGGCCTCGCGCGATGAGCGCCTTCATCCGCGTCGTCGAGGCCTCCAAGCGCTTCGGGCCCCGGGGCGGGCCGGGCGCGGTCGCCCTCGACCGGGTCAGCCTCGAGCTGGGCTCGGGCGAGGTGGCCGTCGTCATCGGCCCCTCGGGCTCGGGCAAGTCCACCCTCCTGCGGGCCATCAACCGCCTCGAGGAGCTCGACTCGGGGAGGATCTGGGTGGGAGACGACGAGGTCACCGCCCGCCGCGCCGACCTCCGGCGGATCCGCGAGGAGGCGGGCATGGTCTTCCAGGCCTTCAACCTCTTCGCCCACCTCACGGTCCTCGAGAACGTCTCGCTCGCCCCGCGCCTGGTGCGGGGCCTCGGGCGGGCCGAGGCCCGGGAGGCGGCCGAGGCGCTGCTTAAGCGGGTGGGCCTCGCGGACAAGCTCGGCTCCTATCCCCGCCAGCTCTCCGGGGGCCAGCAGCAGCGGGCGGCCATAGCGCGGGCCCTCGCCATGTCGCCCAAGGCCCTCCTCTTCGACGAGCCGACGAGCGCCCTCGACCCGGAGATGATCAAGGAGGTCCTCGACGTGATGGCCGGCCTCGCCGCCGAGGGCATGACCATGCTCGTCGTCTCCCACGAGATGGGCTTCGCCCGGGCCGTCGCCGACCGGGTGGTTTTCATGGACGGGGGGCGGATCGTCGAGGAGGGCAGCCCCGAGCAGGTCTTCGACGGGCCCCGGGAGGAGCGGACCCGCGAGTTCCTCGCCCACGTCCTCTAGGCCCGCGGCCCCGCGCCCCGGCTCCGGGCCCCGCAGCTCTCCCGGACCACGAGCTCGGGCCTGAGGACGCTCCGCCGGGCGGGAGGCCGCTCGAGGCCCTGCCGCCGGGCCTCGATGAGGCCCATGAGGCGCTCGCAGGTCACGAGGGACATCTCCTCGCGGGGCTGGTGCACGGAGCTCAGGGCGGGGCGCATGGCCCCGGAGAGCTCGCAGTCGTCGTAGCCGACGACCGAGACCTCGCCGGGCACCGCTATCCCGAGCTCGGCGAAGGCCTGGAGGGCTCCGATGGCCATGAGGTCGTCGAAGGCCAGCAGCGAGTCGTAGCCGCCGAGGCTCCGGCGGAAGTTCATGACGGCGCGGTAGCCGGACTCGATGGACATGTCGCCGTAGAGGATGTCCTCGGCCCCGATGGAGAGGCCGGACTCGGCGAGGGCCCGCCGCGCGCCCTGGAGCCTGAGGCGGTACTCGAGCTCGTAGTCCGCGTCGCTCGTCAGGCAGAAGGTCCGGCGCCGCCCGAGGGAGGCGAGGTGCCGGGCCGCGAGGTAGCCGCCGAGCTCGTTGTCCGGGTAGATGAAGTCGAGCTCGGCCTCCGCGCCCTCGGGGGGCGGGTAGTGGGAGAAGACGAAGGGCATGCCCGAGCCGCGCACGAACTCGAGGAGCTCCGGCTCGAGGCGGGGCGACATGACGATGAGGCCGTCCACCTTGCGCCGGGTCACGAGGCGGCGCAGGTTATCCTGGCCCGTGAAGCGGTTCGCGGGGAAGGCCACGATGAGGTCGTAGTCGTTCCGCTCGAGGATGGCGCGGATGGCGTTGAAGAGGGTGTTGAAGTAGAGGTTGACCCCGAACTCCTCGTAGCTCGGCGGGAGGACGACGCCGATCGTGCCGACCTGCTTGGTGATCAGGCTCCGGGCGCTGGCGTTGAACTCGAAGCCGAGCTCCTCGGCCATGGAGCGGATCCGCTGCCGCGTCGCCTCGCTGATGCGCGAGGTCCCGTTGAGGCTCCGCGAGACCGTCGAGACGCTCACGCCCGCCAAATCGGCGATATGTTTGAGCGTAATCGGCTTGCAATCGCTTGCGCACATCGAGTCCACTATAGGCCCGGAGGGGGCATTTGTAAAGCCTCTCTATCGATACAACCACCGACTAATCCTGCAATGGGCGCTAGAATATTCAATTATTTTCATTATAACCGCAAGACCGCCTCGACACAGAACAGACCGAAATTGGGCAAGGCTCTGCCTCGAATCCTGTTGCGCAAACGTTAGCACATTTTTCTTGACAGCGCGGCCTTTCGCCCCCATCCTAGCCCCATCATCAGGAGGGCGGCGCGCGGCGCGGCCCCTCCGGAGGCAGCCATGGACGGTTCTCCCCCGCTCTTGTCCCTGCGCGGCATCAGCAAGCTCTACCCCGGCGTGCGGGCCCTCGACTCGGTCGATCTCGATATCCTCCCCGGCGAGATCCACGTCCTCCTCGGCGAGAACGGCGCGGGGAAATCGACCCTCATCAAGACCATCCTCGGGATCGAGGCGCCCAACGGCGGCGAGATCCGGTGGAAGGGCCGGAGGCTCGGGGCCTACGGGATCCGCGAGGCCTACGCCATGGGCATCGCCGCGATCTACCAGGAGCTCAACAACGTCGGCTGCCTGAGCGTCGCGGAGAACCTCTACCTCGGCAACGAGATCCCCCTGGGCCGCCTGCGGGGGACGGTGAGCCCCTCCCGGCAGCGGGCCGCGGCCCGGGCGGCCCTGGCCCGTGTGGGCCTCGCCGTAGATCCCGCGATCGCCGTCGAGCGCCTCGGGGTCGGCCAGAAGCAGCTCCTCGAGATCGCGCGGGCCCTCGACCGGAAGGCCGAGCTCGTCATCATGGACGAGCCCACCTCGAGCCTGTCGCGGAGCGAGATCGACCAGCTCCTCGGGCTCATGGCCGCGATGAAAGCCCAGGGCATCGCCATCCTTTTCATCACGCACAAGCTCGACGAGGCCAAGAAGATCGGCGACCGGGTGACCGTGCTCAAGGACGGCAAGAAGGTCGGGACCCTGGGCATCGCCGAGGCCGACGAGGAGCTCATCATCAAGATGATGGTCGGCCGCAAGCTCGAGGAGAAGTACCCCCGCCGCTCCGCGAGGATCGGGGCCGAGGCCCTGCGGGTCGAAGGCCTGACGGGGGCCCGCTTCCGCGACGTCTCCTTCTCGGTGCGCTCGGGCGAGCTCCTCGGGCTCTTCGGCCTCGTGGGCGCCGGCCGCACCGAGACCCTGCGCGGGATCTTCGGCGCCGACCGGGTGGCGGGCGGCGCGATCTACCTCGAGGGCGAGCTCGCCCGGATCGAGCGCCCGGCCGACGCGATACGCCGGGGCGTCTCCTTCGTCACCGAGAACCGCAAGGAGGAGGGCCTCACCCTCATCCACGACGTGGTCGAGAACGCGACCCTCCCCTCGCTCGGCTCCTTCTGCTCCCTCCCCGCGGTCGTCGACCAGGGGAGGCGCTACGCGGCGACGATGGACTACGGCAGGCGCCTCAACCTCCGCCCCCTGCACGTGCGCAAGCGGGCGATGGACTTCTCCGGCGGGAACCAGCAGAAGATCGTCGTCGAGAAGTGGCTCATGACGGGGGGCAAGGTATTCCTCTTCGACGAGCCGACCAAGGGCGTCGACGTCGGGGCCAAGACGGAGATCTACGGGATCATGAACCGCCTCCTCGAGGGCGGGGCCGCGGTGATCATGGTCTCCTCGGAGATGCAGGAGATCCTCGGCATGTCGGACCGGATCGTGACGATGTACGAAGGCAGGGTCACGGGCGAGATCGCCAACGGGCCCGAGGCAACGCAGGAGCGGCTCCTCATCATGGCGACTGGCGGAGGTCTGGAATGACGCAACTAGGCGGCGCGGCTGGCATCGCGGCTCCCGAGGCGGAGCGGCGCTCGGCTCTCGAGTACCTCAAGGGGCTCCTGGACAAGGCCGGGCCCATCGTGGCCATCCTCATCCTGGGGATCTTCCTCTCGATCAGGACCGACCGCTTCCTGACGGCGCAGAACTTCACCAACATCGTCCGGCAGGCGGCCAGCATCGGCCTCATCGCGATCGGCATGATGCTCGCCATCCTCACCGGCGGCATCGACCTCTCGGTCGGGGCCCTCATGGCCCTCTCGACCATCCTCATGGGCAAGGCCGTCCAGGCCGGCTGGCCGGGCCTCTGGCCCGTCCTCGTCTGCCTGGCCAGCGGCTTCCTCCTCGGGGCGTTCAACGGCCTCCTCCTCACCAAGCTCAAGCTGCCCCACCCCTTCATATCGACCATGGGCACGCAGAACATCTTCCGCGGCGCCTGCCTGCTTTTGACCGCGGGCACGCCGATCTCGGGCATGCCCCCGGCGGTCAAGTGGGCGGGCTCGAGCTTCGTCGCCGGCGCCCTCCCCGTGAGCGCCCTCATCCTCATCCTCGTCTACCTGGTCTTCGGCTTCTTCCTGCGCAACACGACCCTGGGCCGCCACATCTACGTGGTCGGCGGCAACACGACGACCGCCCGCCTGTCCGGAGTGAACGTCGACTTCACCCTCGTCATGGTCTACGCCCTGAGCGGCCTCATGTGCGGGCTGGCCGGCCTCGTCCTCGCCGGCCGCGTCGACGCGGTCTACCCGATGGCCGGCATAGGCTGGGAGACCGACGCCATCGCCGCGGTCATCATCGGCGGCTCGAGCTTCTTCGGCGGCCGGGGCAACATCCTCGGCACCTTCTCCGGCCTCATCCTCATCTCGGTCCTGCGCAACGGCCTGAACCTCATGAACATCACCCCCGACATGCAGACCGTCATCCTGGGCACGGTGATCATCCTCGCCGTGTTCATCGACGTGGTCCGCAACGGCGGCTTCGCTAAAGTCAAGAAGCTTTGAAGGAGGAGCATCATGAAGAGAGCAATCGTCGTTCTAGCCGCGGCCTCGGCCGCCCTCGCCCTCGCGGGCTGCGGGGCGCCGAAGAAGGCCGAGAAGGGCGGGACCAAGATCACCGCCGTACTCATGGCCCTCAACTCGGACTACTGGCACATGGTCGAGGCCGGCTGCCTGAAGGGCGGCCGCGAGCTCGGGGCGAACGTCGTCGTGATGGGGCCGACCTCCGAGTCGGACGTCACCGGCCAGATCGCCATGATCGAGGACCAGATCACCTCGGGCGCGAAAGGCATCATCCTCGCGCCGACCGAGCCCAAGGCCCTCATCCCCGTCCTGACCAAGGCCAGGGAGAAGAAGATCCCCGTCGCCATCGTCGACGCGGACATCGACGCGAGCGCCAAGGAGCTCCGCCTCACCTTCATCGGGACCTCGGAGCTGGCCGCGGCCCGCGAGGTGGGCAGGTACCTCCTGACCAAGCTCAAGGCCGGGGACCAGGTCGGGATCATCCGCGGCCTCGCCGGCTCGCCGAACCACACTTGGCGCACCGACGGCTGCCGCGAGGTCCTCGAGGCCGCGGGGGTCAAGGTCGTCAGCGTCCAGCCCGCCGACTCCGAGCGGGGCAAGGCCGTGGGCGTCGCCGAGAACATGCTCGAGGCCTACCCGAAGATCGCCGCCATCTACGCCACGAACGACGAGATGGCCCTGGGCGCCTACCAGGCCTGCGAGGGCCGCAAGCGGACGGAGATCTTCATCGTCGGCTTCGACGGCTCCCCCGACGCCCTCAAGTCCATCAAGGCGGGCAAGCTCGGGGCCTCCCTGGCCCAGAAGCCCATCGACATGGGCTACAAGGGGGTCGAGGCCATCCTCAAGTCCCTCAAGGGCGAGCAGGTCGAGGCCCTCATCGAGTCCCCCGTGGAGATCGTGGACAAGTCGAACGTCGAGGCCTTCGAGGCGAAGCTCAACGCCGAGCTCGCCGCGGCGGCGCCGAAGAAGTAGCCGCGCCGCGGGCCGGGCCGCTCAGGCGGCCGGCCCGCGGGCGCGGCGGAAAGGACGGCTCTCGTGATCAAGATCGGAATCATCGGCGCGGGCAACATGGGCAGGCTCCACGCCTCCCTCGCCGCGCGCGGCGGCGCGGGCAAGGTCGTCGCGGTCTGCGACCAGGACGCCTCGCGCGCCATCGCGCTCGCCGCGGAGCACGGCGCCGCGGCCTTCGGGAGCGCCGACGAGCTCCTGGGCTCGGGGCTCGACATGGCCTTCGTCGCCGTGCCCAACACCCAGCACGCCCCCCTCGCCCGCAAGGCCCTGGAGCGGGGGCTCCACGTCTTCGTGGAGAAGCCCTTCGCGACGAGCGAGGCCGACGCCGAGGCCCTCCTCGAGGCCGCGCGGCAGGGCGGCAGGCGCCTGTTCGTGGGCCTGAACCGCCGCTTCGCGCCCGTGTACGCCGAGGCCCGTCGCCTCGCGGCCGCGCCGGAGTTCAAGGCCAGGAACATCAACATCATCCAGAACGACGGCGACATGCGCAACCCGCCCTGGGCCACGGACATCGGGCTGACGGGGGGCTTCCTCTACGACACGACCGTCCATTTCCTCGACATGGCGGAGTTCCTCATGGGCCCGATAGCCGAGATCAGCGCGGTCTCGTCCAAGGCCTTCTACCCCATCGAGGACGGCTTCGCCATCCTCCTTCAGTTCTCGGGTGGCCGCTTCGGGGTCGTCTCGAGCTGCGGCTACGCCTCCTGGATGTCGCCCTTCGAGCGGGTCCAGGTGGTCGGCGACCACCGGACCCTGGTGACCGAGGAGCTCGACGGGCTGCGCTGGAGCCCCGGGCTCGGGACGGTCATCGAGGCCAGGGAGTACGCGAAGCTCCCCTACGAGGAGAAGTGGGGCTACGCCCAGATGCACGCGCACATGTTCGCGGCCCTGGCCTCGGGGAAGGCGGCGCTCAACGACGCCGAGGTCGGCGCGCGGACGATACGGCTCATCGCGGCCTGCGAGCGGAGCGCGGCCTCGGGCGGCGCCGCGGTCGCGGTATGAGGGAGGGAAGATGAGCTCGCTGTTCTACAACGTGCGGATCGGGGCCCACCCGATCTGCTGGACCAACGACGACATGCGCGACCTCGGGGACTTCATCGGCTTCGAGCAGCTCGTCGACGAGGCGGCCCTCGCGGGCTACGCGGGGGTCGAGCTGGGCCGGAAGTTCCCCCGGGACCCCGAGGTCCTCAAGCGCGCGTTGGGCGAGCGCGGCCTCGTCCTGACCTCGGGCTGGAGCGACGTGCTCACCATCGACAAGGCGCGGTGGCCCGAGTACCTCGAGGCCTTCAAGAAGCACGCGCGCTTCCTCAGGGACATGGGCTGCCGCCACGTCGTCGCCTGCGAGGGCGGCAACTCGACCTGCTGGGACCCGCGGCAGGACCGCCGCAAGCTCGGCCCGAAGAAGCTCGACGGCGCGGAGTGGAAGCTCCTCGCCGCGGGCCTCGACCAGTGCGGGGCCTACGCCCGGGAGCTCGGGATGGAGCTCGTCTACCACGTCCACACGGGCACGGTGGTCGAGAGCTACGAGGAGACGGAGCGCCTCCTCTCCCTGACCGGCGCGGACAAGGTCTTCCTCCTCGCCGACACGGGGCACCTGCGCTACTGCGGCGTCGACATCCCCAAGTTCTACGCCGACTTCTTCGAGCGGATCCGCTACGTCCACCTCAAGGACATCCGCGAGGACGTGCTCAAAACCGTAAAGGAGTTCGGCCTGGACTTCAACTCCTCGGTGCGGGTCGGGGTCTTCACCGTGCCCGGCGACGGCTGCGTGGACTTCCCCGCGGTCTTCAAGGTCCTCGCGGCCAAGGGCTACCAGGGCTGGATGGTGGTGGAGGCCGAGCAGAACGCCCTCCACGCCAATCCCCTCGCCTACGTCACCAAGGCCCGCCAGTACATCAGGGCCCAGACCGGCCTCTAGGCCCTCCCCGGCGGCGCGGGGCCCCATTGACCCCGCGCCGCCTCCCGTGAGATACCGCTTGGCATGGCCATAGTCGAGCGGCGCTTCGCCTCCCTGTACTCCGTGCTCTACGCGGTCTTCGTCCTCTTCGGCACCTCGATGACGGTCATCGGCGCCACCCTGCCCCGGATCCTCGCGGAGTTCCGCTGGAACTACGGCGGGGTCGGCCTGGTCATGGCCTCGGGCTCGGTCGCCTACTTCCTCTCGGCCTACCTCGCGGGCCGCCTGGTCCGTCCCCTGGGCCCGAAGGCCTCGATCGCCTTCGGGGTCGTCCTCATCACCGCCGGCCTGGCCTTCTTCGCCTCCACGCCCTCCCTCCTCCTGAACGCCCTCCTCTACGCGGCCATCGGGATCGGCCAGGGCTTCATCGAGATCAACGTGAACTACGCGATCGTCAAGATCGACGAGGACGGCCGCGCCCTCAACCTCATGCACGCGGCCTTCTCCATCGGGGCCGTGGCCGGCCCCTTCGTCATCGGCTTCCTCATGGGCGCGGGCCTCTCCTGGACCCTCGTCTACCGGGGCATGGCCGCCATCTTCTGCCTCATCCTGGCGGCCGTCCTCGCCCTCCCCTTCGGCAGGCTGCCGACCCCGGCAGCCGCCGAGGCATCGGGCGGGGCGCGGAGCCGCGGGAGCGCCTACGCGCTCGGCTTCGTCGCCCTCTTCCTGTACGTGGGCGTGGAGCTCGGGGTCTCCAACTGGATCGCCGAGCTCTTCGTGCGGACCTTCGGCTCGAGCGAGCAGCTCGGCTCCTTCATGGTCTCCCTCTACTGGCTCGGCCTCCTCGCCGGCCGCCTGGGCATCCCCCTCCTCTTCCCCAAGGCCAGGCCGGACCGGATCCTCCTCGTCCTCGCGGTCGGCCTCTCCGCCTCGACGGGCCTGGTCGCCGCCTGCGCCTTCGCCGGGCCCGCGGCCCTGCCGCTCGCGGCCGTCGCCACGGCCCTGGCCGGCCTCTCCTGCTCCGCCATCTACCCCGTCGTCGTCACCCTCGTCGGCCGGGCCTACCCCGATGCCCAGGGCGAGGCCATCGGCTTCGCGGGCACGGGCGGGGGCATCGGCGCCTTCCTCTTCGTCTTCCTGATGTCGCGCATCGCGAAAGCCGCAGGCATCGAGGCGGGCTTCGCCTTCTACGCCCTCGTGGCCGTCCTCAACGCCGGGGCCTGCCTCGCCCTCTCCTCGGCCGTCCGGGCCCGGGCCGCCCGCCTCGCCCCCGCGGGCGGGCCTGGCGCGGGCCAGGGCGCCTCGGCCTAGCAGCCCGTGCTCGGCCCCGAAGCAGCCGCCCTCCCCCTCTTCCCCCTCCTCCCCGACATAGCCGCCCTCCTCCGGGAGCGCGGCTCCCTCGTCCTCTCGGCCGAGCCGGGCGCCGGCAAGACGAGCCTCGTCCCGCCCTACCTCGCCCTCGAGGGCGGCATCGAGGGGCGGATCCTCCTCCTCGAGCCCCGGCGCGCGGCGGCGGCGGGGGCCGCGGCGCGGATCGCCGAGCTCCTCGGCGAGGCCGTCGGCCGGAGGGCCGGCTACCGGGTCCGCGGCGACTCCCGCGCGGGCCCGGCCACGCGCGTCCTCGCGATGACCGGGGGAGTCCTCGTCAGGACCATCCAGGCCGACCCGGGCCTCGCCGGCGTCGGCTGCGTGATCCTCGACGAGTTCCACGAGCGCTCGGCCGAGGCCGACCTCTGCCTCGCCCTCCTCGGCGAGGCCCGCGCCCTCCGGCCCGAGCTCAGGCTCCTGGTCATGTCGGCGACCATGGATGTTGCGCGCATCGCGTCCTTCCTCGGCGCCCCCGCCCTCGAGGCCCCGGGGCGCTGCCACCCGGTCGAGACCCGCCACGCCGCGGCGGCGCCCGGGCGGGGCTTCGAGGAGCGCCTGGCCGCCCTCGCCCCCGCGCTCGCCGAGGAATCCGGAGGCGACGTCCTGGTGTTCCTGCCCGGGGCGGCCGAGATTGCCCGGGCCGCCGCGGCCCTGGCCGGCTCGGGCCTCGAGGTCCAGGCCCTCCACGGCTCGATGCCCCTGGCCGAGCAGCGCCGCGTCATCTCGCCACCGGGCGGGGACGCGGCCCCGCCGGGAGCCCGCCGCCGCGCCATCCTGGCCACGAGCGTGGCCGAGACCAGCCTCACCGTGCCCCGGGTCCGCGCGGTCATCGACTCGGGGCTCGCGCGGCTCACGCGCTTCCACGCGCGCTCGGGCCTCAACCGCCTCGTGACCGAGCGCGAGAGCGCCGACCGCGCCGACCAGCGCCGGGGCCGGGCCGGCCGCCTCGGGCCGGGGATCTGCCTGCGCGCCTGGCCCGCGGGCGAGGGCCTCGCCCTGCGGACCGAGCCCGAGCTCCTCCGCGCCGAGCTCTCCTCCCTGGTCCTCGAGTCGGCCCTCTGGGGGGCCCGGGGCAGGACCGAGCTGCCCTGGCTCGACCCGCCCCCCGCCGCCGCCTGGGAGGCCGCCCGCGAGCTCCTGGGCTCCCTCGGGGCCCTGGACGCCCGGGGCGCGCCCACGGAGGCGGGCCGGCGCATGGCGGGGCTCGGGACCGAGCCCCGCCTCGCCGCCCTGGTCCTCCGCGGCGCCGCGGCCGGCGAGGGCCGCCTGGCCTGCGAGCTCGCCGCCCTCCTCTCCGATCGGGGCGGATCGGCCTCGGGCGAGCGGGACCTCGCCGCCCGGCTCGAGGAGCTCGAGCGCGCCCCGGGCCGGGACCCGGCCGCGGCCCGGATCCGCGAGGAGGCCTCCCGCCTCGAGGCGGCCCTCGGGCCCGCGGGCCGCGGCCCGGGGAGAAGGCCCGGCGACGCCGAGAAGCCCGGCCTCGGCAGCGGCCCCGCGGGCCCGGCGGCCTTAGGGCCCCTCCTCGCCGCGGCCTTCCCCGACCGCATCGGCGCGCGGACCGAGTACGCGGGCCCGAGCGCCAGCTTCCGCCTGGTCTCGGGCCGGGCCCTCTCCGTCCAGGGCCCCCTGGCCCAGGCGAGCTGGATCGTGGCCGCCGAGGCCGACGCGGGCGAGGCAGCGGGCCGGCTCTACTCCGGCGCCGCGTTGCGCGAAACCGAGGCCCTGGCCGCCCTGGCGCCCCGGATCGAGGAGGCCGAGGAGCTCGAATGGAAGGGCCTGTCCTACCGGGCCCGGCGGATCCGCCGGGCCGGGGCCATCGTCCTGGCGGAGACCGCCCTCGGGGCCCTGGGACGCGAGGCGGTGGCGGCTTCCTTCTGCGCGCGCCTCGCTATCGAGGGCCTGGGGATCCTGCCCTGGGGCGAGGGCCCGAGCTCCCCGGCCGCCTTCCTGGCCCGGCTCCGCTTCTGGCTCGCCGCCCGCGGCTCCCCCGGGTCAGCCGCCGGGCTCGAGCCCGGCACCCTGGAGGACCGCGCCCTGGCCGCCCGGGCGGCCGCCTGGCTCGGCCCCTTCGTCGGCGCAGGCCCCGGGCCCGTCCTCGAGGCCGGCTCCCTCCGCGCAGCCCTCGAGGCGATGCTCGATCGCCCAACGCGCCTGGCCCTGGACCGCGAGGCCCCCGGGCGGATCGCCTTGCCCTCGGGCTCCGAGCGGCCCGTCGACTACGCAGGGCCCGAGCCCGCCCTCGAGGCCCGGGTCCAGGAGCTCTTCGGCCTCGACGAGCAGCCGGCCGCCTGCGGCCGCCCCCTCGTCCTGCGGCTCCTCACGCCGGCGGGCAGGCCGCTGCAGGTCACCGCCGACCTGCCGGGCTTCTGGCGGGGCTCCTGGGCCGAGGCCCGCAAGGAGCTCCGGGGGCGCTACCCGAAGCACGAGTGGCCCGAGCGGCCCTGGGAAGCCTCCCCGAGCCGCTCGGGCATCAGAGGTCGAAAATAAGGACGAGCGACCCGCCTAGGGCCGAATACCGAAGAGGAAATAGGCCGCCGCGGCGAGGGCCGCGACGACGACGAGGGCGATGAGGAGGGAGCGGGACTTAGGCTTCCCCGCGGCCTTCGCCTTGCTCCCTTCGTCCTTGCCCGCCCCCGTATCCGGATACAGCGTTTGCCAGGCCTTGAGGGCCGCGAGCATGACCTTTTTCGCGTCGGTGGCCCGGCCGTATTCCTTGTCGGGATTGGCGAGGACCTCGCGCACCCGGTCCTTGGCCTCCTGCCGGTCGTAGGTGAACATCCGGGCGCAGGTCTCGCAGACGAGCCAGCCGGTCTTCTGGTCGGCCTGCTGCGCGACGATGGTCGCGATGCCCGCGCCGTCGGGATGCTGCTCGTGGAAGGATGGCCACTTCCTCGAGAAGCCGAAGCCCCAATAGCGCGGCGACTCGGTGACCTGCGCGGTCGTGAGGATGACCCCGTCCTCCATGCGCATCTCTTTACCGCAGACATCGCAAACCGGCATCGGCGCCTCCCTTCGGGGCGGTCCGCGGCGTTGCCCGCCGCGGCCGCGACCGCCATTCTACAGCCGCCCGATCCACCGGTAAACCCGGCCTCCGCTAGCCTCCCGGCGCGATATGCGCTACCCTAGGCCCGCGACCGGGGCCGCGGGCGCCTGCGCGGCGGCGCCGAGCGGAAAGGAGAGGGGCTTGAGCGTCTACGCCATCCGCCACGCCGACAAGGAGCCGGGCGACTTCTACGACCGGGGCCTGAAATCCAACGACCAGCCGATCAGCGAGGCCGGGAGGGCGAGGGCCGCGAAGCTCGCGCCCTTCTTCGAGGGCATCGCCATCGATTCGATCCTCGTCAGCGAGTACCGGCGGACCGGCGAGACGATAGCCGAGCTCGCCGCGCGGCGGGGCATGGCGCCCATCGTCGAGCCGCTCCTGAACGAGATCGACGTCGGCGTCACCGAGAAGATGAGCGACGAGGAAGTCCGCGCGGCCTACCCCGAGTTCTGGCGGGACTACCTCGCCCGGGACCGCGACTTCCGGATCCCCGGGGGCGAGACCGGGGAGGAGGCGGAGCGGCGGGTCCGCGCGGTCTTCGACTCCCTGGACCGGGGGAAGAACCACCTCCTGGTCGCGCACGAGGGCCTGATCAGGATCCTCCTCTGCTCGGTCCTCGGGATGCCGCCCTACAAGCGGCACCTGTTCACGATCGGCTTCTGCTCGATCTGCGTCTTCGAGTACCTCGAGGACTTTGGCTGCTGGCGCATCCCGAAGATCAACCTCGAGCTGGCCTGAGGGAGGGCGTATGATACGCTTCCTCAGCGCGGCGGAGTCCTGCGAGCTCCTGAGCGCCCGCGACGCCTTCCTCGCCGCCTTCACGCCCGCGGACTTCCGCTTCCGGACCAAGGATCCCCGCGGCGGCATGGCCGCGTACCGGGAGCTGGTCAGGAAGGCGGCCCTCGAGTGGGACGCCGAGGAGGAGGCGAAGGCCGCCGCCTGCCTCGAGGCGGCCCGCGCGGCCTACGGCCCCTACGCCGCCCTCCTCCCCCCCGACCTCCGCCTCGCGCGGCTCGACGGGAGCGAGGAGCC
>Ga0116153_10002089_pt1 | contig 16480 bp, 13 predicted proteins | sample AD_UKC028_MetaG_FD_89896 | JGI IMG/M metagenome (GOLD analysis project Ga0116153, IMG submission 89896) | Active sludge microbial communities of municipal wastewater-treating anaerobic digesters from USA - AD_UKC028_MetaG | ecosystem: Engineered > Bioreactor > Anaerobic > Digestate | place: USA...
CCCCATGAAGGCGACCCTCACAGACAATTTTAACCAGTAACCGAGCCAGAAAAATATACCGATGAAGGTATCGAAAAAGATCTTATCTTTCGTGAACCCTAGAATTAAAAGGGCATTGAGGGCAATAGTAAAAACGATGTACACAACCGCATTGCCGGGGTAATTGATAAGGGCGAAAAAAGATAGGAAAAAAAGTGCAAAATAAAAAATGCCGGAAAAAACATTCGAAACTTTAACATTCATAAATTGTTTTTTTTATTTTTATTTGTTCTGCAAGATCTGCCGCATATGTGTAAGGAGTTCTTTCTTACCGTAACCTGTTCTGGATGAAAACAAGTATGCCTTCTGACCGTTAAAAAACTGCTCGTAGGAGCGCACCTTCTTTACGATATTTCCCTGTGTTTCCTTATCCACCTTGGTGAGGACCGGGGTGAAGGGGAGCTGTTTTGAATGAAGCCACTGCGCAAGCATCAGGTCAAGATCGTCAAAATCCCTTCGGACATCCAGGAGCCATATGATCCTTTTTATCCGCTCATTTGCCGGCAGGTACCCTTCTACCATTTTCTGCCAGTCCAGTGCCATACTTCTTGACACCTTAGCGTAGCCAAAGCCGGGAAAATCGGAAAAGATTATCCAATCACGTTTTCCAAGGGATTCATAGAGAACTTTATAGATGTTGATCATTCTCGTCGCGCCCGGCCGAGAGCTGGTCCTGGCCACACGCTGTGTTACAAGCGCGTTGATAAGGGAGGATTTACCCACGTTCGACCTGCCGATAAAACAGATCTCCGCCGCGGCGTTAAACTGAACCTCGCCCGGTGAAGAAACGCTTTTAACGTATTTGGCGTCTATGATACGCATGCTCTCTTATCAATTCGCTGATCTGGAGGGGATCACGGAAGTAAGGACACTTAAGACCTTCGCGGGGTCATTTTCGTTGACTGTGAGCACAACCGTTTCTATCTTGTTCCGCAAATCTTGCCAGTCAACAGGAGGAGACTTTACCATGGTGATCTTTCCGTGCAGGGTCTTAACCGATTCTTCTTCCTCGGCGACGAGCTCTTCGTGAAGCTTTTCACCCGGCCGCAGTCCCGTGTAAACAACATCGACATCCTCACCGATCTTGAAGCCCATGAGGCGTATCATATCCTGTGCCAGGTCTATGATCTTTACCGGCTCTCCCATATCGAGAACAAATATCTCTCCCCCGGTACCCATGGCCCCCGCCTGCATGACCAACTGCGCTGCCTCGGGAATACTCATAAAGTACCGGGTCATTTCGGGGTGGGTCACCGTCACGGGGCCGCCTTTTATTATCTGTTCTTTGAAAAGAGGTATGACGCTTCCCGCGCTGCCCAGAACATTGCCGAACCTGACGGCAATGAACCTTGTCCTGTTCTGGCTGTTCATCCCCTGGCAGATGAGCTCGGCCACACGTTTCGTCGCTCCCATGACATTGGCCGGACTTACGGCCTTGTCCGTTGAAATGAGAACGAACTTATCAACTCCGGCCCGAATTGACTCCTTTGCCACGTTGTATGTTCCCTGAACGTTGTTCTTTATTGCCAGGAGAGGATTGGATTCCATTATTGGAACATGCTTATATGCGGCGGCATGAAAGACGACCTGGGGCTTGAACGTATCCATCGCCCATTCAAGTCTCTGCGTATCAAGGATATCGCCAAGAACCATTTCGTATGGCCTTTCAGTAAATGCCTGCGAAAACTCCTTGTCTATCCTGTATATCTCGTTCTCCACCCTTTCGTAGAGAATAAGCTTTTCGGGTTCCATCTTCATGATCTGCCTGCAAAGCTCGGAGCCTATGGAGCCTGCCGCTCCCGTCACAAGAACCCGCTTCCCTGTCAGGTATTCCCTGATCTGCCGCTCGTTGAGCTCTACATGTTCCCTGCCGAGAAGGTCCTCGATGCTGATCTGGCGTATCTGGTTAACATGCACGGTGCCGTTCAATATATCGCTGATGGCCGGAACGGTCTTGCATGGTATGCCGGCGTTCTCACAGAGCTGGATGATCCTTCTCATCTCTTTTCCGGAAAGGGTTGGAATGGCTATGATGGCCTCCTGCACCTGTTTCTTGTCGACGGTCTTTTCCAGGTCATCGATCTTTCCCAAAACCGGAAGACCGTGTATCCTCATACCCTTTTTTGATGTATTATCATCCAAGAACCCTACGGGTTCATATCCTATCCTCGAGTTTTGCCTCATTTCCCTGAGCAGCATCTCTCCGGCCCTTCCAGCTCCCACAATGATGACCTTTTTTTTCTCCTTGATCGCCCCCCCTGCGGGATAAAACTCACGGAATAACCTGTACAGGAACCGGGACCCGCCGACAAGGCAAACAATGATGAACCAATCTATGATGAACACCGACCGGGGAAAATCTATAAGTTGATAAACAAGCCCCACGTAAACAAAAAATAAAAATGAGCTGAGAACCGTCGCCTTCAGGATGCGCAGCAGGTCGTTCATTGAAGCATAACGCCACACACCGCTGTAAAGCTTGAAAAAGTAAAAACAGAACACCCTTATCAACAAAAGTACCGGCAGAGTGGCAAAAAATACTTTTAAGTTTATCTCCGGTATGGAAAAATTGAACCGCAGGATGTATGCAAACCAATAGGCAAAAACTGTAGATACCGCATCGCTTGCCAAAACAATTACACGCTTTGCGTTCTGGATAAGTCGGTTTTTCATGTGTGCGCTGTCTTTATATCACAATCCGGTCAATTTATAAACATCAGGCAGTTGCCTAATGTTTCACATCCTCTGACCTTATCACCTTTTGAAAGGTCATCCATAGTATTCTCAGGTCAAATAAGAATGACCTGTTCTTAAGGTAATATTCATCATAGTCCACCTTGACCGGTATCGATATCGTGTCCCTTCCGTTGACCTGTGCCCACCCCGTGATACCGGGAACAATATTATGTATGCCCCTTGCTGTCCTGAGCTCGATAAGATCGTGCTGGTTATAAAGTGCAGGTCTTGGTCCCACAATACTCATGTCCCCTTTCATCACGCTCCATATCTGCGGGAACTCATCAAGACTATATTTGCGTAAAAAAGAGCCCACCGGGATCAAATACACATCAGGGTTTTCCAGAAGATGTGTGGCAACATCAGGTGTATCGATTCTCATGGTACGAAACTTGGGCATTAAGAATATATCGTTTCCAATACCGACTCTCTTGGACCAATACAGAGCAGGGCCTTTCGAAGATAGTTTTATCAACAGGGCTATGCAGATAACGGGGAGCAATAACAGGCAGGATAAAATAAAGGCAACAAATAGATCAAAGATACGTTTCACAGATCAATTCCCGCATTCCATGATATCATGAAACATGTTCCCTCAGTTCGCTCCCTTGTCTTTCAAATACCAGTCCACCTCGCGCCTGAGACCTTCCTCCAAACTGATGCCGGTCTTGAAACCATAGGCTTCATAAAATGAACTTGTGTCGTAAACATCTTCAGACAACCATTTCTTTATTGTTTGATGGAGACCTTTTGACAGGCCCCTGCCGAGAAACAGAGCCAACCCTGCCGGAACGCTTACGGGGAAAGGACATTTCCCCAGGGCATCCGAGATACCGTCAACAATTTCACGCATCGTGCATGGCGGGGCGGAAACGTTAAACACATTGATGCCGGATGCAGGCCGGGTTGCCGCTACCAGGCACGCGCGGGCGGCATCATCCTTATGCAGCAAGCTTTTCCGGTTAGCACCGGTACCTATCCATACAAACCTCCTACGGTCCAAAGAACGCACCAATCGTCCCACGTTCCCGGGATCACCTTCACCGTAAAGCGTTGAAAGCCGCAGGATCGTAAGCGCCATCCCTGTTCTCTCCGCAATTTCCCGGGCTCCGAGCTCGGCTTCGTACTTGGATATAGCATAAGGCCCTACGGGGCTGCAGGGAACATTCTCATCATAAACGCCATGGGTGTACGGCCCATAAACTGAAACAGAGCTTATCAGGACAAAATGCTCCACCCCGGCAATGGCTGCCGCTTCGATCATGTTGACCGTGCCAGTGACATTAACGGTGTGAAAAGGAGCGCCTTCAGCCTGAGCACCGTCAAAGATATGCGCCAGTCCAGCGGTATGGATAATACATGACAATCCCTCGGGCAAAGGTTTCATCCCCGACGGGTCTGTTATATCCGACCGATCGTAATCGATTCCCTGCACAGCCGGCGACCCATGGAGATCGGTCGCACAAAATGGCATTCGGGAAGCATTTGCCTGGCGCACTATTGTCGATCCGAGAAAACCGTTTGCCCCTGTTATAAGCACTTTCATTTCCCCAATACACGTTAATGGAAAAGCATCCTTAACGCCATCTGGAATTTTGCAAAAAATTGTTTTAACCCACGTGTTCTCAGTATTTCGTGAAAGATAATGCCGGGATTAAAATAGAACTGCCTCTGAATCGCATTTTGCATATCCCTCAGCTCTTCGGCACTGTACAATTTACTCGCAAACGAGGTTCTGAAGGACGGATCCGGCTTTTTCGCGAAATCAAGCCAGTAGTCATGTTCAATAGTTCCATCTTCCATTAATCTATTGTAAAGGTATGTCTTAGGCATAGGCGTACAGATCGAACAATGCAAGTGCCTTGGTCTTATCTCTTTGATAAGGTCCATCGTCATATCGATATCGTCTTTGGTCTCAGAAGGCACCCCGATCATAATATAAGCGCAGCAGTCGATCCCGAATTTCTGAGCGGACCGGAACGCCTTCCTGATATCCTGCGTCTTTATACCTTTTTCCAGGTAATCCAGTATCCTCTGCGAACCGGATTCAACACCGAAATATATCCGGTAACATCCTGACCTTTTAAGGTGTTCGCTCAATTCATCATCAATGTAATCGACACGCGAGCTGATCTTGTATGTTATGTTCAGGTCAGCGTCCTTCAATAAATTACAAAATTCAATGGTCCTTTTTCTGTTGATCGTGAAATTGTCATCCTGGATGAAAAACTCCCTGACACCCTTGTTCACCCAGAATCGGATCTCCTCCAGAATGTTCCCCGGAGTGCGGTAGCGGTACGGGGAACGCCTCAGGTCGCAAAAAACACATCCCTGGGGACAACCGCGTGATGTCATTATGTTCACAACCTGATCGGTGCACGCCAAAAGATGTGAATATTTTGTTGGATCGACAAGGTCGTATGCTGGCAGCGGCAGATCGTCGAGCTTTTTTACAACAGGGCGGGGAGGATTGATGACGATCTCTCCTTCCGATGTCTTGTAACCAAGACCATTTACAGCAGAAAGCTTCTCTTCCGTTATGCCTGACCCGTCAAGGTAAAGACTCACGAGTTCCTTGAAAGTCAGTTCTCCCTCGCCTATAACGATATAATCGACAAAACCAAATGCGAGAGTTTCTTCTGGGTACAACGTAGGATGCCACCCGCCAAAACATATTTTTGCCTGAGTGCTCGCCTTACGTACTATTTTACAAACCTCCATGCAATTCAAAAGGTTAAACGTCAGAACACTGAAGCCGACAATATCAGGGGATTCCTCTGCGATGAGTTTTTCCAGGGTTTCCATCGATATTTCATCAATGTTCATGTCTATAATGCGTATGTCAACACCGGGAATATCCTTTACCGCGGCAGCCACATAGAGCAGTCCGAGACTTGGCCTTATCGCGTTGCTTTTATCTGCTTCCACGTAAGCATACGGTTCGATGTAATGGATATTGGGAGGAATTATAAAAAATATTTTCATTTTTGACCTATGGTAAAATAATTTACATTATACATCATGTCTGTCAAAGGTTTCTGATCACGGTGCAATAGATCTCTATTCCCCTGTCGTGCGTGTATTTGTTCTCCACTGCCTGCCGCGCCCGCAAACCCATCTGCCGCAACCGTGCCGGGTCTGAGAAAGCGTCCATGATGACCTCCGCCAGCCTGCCGGGTTCACCGGGCGGCGCCACCCAGCCTATCTCCTCCTCGGTGATCGTAAGGGCCACTTCTGACCCTTCCTCTGCGATGGCAATAACAGGCTTGCCCGCCGCCATGATATTATAAAGCCTGCTGGGAACGGCGGCCCCTTTCATTCCCGACACCAGGGAAACTATCGAAACATCACAGGCATTCAAAAAGACCGGCTGCTCAGCACGCGGCCTCTGCCCGAGAATGGTGATGTTTTTAAGTTCCTTGTCCTGAACGGTCTTTTCCATCCATTCCCTTTTAACACCGGTTCCGATAAAGAGGAAATGGATATCGCCGTGGACCCGCAGCATTTCGGCGGCAGCGAACATATTCTCGATACCCTGGGCATGACCCATATTGCCCGCGCATTGCACAACAAACCTATCAGTCAGGCGCAATTCCTTGATCAATGGATTATCGTCCCTGGACATGGGAGCAACCAGGTCGAGGTCCGTCCAGTTGGGCACTATGGTTATCTTGTCCGTTTTTGAAACATGATCGATCTTATGCTGGACCAGCTGCTTCATGTCCCTGCCCAAAACGGTTATATGATCAACGCTCCCATAGAGCCAACGGTTCAGAAAGGTCATCAGGCGTGCCAGCATGCTTTTTGGTCCGGTGATGCCGGTGGCGATCAATGTTTCCGGGTATATGTCTTCGATGCGGAGTATGCATTTGGCCCTGGTCAGTTTGCATGCGATAAAAATAACAAAGGGCAACGACGGCGGCGTAGTGACCACGATCACCAGGTCATTTCTGGAGATCTTTGACAGCGATCTGAAAAAAATTGACAGACTGATGGTGATGAAATTGACCAATCTCAATGAAAGCCGTTTTTTGTCGAAATTCGTCGAGCAGCATCGTTCTATCTGCACACCGTTATGCGTCTCTCTCTTCGGAAGATCGCGCTGGTCGCCGGAACGCTGAGGATAACCGCAGATGACATGCACTCTGTATGACCGTGCAAGGCCTTCCGCGAGTTTTGTCATGAAATGGCCTCCCCCCTGCTCGTCGGGGTAATAGACCTCCGAAATAACCCAAACCTTATCAGGCGCTTTCAAGCGCTAAATGCTCCTTTGAAATGTCGATGATCTTCTTTGACTGGACACCGATCATATCAGGATTGTTTATACCACACCGTCCGGTTCACATATCCCGTGTAGCTCATTATAATACGCAAAACCTTTTCCGACACGTTCGGTATATCATAGTCTTTTACAGTGCGAAGTTTCCGGGCCTCCCCCCTTGGCTGGTCCTCCAGTATACGAAGTCCGAGGAGAACAGACTCCCAGTCAAGCCCCGGCATCATAACGGCGCCTTCCTCCATTCCTTCGGGCCGTTCATGGGCGTTGCGTATATTGAGCGCGGGAAAGTTGAGTATGGAAGATTCCTCCGTGATAGTTCCGCTGTCGGAAATTGTCGCCATTGCGCGTGTCTGGAGATGCACATAGTCGCAAAAACCAAGGGGTTTCATCAGCTCCACGCGGGAATCAATCTTGACCCCTTTCTCATCGATCATCTTCCTTGTCCTTGGATGAGTGGAAACAATGACCCGTTTACCGAAACTCTCCGAAAGGTTGTTCAGAACATCGACAAGTTTCTCGAACTGCCCGGGGAAGTCTATGTTCTCCTCACGGTGGGAACTCACGAGGAAATAGTCATTTTCACGCAAACCAAGGCGTTCCAACACATCGGAAACCTCTATCCTCTCCATGTAATGGTGTATGACCTCGTACATGGGGCTCCCTGTCTTTATTATCCTGTCCGGAGGAAGGCCTTCCCGGAGAAGATATTCCCTGGCAATGTCGCTGTAGGGCATGTTGATGTCGCTTGTGTGATCGATGATCCTGCGGTTCACCTCTTCCGGTACCCTCTCGTCAAAACACCTGTTTCCCGCTTCCATGTGAAATATGGGGATCTTTCGGCGTTTTGCGGCTATGACGGACAGGCAGCTGTTGGTATCTCCCAGTACCAGCAGCGCATCCGGTTTCTGACTTTCCATGACCTCATCCGATAAGGCGATAACGTTTCCTATCGTCTGTGCCACAGATCCCCCGACAGCGTTCAGAAAGTGGTCCGGCCTGCGGATGCCCAGGTCCTGGAAAAAGATCTCGTTCAATTCATAATCATAGTTCTGTCCCGTATGAACCAGAACGTGTGAAACATATTTGTCAAGCGCGGCCATTACCCGGCTCAGTTTGATGATCTCAGGCCTGGTACCGACAATCGTCATAACTTTTAACGTCATGTTTTGCACCCGCTTATTTAATATATATTCAAACCTGTGTCAATGTAATGCCTGCGCGAGAAGATCAACGGCCATACTGCTGCCTGTTCGATTCATAATCCCTGTGCATGGCATCGATCAGCTCCGGCCACGCAGGCGGGACATATCCGGTCCGTAAGCGAAACCGTTCCGATACGAGCGAACGGTCAAGGACAAGGCCTTCGAACGGTTCTATCTCTATCTCCTTGCGGTAACCGCGTGCGACCAATTTAAGGAGATCGAACTTTGATATGGGGTCCGATGACACGTGATAGACCCCGGTGAGGCTTTCGTCGGGAACAACAAAGTCATTCACGATCCTTGCGAACTCGATGGTAGGGAAACCTGAATAGATGGCTTTCGTATAACCCCTTACCCTGCCGGACTCCCCCAGGAACCACTCTATCAATCCGTACCGGCCCTTTAGTTCATGTCCGATGATGGACGTGCGCAGGGTGACACAGTGGGGATAATCCACTTCACCGAGCAGCTTGGTCCTGCCGTAAAGGTCCTCGGGGGCCGGATTATCGTTTTCTTCGTACATGCCTTTCCTGCCGTCAAAAACGCAATCCGTACTGATATGGACCATACGGGCCTTCGCCTCTTTGCATGCAATGGCTATATGATGCGGCAGGAGGGCGTTGATCGTTATCGCCGGCACGGGATCGTTCGCCATGGGAAGCTGCTTGATTATGCCGATGCAATTGACGACCAAATCGGGACGGACTGAACCGAGAACGCGTTCGATCGCGTCAAGGTCGCCGGCCTCTATGTTCTCCTGTACGAACCTTCCGGCCATGTCCCGCGGAAAATACATCGGGACCTCAGTTATATTCCTGGCGGTAGCATACACATCGCATCCCGGATTCTCATGAAAATACCTTAACAGGACATGTCCCAGCATGCCAGTTCCGCCAAGTATGAGGATTTTTCTCTTCTTCATGACAGATGTGCCCCTTTTGCTATCCCGTTCCTGAAACCCATTCCATGTATTCCCTCAGGCCATCTTCAAGGGAAACAGAAGGTTCGAACCCGAAGGCGCTCCTTGCCGCGCCGATGTCAGCGAGACTGTGCAGCACGTCACCCGGCCTTGGATCTCCATATACCACGGCTGCATCAATACCGGACACGTTCTTGAGCAGTTCAACGAGGTGATTGATGGTCACCCTGGTCCCGCTACCTATATTGAACGCCCCGGAAACCCCCCTGGAAAGGGCGGCCCTTATATTTGCCTGTACCACGTCACGGACGTTCACGAAATCGCGTGTCTGCTCTCCGTCACCGAAGATCGTGAGCTGTTCATGACCGTACATCTTAAAAGCAAAGATGGGTATGACATTACCGTATGCATCAAAGCGCTGGTTTGGCCCATAGACATTGAAATAGCGCAGGCAGACCGCCTCCATCGGATACAGCTTGGCGTAAGCCAGGCAGAGCTTCTCCATACAAAGCTTTGTGCTGCCGTAAGGCGTATCGGGCTCGACAGGGTGGTCCTCCCTTATGGGAAGTGTCTTCAGTTCACCGAAGATGCCGGCAGATGAGGATGCCACGACCTTTCTGACACCAGCCTGCCGTGCAGCCTCCAGAACAGTGAGCGTGCCGATGACATTGATGCCCGCGTCTGTCAGGGGATGATCGATGGAGCGTTTGTTGCCGACAGACGCGGCCAGATGAAAGACAACTTCCACATCTTTCATAACGCCGCTCACCACTGCCGCATCACGAACGTCGCCCTCAATGAAGCGAACGTCGGGGAAAGGGCCCAGGTTCTCCCGGTACCCCGACATCAGGTTGTCCAGCACCGCCACATCGTTTCCGTCATGAAGCAGCTGTTTCACCAGGTTCGAACCTATAAAACCTGCCCCGCCTGTAACAAGCACTTTCACGAGTGAATACTACCTCCTTTTAAAATATTCTAAAGACATTAACGGACCGTCACGCGGAGAGCTCGTTTTGGATGTAATCGAGCTTTAACAGCTTGTCCACGATCCCGTCGACCGAAAGCCGCAGCGTATTGTGCGAATTATAATCATCCAGCGAAGAGAGCTGCTGCGCTCCTTCGGTGAAATACTTGTTGTAATTGAGGTCCCTGTCATCGGGCACTATCCTGAAATAATCCCCGAGGTCCTTCGCTTTGGCAAGCTCTTCGCGGGTCAGCAGTGTCTCATAAAGCTTTTCACCATGGCGCGTCCCGATGATCTTTATCCTGTTATTGCTTTTGAATATTTTTTTGACCGCTTCAGCAAGATCACCGATCGTGCATGCCGGCGCCTTCTGGACAAAAATATCCCCCTGCCTTGCGTGCCGATAGGCATACAGGACAAGATCGACGGCATCATCAAGGGACATGAGGAACCGCGTCATGTTGGGGTCCGTCACCGTCAATGGTTTCCCTTCCTTTATCTGTTTGACGAAAAGAGGAATGATGGACCCCCTGGAGGCCATGACGTTCCCATAACGCGTACCGCAAAGCACCGTTTTCGATCCTTCACCCTCGGTCCTCGCTTTCGCGACCATCAGTTTCTCCATCAACGCTTTTGACATTCCCATCGCGTTGATGGGGTAAACAGCCTTGTCCGTGCTCAACACGATAACTTTGTTGACCCCGTTGACCAACCCGGCGCTCAGCACGTTCTCCGCGCCCAGGATGTTGGTCCTGACAGCCTCCATGGGATAGAACTCGCAGGACGGCACCTGTTTCAGGGCCGCGGCATGGAAGATATAGTCAACACCGTTCATAGCAACGTTCACACTGTCATAATCCCGCACATCGCCGATGTAGAACTTCACCTTGGGATTGTTGAGCTCTATCCTCATGTCCTCCTGTTTCTTTTCGTCCCGGCTGAACACCCTGATCTCCTTGACCTTCGTGTCAAGGAACCGGTGCAGGACCGCGTTGCCGAACGAACCGGTACCGCCTGTTATCAATAGTGTTTTACCGGTAAACATGTATGCCTCCCGACGAGATTAAGTAAATTATGTTATCTCAACCAATCAGGTATCAAAAACCTCATCCGGGAAAGGAAGGGGTATCGATAATAGATGGTTTTCAGATAAAAGCTCACAATGGGCAACAGGCCGCCTTTTTTCTTTGCTATACCGCGCATCAGCCTCAGGCGGAGCCTGAACAGCTCCTCGTATGAATATTCCTGGAGATTGTACGGCACATCATCGCAGCTAAGCCAGTAGTTGTCATCGATAAATCCTTTTTCGTTCGCCTCGCGGTACACATTCGTACCCGGCAAAAGCCAGAGGATCGTCGCCCCTATAGAGGAATGGGGTTTTATCACCCCCACCATGTCCACTGTTTCGTCGACCGTATCGACAGACTCGCCCTTGTTGCCTATCATTAAATACGCCCTGGGTTTTATGCCGGCCCTGTGTACGAGGTCAAAGGCCCGTTCAATGTCCTCGCGGGTCTGGTTCTTGTTGATGTTGCGAAGGATCGTGTTGTCGCCGCTTTCCACCCCGAAATCAATGCTGACACACCCGCTTTCATTCATCACTTTCAGGAGTTCTTCATTCACCATCTTTACATGGCTGCAGCAAGCCCATTGGATATCGAGCCCTCTTTCTATTATACCCCTGCATATGTCCATGGCGCGCTTTTTATTGACGGGGAAGTTGTCATCGAACATAAAGATCGAGCGTGCACCCATATTTTTAACGAGATGCTCCAGTTCATCGAGCACGTTCTGTGCTGAACGGCGGCGCCACTTTTTTCCCCAGAAATTGACAGATCCGCAATACGCGCAGTCGAATACACATCCCCGGGACGTTATGACGGCCGCGGTCGGCCTGGGCAATCCCGCGAAACCGTTGTACTGATGAAAACTGAAATCCTTGAAAGCCTCATAGTGCGGAAAAGGGATCGAATCAAGGTCCTCGATCTGCGGACGTGCTTCTGTCCTGCATATCGTGCCGTCCTCTTCCCTGAAGACTATTCCTTTTACCTGCGCGAGGCCCCCTCCTCTCTCCAGTGCGTCCAGCAGCTCACACAGGGTTTGCTCACCCTCGCCGACTACAACGGCTTTCGCATGGGTCTTCTGAAAGATATGCCCGGGATAGATGCTCGCGTGCTGTCCGCCAAGGACAAGGAACACGCCGGGAAGTTCTTTTTCCAGGGCGCCACACAGCTCCCAAACCGTCCCTCTGTTGATAGTCCAGCATGTGACACCCACAATGTCGGGTTTAAACCCCTTCGCCTGTTGAATAATATCTTCTATACCGGTCAGTTCCCCATCTATGAGAAGAACGCTGTGGCCCCGGTCACGCACTACCGCTCCCAGGTATGCCGTTCCTATCGGCGGAAAGTCTGGTTTCTCCGGGTTCAGAGAAGGATGGCTTATCAATAGAACTTTCATTATCAGTATTTTAGACGATATCTTAAACCAACCGGGTGCCTCTGGTCAATGTAAAGACCTGACAGAACGGGAAAACCGGGCCTGAAGGAATCCCAGGAGAAAAAAACCAAAAATACCCGGGTATGGCTGGCGAAGACCCACCTTGAGGGAATTATCTATCAGGAACATTACAAAAACAGACAGAACGGCCGCCAGCAAAAAGCGGTCAGTTCGCAGTATATAACGGCAGCGATAAGTCAGGATTCCCGTGTAAACCAGTAAAATGAGCAGGGGCAACAGGGCAAAAAACCCAAAATTATAGAGCAGATCGAGATAATAGTTATGCGCGCTTGGATGCACGCGTCTGTCAGGCGGGTAAGGATGACCGAAAAAGAATTCACGGGTGCCGGAGATGATCCCTCTGCCGTAAAATTCCCATTGCCTAAGGCGTTCGGTTAGATCCTTCGGTGACGAGAGCGTTGTTGTAAGGCTGTACTTCGCATTGGACCTCTCCAGGACAGTTGAAAAAACTGGAGATGATTTTTCGAGGATGGATGTTCTTGCTGCCGCACCGTATGCGATCCCTGAAAATAATGCAAGGGCCAGGATGCAAACTGCGGCGCGGCGTGAAAGAACAGAAGGATCATGCTTCCATACCGCCACGAAAACAATGCCGAGAAAAACGATAAAAACCTCTATGGAATACGATGCGCCGGCATATATCGCTACAAGCGGCAGTGAGGCGCAAAGGACTATCTTCCATTTTCCTCCCTGCCCCCACAGGCAAACAAATGCCATGCCATAGGCAATGATCATGATCACCGGCACATAAAGTATGTGCTGGTAAATGCTAAAAAAATAAAGATATGGGGTAAGAATTACCAAACCCTGCAGCCATGAGCAAAAAAGCTGAACCGGCACGATGAAACACACGACAGCCAGACAGGTTTTCTCGAATTCGCCTTTTTCTGATGCCACGCCATACATCTCTCCAAGTACCAGGCCAAGAATTGGCATGAGATACTGGGCCATCAATATAAGGCGGGCGTTCCTTGCATCGGGTTCCCGAATGACCAGGGTTGCCAGCACCAGCATAAGTGCCGTGAAAAAAAACACCGTCAGTGAACGGTGGGTTTCCCTGAACCTTCCCAGGAACAGAACTCCCGCTATAAGCGCAATGACCGAAAGAGGTATGGGCAGCTGCTTCAGTATTCGGCCTGTATCAAAAATAAAAGCGCTGTCCCTGAAGATACCGCCGTTCAATTGAAAAAAGAAAGGCAAGAGCACGAGTCCCGCGATAATGAACAAATTCAAGGTATTATGCCGTCCAGGTGCTTTCGCGAGCTTTCCCGACCTTTCCGCGCTCCAGTAAAAACACAGGGTCAGGATGGCGTTAAAAACATACAGGCCTTCAAGCGAACGTTCGCCGAGAAGATAATAAAAATAAGGCACAGAAACCACTATGAGTATGTTAGAGAGGACATCGGAACCGAATATCTCCACGTTCATTTCCCGTTGGAGCATCATGATACGCCTGTGCAGGGCGATCATCATTATCGCCCCTCCAGAGAGCGACAAACCTACAGCTGTCCAGAAATGGTGGTCTTTTCTAAAAAGATTTGCCATCTCCGGGTAATTCATTGAAAAAAAGAAAACGGCAAACCCGAAAATAAACATGCCGGGAACCAGCCATTGCATGACCCTGTAAGCCAGGTCTTTTGACCCGCTCCCGCTCGCCCTTAGCGCCAGGCTGGGGCCTATGGAGCTGTTGTATATTGTTGGGATGATACCGCCTATCACGAAGGCCGTGAAAAGATCCCCTGCCACAATACGGCCTAAAAGCATAATTATGGACAGCCTGAAAACGTATACGGTGATGCCGATGATAGTTGTTGACCCAAGGTTGGGTGCCAGTTTTGCCAGATTGTGCATCAAGCTGACCGGCACAGTCGATACCGTGAGCTTCCCGCTCAACGCCGCCACGAGCGGTGTCAATGCCCAAAAAATCATTGCGGTTGCCGGGTTCACACCCATTGGGAAGATCAACACGATCGTCAGCACAAATGTCAGGCATTCCGCGCCGATGGTCAGAACGGCAGGCTTCTTGTCGTTTTGTACTTCACAGGCGCTTAAAAAGACCTCGCCTATCCATTCAGATGAACGCCTCACTATCAGCACCAGCGCCAGCAAGCTGTCAACCGAACCTATCACGGAGCTGAGAATGAAAGCCGGGACGGCAAGGGGGAGCAGGAGCAGCAACCGTCCACGAAGAAGCAGATGGGATGTTGAACCCGATGTGTCCGCGAATATAACGTTGCGGGCGTTCGCAGAAAAAGCAAAAAAAAGCGCCAGCGTCGCACCCTGGACTATCGCGATATCCGCCGTAAGACCGGGGGCTCCCGCCAATCCGCACACCAGCATCAATGCCGTCATTGAGAACGAATTAAGGAGAATCGCCGACGAGTAGATATATATGGTCAATCAGGCACCATTCGAAAAGATTTTAAAAAAAAGGGGTACCAGTCCGTGAATATTCCAGTCAAACATTTATCCCAGTACACGTGTAAAAAGATCCAGGTATTTTTTTGCAGCTTGCTCCCAGAGATAATTGTCCTGGACAAATCTCTTTAATTTCTCCCCCATGGTCTTGAAACCGGCAGGATCACTCATTATTGCTTCCATTCCTTTCTTCAGCCCATCCACGGAAGCGGCTTCAACAATACCCCCTCCGATGGAAGCCACGTCATCAAACCCGCAAGCATCGGTTATAAGAACGGGTGTCCCTGCTATGCCTGATTCAAGGACAACGATGGACATAGCCTCCTGGCGGGACGGGATCACAAGGAATTCAGCCGCGTGATAAGCGTGAGACCTATCTTCGCTGCCCACATAACCCAAAAAGTGGACCTGTTTCTCCATGCCGTTTCGAACGGACACGGCCTGCAGTTCGTTGAGCATACCGCCATCGGGCCCGGCGAAAACAAGATGATAGGAAATGCCGCTTGACCGCGCCACGCGTATAAAGGCGTCAAGGAGGAGATCCGGCCCTTTTATCTGATTCAGGCGACCCATGTAGAGAATGAAAGGAGCGTCTGTCAACCCGTATTTTTCTCTAAAGCCTTCATCGTCCTCTTTCATATAATCTTCGGGATCTATCCCGTTGGGGATCACGGAGATCATATCTCCTGATACCCCGTATTCTTTGATGTAAGGAATCTCCTTGGGCGATATCGCGACACACGCTTTTGCATTACTAATGATCCGTTTGCCTATGATGATATCGTATAGTTCTTTCAATGTCCTTGAACGCCCGTAAATAGGTATCGCACCTGCAGGGCTTAAAACATAGGGTTTCTTAAAACGCATGGCATAGTGAAAGACCATAGCGTTCAACAACGTCCAATGGTTCATCATCTGGACGATGTCAGCTGACCGAACAAGGTTTGATAGCGTATCCCACGATAATGAGGGCACAAAATACCTCTCTATCTGACAGGGGAGTGTCACCATTCGTGCCCTGCCCGCCTTTTCACGGACTTTGTCCGTCACACCCGTATCCAGTGAAAGCATCGTACAGTCGGCACCAAGTTCGGCAAGGAAGCGGCTCACCTGAAGTGTCCTCTCCGCCGAACCTCCTCCGTTGACCGGATCGAGCGTATTATTCACATTTAAGATTTTCATTTTTAAAGGACCTATCCATTCAACATCAGCATCAATTACGGCTTTATTTTTTAGCCTTGTTTTCTATTTAAATATGGCAAAGATCTATTTACCGTATAAATTATAATTACACTCAAAAAGACCGACCCGAAAAGCAGGTAGCTATGGGCCGGAGCATAGCCGAAATGTGCGTACCGGTAGGCCACCACCTGCGACAGCAATGAGCACAGTATTAAATTCGC
>Ga0116153_10002092_pt1 | contig 16440 bp, 19 predicted proteins | sample AD_UKC028_MetaG_FD_89896 | JGI IMG/M metagenome (GOLD analysis project Ga0116153, IMG submission 89896) | Active sludge microbial communities of municipal wastewater-treating anaerobic digesters from USA - AD_UKC028_MetaG | ecosystem: Engineered > Bioreactor > Anaerobic > Digestate | place: USA...
ATCTTGCGCATGGAGAGGGCTTCGTAGCCGCCGGAGGCGAGGAGTTCCCCCGCCGCCTCGAGTATGCGCTCCGCCGTGCCCTTGCCGCCCTCGACCCCCACCGCCATTTCCTCCGCTCCTCAAGATGTGAACAGTGTTAACGTACAGCGAATCGCTCGGGAATGACAAGAGGGAGGCGGGCAAGGGCGGCGAGGGGGGCCGGAGGGGGGGGAGCCGGGGCGGCCGGAAGACAGGCCCGCGCCGGCCATGAGGCGGGCTCGGCGCGGGGCCTTGAGGCAAGGAAGCCTAGAAGCCGGCCTTCTTGAGCTTGGGGGCGATGACGATGCGGCAGTAGGCCGCCTCCGGGTTCCGCCTGAAGTAGTCCTGGTGGTAGTCCTCGGCTATCCAGAAATCGGGGACGGGAAGGAGCTCCGTGACGATGGGGTCGACGAGGCGCCGCTGGGTCTCCCGCATCGACGCTTCCGCGGCCAGTCGCTGCTCCTCGCCCGCGTAGAAGATCACCGAGCGGTACTGGCTGCCGATGTCGGCGCCCTGGCGATCTTCCGTCGTGGGGTCGTGGATCTTCCAGAAAAGGTCGAGGAGCTCCTCGTAGCTCACCTTGGCGGGGTCGTAGACGATCCGCACGACCTCCGCGTGGCCCGTCGCGCCGGAGGAGACCTGCTCGTAGCTCGGGTTCCTGCGGGAGCCGCCCGCGTAGCCGTTCTCCACGGAGACGACCCCGGGGAGGAGCTCGTAGGCCGCCTCGAGGCACCAGAAGCAGCCGCCACCGAGTATCGCGTATTCGAGCTTGCCTTCAGCCTGCATGGCATCGGTCTCCTTTCCCCGCGGGGCCGCGGCGCCTCCGCTTCCGGGCTCGCCGGCCGCGCAGGCCAGGAGCGCGATCGCCGCGGCCATCGCCATCGCCAGGTTCTTCACCATGGGTCGAACATACTGATTTTCGCCGCCTCAGGCGAACGCCGGGCCTGTCCTTCTTGACCCTCGGGCCTCCCGCGCGCATGCTCCTGGCGGCGGGCCGCGGAGCGGATCCTCGCCGCCATGCGCCGCCATGCGCCGCCATGCGCCGCCCCGCGCCGCCCCGCTCGAAGGAGGAGTCATGCTCAAGGAAACCCGGACGACGAGACTCGTGAAGAGCCAGGACCTCAACCACCACGGCACGCTGTTCGCGGGCCGCATGGCCGAGTGGTTCACCGAGAGCTGCTTCCTCGCCGCGGCCCGCTTCGTCGGCCGGCCTGAGGACCTGGTCTGCGCGATGATCCACGGGCTCCGCTTCACGAAGCCCGCGCGGCCCGGCGACGCGATCGAGCTGGTGGCCCGGGTGGCGCGCTGCGGATCGAAGAGCCTCACCATCGGCGCCGAGGTCTTTGTCAACGACGAGGCTGAGCCGACGATCCGGGGCTTCGCGACCTTCGTCACCGTCGACGCCGAGGGGCGGCCCTACGCCCACGGCCTCTCGCTGCCGCCCGAATGGACCGCGGCCAACCGCGGGCTCTGCGAGGAGGCCGGGAGGCTCGCCGCCAGCCGCTAGGGAAAGCCTCGCAAGGCCTGCCCCGCCGCCATGCTCCTCCGCGGTCAGGGACTGGAAAGGCCGGCATCGGCCTGCGGCCGCCCTCCCGACAATCGCTGGAATTAGAGAGATTGACAGATTTACTATCCATGGTTACTCTACAGCCACTCCGAATCGCCTGCGCCCTCGGAAAGGCTCCCTTAAGCCTCATCACAAGGCGCGGCGATCGAGGCCGGACCATTCCCGAAGGGAGGCCGGCCGAGGGCCGGGCGGGAAACCGCCTCCGGCCTCCCGCATTCGGAAAGGAGCACCCCATGAAGCGCCTCTCTGCCCTCGTCCTCGCGCTAGCCCTGTCCGGGCTCGCCTTCGCCCAGGCCCCCGCCGCGGTCCCCGCGAATCCCCGCCTCAAGCTCGCCACGACCACGAGCACCGAGCAGTCCGGCCTCCTCGCCTACATGCTCCCCGTCTTCGAGAAGGAGTCCGGCTACAAGGTCGAGGTCATCGCGGTGGGAACCGGCGCCTCCCTCAAGATCGGCGAGAAGGGCGACTGCGACGTCGTCCTGGTCCACGCCCGCGCCCTGGAGGACGCCTTCATGGCCGCCGGCTTCGGCGCCGACCGCAAGGACGTCATGTACAACGACTTCATCGTCCTCGGGCCCGCCTCCGACCCCGCCGGCCTCGCCAAGGCCAAGTCCGCGACGGAGGCCCTTTCCCTGATCGCCAAGTCCGGGGCCTCCTTCGTCTCCCGCGGCGACAAGTCCGGCACCCACGTGAAGGAGCTCGAGGTCTGGAAGGCCGCCGGCGTCAGTCCCGTCGGCGCCGCCTGGTACAAGGAGGCCGGCCAGGGCATGTCCCAGGTCATCGTGATGGCCGACCAGATGCAGGGCTACACGATCGCCGACCGCGCCACCTGGCTCGCGATGAAGGACAAGTCCAAGCTCAGGATCCTCTCGCAAGGCGACCCCGTCCTCTTCAACCCCTACGGCGTCATCACCGTCAATCCCGCCAAGTGGCCGACCGCCAACTACGCCGGCGCCAAGGCCCTCATGGAGTTCATGACGGGGCCGAAGGGCAGGGAGCTCATCTCCGCCTACAAGATCTCGGGCGAGCAGTGCTTCTACCTCTATAAGTAGGGGACGGGATTGAGGGAAGCCTTTCTCCTCCTCGTCTCGGGCGACGCCGAAACCTGGGGCATTGTCGGAAGGAGCCTCCGCTTCTCCTTCTTCTCGACCCTCTTCGCCCTGGTTCCCGGCATCCCCGCGGGGGTGGCCCTCGGGACCAGGGCCTTCCGGGGGCGGCGGAGCCTCGTCGCCCTCCTCAACGCCCTCATGGCCCTCCCGACGGTCGTCATCGGCCTCCTCGTCTACTCCCTCATCTCGAGGTCGGGCCCCCTGGGCTTCCTGGACCTCATGTACTCCCCGGGCGGCGTCGTCCTGGGCCAGGCCTTCCTGGCCTTCCCCGTCGTCGCCTCCCTCACGCAGGCCGGCCTCTCCAAGCTGGACCCCCGCTTCCGCGAGACCATCGTGAGCCTGGGAGCCGGGCCCTGGCGCCGCCTCGCCTCCACCCTCTTCGAGGCGAGGGCCGTCCTCGTCGCCGCCGTCGTCACCGCCTTCGGCCGCGTCACCGGCGAGGTCGGGGTCTCCATGATGCTCGGCGGCAACATCCGCTTCTCCACGAGGACGATGACGACGGCCATCGCCCTGGACGCGGCGAAGGGCGAGTTCGAGAGGGCCGTCTCCCTCGGCCTCGTCCTCCTCGCCATAGCCCTGGGCGTGAACCTCTGCCTCCACGCCCTCTCGCCGCGGGAGGCCTCGTGAGCGCCGCGCCCCTCTTCCTGGCGCGGGACCTCGAGCTCCGCTACGGCTCCGAGCCGCGCCGCTCCCAATGCCTCGGCCGGCTCCTCCGGCCGCGCGGCTCCCGCGAGACTGGCGCGGACGCCGCCGCGCCGAGACGCGAGGCCGCGCCCCGGGAGCTCGGCTCGGGCGCCTCCTGTCTTCGCCGCGGGGCCGCCTTCGCCGCCGAACGCCTGGAGGTGATGGAGGGCGAGTGCCTCGCCCTCCTCGGCCCCAACGGCTCGGGGAAGACGACCCTCCTCAAGGCCCTGGGCGGCCTCCTCAAGCCCGCCGCGGGCAGCCTTCTTTTCCTGGGGGAGGAGGCCTCCTCCTCCCGCTCCCTGCGGAGGCGCGGCGTCTACCTCCACCAGGCGCCCTACATCCTCTCAGGCTCGGTGTCGTACAACCTCTACTACGGGGCCCGCGCCCGGGGCCTCCCCCGCGGGGCGGCGGACGACGGGGTCCGCGAGGCCCTCTCCCTCCTCGGCCTCTCGGGCTTCGAGCGGCGCGGCCACCGCGAGCTTTCCGGCGGCGAGGCCCAGCGCGTCGCCCTGGCCCGCGCCTTCGCGGCCGGGGCCGACGTCCTCCTCCTGGACGAGCCGACGGCGAGCGCGGACGCCGCGAGCGCCCGCCTCGTCCTCGAGGCCCTGCGCGCCCGCCGCGCCGCCGGCGCCACGATAGTCTTCTCGACCCACGACCCCAAGCTCGCCGAGGCCCTGGCCACGAGGACCCTCCTCCTCGAGGACGGCCGCGCGGCGCTTTCATAAGGAGGCGGCGATGCCGCAGGAGCCCATCCACCCCGACGAGGCGCTGCGCCTCGTCCTCGAGGCGGCGCCGCCGCCCGAGCTCGAGACCGTCGCGCTGTCCGAGGCCCTGGGCCGCGCCCTGCCGCGCGCGGTCCTCTCCGCGATCGACCATCCGCCCTTCGACAAGTCCGCGATGGACGGCTTCGCCTACGCGCGGGCCGGCTCCGGGGCGGCCGCGGCCGGCTGCGCCTGCTGCGGCGGCGCGCCCGTGGCCTCCTCGGTCGGCGCGGGCGGCGAAGGCCCGGCGGCGGGAGCCGGGGCGGCCGCGGCGGGCGGCGCCTTCCACGTCGTCGAACTCGTCGCCGCGGGCGCCGCGCCGACGCGCGCCCTGGCCCCGGGCGAGTGCGCGCGCATCATGACGGGCGCGCCCCTTCCCTCCGGGGCCGACTCGGTCCAGCGGATCGAGTGGACGGAGTCCGCGGGGAAGGACGCCGCCGGGGCCGACTTCGTCCGCTTCACGAGGCCCGAGTCCGTCTCCAACGTCATCCGCCGCGGCGAGAACCTCAAGGCCGGCGGCGAGCTCCTCGGGCCCCGCCTCCTCGCGCCCCAGGACCTGGGCATCCTCGCCTCGGGCGGCGTCGCGGAGCTCCAGGTCGCCCGCCGCCCCCTCGTCGGCGTCGTCTCCACCGGGGACGAGCTCGCCGCGCCGGGCTCGCCCCTGGGCCCCGCCTCCATCTACGACTCCAACGGCCCCCAGCTCGCGGCCCAGGCCCGGGCGGCGGGCTGCGAGGCGCGCTTCTACGGCGCCTTCCCCGACGAGCCGGGCGCCCTCGCGGCCGTCCTCGGGCGGGCCCTGGCCGAGTGCGACGTCGTCCTCGTCTCCGGCGGCGTCTCCATGGGCGACTTCGACTACGTGCCGCGGAGCCTCGAGGCCCTGGGCGTCAGGCGGGTCTTCCACAACCTGGCGATGCGCCCCGGAAAGCCCACCTACTTCGGGACCCTCGGCGCCAAGGCCGCCTTCGGCCTCCCCGGCAATCCCGTCTCCACCTTCGTGAATTTCGAGGTCCTGGTCCGGCCCCATCTGGAGCGGCGCATGGGCCTGGAGTACCGTCCGCGCGTCGTACGCGCCCGCCTGGCCGCGCCCCTCTCGCGCCGCGGCTCCGACCGCGTGGAGTTCCTGCCCGCCCGCCTGGAGCGCGCTCCCCTGGGCTCGGGCGCGGCCGACGCGGCCGGCGCCGGAGGGCGGGAGTCCGCGTCCGGCCGCGAGTCCGCGCGCGAGGGAGCTTGCGAGCTCGCGAGGCCCCTGGGCTACCACGGCTCGTCGATGCTCAACGTGCTCGCCGAGGCCGACGCTCTCCTCAGGATGGAGATAGGCGTGGACCGGATCGAGGAAGGAGCGTGGGTCGATGCTCGACTCCTACGGCCGTGAGATAGGCTACCTGCGGATCTCGGTCACGGACCGCTGCAACCTCCGCTGCGTCTACTGCATGCCCGAGGAGGGGGTGAGGCTCCTCCGCCACGAGGACATCCTCTCCTTCGAGCGCATAACCCTGGTCGCCGCCGCGGCCGCGGGCCTCGGCTTCGGCAAGATCCGCCTCACGGGGGGAGAGCCCCTCGCCCGCAAGGGCATCGAGAGGCTCGTCTCCATGCTCGCGCCCCTCCCGGGCGTCCGGAAGCTCGCGATGACGACGAACGGCACCCTGCTCGCCCCGCTGGCGGGGGAGCTCAAGGCGCGCGGCCTCTCGTCGGTCAACGTCTCCCTGGACACCCTCGACCCGGTCCGCTACCGGGCCTTGACGCGGGGCGGCGAGCTCTCCGAGGCCCTGGCCGGCGTCGAGGCGGCCAGGACCGCGGGCCTTCCGGTGAAGCTCAACGTCGTGGCCCTGGAGGACTCGACGGAGGAGGACTTCGGGGAGCTCAGGGCCTTCGCGGCCTCGGCGGGCGCGGAGATCCAGTTCATCGCGCGCTACCGCCTGGACGCGGAGAAGCGCGACGGGGGCGACTACGACAGGCCGCCCAAGTGCGGGAGCTGCGACCGCCTCAGGCTCCTCGCCGACGGGACCCTGCGGCCCTGCCTGCACGGGAACGTCTCGGTGCCGGTGGACTTCTCGGACATCGAGGGGAGCCTCCGGAGGGCGGTCTTCGCGAAGCCCGAGCGCGGGCACGTGTGCGTGGGCCTGGAAGTCGGCCAGATAGGGGGATGAGGATGGGAAGCGAGCTTACGCACGTCGACGGGGCCGGCAAGGCCAGCATGGTCGACGTCTCGGGAAAGGGCAGGGTGAGGCGCACGGCCAGGGCCGCAGGCAGGATCGACCTGGCGCCGGGCACGGTGGCCCTGGTGAGGGCGAACGCACTGGCCAAGGGCGACGTCCTCGCGGTGGCCCGCGTCGCGGGCATCACGGCCGCGAAGCGGACGAGCGAGCTCATCCCGCTCTGCCACAACGTGGAGATCGAGCACGTCGAGGTAAGGCTGGACATCGACGACGGCGGGATCTCGATCGAGGCCAAGTCCGTCTGCACGGACAAGACGGGCATCGAGATGGAGGCCCTGACGGCGGTCTCCGTCGCGGCCCTGACGGTCTACGACATGTGCAAGGCCGTCGACAAGAACATGAGGATCGGCGGGATCCGCCTCCTCGAGAAGACGAAGGAGGCATCCTGATGGGCGCGCTGCCGAGAGAAGGCGGTTTCGAAATCGTATCGCTCAACGTTTCAGAGAGGACGGGCACGCGCAAGCGCCCCGTCGCCTCCTTCACGCTCGCCGAGGGGAAGGGCGTCGCGGGCGACGCGCACGCGGGCCTCGCGGAGGACCGGCAGGTCTCCCTCCTCGCGGCGGAGGAGATCGAGGCCGCGAGCGCCGTCCTCAAGGCGGGCGGCCCCTCTTGCGCGAAGGCGGGCCTGGACGGCCTCAAGCCGGGCGACTTCGCGGAGAACGTCACGACCCGCGGCCTGGCCTTGCACGAGCTCCCGATAGGGACGAGAATCGAGATGGGCGAGGCTGTCCTCGAGGTATCGAAGATCGGGAAGGAGTGCCACGCCGCCTGCGAGATCCGCAGGCTCGTGGGCGACTGCGTGATGCCGAGGAAGGGCATCTTCATGCGGGTCCTGAAGGGCGGGGAGGTGCGGGTTGCGGATCGCGGTCATTACCGTATCGGATAGGGCCTCCGCCGGCGTCTACGCGGACCGCTCGGGGCCCGCCGTCGTCGAGACCCTCAAGTCCGCCCTGCCCGGCGCGGAGATCGAGGCGGAGATCGTGCCCGACGGCGAGGAGTCCGTCCTCGCCGCCCTCTCCCGCCACCCCGAGGCGGACTGGATCCTCACGACGGGAGGGACGGGGCCCGCGCCCCGCGACCGCACGCCCGAGGCGACCAGGGCCTACTGCGACCGCTCCATGCCGGGCATCGCCGACTACCTCCGCTCCCGCTCCCTGGAGGAGACGCCGAACGCGGTCTTCTCCCGCGGCGAGGCCGGCATGCGCGGCCTCCAGTACGTCGTGAACTTCCCCGGCTCGGAGAAGGCCGCGCGCTTCTGCGCCGCCGCCCTCGCTCCCCTCATGGAGCACGGGCGCAAGATGGCGAGGGGCGAGGGGCACTGATGCCGGGGCCGAGGGCGAGAGTGACGATCTTCCTCCTCGCCTCCCTCCTCTGCCTCTCCCTTCCCCGCCCGGGACTCGGCGCCCAGGAGGCCTCCTTCCGCTACGCCGCGACGGGCCGCTACAAGCTCGTCGAGCGCTCGGACTTCTCGAAGTACGTCGACGGGGCCTACCTGGGCCACGTCTACCGCGAGACCAGGGCCCTCCTGGACGGCGAGCCCGAGGCCGGCGGCGTCCGCTACCGCGGCGGCTTCCTCGTCTTCGAGGAGACCCTCCGCGACGCGGCCCTGGTCTCGCGCCGCGTGGAGGAGGAGATCCCAGCCGACTTCCTCGTCGCCTCCGACGGCGGCCTCGAGCTCCTCCGCGACGAGGGCTATCCGAGCCTCCGCGGCTTTCCCGCTTTCCCCGCCGGCCCCGTAGCCCCCGGGGAGAGCTGGCAGGCCGAGGGCGTCAGGGTGGCCGATCCCGAGAACTCGGGCAGGCCGACGCGCATCCCCATCCTCGCCGAGTACGTCTACCGCGGCCTGTCCTCCTACAAGGGCCGGGAGGCGCATTCCATCAGCGCGAAGTTCGCGACGCGCTACAGAAGCGGCCAGGACAGGCAGGGCGATCCCGAGCTCCGCTCCGCGACCGGGACCCACGACGCGACCATCCTCCTCGACGCGGAGACCGGCGCCCCCCTCCTCATCCGCGACAGCCTCGACGAGACCTTCGTCTACGCCTCGGGCCGGAGCGTCAGGCTCAAGGGCTTCCTCCTCGTCTTCTACGACGCGACCCTGGCTCTCGACTACGGCGCCGCGACGGCGAGCCTCAGGCGCGCCCTCTCAGGCGGCGGGCCAGGTCCGGCGACCGCGGCTTCCGCTGGCGCCGGGGTGGCGCCTTCGGGCGGCGCCGCGGCCGCGGCGGGCCCCGGCTCGGCCTCTGGCACCGCGGGGTCGGACGGCGCCTCCGACGGCGCCGCTGCCGCGGCAGGCCCCGCCTCGGACGTCAAGCCTGGCGCGGCTCCGGCCGGCGGCGAGGGCGGCCCGGGCGCCGGCACGGTCTCGGGCCCGGCCTCGAGCGGAGCGGGGCCGGGAGCCTTCCTCGTCGAGGGCGGGCCCGAGCTCGACCTGGGGGCGGGCGTGAGCGCCGTCAAGGCGCCTGAGGGCCTCCTCCTCACCGTGAAGGACCTCCGCTTCGTCGCCGACGGCGACGCCGTCCTCCCCGAGGAGCGCTGGAGACTCGACGCGATAGCCGACGCCCTCAAGGGCATTCCCGGCCGGAGCTTCCTCGTGGGCGGACACACGGCCTCCGTCGGGCGCCCGGCGGATGAGATGGCCCTCTCGATCCGGCGCGCGAAGCGCGTGGTCGACGAGCTCGCGGCGCGCGGCATCCCCGCGGGGCGCCTCCTCTACCGCGGCTACGGCGCGACGAAGCCCCTCGTCCCGAACGACAGCGAGGCGAACCGGGCCAGGAACCGGCGCGTCGAGATACTCGTCCTCGAGGACTGACCGCGGATCGTCGCGCGGCCTCATTAAAACCCCGACCGGCGCGCGTGTCGCTTGCATTGTCTTGGCGTTCCCCGTATATTGAATGCGAATCATTCGCAAAACGCCACGGCGAGCGCTCCCACGCTTTCCGCGGGCGAGGAGAGTCTTCATGCAGTTCCGCCGTCTCGCGCTCGCCGCGTCCTCCATCCTCTTCGCAGCCGGCCTTGGCTTCGCGGCCGGTCCGGGCGTCGCCGGCTCGGCCCCCGCGGCCAAGAAGCTCGTCGTCGCGGTCAGCGTCCTCCCCCAGGCCTACTTCGTCGAGCGCGTCGGCGGGGACCGCGTCCGCGCCTTCGCCCTCGTGGGGCCCGGCCAGAGCCCCCACTCCTACGAGCCCTCGCCGCGGCAGATGGCCGAGCTCGGCCAGGCTTCCCTCTGGCTCACCGTCGGCATCGAGTTCGAGCATGGCCTCGAACCCAAGGTGGCGAGGCTCTATCCCGCCCTGCGGATCAGGGACAACGCCGCCGGCGTGGTCTTCCGCCGGCTCGAGGAGCACCACCACGAAGAGGGCGAGCAGCACGAGGAGGGCGAGGAGGAAAGCGGCGGCCACGACGAGGGCGAGGACGGGCGCGATCCCCACGCCTGGCTTGGGCGGCAGGGCTCCAAGGCGATGGCGGCGGAGATCCGCGACGCCCTCTCCCTCCTCGATCCCTCGGGCGCCGCGGCCTACGCGCGGAACTACGAGGCCCTCGCACGGGACATCGACGCCGTCTTCGCCGGGCTCGTGGCCAAGCTGGGCTCGCTCAAGGGCCGACCGGTCTTCGTCTACCATCCGGCCTTCGGCTACTTCCTGGACGAGTTCGGCATCGAGCAGGTCGCCGTGGAGACCGGCGGCAAGGAGCCGACGCAGAAGGGCCTCTCCGCCCTCGTCGCCCGGGCCAAGGCGGAGAAGGCCGCCGCCGTCTTCGTCCAGGCCCAGTTCCCGACGGCCGCCGCGCGGAGCCTCGCCTCCTCCATCGGCGCGGCCGTCGTGCCGATCGACGACCTGGCCCCCGACTGGCTTTCGAACCTCGCTCGCATGGGCGAGGCCCTGCTCAAGGCGGCGAGGCCCTAGGATGCCGCGCGACCTGGCCGTGCGCTTCGACTCGGTGCGCTTCTCCTACGGGAGCATCCCCGTCCTGGAGGACGCGAGCTTCCACATCCACGAGGGGGAGTTCGCCGCCCTCCTCGGGCCCAACGGCTCGGGGAAGACGACCCTCCTCAAGCTCCTCCTCGGCCTCGCCAGGCCGGACTCAGGCAGGATCCTGGTCTTCGGCCGCCCGGCGGAGGAGGCCAGGAAGGCCATCGGCTACGTGCCCCAGGCCGTGGTCTACGACCCCGCCTTCCCGATCTCCGTCGCCGAGGTCGTGCGCATGGGCACCCTGCGCGGCTCGCGGGGCCGCTACCGCCCCGAGGACGCGGAGGCCGCCCTGAGGGCGATGGCGGCGGCGGGCGTCGCCGAGCTCGCGTCCCGGCCCTACTCGGCCCTCTCCGGCGGCCAGCGCCGCCGCGTCCTCGTCGCCCGCGCCCTCGCGGCCGAGCCCCGGCTCCTCGTCCTGGACGAGCCCACATCCAACATGGACGCCGAGAGCGAGGCCCTCCTCTACGCGAGCCTGGGCGCCCTCAAGGGCAGGGCGACCATCCTCATCGTCACCCACGACACGGGCTTCGTCTCCGCCCTCACAGACTCGGTCCTCTGCGTCGGCGAGCGCTCGGGGAAACGGGGCTCGGTCGTCCGCCACCCCTCCGTCCCCGCGGAGGGCGTCCTGGCCCCCGAGACCTACGGCGGCGCCGCCCTCCGCGTCCTCCACGACGCCGAGCTCCCCGACGACGGCTGCTGCCGGGAGGCTGGGCGATGAACGGCTTTCTCGGCGCCCTCCTCGACCCCTCCCTGCCCTTCATCAGGAACGCCCTGCTCGCGGGCCTCCTCTCCTCAGTCCTCTTCGGCGTCCTCGGCTCCGTCGTCACGGTGAAGCGCATCGCGGGCCTCGCGGGGGCCGTGTCCCACGCGGTCCTGGGCGGCGTGGGCCTGGCCCTCTTCCTCTCCGCCCGCGGCCTAGTGCCCGGCTTGCCGCCCATCGCGGGAGCCCTGGCCTTCGCCCTCCTCGCGGCCCTCCTCATCGCCCTCGTGTCCCTCAAGGCCAAGCAGCGGGAGGACACGGTCATCAACGCGATCTGGGCCATCGGGATGAGCCTGGGCGTCCTCTTCATCGCGAAGACGCCCGGCTACATCGACCCGATGAGCTACCTCTTCGGCAACATCCTCCTCGTCTCCGGGCGGGACCTCGTCCTTCTCGCGGCCATGGACGTCGTCGCCGTCGCGGGAGCCTTCCTCTTCTATCCCCAGCTCGAGGCCTCCGCCTTCGACGAGGAATTCGCCAAGACGAGGGGCCTGCGCACGGACCTCGTCTTCCTCGCCGTCCTCGCGGCGGTCGCCGTGGCCGTAGTCCTCCTCCAGACCTTCGTCGGCATCGTGATGGTGATCGCGATGCTCACCCTGCCCGCCGGCACGGCGGGCTTCGGGGCGAAGAACCTGGCGGGCATGATGGCCGGGGCGACCCTCCTCTCCGTCCTCTTCTCGGTCGGCGGCCTCGCGGCCTCCTGGTCCCTGGACCTGCCCGCCGGCGCCACCGTCGTCGTCCTCGCCGGCGCGGCCTTCCTCCTCGTCTCGGGCGGCAGGGTGGCCCTCCTGGCCCTGCGCCGCGCGAGGGCCGAGCGGGAGCGCCGCGGGATGACTGCCGGGGACTCAGGCCGATGACCCGCTCCAGGGCTGCGGCCCTCGCCGTCCTGGAGGCGGCCGCCTCGCCGCTGCGCGCCTCCGACGTCCTCGACGCCATCGGCGGGGCCTGCGACCAGGCGACGGTGTACCGCTCCCTCCACTTCCTGGAGGAGGGCGGCTGGGCCGAGTCTTTCGTCCTCCACTGCTCGGAGCACGGCACCGAGCGCTACTTCGTCTCCGCCGGGAAGCCGCACCGCCACTTCTTCCACTGCGAGTCCTGCCACCGCTTCATCGACCTCGGAGCCTGCAGGCTCGGGGGCCTCGTCGCCGAGCTCGAGCGCGAGTACGGCCTCGAGGTGAAGAGCCACACGCTCTACTTCTCCGGCCTCTGCGCCGAGTGCCGCGCCAAGGGCGGCGGCGCCTAGCGCCTAGCCTCTCGCCGCATTCGGCGGGACTCTCTAGCGTGCGCCGCCGCGCGGTGCCGCGGCCGACAACCGCGCCGCACCGCGCCGCGGCATCGCCGCCGCTCCGGATCGCGCCGGAGCTCCGTGGGGTCGCGGCTGGCAGCGCCGTCGAGAGCTGCAGGCCGGGCGGCGCAATGGCCGACCACGTCGTGCCGAGACAGGCCGCGCGGCCGCGGGCAGTACTTTCCCGCGGCTGGGCAAAAAATGCCCACAGAGCTCCTCGCTTCTCTTTCCCTTGCCTGCGTTTGGCAAGGGGCCTCGCTTCGCTTATGCTTCAGTAGGCGCGCGGCGGGGTGGCCTTGAGGCCGGAGTCGGGCGAAGGGCGACGGGCGGCATCAAGGCCAAGCCTGGATCGGCATACGCAAATTGCCTTGTAGTAAAGAGATGGTTTGTGGCGACGGCTTGGCACGGCCTGCGGAGGCGCCGGACTCGTAGAAAAAGCGCGCAATGTAGCGCGCAGTTGCAGTATTTGGCATATATATTGCTATATGTATGTCATCCCGCTTCAAACGAGGCAACGATATGAACGTCATGCGAAACCATCCTTCCCGACTCGCCTTTGTCTTGGCCGCCGCCCTCGTCGCCTCCCCGAGCTTCGGGCAGGCGGCGGGCTCAGCTGCCTGGGGCGCCAAGGCCGCGGCCGCCGATCCCGGCGCCTCGGTGGAGTCGATGCTGCGCTACGCCATCGAGGACGAGTACCTGGCCCGCGCGGAGTACGTGGCCATCATGAGACGATTCGGAGAAGCCCGTCCCTTCTCGAACATCAAGGCCTCCGAGGATTCCCACATAGCCTGGCTCGAGGCCGAGTACGGGGCCAGGGGCCTTCCCGTCCCCAAGGACGAGGGCGCCGCCCACGCCTTCGTCCCCGCCTCGCTCAAGGAAGCGTACGCCGCGGGCGTCCAGGCGGAGCTGGACAACATCGCGATGTACGATTCCTTCCTGCGGAGCCCCGCGCTCTCCGGCGCGGCAGACGCCGCCTTGCGGGCGCTCTTCTCGCGGCTCAAGGCCGCCTCGGAGAACCACCTGGCCGCCTTCAGGAACGGTCTCTCGAAGTACTAAGACCCGCGGGGCCGGCGGAGGCGCCAGGCCCAAAACGTTAAGTCGTCAAGGAGGAACCATGCCCGCAAAGATCAAGGCTCCGAGGCCCAAGGCGCAACGATGGCGCCGGGGAATCCAGATCTTCTTCTTCGTCCTCGTCGCCCTCGTCGCGACGACCAGCGCCCTCAAGGAGAAGGGCGTGGTCCTGCCCCTCGCGGGCTCCGCCTCGCTCCACGCGATATGCCCCTTCGGCGGCGTAGTCTCCTTCTGGCAACTCGCGACGGCCGGCACCCTCGTGAAGAAGGTCCACGAATCCTCCGTCGTCCTCGCCGTCCTCGGCCTCCTCCTCGCCCTCCTTTTCGGGCCCGTGATCTGCGGCTGGATCTGCCCCTTCGGCTCCTTCCAGGAATGGCTCGGCAAGCTCGGGAAGCGGATTTTCGGGAAGCGCTACAATACGATGGTCCCGAGGGGCCTGGACCGGATCCTGCGCTTCCTCCGCTACGCCGTCCTCGTCTGGGTGAGCTACATGACGGTCGTCACGGGCAAGCTCTTCTTCCAGGACTACGACCCCTACTTCGCCCTCTTCAACTTCTGGACGGGCGAGGTGGCCGTGGCCGGCTTCGTCGCCCTGGGGGCCACGGTCCTCCTCTCCCTCGCGGTGGAGCGGCCCTTCTGCAAGTACGCCTGCCCCTACGGCGCCCTCCTCGGGATCTTCAACCTCTTCAGGATCTTCGGGATCAAGCGCAAGGCCTCCAGCTGCATCTCCTGCCACGCCTGCACGAAGGCCTGCCCCATGAACATCGAGGTCGAGTCCCTGACGGCCGTGCGCGACCACCAGTGCATAACCTGTCTCAAATGCACGAGCGAGGCGGCCTGCCCCGTGCCTTCCACCGTGGAGCTCGCGTCGGGCGCCCTGGAGCCCGCGGGCGCCAAGAAGCCGGTAGCGGAACCCTCCGCGAAGGCCGCCGCCGAAGGAGGCTCGCTATGATCCGCGTCGGCACCAAGACCCTGGGACTCCTCGTCGCGGGCACGATCTTCGGCGGCGTCGCCCTCTCCGCAGGCCTCGGCCTCTGGAAGACCCAGGGCTCCAAGGAGCCCGCCGCCATCAGGTCGGGCGAGTTCGCGGGCCTCCCGAGCCCCTCCGACATCCGCGGCTCCTACACCTGGGCCGACGTGGGCAAGGCCTTCGGCATTCCCCCGGCGAGCCTCGTGCGCGCCTTCGGCGCCGGCTCGGAGGCGGAGAAGGCCAACTCCCTGGAGGCGAAATACGGCGAAGTCGCCCTGCCTCCGGGCACCGAGATCGGCACCGACTCGGTGCGGCTCTTCGTGTCCCTGTACACGGGCCTTCCCCACGAGCCCGAGGCGGACACGATCCTGCCCATGACCGCGATCGAGATCCTGCGCGCCGAGGCGAAGGGGGACCGCGCCCTCGTCGAGGCGGCGGCCCTGAGGGCCTACGCGCCCGGAGCGGCGGCTTCCGCGGGCACGGCTCCGGCGGCAGCGCAGGCGGCGCAGCCCGCCGCGCCCGCGCCTGCCGCGCCGGCTCCTGCCGCCCCCGCCCCGGCCGCGGCGCCGGCCGCTCCCGCGGGGACGGGGGCCGCAGCCGCTCCCGCCGCGTCCGGAACCGCGCCCAAGACAGGCGCCGGCACGGGCACGGCCGCGGCCACGGAGTCCCATGAGCCCGTCGCGGGCAGCATCGTCGGCAAGACGACCTTCGGCGAGCTCAAGGACTGGGGCTTCGACATGGCGGCGGTCGAGGCCCTGTTGGGCGGCCTCGGGAAGTCCGGCGAGTCGGTGCGCGACTACTGCTCGGCGAAGGGACTCTCCTTCTCCGAGATGAAGACGAAACTGCAGGAGCTCGCCCCGAAGAAGTGAGGCGGGCTCAAGAATCTCCGACCGGGGAGGGCCGGGCCGCGATTGGCCCGGCCGCGCGGGACCCGGCCGCGGGCAGCCCTCGCGGATGGGGGGCCGGGCCGCGATTGGCCCGGCCCAGGTCCGGCCGCGGGATCCTCGTTGCGCCCGCGCCTTGGCGGGTGTAGCATCGGGAGCACAACGTCGTCCGGGGCGCGCGTCGCTCCTTGGACGGCGATCCTCTCCTGAACAGGGGGCGACATGAGCCTGAACCGTCCCGAGCTCACCGACCAGGCGCTCGGCATCCTGCGGAACCCTTCCACCTTCGACTGGACCTTCATCCCCTTCCTGGCCTTCGTGACCTACGTCTACTTCGAGGAGATCAGGCGCAGGAACTGGAAGGCGGTGCAGGCCGGCCTGGCCCTCTACGCCGTGCATTGGGCCTACGAGATCGGCAACGCGCTTGTCCGGCATTTCTCCGGGCACGCCCTCTGGACCGTGCCCGGAGGCACGAGCTTCCTCCTCCTCGTCGGGGTAGGCGTGGAGCTCTCCTGCATGTTCGCCGTCGCGGGCGTCATCTTCTCGAAGCTCCTCCCCGAAGACCCGAAGGCGAAGCTCCTGGGAGTGAACAACCGCGTCCTCATCGCGGTCGCGAACGCGGCCTTCTTCTCGGTCTTCGAGATCTTCCTGGCGAGGACGCCGGCCTTCCACTGGGTCTACGGCTGGTGGGGCGCGCTGCCCGTCTTCGTCACCACCTACATTCCCTTCTTCCTGGCTTCTAACTTCGCCTACGACTGGCCGGCCGCGAAGGCGAGGCGCCTCGTCGGCGGCCTCTCCGCGCTCGACGGCCTGGCCCTCGTCGTCTTCGCCGGCGTCCTGGGCTGGATTTGATCCGCGGCGCGTTATCGCGGCGGCGGAGTTAGGCGATGGAACGGACCGACCAGATCGCGGCGATCGAGGAGGCCGTCGACTACATCCAGGCGAACCTCGACGGGGATCTCACCGTCGAGGCGATCGCCGATCGGGCCTGCTTCTCGCGGCATTACTTCAACAGGCTCTTCTCCTCGGTCACCGGCGAGCCCGTCCACGCCTTCGTCCGGCGCCTCAGGCTCGAGCGGGCGGCCTTCCGGCTCGTGAAGAGCCCGGGAATGAGCCTCACCGAGATCGCGCTCGAGGCGCGCTACAGCCC
>Ga0116153_10002102_pt1 | contig 16384 bp, 8 predicted proteins | sample AD_UKC028_MetaG_FD_89896 | JGI IMG/M metagenome (GOLD analysis project Ga0116153, IMG submission 89896) | Active sludge microbial communities of municipal wastewater-treating anaerobic digesters from USA - AD_UKC028_MetaG | ecosystem: Engineered > Bioreactor > Anaerobic > Digestate | place: USA...
AGGTTATTCTCCTGAGGCCCTCGACCATCGGGTCAGGGTCGCGGTAAAACGAGCGGATAAAGGCAGCGACCCGGTTACGGTCATTGACCTCGATCATGGCGCGCGCCATGGCAAGCAGCCGATCCCTGCCGGCGGACTCCATTATGCCCCTGAAAAAAGGCCCGGGAACCTTTTCGAGATTGGCGAATATCTCGTCCCACGAATACTTCTCGAAACCGCGGGCGAACCTGTGATGAAACATCCTGATCGCCTCCGGGTCGCCCGGCACTACGGACGTATACGAAGCGGTGTCGCTGAGGACGAGCGAAGCGAAGCGGCCGCAGTCCCGCATGGCGTACCTCGACGCGGCGAAGCCGCCGGTCGAATGCGTGATGAGATGAAACCTTGCCAGTCCGAGATGATCGGCGAGCGCGATGATGTCGTCGCCGACCGTTTCGGCGTCGTACCCGGGATTCGCAGGGTCCTCGGTGGTCCTGCCGTGGCCGCGCATGTCCATCGGAATGAACCGGTAATTTTTTTCAATGGCCGCGGCAAACCCCGGCACGCTCCAGTACCCCACGCTCTCGATCAGGCCGTGCACGGCGATCACCGGCTCTCCCTGGCCCGAATCCTCGTAGTAGATTTTCGCCCCACGATTATTAAAAAATGGCATGGTCCTTTCACCTCTCCCGACCTGATATTAAAATTATTCTACTGAAACAATGAATACAGTCATTGCGAGGCTTCGCCAGAAGCCTTGGTAACCTCCTGGTATCGATTGAAGTTAACTGTTTCACTCTGTCATACCCTTTTATCGTTGTCATCCCCGTGAAAACGGGGATCCATCTTGATTACAATGGACTCCCGCTTTCGCGGGAGTGACAGAAGAATATGCTATCCCAGAAGGATCACCACGTCCCCCTCGCGGGCTCCTCGTGATGACTGTCTTACCCATATCGGCGTTCACTACGCGCGGGTTAATCCCCCTCATCCTCTCTTTATCTCCTACCCCCTGAACTTATACGACTTCTCTCTGCGCCCTCGGTGCCTCCGTGGCCGTCTTTTTTCGCCGCCGATTAAATCACTACGCCTATTTTTTCTTCTGTGAATAGTCGAACCAGCCCCTGCCGGTCTTTTCGCCGTAGTCGCCCCTGAAATAGCGCTCAGCAACTCCCGGGGAAGGAAGCTGCGCCCTGTCGCCCGTCCTCCTGAAAGCCTCCATGCGCATGGTGTATTCCAGGTCTATACCGGTGAGATCCATGAGCCTGAACGGCCCCATGGGATGCCCTGCGCCGTACAGGCACGCCTTGTCGATGTCTTCGAACGAGGCGACGCCCATGTCATGCAGCCACAGGGCCTCCCTGAGCAGCGCGCCCAGCATCCTGTTCAACAAAAATCCCTCTACCTCCTTGTTGAGCATGACCGGAACCTTGCCGAGCTTCTCGCACAGCTTGAATGAAACATCCGCGGTCTCGGGCGCGCAGTGCGGTCCGTTGACCACCTCGACGAGCTTCATGACCAGGGCCGGATTGAAGAAATGCAGGTTGATCACCTTCTCGGGCCGGGAGGTCGCATCGGCGATAAGGGAGCTCACCATGCGCGAGCTGTTCGTCGCGAGTATCGCGTGCTTCGGCGCCATGCGGTCGAGGTCAGCGAAGATCTTTCTTTTCAGGTCGAGCAGCTCGACAACAGCCTCGATGACGTAATCGGCGTCCTTCACGGCCTCTTTCATGTCCGGCACGAAGCGGATATTGGCCTGCGCCTGGCGCGCCGCATCCGCGCTCAGCTTTCCCTTTTCAACGCGGCTGACAGTGTAGCTGTTGAAAAAATTTTCGGCTTTTTTCAGCACCTCGCCGTTCACGTCGGTGCACGTCGTCCTGAATCCGCCGAGCGCGCACAGCGTGGCTATCTGGTGGCCCATGTTCCCGGCTCCGATCACCGCGATATTCTTGATTTTATCGATTCCCATATTGATCCTCCAAAAAAATTTATTTAAGATGTCTCTCTGTAGCGGCGTAGCGCGCTAAGCCTCTACAGAGAGAGTTCCGCCTTCCCCAACACATGCCGTTTACCCGCAATCTCTCCCTCGCGGTACAGCTCCTCCAGCTTGCGGATGTCCCTTGTGGTGCGGCCCGCCCGTATCTTCCCGCTCGGCGCGATCTCGGTCACCTGCACGCCGGCCGGCGGTTTCCGTATGAAATCCACCGCTTCCATATATCGCTCGGCGCGTTTCCTTACCGAATCGGCGAGGTTCGGATATTTCCTCAAGACGAATCCGAGAGGGCCCACCGAGAACCTGTCGTGCTTTACATAGTTGCCCGGCCTGGTGCGCAGCACCGTGATATCCGTGGCCCCGCGCCGGTACGCCTCGATCACCGGTATTGAATCTGCAATCCCGCCGTCGCTCGCCCTTCCGTCTCCGGTTTCGAGGAGCGTGCGGTACAGCAAAGGGAGGGAACTCGACACTTTGAGATAGTGCTCGAGGGTGAACTCGTCAGGTTCGAGATAGAGCGCCCTGCCGGTATCGGCCGATGTGGCCACGACAAGGTATTGCGCGTTTTTTCTTTTCAGCGTTTTGAATATTGCGGCGCGGTCGAGACGGCACTCCCTGATCGTGATATCCCAGAGCCAGTCGAGGTCAATGAAATGCCCTCCCCTGATGAACCGCAGAGGGTTTATGAAGCGCCGGTCGAGCGAATAGGTCGTGTTGATGCGGAAATTGCGGCCGTACTGCCCGGCGAGGTGTGAGGCGAGATTGCAGGCCCCGGCCGAGACCCCGATGTACAGGCCGAACGGGTCGAACCCGCACCTGCCGAATGAATCAAGCACGCCCGCTGTGAAAATGCCGCGCATGCCCCCGCCTTCCACGACGAGGGCCGACAATCCGCTCTTTTTGTTATTTTGCATCGCCCTGCACCGAGTTTTGGCCCTTTACTTCAAGGTATCCTCGTCCTTGATTATCCCGCAGAGCCGCTTCGCCTTGTTCTTTTTGTCCTCCATGCCGGCAAGCCGCGAGATCATGATGCGCTGCGCCTGAGGAGACCCGGCCCCGTGCATGGATTCGGTGAGGTATCCGACCGCGGCCGTTCCCATGGTAAGGTTCTCGATGAGGCGGAGTATCCTCATGCGGTGCTCCATGGGAACGCCGCTTTTTCCCCTGAAATATTTTTCGACGAACTTTCCGATCTCGGACGACCTGAGGTCTTCCTCCGAAGGCATGGTCACCATGAGACCGCCGGCGATGTCCTGGGCAAGGCGCGCTATCTCGTAGGGATAGCGGGTGATGTTCTGCTTGTGCACGTTGGCCAGCAGCGGGTCGACGTAATAGGTGCCGCTCGGCTCGCAGTGTCCCTCGGACGCGCATGCGATGCAGCCGCAGTAAAGGGTCTCGTTCAGGTGGTTCATCTCGATAATCTTGTCCTTCACGTGCGATGCCCTGTCTGCTCCGTTGAACTCGGCTGCGGTCTGGGCCGCGCCGATGAGTACGTCGCCCACGCCGACCTTGCACGCGTAGCTCTGTCGGTGGTACGATGCGAACTGCTCGACGAGCTGGCCCGAAAAATCGTGCTCCCTGAACATGAACACCCGGTCCCAGGGCACGAACACGTCGTCGAAAATGACGAGCGCCTCATGCCCGCCGAAAATGATGTTTCCCCGATCGATCTTCCCCTTTTCGAGCTTTCTCGTGTCGCACGACTGCCTGCCCATGACATAGGTGATGCCGCTTGTGTCGCTGGGCACCGCGAACGACACCGCATAATCCCGGTCCTCCTCGCGCATCGAAATCGTCGGCATCACGATAACCTCGTGCGAGTTCACCGCGCCGGTCTGGTGCGCCTTGGCTCCCCGCACGATTATACCGTCGGGCCTTTGCTCAACCACCCGCAGGAAAAGATCCGGATCCTGCTGCTTGTGGGGCGGCAGCGAGCGGTCGCCCTTGGGATCGGTCATCGCGCCGTCGCAAACGAGGTCGTTTTCCTGCACGTACTCGAGGTATTTCAGAAACCGCTTGTTGTACTCCGTGCCGTGTTTCGCGTCGATGTCGTATGTGGTCATGGAAAGCGCGTTGAGCGCGTCCATGCCCACGCACCTCTGGAAGCAGCACCCGGTGAAGGCCCCCATGAGCCGCCCCATCTTGCTTTTTTTGACAAGGTCGTCGACGCTCCGGTGGATATGGGTGAACCGGTTTATCTTTTTCCCGGTGATATGGGACGTAGCGGTCATGATGTCCTCGTACTCAGGGTTCGCGGCCAGCGCGTAGGTCATGGCGACCGCGTTGAGCGACGGCCTGATTATCGGGTCGTCGACCACGTTCTTCACCCTCTTTCCGAACATATACACGACGAGGTTCAGCTTCCTGAGGCTCTCGATATATTCCTGTGATGTCTTCATTGTTTTCCTCCTGGTCACGGTGCCGTGAAACACCGGCTATTGTAAATCATCGATCAGGCCATGGCAAGAAGAAAGCGCCTCACCCGGGAAGCGCGCCGGTGAACGATCCTGGCCTCGAATCCGCGACCGCGTTCTCTCCGGCCATCAGGCTTTCCGCTATGCCGAAATAATTCATGAACTCCGAGCCCAGATAAAACCGCGATGAAACGGTTTTACCGTGATAGTACGCGGCCTCCGCATCGTTCTCCAGCAGAGAATCGAGTTCCCCGCCCGAAAGGGCGCCGCACAGCTCGCCGGCCCTGGGCGCGGTTATCGAGAGGCTCCACAGGTGCATCCATGCGTGCGTGAGCATCCTGAAGGCCTGCTGAAGCGGCGTCGCAACCGCGAGCACCGCGGCCGTGTTCTTTTCCTCGGCGATCCTCTTCAGATAACCGACCACCTCTTCCATCGTATCCAGACCGTTTTCGACGGTCCTGACGTATTTATCCTCAACGACCGCTTTGGCCCGGCCGATAGTTTCCCTTATCCTCGCTTTGTAGACCGAAAAATTCTCCATGCCCGGGTTCATGAGGAGCTTCCGCATCGCCAGATCGATCGACTGTATGCCGTTGGTCCCCTCGTAGATCGCGAGTATCTTGGAGTCGCGCGCCAGCTGTTCGACCGGGTGATCGGAGCAGAACCCGTACCCGCCGTACACCTGGATCGCCTCCGAAGTGACCAGCCAGGCCAGGTCGGTGTTCCCCGCCTTGCATATGGGGATGAGAAAGTCGAGCAGTGCGCCGGCTTCCGCGGCCTCTTTGCCTTCTCCGGCATGGGCGATGTCGGACTGAAGAGCCGCGAGCATGGTGACCATGCGCATGGCCTCCACGTGCGACTTCATCCACAGGAGCATGCGGCGCACGTCGGGATGCGCGACGATCATCGCTGTTCCCTTCTCCCCGGGAACGCTTCCCTGTCCCCTGTTTTTCGCGTAGGTGACCGCGTGCATGTACGCAGTGCTCGATACGCCGAGGCCCTGCAGCGCGACATCGAGCCTGGCTTCGTTCATCATCTGGAACATTATCTTCATGCCCTGGCGCTCCTCGCCCATCAGCCGGCCCACGCACCGGCCGTTGTCGCCGAAATTGAGCGTGCAGGTCGGCGATCCCTTGATCCCCATCTTGTGCTCGATTCCCGAGCAGATGACGTCGTTGCGCCCGCCGATCGAGCCGTCGGGCCGCACATGGTATTTCGGGACCATGAAGATCGATATCCCCTTTGTCCCTGCGGGGTCTCCCTCGATGCGGGCGAGCACGGGGTGGATGATGTTTTCGAATAGATCGTTGTCCCCAGCGGATATGAATATCTTCTGCCCGGTGATGAGGTAGCTCCCGTCGGGCTGTTTCACGGCCCTGGTCTTGAGCGCGCCTACATCCGATCCCGCTTCAGGCTCGGTCAGGCACATGGTGCCTCCCCACTCTCCGGCTATCATCTTTTTCAGGATGACGTCTCTGTCTTCGCCGAAATAAAAGTTTTTGACCAGGTTGGTGGCCCCGACCAGCAGCGAGATGTTCATGGTGAACGAGATTCCTGCCGCGAAAAAATATTCCATTACCGCGCGATAAATCACGTCGGGCATTCCCATGCCCCCCCACCGCGGATCGCTGCCGATGCCGGTGAACCCGGCCGCGTTGAAGGCGGCCAGTGCGGGCCCGTGGACTTCAGGCGCGGTTACCGTTCCGGTAGCCGGGTCGAACCGCGCTCCCGTCCTGTCGCTCGCCGTGTTTGCAGGGTACACCTGCTCCGCAGCAATCTGTTCAGCCAGGTCGAGCACCGATTCGAACGTGTCGCGGTCGAACTCACCGAACCTTTCGTATTTCACGAGGCTCTGGGCCTCAAGCATTTCAAAAAGGACGAACCGCATATCCCGTGAATCCAGCAATGGATTTGCCGTCATAATCATTCTCCCGTAATCTGTCTTTCAAGCACCACGGCGGTGCCCATCCCCCCGCCCGCACAAAGCGCGGCCAGTCCCTTTGATACGTTTCTTCTTTTCATCTCATGTATCAGCGTGACGATCAGCCTGACGCCCGAGGCCCCAACCGGGTGCCCGAGGCTTATGCCGCTGCCGTTCACGTTCGTGATCTCCCTGTCGAGGCCGAGCTCCTTTTCGCACGCCAGGTACTGGGCCGCGAACGCCTCGTTCAGCTCGATCAGCTGGATTTCATCAAGCGCGATACCGGCCTTTGCAAGAGCCCGCTTCGACGCCGATACGGGCCCGATGCCCATGATCTCGGGATCGACCCCGGTGGTCGCGGTGGACACGATCCTCGCCAGGACCGGCGCTCCAAGCTCGACCGCCTTCTTCTCCGACATCATGATGACCCCGGCAGACCCGTCGTTGATGCCTGAGGCGTTTCCCGCGGTCACGGTCCCGCCCTGCTTGAAGCTGGGCGAAAGCGCGGCCAGGCTCTCCATGGTCGTGTCTCTCCGTGGATGCTCGTCGGTGTCTACGGTAACGCTCCCTTTTTTCGTTTTGAGCTGTACGGGAACGATCTCACCCCTGAAGAGCCCCTTGTCAATGGCGTTCAACGCCCGCTTCTGGCTCAACAATGCGAGCTCGTCCTGCTCTTTTCTGCCGATCGAATGCATCCCGGCCAGGTTCTCGGCGGTTATTCCCATGGCGGGCCCGATGCCCAGGTTGGTCAGCGAGTCCCACATGGAATCGCGGAGCTCGGCGTGCCCGATGTTGGCGCCATACCTGAGCTTGTCGACCGTGTACTGGGCGCAGCTCATACTGTCCGTGCCTCCGGCCATGATGACGTCGGCCTCGCCCGCCTTGATCTGGTAGTAGGCGAGCTGCACCGACGACATGGACGAGGTGCAGTTGCGGTGCACGGTTATTCCGGGAACGCTCGTCGGCAGGCCGGATTTCACCGCCGCGACGCGGGCCAGGTTGTTCTCTCCGTTGGTCTTCTGGTAATTGCAACCCCAGATCACGTCTTCGATTTGGCCGCCCTGTATGCCGGCGCGGCTGATAAGCTCCCTCATCACGGGTATCGTGAGATCAAGCGCGCTCGTAGTTTTGAACGCGCCGCCGAGCTTTCCGATCGGCGTTCTGCATGCGGCGACGATGACGACATTGTTCATGATGATTACCCTATTTCCCCTTGAATGCGGGTTTGCGTTTTTCAAGAAAGGCCCTCATGCCTTCCTTCTGGTCCTCGCTCGAAAAAATGCCGGCCCAGGCCTCCTCTTCGAACGGGATGGATGCGCGCATGCCGCGGATCGCGCCGAAATTCATCACGCGCTTGGCGGCCTTCAGTGCGACCGGAGATTTTTTCGCAAAGTTCGCCGCCATCTCAAGCGCGGCCGGAAGGGGATCCCCCGCGACCAACCGGTCGCACAACCCCCACTCGAGCGCCTTGCGCGCGTCAATCCGCTGTCCGGTGAAGATCAGCTCCTTGGCTCGGCTGAGCCCTATGAGAAGCGGAAGCCGCTGAGTGCCGCCCGCACCGGGGAAAATTCCCAGGTTGATTTCCGGGAACCCTGCCGAGGCCGTTTCGGAAAAGATCCTGAAATCGCAGGCAAGCGCGAGCTCCATGCCTCCTCCCAGCGCGTATCCCGAAACCGCGGCGATAACCGGAACCGGCAGGTCCTCGATCGCGTTGAATACCGGGTGAAACACGAACCGCGCCGCCTCAAGCGGCGTCAGGTCCACCATGTCGGCAATGTCCCCCCCCGCGGCGAAGTTGCCATCTGCGCCCGAAATTACGACCGCGCGCACCGAATCGTCGGCTGCGGTCCTCTTGACGGCGTCGAGCATATCGTGCCACATGTCCCTGTTCAATGCGTTGAGGCTCGCGGGCCTGTTGAGCACGATCTGCGCGATATGGCTGTCGGTAATGAATTTGATGGTCTTGTAATCCATGGCTTTTTCCTTTAAAACGGGTTTATAAATACAAATTAATTAACGATCGTTAATTTAATCAAGCAAAAAATGATTTTTATAGTTTTTTTGTCTGAAGGTTTATCCTGAATAGAGGACGTACCGCAGTAATTGAAAATACTCCTTCTAGCTGATATTGGCACTGGCGAGAATATCACGCATGTCGGCAGACCGAAGGGAGAGTTTTTTCGAAATATTAATAAAATCCTGCAGATTTTCAACTACACTGCGCGACATGCCGTTCATGCTGTCGAACGATTGCGTCAGGGAACGCGCCATCTGGTCCTGTTCATCAAAGTGGTTCTTTACCTCACCGGTTATCACTTCCATGGTCTTTATGGAATCGAGCAGGTTTTTCATTTTGCTGTATTCCTCTTGCGATATGCGGTTGAGGTTTTTGGTGAAATCGTAGTTGTCTTTGACGAATGCAATGATGTCGTTAAGGCTTCTCGACATATCTTCAACCGATAAAGCGACTTCCTCGCTGTTTTTTACCGTTTCCTTGATGATTGCCGCGATCTGTTTCGATGAATCGATGCTGATTCCCGCGAGTTTTGATATTTCATCTGCTACAACGGCAAAACCCCTGCCGTATTCTCCCGCGCGCGCCGATTCAATCGAAGCGTTTAAAGAAAGAAGGTTCGTTTTATCAGCAATATCGTTGATTGTTTCGGAAATATCCTCAATTTTACGCGAATTGGCCTGCATCAATCCAATGGCGTTTTTGCTCTTTAAAATATTACGCTCGTTTATTGCGGCTTGTTCAAGGGCCTTTTTCGCACTGTCGCTCTGGGCCGTGCTGACCCGGTGGATGTCGTCTATAAGCGATGACAAATCGTTCACGACCGAGGTGTTCTGTTCAAGCGATGTGTTCTGTTTCGCTATTTTTTCATGAATTTTTTTTATACTCAGGGAGAATCCGTTCATTTTATCGTTTGCCTCGGTGATGAGTTGGCCGTTTTTCTGAATGATGGTTTCTATAGTCGCAGTTGAAGTCGACAGGCCGTTGCTGCTTGTCACCAGGTCATGCGTAACCGACGTAATGGCTTTGAGAAGGTTCCCGGCAAGAGAATAATTGTTGATTGATTCCTGGCGGGCCGTTTCGATTTTATCGATATTTCTTGTAGTGAAATCTCCCATGAGATATAGAAAATAGGTAATTCCCGATATGAAAAGCAGTTTCGCCAATTCCGTCGATCCCCTGAGTGCGTGGGGCGTGAATACCAGTTTGTTATCGGTGACGAATACCATATCGCCGATGGCGACACCCAGAATGATCAGCGTGAAATAGGAACCGAGCCACAGGGCCCCGTAGTACAGGTTCAGACGCTTGTTGAAGCGCAGGCCGTTGATTACCGCGAAAAGGAACCATATCATGAACGTGGCGGATTCCTTGATTGCCATGCCGAATCCATTATAAGAATCATAGTGAAAGCAGAATTTTACAAAAAATACGGTCAATGCCTCGGTGGTGACGGTAAAATAAATCAAGGAAAGCGGAATGTGCTTTCTTCTAATGAAGAAGAAATTGAGAATCATCAGAGAAGTGGAGATGCCGGTGGCGATGAATAAAGAAAGATATACACCCGGCATGGCTCCCGTTTTATATGATGAAATCGCCGATATCAAAAAAAAGACTGAGAAAAGAGTGCGTGCTTTATTGATGATTTTTTCTGTGGCCAACCTGTCCATTGCAATTCCTCGGGGATAAAAAAGAATGACCACAATAGACATGGATAGGGTTAAAAGGCAAATAGAAAATCGTGCCGTTGCAGAAGGCCCATGGCGGCTACATCCGCTTTTTATACAGCCTGGTTTTAATCGTGAGCGTGCACCCGAAACCTGCTCCGCCCCTGATCATGATTTCACCGCCGAGTTGTTTCTGGACGATTACAGTTATCAGCGTTATCCCCAGGGTCGAGGCCGTGTCCGGATCATAATCTTTCGGCAGGCCGATGCCGTCATCCTGGTAATCGACTATGATTGCATTCTCCGACCTGCCCGCCTGAAGCCTGATCGAACCGCTTCTACCGCCCGGGAAAGCATGCTTCATCGAATTCATGATAAGCTCATTGATGACGAGCCCCAGGGGGATTGCCGTATCGATGGATATGGGAATATCCTCCACAACCTGATGAAAAGCGATTTTCCCGGGTTGCAATTCGGAGTTATTGCCGATCAGATCGACGATTCCGGCCATATAGTCGCGCAGATTGATGTTGGAAAGGTCTCTGGCCTCGTAAAGCTTTTGATGCACCAGGGCCATCGTCTTGATCTTGCTCTCTATATCGACGACAACGCTCTTCGCGGTTTCGTCTCTGATATCGTCACTCTTCAGATTCAGCAGGCTGCAAATCACCTGCATATTGTTCTTGGTGCGGTGGTACAGTTCTTTCAGCAGAATCTCCTTTTCCTCGAGGGAGCTGCGCAAAGAGTCTTCAGCACGTTTTCGATTTGTAATGTCCCGCACAATTCCTTCCACCCCGAGAATTTTCCCGCTTTTGTCCCGGTAGAAATGGGAGCTTGACGAAACCCAGATGCATGAACCGTCCTTCCTGACAAGCTCTGTCTCGAAGTCTTCTATTAACCCGCATTTTTGTATGCCGGCGAGCATGATCTCGCGCTGTTCGGGATAGCGATAGAGTTCCGTTATGTTGAGTTTGAGAATTTCGTCCGTCGTATAACCCAGGAGCCTTTCAGCAGAAGGAGAGACGAGCACCAGATTCCCCTCTGTGTTGGTACGGTAAAACGCATCCTGTATATTGTTGAAAAGATTGAGATACTCGTTAAGGGTTTCCTGCAGCCGCTCCTTGCTGTTCTGCAGCTCATCCTTGGTCCGCCGGATCTCCTCGAAATTAAGGGCGTTCCTCACGGAAATCGCGGCCTGGGATGAAAGCAGTTTCAGTATCTCGACGCGCTCCGGGGTAAATATGTTGCCGACCATGCTGTTTTCCAGGTAGAGAACCCCCGCCACCTTTTTCTGCTCGACAATCGGCATGCAGAGGATTGATTGTGGCCGTTTCTCAGCGATATACCGGTCAGTCACGAACATTCCTTCCGAAAACGCATCATTCAAAACGACTGTTTCTTCGGTGCGTTTCACGTAGTTTACTACGGATTCAGGATAGGATTCCGTATGGTGGTCCCTGGCCGGGCTGAAAGAGACGCTGATTCCATCCGGGTTATACTGCGCGTCTACGACGATCCCGTCCTGTTCCTCGATCAGAAGAGAGCCCTTGCCGGCCCCCGCATTTTCTATTAGGATTCTCATCAGCCTGTCCACCAGATTTTTAAAAAGAATCTCGCCCGAAATCGCCTGCGACGCCCTGATAATGCTCGTGAGGTCGATCAGATCGGCGACTGAAGCAATGCCGCCGGATTCCGCATCATCCGGAAGGGTCGTCTCCGCTTCAGGGGTTTTTATCGCTTCGGCTTTCATGCTTTTTTTGATAAGCCCGCTATATCTCTCTTCGATATCACTGACTTTACCCTCCGCTCCCCATGCGCGGTAATATTCAATGGCGTCTTTCATGTAGACGCCGGCGACCTTTTCCCTGCCCGCGTTCCGGTGAAACAGGGCCGCAAGCTCATTGGCAAGGGCGGCCATTACCGGGTGATGGTTTTCTTCTGCATTCATGATCGCGCGGTCATAAAGACGCATTGCCTCGAGTTCATTGGCCGCGTTGCGCTCCATCTCCGCCTTTATGAGGAGATACCGGCATTCGAAATTTTCCGGGCAGCTCTCCGTCCATTTGGCGAACAGCCCCTTATTTCTTTCGATCAGATCACTGAACCTCTTTTTTTTCTCCTCGGCTGCCGATTGAACCGGCGCCAGAAGTATCAGTGTCTGATACAGGTAGTGCTCGGTAACCAGGAATGTTGTATTATGAAGCGATACGGTCTTTTCAGATTCCTCGGAAGCATCCAGGGCCTCGTCGTATTTTCCGAGCAGAAAAAGCATCTTGGCTTTATTGAGATAATAATGGGCGACCCCGAGCATATATTTTATTGACTGCATTTTTTTTAGTTCTTCGATTTCATTATAGTGGACATCGCCGAATGATCCTCCCTCTTCCGTCCTTCCCATAAGGGATAAAATAATCTGTCGTGTCAGGCGCTGCCTTGCAACCCAGGTTACATTCTTCACTTTCTTTGAAAAGGCGATATTGGCTTCGCATTCTTCGAGAACATCGGCCAGGTTCATCCGTCCCAGGATCAGCCTGTTAATAACGGCCACGCCGGCCGCAAAAGCGCTGAAAAGAAAATCCCCGTACTCCCTGCCGAGAAGGTGAGACTTGTCAAGAACAGGCAAACTCGTCTCGATATGCTGCTTCCAGTGATTAATGAAGGTGCCGAACATATAATACAGTCTGCCGTCAAGCGCCCTGTTCCCGATTTTTTCATTGAGTCGGATCGCCAGTCTCCCGAATTCAAAGCCACGCGTGTATGACATCATCATATTCTGGCATTGTAACGCGCCGAACGTCACATAACCGACTGACGATTCAGACGTGTTTCCATACAAAAGCGACAGCTTCAGCATTTTTAAAATTACGAGGATGAACATGTTCGGATTGAAGAAATATGACGCGACCGAAACCTCCACGAGTGCTTTCATCTGTGAGTTTATCAGCGGGTCCTTGACCAGAGGCATATCGAGCACGTCTCTGATGTTTCTCTCCGCGAGAATTTTCTGTACGTCCATCAGGTCTGCCCCTATCTGGGGCATGAGCGTTTCCGACCGGCCGTCAATCGAAATACCCAGCATATTCAGCGCTTCAATACCGATGTCGTGGGCCTCGACATGTCTTCCGGTCAGGGTAAACAGGGTAACACGGGAAGCGCTGATATCGCCGCGATCGATATCAGTCAATGCTTTCCCAACGGCGATTCTGAAAAATTCATCCGATTCTTCCAGTTCGCCCGCCAGATACAGAAAATAGGACATTTCCCGATGCAAATCAAACATCAGCCGGTAATGTTTTTCCCATCCATGATCGGAAATGACACTGATGCCGACAGAGAGGAACCCGCATGCCTGGCTGTAGGCGGTTGATGCGCCCGCCTTTTTGCCGGCAGCCAGGCCGAGAGACGATATCGCAAGTTTCTCGCTCTCGTCGGTCACCAGTTCAATCGCTTTCCCGAAATGCGCGAGAACCTCGAAAATGAGGTCTTCGGAAGAATCCGGGTCCATGCTTTTCAGTATCGCCCGGCCTATTGCAAGGTGTATTCCACGGATATCTCTTGCGCCGAGAAGCGCGTGCGATGCCTCCTGGATGCGGTCGTGGAGAAACCTGAAATTATACGTTTCTCCCTGCGCCCCTTCAACAGCATGTATCTCTCGTACAGGAAGCAGGAATCCTTCCCTGACCGCGGCGAGAAGCAGGTCTATCGTATCCTGGAGCGGGGCGTTCCTGATCTCGGCGAGCAGGGATGCATGGAACGTATTGCCGATACAGGAGGCCAGGCAAAGCGTCTCGCGCACATCTTCAGGCTGACGGTTCAGCCTCTCCACCAGAAGTTCGATGATATTGTCAGTCACGCTGAGCTGAACTATCCTGTCAAGCTCCCATTCCCACCCCCCTTTTTCGGTGTTGAATCTTAAAAGCTTTTCCCGGTAGATCTTGTTGATGAACTCAATGATGAAAAAAGCGTTTCCGCCGGTTTTCATTCTAATAAGCTCCGTCAGGGGCACCACCGGCTCAAGAACGCTGGCAAACATATCGGAACTCAACGCCTCGATTTCGCTGCTGCCAAGCGGTTCAAGCATATATAATCCCATCTGAACATGCGCCTCTTTCAGGGCGTCGAGAGTTTTAAGAAGAGGATGTCCGGCATCGACCTCCTCTCCCCGATAGGCGCCGACCAGCAGGAAAAACCTGCATTCATCATCTGCCAGTATCGTATCCATAAGCTTGAGCGAGGCCGTGTCAGCATTCTGGAGGTCGTCAAGAAACATGACAAGGGGATGTTCGGCCCGGGTGAACACTTTGAAGAAGGCCTTGAAAACCATGTCAAAGACGTTTTTTGCCTCGGCCGGGCCGAGCGGAGGGACAGGAGGCTGCGGCCCGATGATAAATTCCACCTCCGGAATTACGTCAAGGATGATCCGGCCGTTTATGCCCAAGGCGGACTGGAGGCAGGCCTTCCATTCGGCCAGCCTCTCCCTGCTTTCCGCCAGCAGACGGCGGATGAGTCCTCTGAAGGCCTGGATAATCGCATTGTAAGGTATATCCTGCTTGAGCTTATCATACTTGCCTTCGATAAAGAAAGCCCCTTCAAGCGCGAAATTTCTGAAAACTTCGTGAACAAGCGATGTTTTGCCGATCCCTGCGCTTCCATGAATTAAAACGACTTCGCATGCTCCCTGCGAACTCCGCTCATAGGCTTTCATCAGCTCGGATTTTTCATTTTCTCTGCCATAAACCTTGCGTGGTATGTTCAGCCGTTCGGATACGTCTTTCTCGCCTATCTGAAAATCCTCTATCCTCCCCATGCCGTCAATTGTCAGTATGCATTTCTCGAGGTCGTACTTTATCCCGAAAGCGCTCTGGTAACGGTCCTCCGGATTTTTTTCAAGGAGCTTGTCTACAATCTGCGTAATGACGCGCGGGGTCCCGGGTTTTATAGATTCGATTGATTGGGGCTGCCTTGCCAGATGCGAGTATATCAGTTCAATCGGATCATTCGACTTGAAAGGCAGCACGCCCGTCAGCATCTCGTACAATGTCACGCCGAGTGAGTAAAAGTCGGTCCTGTAATCCGGCAACCTGTTCATGCGTCCGGTCTGTTCAGGGGATATATACATGAGGGTCGCCGGAATCATATCCGGGAGCCGAGACTCATCGTTCCGGAAAATCCGCGAGAGAGTCATATCGGTCAATTTAACTTCACCGGTTCTCGGATTCACAATGATGTTGGACGGCTTGATGTTGCCATGAATGATGCCGCGTCCGTGCAGCCTGCCCAGGATATCAGAGACTTTTACCGCGATATCGAGCTGTTCTCTTAATCCGCCGAATCCGTTGACCATGATCTGTTCAAGCGAGACTCCGCCGAAATCCTCCATTACCAGGGCGTTTCCACCGTCGAACCTTTCCATCCGGAAAATTTTGACAATCCCTTCAATGGATTGCTCTGCCGAGATTTCATATTTTCGCTTGAGCTCGACTGAGGAAAAGCCGGCTTCTCCTGAAGTTTTGATGATGACATTTTTGCCATCCCTCTCGCTGCGGGCCCTGAACACCGACGTCTTACGTCTTTCCACGATCGTTTCGAGTATCTGGTATCCGGGTATGCTGATCATAAATATCACTTGAAAAGACTATTAAGCGAATCAGAGGCAGATGATAATTATTTCATGGGAAGCGCTTTTTGTCAATAGCGCATCGTCGGCTGGCTTTTCACGCGGAGATTGAAGATTGAAAAGGATCGGGTTGGCCGATCCGATAGTTTTCGGGCTTATCGGTCCCCGGCGGCGGAGCAGGACGTGCGCCGCTTTTCGAGTTCTTTCATAAAATTCTCATAGGCCTTCTTTTTGACGCGCTCCCGGGGAATGACGTGCGCCCTTGTATCGCTTATGTATATGAAAGTATGGCGGTTTGTCGAGGTCACCTCGCGGATGTTCATCCATTCGGTCTTTTCACCCGACGGCTTTTCGAGAATTCCGTCATCGAGGATTTCGATTTCGTGATCGCCCGCAAAGTCCCGGTGGTCCGCCTCTTTCAGATAGCGCGGCATTTCTTCGCGTATTTTTTTCGGATACTTTTTATATGCCATGTATTGCGAAACCATGAACATCGGAATGACAAGGAATCCGAATTTAAGGTAGTAATAATCATTTTTCATGAAAGAAATATAATACAGCGTTCCGATGATGGCGGCCGAGAAGACGATGACAAGCATGAGCTGACGCAGCATCAGCTTCCTGAGTTTCTTCGGCGAAGTATGGTGAAATACCGAGAATTCGATGAAATCCTCGAACCGGCTTGTATAGCGTATTTTCATGGGCGATTCCTCAATGGATAAGTTGCTCCTGCGACGTACGGTCCCGTCATGTCTTCTGTCTATCGGGCAAGATTCCCC
>Ga0116153_10002117_pt1 | contig 16323 bp, 14 predicted proteins | sample AD_UKC028_MetaG_FD_89896 | JGI IMG/M metagenome (GOLD analysis project Ga0116153, IMG submission 89896) | Active sludge microbial communities of municipal wastewater-treating anaerobic digesters from USA - AD_UKC028_MetaG | ecosystem: Engineered > Bioreactor > Anaerobic > Digestate | place: USA...
AAGGGCACCGAGCCGAGCCGAACCGCCGCGGCGAGGTCGCCGTTCAGCAGCGTCAGCTGCGCCACGCCGCCGGCGTGGATGATGAGCATCCCGAACAGGGCGCCGAGCAGGGCCCGGGCGAAGCCGGCACGAGCCGCCAGCGCGCCCGCCACGAAGGCGGCCACTGGAAAGGCGAGGAGGTAGCCGCCGGTCGGCCCCAGGAGCCAGGCGAGCCCGAAACCGCCGCCCGCGAAGACCGGAAGGCCGGCGATCCCCAGCCCGAGGTAGGTGACCAGCGCCGCGAGTCCGGCCGCCGGACCGAGCAACCCGCCGACCGTGAGCACCGCCAGGTCCTGCAGAGTCACAGGCACGGGAGTGAACGGGAGCGGGATGCGCACCTGGGCCGCCAGGGCAACCACGAGCGCGCCGACGGCGATGGCAAACACGCGCCGGCCGGTGGAGGTCGCGGGAACCGCGGGCAGGGCCCGGGAGTCGGTGTTGCTGGTCACATTGCCTCCACGCTGAGCGCCACGGCGTTGCCGCCGCCGAGGCAAAGGGTTGCGAGGCCTGTCCCGACGCCGCGGTCTTTCATGGCGTGGAGCAGGGTGGTGAGCACGCGGGCGCCCGAGGCGCCGATCGGGTGGCCGAGGGCAACGGCGCCCCCCCGGACGTTGACGCGCGACCAGTCCCAGCCGAGGGCGCGGCCGTTGGCGAGGGCCTGCACGGCGAACGCCTCGTTCGCCTCGATCAGGCCGTAGTCCTTGATGGCGGTGCCCGCCTTCTTCATCAGGTTCTGCACGGCGAGGATCGGCGCGAAGAAGAGCTCCTTCGGCTCGCCGCCGCCCGTCGCATACGCGGTGACCCGCGCGCGCGGCGCGAGGCCGTGCGCCTTCGCGAAGGCGAGGGACGTCACGACCAGCGCGCTCGCGCCGTCGTTGAGCCCTGGCGCGTTGCCTGCCGTGACGCTGCCGTCCTTCTGGAAGACCGGCTTGAGCTTGGCGAGCGCCTCGAGGGTGGTGTCCTTGCGGGGTGATTCGTCGGTGTCCACGACGGTCGGGCCCTTCTTGCCGGGGACCTCGACCGGCACAATTTCCGCCTTGAATTCCCCGGCCTCGATCGCCGCCACCGCCTTCTGGTGGCTCTCGAACGCGAAGCGGTCCTGGTCCGCCCGGGAGACGCCCGCCTTGGCGGCGGTGTACTCGGCGTAGACGCCCATGTGGTTGTCGCCGAAGCTGTCCCAGAGCCCGTCGTGGATCATCCCGTCGAGCATCGTCTGGTTGCCGGCCTTGATGCCGTTCCGCAGCCCGAACAGGTAGTGGGGCGACGCGGACATCGCCTCCTGGCCGCCGGCCACCACGCACTGGGCGTCGCCGGCCTTGATGGCCTGGGCCGCGAGCATCACCGCCTTGAGGCCGGATCCGCACACCTTGTTGATGGTCAGCGCCGGGACGACGCCGGGGACCCCCGCATGGATCATGGCCTGGCGGGCCGAGGCCTGACCCGCCCCGCCCTGGAGCACATGCCCCATGATGACCTCGTCCACGGCGGCGGGATCCACGGCGGCGCGGCGGAGGGCCTCACGAATGACAACGGCCCCGAGCTGCGGGGCCGAAAAGGACGACAGGCCGCCGAGATAGCGCCCGATGGGAGTGCGGACGGCGGAGACCAGAACCGGCGTTGTGGAGTCGCTCACAGTGCATCCAGGTGTTGAAGAAATCGTCAGCTCAAAGATACTCGCCGGACGGGCCCTCCGCGAGGTGACTTCTGTCATCGCGAGGAGGCTCCCCGCCGGGGGCCGACGAAGCGATCTCGGGCAGGCACGAGATTGCTTCGGCCACTGCGTGGCCTCGCAATGACAGAAGGGCTACACCTCCAGCGCCCTGCTTCGTATCCGCTCGACCACCCGCGCCACGAACGTCTCCACCGGCACCACCTCCTGCTTGTTGCCGGCGCCGCGCACCCGAATCGCGACGGTGTCCGCCTCGGCCTCCCGCTGCCCGACCACCGCCATGTAGGGGACCTTGCCGACCTCCCCCTCGCGAATCCGGTAGTTCAGGGTGGAGTTGCCGGCGTCGAGCGTCGCCCGGACCCCGGCCGCCCGCAAGCGCGCCACGACCGTGCCCGCCGCCGCCGCCTGCTCGTCGGAAATTGGCAGCACCCGGACCTGCTCGGGCGAGAGCCAGACCGGGAACGCGCCGGCGAAGTGCTCGATCAGGATGGCGATGAACCGCTCGAAGGAGCCGCACATGGCGCGGTGGATGACCACCGGCCGGTGTTCCGCGTTGTCCTCGCCAACGTACCCGAGGTCGAACCGCTCCGGCGCGGCGTAATCCAGCTGAATGGTGCCCAGCTGCCACTTTCGGCCGATCGAGTCGGAGACGTCGAAGTCGATCTTGGGTCCGTAGAACGCCCCGTCCCCGGCCTTGAGTTCGTACGCGTGCCCCGTCGCCTCGAGGGCGGCGCGCAGGTCGGCCTCGGCGCGGTCCCACATTGCGTCCTCGCCGATCCGCTGCTCGGGGCGGGTGGCGAACTTCAGCGTGGCCGTGAGCCCGAAGGTGGCGTAGACGTCGAGGATCATCCGGGTCAGTGCCCGCACCTCGCCGGCGATCTGGTCGGGACGGAGGTAGATGTGGCAGTCGTCCTGCTGGAACTGCCGCACCCGGGTGAGCCCGGACAGCGCCCCGGTCACCTCGTTCCGGTGCAGCACGTCGAAGGTGGCGTAACGCACCGGCAGTTCACGGTACGAGTGCTTCCGCATGCCATAGAGCAAGTGGTGGCTCGGGCAGTTCATCGGCTTCAGCGAGAAGTCGTGCTCGCCCGACTCGCTGTCGAGCACCATGAACATGTTCTCGCGGTACTTGCCCCAGTGCCCGGACCGTTCCCAGAGGATCTTGTTGTAGAGCAGTGGCGTCTTGATCTCCTGGTAATCGGCCCGCTGCTGGAGTTCGCGGATATAGTCGTTGACCTCGCGGTAGATCGTCGTGCCGCGGTCGGTCCAGAAGGCCGAGCCCGGCGACGAGGGATGGAACACGAAGAGATCGAGTTCCTTCCCGAGGCGCCGGTGGTCGCGCTTCCGGGCCTCCTCCAGCCGGTGGAGGTAGGCGGCGAGGTCTTCCTTCTTGAACCAGGCCGTCCCGTAGATGCGCTGCAGCATCTGGCGGCGCTCGTCGCCCCGCCAGTAGGCGCCCGCGCCGTGAAGGAGCTTGAAGTGCTTGAGCCGGCCCGTGGAGGGGATGTGCGGCCCGCGGCACAGGTCCTGGAAGGGACCGTCGGTGTAGACGGAAATCACCTCGTCGTCGCCCAGCTCGCTGATCCGCTCGAGCTTGAGCGGGTCGTCGGCGAAGCGCCGGTTGGCCTCGCCGCGATCCACCACCTCGCGCCGGAACGGGTAATCGCGCTCGACGACCTCCGCCATCTTCTGCTCGATGGCCTCGAGGTCCTCCGGCGTGAAGGGCCGCGGCACGTCAAAGTCGTAATAGAAACCGTCCTCGATCGGCGGCCCGAAGCCGATGCCGGCGCCGGGGAAGAGCTCGCGGACCGCGGTGGCGAGGATGTGCGCCGTGCTGTGCCGCAGGACCTCGAGCGCGTCCGGGTCGCGATCGGTCAGAATCGCGAAGCCGGCATCCCGTGCGATCGGGCGGTCGAGGTCCCAGACGGCGCCGTCCACCCGCGCGGCGATCGCGGCCTTGGCCAGGCCGGGGCCGATCATCTGGGCCACGTCGCGGCTGGTGGTCCCGGCGGGCACTTCCCGCACCGAATTGTCGGGAAGCGTGAGGCGAATCTGCGTCATGGGCTGGTGTCCTGCATGATCGGCGTCACGATCGGCTCCGACCGGGGCGCATAACGGAAATAGAGGGCAATCCCGGCGACGATCAGCACCGCCACGAGGAGCCAGCGGGCGAGTTCACCGGCAGGAATCCGGGAGCGTTCGTCGGCCATGTGACACCCCGGGAACGAGGAGAAACGGTACCTGCGCCTTCACGAGCGAACGTGTTAACTTAACGCGTCTTAGCCAATATTTGCACAAGGAGCATGCGAGTGAAGCGGGAGCGTTTGAGCTCGTCCGAGGCGCTGGGCTGGTCGCTGGTCGGATTCGGCGCCGGGATCGTCGGCGGGCTGTGGGCCGCCGGCCGGCTCGGCCGGGTCACCCGGGGCCGGCTGGCCGACGAGGTGCGGGCGGTGCGGACTCCCGACGGTGCGTCGGCCGTCGCCCTCGCCGACTCGGTCCGCCAGGCGCTGCAGGCGGACCCCGCCCTGGCGCCCCATGGGCTGCGCGCCGTCGCGGTGACCCGGGGGACGGTCGAGCTGACGGGCTGGGTGCCCGATCGCCGAACCCGTGCCCACGCCGTCCGCGTCGCGTCACAGGTGGACGGGCTGGCCGACCTCATCAACAGCCTCCTGGTGCAGGGCGAGGACAATGTCGGCGCGCCGCCCGAACTCTCGCTCGAAGGCCGTTCCGCATGACGCACGAGCTCGCCCCGCAATACCAACCCGGTGACATCGAACGGGCGCTGTACCGGTGGTGGACCGAGCAGGACCTGTTCACGCCCCGACCGGGCGGCCGCCCCTACGTGATCATGATGCCGCCGCCCAACGTGACGGCGCAGCTGCACATGGGCCACGGTCTCAACAACACGCTGCAGGACGCCGTCATCCGGTTCGAGCGGATGCGCGGCCGACAAGCGCTCTGGCTGCCGGGCACCGACCACGCCGGCATCGCCACGCAAAACGTCGTGGAGCGGGTGCTCACCTCCGAAGGAAAGACTCGATTCGACCTCGGCCGCGAAGCCTTCGTGAAGCGCGTCTGGCACCACGTGGACGAGACCGGTGCCACGATCCTCGAGCAGCTGAAGGCCATCGGGGCAAGCTGCGACTGGGGCCGGACCTACTTCACCCTCGACGAGGGGCTGTCCCAGGCCGTGCGCGAGGTGTTCGTGCGGCTGTACGAGAAGGACCTCATCTACCGCGGCAACTACATCATCAACTGGTGCCCCCGCTGCCTGACGGCGCTCTCCAACGAGGAGGCCGAAAAGGAAGAGGAGGACGGGCGCCTCTGGCACCTGCGCTACCCGCTCGACGGCGGCGGGCACCTGACCGTGGCCACCACCCGGCCCGAGACGATGCTCGGCGACACCGCGGTGGCGGTCCATCCCTCCGACACCCGGTACGCGCGGCTGGTCGGACGCACCCTCCGGCTGCCCCTGGTGGAGCGGGACATCCCGATCGTCGCGGACGACGCGATCGACCCGAAGTTCGGCACCGGCGCGGTCAAGGTGACCCCCGCCCACGATCCGCTCGACTTCGAAATCGGGCGCCGCCACGGGCTGGAATCGCTCAACGTGCTGACGCCGGACGCACACATCAATGAAAACGCCCCCGCACGCTTCCAGGGCCTGACTCGCGAGGAGGCCCGCAAGCAGGTGGTGCGGGAATTCGAGGCGCTCGGCCTGCTGGACACGGTGGAGTCGCACCGGCACGCGGTGGGGCACTGCTACCGTTGCGGGACCGTCGTCGAGCCGCGGCTCTCGGAGCAGTGGTTCGTCCGGATGGCGCCGCTCGCCGCCCCCGCCCTGAAGGCCTACCGGGACGGCGACGTCCGGTTCATTCCCGAGCGGCGAGGCACGGAATACGCGCAGTGGATGGAGGGCATCCGCGACTGGTGCATCTCGCGCCAGCTCTGGTGGGGCCACCGGATTCCCGTCTGGTACTGCGAGGCGCCGGCGTGCGGCCACATCAGCGTGTCACGCACCGACCTCACCGCCTGCCTCCGCTGCGGCGGCCCGGTCCGGCAGGACGAGGACGTCCTCGACACCTGGTTCTCGTCGTGGCTGGTGCCTTTCTCCAGCCTCGGCTGGCCGGCGGAGACGCCGGACCTCGATCGGTTCTACCCCGGGCACACCCTCGTCACGGCACCCGAGATCCTCTTCTTTTGGGTGGCGCGGATGATCATGGCCGGGCTCGAGTTCCAGGGACAGGTGCCGTTTCACACCGTGTACCTCCATGGGACCGTGCGCGACACCCAGCACCGGAAGATGTCCAAGTCGCTCGGCAACGGGATCGACCCCCTCGAGGTGATCGAGCGGTACGGCGCGGACGCCCTGCGCTACACCGTCATCTCGGGGATGGCGGTCGGCACCGACCTGATCCTCGACCCGGCCGATCTCGAGACCTCGTTCGCCGCGGGCCGGAACTTCGCCAACAAGCTCTGGAACGCGGGCCGCTTCATCCTCGGCACCCTCGACGGCCCGACCCGCCCGCTGGCGGGCCCGCACGCAAACGTGGTCCGGCCCGAGGAACTGACCCTCGCCGACCGATGGATCATCGCCCGGTGCGACGCCACGGTGCGCGCCGCCACCGAGGCGTACGAGAAGTTCCGTCTCAACGACGCGGCGGCGGCGGTCTACCACTTCCTGTGGAGCGACCTCGCCGACTGGTATATCGAGCAGGCCAAGCCGAGGCTGTACGGCAGCCAGCCGGGCGGCGACGTGGCGCGCGCCGTGGCGGCGCAGACCTTTGACGTGGCGCTCCGCCTGCTGCACCCGGTCATGCCCTTCGTGACGGAGACACTCTGGAAGCGCCTCCCCGGCCGGGCGGACGCCGACTCGGTCAGCGTGGCGCCGTGGCCGGTGCCTGACGACCGTGCGACGGACGACGAGGCCCTCGCCGGATTCGCGGAGGTCCAGCTGATCATCACCAGCCTGCGGCAATTGCGAGCCGACGCCGGCCTGCATCCGGGCGACAAGGCGATCGGCTCGCTGACCACCGCCGGCGCCGCGGCCCGCGCTCGCATCGCACCCTCGCTCGAGACCATCACCCGGCTGGCCAAGGTGACGATCGACGCGGTGGTCGTCCGCTCCGGCGCAACCGCTTCCGCGGGCGCGCTCAAGACGGCCGTGCTGCCCGACGGGATCGAGGTGTCCATCGCGCTGAGCGCGGCAGACCGCGACCGGGAGTGCGCGCGGCTGGCCAAGGAGGAGGCGCAACTCCGGCAGTTGGTCGAGGCGCAACAGCGGAAGCTCGGCAACGAGCAGTTCGTGGCCCGCGCCCCCGCCGCCGTGGTCGAGGGAGAGCGACAGAAGCTCGCGACCTGGCGGGAACAGGCGGACGCCCTGGCCGAGAACCGACGGCGCATGGGTTGCGCGTGAACGTCCAACGCCTCACCGGGGCGGCGATCGCGCTGGGCATCATCGCCTGCGCCAAGATCGAACCGCCGCCGGGGGGCCCGCCCGACCTCCTCCCCCCCGGACTCGTGGCCACCATCCCGGAATCGATGGCCGTCCTTCCCGACTTCTCGGGCGACGTCGAGTTCATCTTCAACGAAACCGTCTCCGAGGGCGGCAGCCCGAACATGGGCCTCGGCACGGGTGACCTCGAAAAGCTGATCATCCTGTCGCCGAGCGAGAGGGTGCCCAGCGTCCGCTGGAAGCGGAGCCGGGTCACCGTCCGGCCGGCCGAAGGATGGCGCCCCAACACCGTCTACCGAATCCAGCTCCTTCCTGGCGTGATGGACATCCGCCGGAACCGGAACGACAGCACCAGGGTGGTCACCTTCACGACCGGCGCGCCGATTCCTTCACTGCACCTGACCGGGCAGGTCTGGGACTGGACCACGGCGCGCCCCGCCCCCCGTGCGCTGGTCGTCGCGGTGCTCCTGCCCGACAGCCTCCGGTACCGCACGATGGCGGACTCGGCCGGCAAGTTCGATTTCGGCCCGCTGCCCAGCGGCGACTACCTGGTGTATGGCGCCCTCGACCAGAACCGGAATGCCCGGCTCGATCGGCGTGAGGCATGGGACTCCCTGCCCGTGCCGCGGGACAGCACCGCGGTGGGCGAGCTCTGGGCGTTCGTGCACGACTCCGTCGGCCCGCGCCTCTCGACGGCGGCGACGTCCGACTCGTTGTCGGCCACCCTCACGTTCACGCAGCCGCTCGACCCGGACCAGCGCTTCGGACCGGGCACCGTGCGGGTGCTGCTCCTTCCGGACTCGGCGGCCGTCGAGGTCGTGTCGCTCCTTCCCAAGACCGTGCACGATTCGATCTACAAGCCGCCCCCGCCACCGCCCGACACGACGGCGCCGAAGCCTGCCCCGCTGCCGGCCGGACCCACCCGGCCCGCCGGCGACACCATCCGCCCGTCCAGGGCCCCGCTCTTCACCTCGCTCCTCCTTCGTGTGGCGCAGCCCTGGAAGCCGGGCTCGACCTACGTGGTGGAGATCGACTCGCTCCGGAACGCCAACCGTGCGGCGGCGAGCATTCGCGGGCCCCTTGAAGTTCCCGTGCCGAAGGTTGACACGACTGCCGCCGGCGCCGATTCGCTGAAGGCCGCCCAGGACACCGCACCGGCAGCGCCTGATTCTCTGCAGCCCAAGCCGCCGGCCCGGTGAGCGCCGACCCCCGCCGAGATCTCCCATCCGTGGAACGGCTGCTGCAGGAGCCGTCCGTAAGCGTCCTGCTTGAATCGACGCCTCGCAGCGTCGTCGTCGCCGCCGCGCGCGAGGCGGTGGCCCGGGCCCGAAAGGGACGCGGAGGCGTGCCCGAGAACTGGGGGGCGGAGATCGCGGAGCGGGCGAAACGGATGGCGCGGCGTTCACTCCGCCCGGTCCTGAACGCCACGGGGGTCGTGCTTCACACCAACCTCGGGCGCGCGCCGCTCGCTGCCAGCGCGCTCGACGCCGTCGCGGCGGTGGCATCGGGCTACAGTGCGCTCGAGTTCGACCTCGAGGCAGGCACGCGCGGCCAGCGAACCGATCACGGTCGCCGGCTGCTGGCGGAGCTGACGGGGGCGGAGGACGCGCTGGCCGTGAACAATGCGGCGTCGGCGCTGATCCTGGCGCTCAACACCGTGGCCGAGGGGTTGGAGGTGGTCGTTTCCCGGGGCGAGCTGGTGGAAATCGGCGGGTCGTTCCGGATCCCCGACATCCTGCGGAAGAGCGGCGCCCGGCTCCGCGAAGTCGGCACGACCAACCGGACCCACCTCGACGATTATATACGCGCCCTGGGACCGGCCACCGGCGCGATCCTCAAGGTCCACCAGTCCAACTTCGTGCAGTCCGGCTTCGTCCACGCGCCCCATGCTGTCGACCTCGCCCGGCTCGCCCACGACCATCGCGTGCCGCTGGTCCACGACGTCGGCAGCGGGCTCCTGTCGGACCTGTCCTCGTTCGGGCTCAACTCGGAGCCTCGGGTCGCCGACGCCGTCGCCGACGGCGCCGACCTCGTGGTCTTTTCCGGTGACAAGCTCCTCGGCGGCCCGCAGACCGGGTGTCTCGTCGGGAGCGCCGCCCTGCTCGGGCGCTGCCGCGCCAACCCCCTCGCTCGCGCGAGCCGGGCGGACAAGATGACCCTCGCCGCCCTGGAGGCGACGCTCGAGCTCTACCGGGACCCGGCCGTGGCGCTGCGGGAGATTCCGGTCCTTCGGATGCTGACGCTCTCCGCCGGCGAACTAGAGCAACGGGCGCGCGCACTCGCCGCCGCCATCGCGGCAGCCTGCCCCGCTGCCCCGCCGCCCCGCCTCGCCGCGGGCCACTCCGTGACGGGCGGCGGATCCTTTCCTGGTGCCGACCTGCCGACCACCCTCGTGGTGCTCGACCCCGGCCCGCGCGGCGCCGATGCCCTGGCGCTCACCCTCCGGCTCGGCGACGTGCCGGTCGTCGCCCGGGTCGAGGATCGGATGGTCGTGCTCGACCCTCGCACCCTTCCGGTGCACGCCTTTCCGGACGTGGCGGCCGCGGTCGCCGCGGCCTGCGCAGAATGATGCCGCGGCCTGCCGCGTTTCTCGACCGCGACGGCACCCTCGTCAACGATCCCGGCTTCCAGCGTGATCCTTCGACAGTCGAGCTCCTGCCCGGGGCAGCGGCCGCGGTGACGCGCCTCAACGCGGCGGGGTTCATGGTGATCGTCGTGACGAACCAGTCCGGCATCGCCCGGGGACTGATCACTCCGGCCGAGTATGCCGCGGTCGAACGGGCCATTACCGCTCGATTCGCCGAAGCGGGCGCGGTGCTCGACGCCACCTACCACTGCCCGCACTATCCCGCTGCTGGGGGGCCCTGCGAGTGCCGGAAACCGGGTTCCCTGCTCTACCGGCGGGCGGCGGAGGAGTGGCGCCTCGATCTCCCGGCCTCCTGGGGGGTCGGCGACCGTGTTTCCGACCTTCAGCCGGTCCGCGCGCTCGGCGGGCGGGGAGTGCTGGTGCGGACAGGCGCGGGGCGGAAGCACGAATCGGAGGCGCAGGAGGCGGGGTTTCCGGTGGTGGATGATCTGCCGGCGGCGGTGGGGCTCATTTTGGGGGCGTTTCTGCCCTCCGGCGCCCCCTAGGGAGTGAGGGGTTTCCCCCTTACTTTTCAGGGTTATGTCCTATCGCGTGGCGGTCTGCATCTCGGGCGGCGGCAGCAACCTGCAGGCGCTGCTCGATCGGCTGCAGGGAGAGGCGCCGGCGCGAGTGGTACTCGTCCTGAGCAATCGCGCCGATGCGGGCGGTCTCGAGCGTGCCCGCCAGGCTGGCGTCCCGGCGGAAGTGCTTTCCGACCCGGCCGACGCCTCGGAGTGGATCACCCGGCTCGGCCGGCGTGACGTAGACCTCCTGGTGTTGGCGGGCTACCTGAAGCTCGTGCCGCCGGGAGTGGTGCAGAAGTACGCCGGGCGCATCCTCAACGTGCACCCGGCGCTCCTCCCTGCCTTCGGTGGGGCCGGCATGTACGGGACGCGGGTACACGAAGCGGTGCTCGCCAGCGGCGCAACGGAGTCGGGTCCCACGGTACATCTCGTGGACGAGGTGTACGACCGTGGGGCCATTCTCGCCCAGCGGCGGGTGCCCGTCTTACCGGACGACACGCCGGACCGGCTCGCGGCACGGGTACTCGCCGTGGAGCACGCACTGCTGCCCGAGGTCGTCCTGGCCGCGGCTCGCGCCGGGCGGCCGGTGCCGGTGCCTGAAGAAGCCTGAACCACCAGTCGAACTCATCAGGGAGTACCATGCCGAGGGCATTGCTTTCCGTCAGTGACAAGCGCGGGATCGTCGCGTTCGCCCAGGGCCTGGTGCAGCTGGGCTGGGACATCATCTCCACGGGAGGCACGGCCGCTGCGCTGAAGGCGGCCGGCGTTCCCGTGCAGGCGGTGGAGTCGGTCACCAAGTTCCCCGAAATGCTCGACGGCCGCGTCAAGACGCTGCACCCGATGGTCCATGGCGGACTGCTCGGGCGGCGCGACAACCCGGTGCACCTCCGCGCCATGGAAGAGCACGGCATCACGCCGATCGACCTCGTGGCGGTCAACCTCTATCCGTTCCGCGCCACCATCTCGCAACCGGACGTCTCCTTCGAGGACGCGATCGAGAACATCGACATCGGCGGGCCCTCGATGCTCCGGTCCGCGGCCAAGAACCACGAGTTCGTCCTGCCCGTGGTGGAGCCGTCGGACTATGCGGAGGTCCTGGTGCTGCTTCGGGCGGGCGCGATCCCGGTCGAGACGCGGCGCGCCTACGCGGCCAAGGTATTCGCCCACACGGCAGACTACGACAGCGCCATCGCGGCGTACCTGACGCCGAGAGAGGATGGCCTGCCGGCCCGGTTGGGCGGCTCGCTGGAGCGGATGGCGTCGCTCCGGTACGGGGAAAACCCGCAGCAGCGGGCCGCGCTGTACGTCACCGAGGAGCCGCGCGGCATCCGGGACCTGAAGCAGCGCCAGGGCAAGGAGCTGTCGTTCAACAACATCCTCGACCTCGACGCCGCCATGGCCGCCGTGGCGCCGTGGCCCACGCGCCCCGCCTGCGCCATCATCAAGCACACGACCCCCTGCGGCCTGGCGGTGGCGTCATCGGCCGGCGAGGCGTGGCGTCGCGCGCTGGCCACCGATCCGCAGTCGGCCTTCGGCGGCGTGGTGGCGTTCAACACCGTGGTGGACAAGGCCACCGCCGAGGAGATGGTGGGGTTGTTCCTCGAGGTGATCGTGGCACCGTCGTTCCACGACGAGGCGCTCAAGGTCTTCGCCGCCAAGAAGAATTTGCGCGTGGTGGAGCTGCCGGTGAGCCACGGCGAGCAGGGGCTCGACTACAAGTGCGTGCGCGGCGGGTTCCTGGTCCAGGACCGCTTCCAGTTCGACTCTTCGGAGGAGGGCTGGCGCGTGCCGACCGTGCGCCACCCCACGGAGGCGGAATGGAGCGACCTGCGATTCGGATGGGCCGGCGTCGCGACCGTCAAGTCGAACGCCATCCTGCTGGTGCGTCACGAGGCCGCGATCGGCATCGGCGCCGGGCAGATGAGCCGGGTGGACTCGTCGTTCCTCGCGGTGCACAAGGCGAGACAGCAGGGGCACGACCCGCGCGGGTCGGTCCTGGCGAGCGACGGGTTCTTCCCCTTCCCCGACGGCGTGGAGGCGGCCGCGGCCGCCGGGGTCACCGCCATCATCCAGCCGGGCGGGTCGGTGAAGGACGAGGACGTCATCGCGGCGGCGGACCGGCTCGGGCTGGCCATGGTCCTCACCGGCGCGCGGCAGTTCAGGCACTAACGGAGACTTCGTGACGACGACCAGACCTGCCACCCCGTACCGCTGGGCCGCCCTCGTCGGCCTCGTGGTCTTCGGGATCTACATCGCCACCCTCGCGCCCACCACCGCGTTCTGGGACACCTCCGAATACATCGCCGCCGCGAAGGTGCTCGGCATCCCGCACCCGCCGGGGAACCCGCTCTTCGTGATCCTGGCGCACACCTGGGGGTTGCTGCCGCTCGCCGGCGAGTATGCCAAGCGGATCAACCTCTTCGCGGCGTTCACCAGCGCGGCCTCCGCCGCCCTCTGGTTCCTGATCGCAGAGCGGTGGCTCCGGACGATCGTCCCGGTCCGGTGGGGGCGCCTCCTGGCCGCGGCGGCCGGCACCCTGGTCTCCGCCACCTCGTGGACCATCTGGAATCAGTCCGCCGTCAACGAGAAGGTCTACACCGTCTCGCTGCTGTCCATGGCGCTGGTCACCTGGCTGGCGGTGCACTGGGGCGACGACGAGCCCGGGCCGCACCGCGACCGGTGGGTCATCCTCATCGCCTATATCATCGCGCTGTCGACCACGAACCACCTGATGGGGCTGCTCGCGGCGCCGGCGGTGGCCATCTACATCCTGTGGACCGACTGGCGCGTGGTGACCCGGCCGTGGGTCTGGGTGGGCGTGGTGTCCGCGGTCATCGTGGGCGTGTCGCTGAACTACCTCTTCCTGCCGATCCGCGCGGCGCAGTTCCCGCCGATCAACGAGGGAGAACCGGTCGGCTTCTTCAGCCAGGCGCTGATGGACGTCATCAACCGCGTCCAGTACGCCAAGCCGTCGGTGATGGACCGTCAGGCCGACCTCCTGTCCCAGTTCGGCAACTACCTGCAGTACTACCGCTGGCAGTACGCCCGGGACTGGGGATCCGCCGCGGGGGCCGCGGCCGCGCTCTTTGGCATGCTTGGCCTCTACGGCCTCTGGGAACTCATCCGCCGGGACCGGCGGGCCGGGATGGCCGCCCTGGCCATGTTCGGCACGCTGACCGTGGCGCTCATCTTCTACCTGAACTTCAAGTATGGCTTCTCGATGCACCCGGAGCGGGACCTCCCGCGGGAAGTCCGCGAACGGGACTACTTCTTCATGGGGTCGTTCGCCTATTTCGGGGTGCTCATCGCCCTGGGGCTCGGCGCGCTCTATCGGGGCATCGCCGACTCCCTGGCGATTCGGCTCCCCGAGGCGAAGCGGTGGGCCGCGGCCGCGCCGGTCTTCCTCATCGCCCTCATCCCGCTGGCCGGCAACCACGCTTCCGCCACCCGGGCCAACGAGTACCTCGCGCGGGATCTCGCCATCGACATGCTGGAATCGGTCGAGCCGTACGGCATCCTGATCACCGCCGGCGACAACGACACCTTCCCGCTCTGGTTCGCCCAGGAAGTGCTCGGCGTGCGCCCGGACGTGACGCTCGCCAACCTCTCGCTGATGAATACCCGTTGGCACCTCCGACAGCTGCAGCGCCGGGAAACGCCAGAATTCGACCCCGCCAAGGCCGCCCGCGTCTGGCGCCCGAGCCCGGCCGAGACCGGCCTCCCGCTCGCGGACTCCACCGCCGCCGCGCCGGCGGCGGCGTGGCCCAGGCCCGACGGCTCCGTCTTCCAGAGCTTCTCCGGCCCGCAGATGGACAGCCTGCCGGAGGCGATCGCCGTCAAGCAGGGCAGCGGCCTGCGGGTGGACAGCCTCGTCATCGCGTTCGGCCAGGACTACCTGACCCTCCAGGACATCGCCACGGTGGCCCTCATCCGTGACAACCTCGGCAAGCGCCCGATCTACTTCAGCTGGAGCGACGGCAACTACCCGGATGGCACGCTGGGCCTGACCGAGTACCTGCTCACCACCGGCCTGGTGCGGAAGCTGATGCCGAAGCCGATCCAGGAAGGCAACGGCATCGTGCTCTCCAAGACGCTCGGTTTCGTGGACGTCGGCGTCACCCGGCAGCTCCTCTGGGAGACCTACCACTGGCAGAGCGCCACTCGGGAGCGGCCGCGGGGATGGGTGGACGTCCCCTCCTCGTCGATCCTCCAGCTCTATGGCATCATCTACCGGGAGACCGGCGTGATCCTGAAGTCCGAGGGCCTGACGGAGGAGGCCGCCCGCGCCGACTCGATCGCCGTGGCGGTCCAGCAGACTATCATGCGGGGCGAGCGGAACTAGGGGCGCTCCGTTCCCGTCGGCTGTGAAGGCGTGGTGGCCGAGTGGTTTAAGGCAGCGGTCTTGAAAACCGCCGAACCGGAAACGGTTCCGTGAGTTCGAATCTCACCCACGCCGCTGGTGGCATCGCGCAGGAAAACGAGGGCGGGGCGGACGAGCCGGTTGTTCCCGGTCCGTCCGCCCCGCCCTCGTTCGTGCGTCCTCCTCGGAGCTACCGGCGGGCCATGAGCGAGATGCCGACGCTCAGGTACTGGTACGAGCCCGATTCGCCCCCGATGTACTTCCCGGCGTTCGCGGGATAGTTGTACTTCCCGAAAATGGCGATTTCCTTCTCGGAGCCTTTGTTCAGGATGAACCCGAGTTCAGGAGCGAACCCCATGATCCAGTTGGTGGTTTCCACCGTTCCGGATCCCACGTCCATCAACTGCCGCATGTAATAGACGCCGACCCCCAGGCCGATGTAGGTCTGGATCCGCCCGCCGGCCTTGCTGTACAGGTGGCCGGTGACGAGGAGGGGGAAGACGTTCATCGAGCGGTACTGCTCGCCCGAGACGGTGCCGCCCGGGAAGTAGATCGCCTCGGTCGTGCTTTCGTAGAAGGCGGTGTACCCGGCCGAGATGCCCACCGTGACGTTCGGATTGAGGAAGCGCCGTCCCTCCACCGAGACGCCCAGCCAGCTGTCGTTGCCGATGAACTTGTCGGAGAGGTCGCCGGCCGGGTTGGCCCAGGAATAGGTCAGGCCGCCGAGCACCTGTGCGCCGGCGGGCGCGGCCCCGGCCATGCCGAGGGCGGCGAGCAGCATCGCGAGACGGAGACGTGGCGTCATGGGGTCACCACCCGGCGGATATAGAAGGATTGGTCGAAGGCCTGGTCGATACCGTCGGCGATCGACTGGGCGAGGGCGCTGGAGGAACTGCCGGAGATGGCGCCGTTGATGCCGGCGGTCCAGACGACCGGAGGGCGCGACACCGCCGGCGGCACGCCGCTGGAAAGGTCGGCCATGTGAATGAAAATGGTGCCCGTGGTGTAGGTGTACCCGACGACGTCGCCCGGGTAGTCCGGAATCCAACCGGTGCAGATCCAGGGATAGGCCCACCCCCAGATGTCGCACCAGTCGCCCGAGGTGTAATCGTAGTTCTCGGAGACCGTCACTGCCGGGTTGAGCGTCAGGTCGGCCTGGTCGGCAAGGAGCGGGTCGAGAATCCTGGTGTAGCCGGCCGCGACCATGTTGGCGGCGGTCCGGGCGACGATCAGGCTGTCGTAGACATGGCTGATGTCGTCCGTACCGCCGAGATGGACGACGCTGTCGGGAACATAGAACGTGACGGCACTGCCGAACGAGAACAGCGTGTCGTACACGGTCGTGACGGAGGCGTAGTCGTTGGGCTGGCTGGCACGTTCGGGGTAGCAGGCGGTGAGCCCTGCTCCCACCGCCATGGCCAGCCCGGTCGCCCGCAAGAACTTGCGCATCAATGGCTCCGTGAATGGTGGAAGGTGTCCTGAAGATAGCCATATGACGCCGATGGAACCACCTGCCACACACCCTGCCGGGGTTGCGTAAACCCTTCCCCGGTGGCAGTTTCCTCGCGCGCTGGAGCGGTGGCCGAGTGGCTGAAGGCATCGGTTTGCTAAACCGACATAGGGGTCTAAAGCTTCTATCGGGGGTTCGAA
>Ga0116153_10002120_pt1 | contig 16316 bp, 24 predicted proteins | sample AD_UKC028_MetaG_FD_89896 | JGI IMG/M metagenome (GOLD analysis project Ga0116153, IMG submission 89896) | Active sludge microbial communities of municipal wastewater-treating anaerobic digesters from USA - AD_UKC028_MetaG | ecosystem: Engineered > Bioreactor > Anaerobic > Digestate | place: USA...
GCATTGCGCCCGGCGTCCTGCAGCCGCTTGAGCTGCGACTCGACGCCGGCCGTGCTGCTCTGCACCTGGCCCAGCGCGCGCAGGGCGCCGGTGGCGGTGCCGTCGATGATCAGCTTGAGCGAGAGGTTGCCGGCCACGTTTTACTTTTCCGAAGACAATTCACAGGCCAGCACGAAGACTGGCCACGGGTAATCCCAAACCGCCGCATGGCCGCTGGCGGCCAGCGCCAGGGCGGACGTTTCTAGGCTGCGGAGAGTGCCGACCGCCCCAGCGCCAGCGCCCGGCTCCGCATTGCGAAAAAATCCGCATTCAACGCCTCGGCGGCGGCGAACACCTGGCGCAGCTCGGAGGGCGCCAGGCCGGCGACGGCCTCGGTCGTCAGGTCGGTCATGCGCAGCAGGTCGGGCAGGCTGAATTCCTCGAACAGGGCGGCATCCACCAGATCGCCGGAGACCATGCCGGCTTCCTTCAGCCAGGCGCGAATCTCGCCGACCGTCAGCTCGCGGACCTGAACCTTCAGGCCCGCGACCTCGATTTCACGAATCACGCGCATATCAGTTCGTCACGCCGACGGCGCGCAGTTTGTAATACTGGCTGACGCCGGTGCCGGTCTTGCTCTCGTCCTTGAGCAGCGTGCCCTCGACGTCGAAGCTGATGTAGTCGTCGCCGATGAACTCGATGTTCTTGGCCGGGCCGAACTTCACACGATACCAGTCGGCCAGCACGGCATTGCCGGTGCGCTCGTTGATGCCGTCGAAGATGACGTGATATTCGCGGGTCAGGTTGATCTGGCCCTCGATGCTTTCGGCGGCCAGCGCGGTGTAGTCGACCGTGATGTCGTCGCCCGCCACCATGGTGCCGGTCGCCAGCGGGATGATGCCGGCGCGCACGCGGGTGTAGTCGGTGCCTTCGACGTAGGTCGTGGCGCCCTTCTCGACCGTGCACGCCAGCGAAAGGTCTTGCGCCTTGGCAAACACAATCAGGCCGCCGAGCACGATGTCGTTGTGTGCCTCGGCAGACACGGCACCGGCCGCCTGCGTCGTCGCCACGCCGCCGGTTACCAGCTCCAGCACATGCTTTTTCATGTGGCGGAACGACAGGGCGATCTTCGATGCCTTCAGGCGATCGAAGTTATCGTCGAGGCCGCCGCCGGGGTTCTGGAAATCCGGCAATTCCTTGGTCTCGGTCTCGATCGAGAAGCTGCACTTCGAGGTGTTGCCGGCCGGCAGCAGCGGATTGGCCGCGCCGAAAATGCCGAGGTAAGGGGTGCCCTTGAGGATGCCGCTCTGAGTAGCCATGGTGAAAATCTCCTGGTGGTGTCTGGATGGGATGACACCCCGAGTCTTTCACGCGCGCGCGGCCCCGGTCAGGGGGACGCGGATGGGCAAGCGGCTATACCGCGATCCAGGAAGAGCCGTTCCAGCGCTTCAGCGTGGCTGCCACCCAGGCGCTGCCGTTCCAGCGTTTGAGCGCCCCGACCACCCAGGCGCTGCCGTTCCATGTCTTGATCTGGGTGCCGGCTGCTGGCGCGGCGGGAACCTCCAGCTGCACCCACGACACGCGGGCATCGATGGGCGCTGCACCAGCACCGGCCAGGTCGCCATCGAACCAGCCGGCAGCCTGCGCCGTCTCGTCGAACCAGCCGGCCGCTACCGCAGTCTCGTCGAAGACCCCACCCGGATTGGCCACGGCGGCTTACTTCTCCATGACCACCAGCTCGCCGGCGAAGAACGTCGCCGTCGTCGCCGAGGTCAGCACCGAATGCAGCAGGCAGGTGCCGTTGTACAGGCGGATGCCCGGCGTGCCGATGATCTTCTGCGCATTGACGTTGGGGATCGTCGTGCCGATGGTGGCGATGTCGCGGGTAATCATCAGGCTGATCGTGCCGGTCAGCATCGACGTGCCGAGCGTGATGCTCTGGATGCTGCGCACGCCCCGGTCGCCGGCCTGCAGGTTGAACCAGACGATCGTGCCGATGACCGGCGTCGCCGGCACCTGCGAGCCGACGATGGCGGACAGGGTGGCGGTGCGGCCGGAGACGCCATCCGAGTTGGTATAGCTGACGGTCAGGTTTGACCCGACGGCCGCCAGCGTCGAAGCCGTTGTGAACAGCAGCGCGATGCCGCAGCCTTCGCCGTTGGTCGTGCCGTTAATGTCACGGGCAGGCAGCGTCGGCGTAGTGATCGCCTGCGCTCCGGTAGTCGTAACCACCAATCCGGAATTGACCCAGAGGCAGTCGAACAGGACATGCGTGTGATTGACCGAGGCCGCCATATTGACTTCGGTCAGGTAGTTGCCGCCGGTCGTCGGGTTGGCGATGGGGAAGCAGCCATAGTCGTTCGAGCTGGTGCCGTCCGTTACCCGGCCATTGACGCCGGGCGTACCGGCGGCCCAGGCGCCGGGGAAGCCGGCATCCTTGCTGGTGCAATACCAGTAGCCGGTGGCGTCCGAGGCGGTACCCGTCTTCATGAAGCCGACCGAGCGGCCGTTGTAGCTGCCGAGGCCGGACGGTGGATATTCGGCGCCCTGGGCATCGCGGTGCGCCCAGCGCCCCTCTTCGTTGAAGATCATGTTTTCGCCGGGCAGCAGCGTGAAGGCCATCATCTCGATGGCGTTGGTGCCGTCGGTATGCTCGACCGCCACGGTGCACGACTGGCTGGCGTGGTCGTTGGTGATGTTCAGGTGCTTGACGTTGCGCACCGTGCTGGCGGCCGGCGAAGCGACGATGGTGGTTGTCGTCGCCGTGGTGATCGGCGCCGTGTTGGTGCGGCCCGGTGTAACCGTCGTGCCGTTAAGATCGACCCACGATGCATGCACCTCGATCTGCGCAGCGTGGCTGGTGACGACGCGGATCAGGTCGGATGTGGAGGCGAGATTGAGCATGGGAAGTCCTTACGAAGAAACCAGCCGAACGCGCAAGTCGCTGGCGTCGCTGGTGGTGACGGTGACAGTCGCTATGAAGTCCTGATACGACGCCGACAGTGCATGCGGCCCCCAGGATTCGAGCAATGAAGCGCCCTGCCGTAGTTGGACGGTGATGTTTCCGTCGCCGGGCGGGAGTCGATAGCGCAGCCTGGCGCCCTGGATGTTGCCGCTGCCGCCTGCTTCAAACCCGATTTCGCAGGTGCTGGCCGAGGTTGCCTGAATGTAGTCGGCGTCGCTGGCAGTTGCTTCGTCGAGCATGGCGTAGAGGTCGCTGCCGGAGGATGGCGTCCATGCGCCGGTCGATATGTCGCTGGCCGGGGCGACGATGACGGTGTTCGGCTGCTGGAAATCGACGGCATCGCCATCCGGCGGCGTGTAGGACAGGCCGGTTTGCTGGAAGGTGATGGCGTCGCCGGCTGGCGGGGTGTAGCTCATACTGGCGTGAGCCTCCCATGCACCAGGTCGTAATCCGCCCCCCCGGATACATGGGTTACGAATTCGGCTGTTCGCGTCGCGTGAGATGTCGGCGAGACTCCTGTGTAGAACTCTATTTCGTCGAAGTACCCATTGAAGTAGTAGTTGTTGAATCCCGTCGCACTACCTCCACCAAAGATCATGTTCGCGGTCGCGTTGTAGTTTGTCGGGTCGCTCGCCGACGCGTAGGTTGTGCCATCCCTGCGGATCGTCAGCACGCCGTCGGTGCGCTCGACCTCGATGTCGTACCATGTCCCGGCGTTGACCGTCGAGCCGCTTTCGGCGGCGACAAGCGTGGCCGTCGCGCCTTGGTAAACGTTGATTTTTCCATCACCGTTCCCTGTCTGAAGAATCAATGCGCCGGCAACGCCGTAGCCTTTTGAAAATATGGTCTGATAACCTGATTTGCTCACGTAGCGCTGGGCAAAGCGCAGCGAAAAATCTCCGGTGCCTGGGCGAAGTTTCGCCGTGTCCGGCACATAGAATCCATCTCCTGTTCCGTCAAGCAGCAGAGAACTTCCGCCGAAGAACGACTGCGCCGTCGAGATTTGCGCATTTCCGTAAAGAGAGATCGCGTTGCCGCACTCGTCGACAATAGACGTGCTGCCGTTGGCCCCACGGAAGTGCAGCGCGAGCGCAATGTTTTCCGCGTTTGGATTTGGCGTTCCCGCATCCTGGACGGCGAAGTATTCATCGGTCGCCGACGGCACTGTGACAGACCACGCGCCGGTAGAGGCAGAAGACACGGCAAGTGCGATAAACGCGCCGTTCTCGCGCCGATAGACGCGCACCAGCTTTTGCGTCGGCGAGCCGTCTGCATTGCGGCATATTCCTGATAGCGTCGCCATCGCTTAAATCTCCAGCCAGAGATCATTCACTGCCGGGCTGCCCGGCGCCGTGCCGGAGACGGTGATGACCGAACCGGCCAGGGTCAGGTCGACCCAGGCGCTGCCGGTGCACCAGTACGGCTTGTTGTCCGTCGTCAGGCGCACGATGGCGCCGGCCAGGCCCGCGACCGGCGTCGGCAGCGAGCCGACGTCGACGACGGCTTGCGGGCTGAGAAACTTCATTTAGCCGTGCACAACGCAGCGATACTGGTTGGTCGTCGGCGCGCTGGCGAAGGTCAGCGTCACGACGTTGACGCTGGTATGCACCACGTCGCACCAGACCCGCGCGCCGTCAGATACCGTGTAGACCTCCACCGTGACGTCGAGCGTGTTGAGGTTGTGCGTCACTGCGATCGATGTCGCCGAGTTGTCGCCGACGCTGGCGGCATACTTGCGCACGACCACCGCCGTATCGATGCCGACCGTATCGGCGCCTACCGTGATGCCGGTACCGGCGCCGACGTTGAAGTCGGACCCGGAGAGCGTCAGGCCGTTGCCGGCGGTGTAGGCGGCGCCGCCGTCGAACTGGACGAAGGTAATGGCGGTGGCGCCGATGGTGATGGTGCCGGAGGTGTTACAGACGAAGCGCTTGCCGGCGTTGGCCGTGCCGTTGGTCACGAAGACGGCGGCGCCGTTGATCTCGTTGGCGCTGTCGGCATCGGTGGCGCGGGTCGGCGCGCCGGAGGCATTGACAGTGTAGATGCCGTTTTCCGCACCAGCCGCCTGGTCCTTCAGCAGGATGCGATCGCCGGTGACCAGCGTCACACCGTCGACCGACTGGCCATTGGCGAAGCTGGAAGCCAGCGTGCCGGCCGCCGTCGTCGCCACGCGCACCTCATTCTTCCAGGAGATGGCGGCGACGGTGTCGTCGACATACTGCTTGGTCGCCGCATCGGTGCCAGCCGTCGGCGTCGCGACGTTGGTGATGCGCTGGCTGTTGGCCGACACGGCGGCGGTCGGCGCCGCCATCTGGTCGAGGCGGCTGGTGCGCACCTGGGTGTCGAAATCACTGATCGTCGACGCGGTCTGCGTGCCGGTGTGGTTTGCACGCGCCAGCGGGTCGGTCGCCAGCTTGGCCAGTGGGATCGCCCCGTTGGCGACCTTCGCGGCATCGGTCGGAATCCACGCCGTGCCGTTCCAGACCTTGGCGGTATTGTCGGCGGTATCGTAGTAGACCTGGCCGACGGCCGGCGAGCCGGGTGCCGAGGCCAGGTTCTGGAGGCGCGCGTTCTGCAGCTCGTTCTTGGCCAGGTCGATGGGGGTAAGGAATTTTTGCGCCATGCTCGGCTCCTCAGTTCAGGAAGGCAGATCCGCCAAAGGCGGCCATGAAGGTAACGGTGATCTGGTTCGCGCTGTCGTAGGCCACCGCGCCGACGACGACGGTGCCGGCGGAATCGACGATGGTGATCGACGGGTATCGGTTGAGGCCGTGGGCGATCACCCAGGTAGCGGCCGGCGTCATCTGCTGATGCACGTAATTGGCACCGGAGAGGCCGGGGGCGCCGGTCTCGCCCTGGATGCCCTGCAAGCCCTGCGGCCCCGGCAGGCCCTGCTCGGCAACCTCGACCAGCTCGATGGTCTCGACCGGCAGCTCGACCACCTGCACGTCGCTGGGCGCATCGATGACCAGGTACTCGGTCTGGCGCAGCTCGATGATTTCGGCGCTCATTCGCTTTCTTCCAGCAGCGCCAGGCTGCCGCGCAGCAGCAGCGATTCCTTGCCCAGCGAATTCGTGAAATAGAGCCGGTAGCGGGCGCGGGTGCCGGCCAGCAGCGTGTCGGTCTCGTCGAGATCGATGTCGACCCGGCCGGTGACGCCGCCCAGCACGATATGCCCGGAGGCCGTCGAGAATTCGGCCGGCGCCTGGGTGGCGTCGAGCGGGTTGTCGATGACCAGGCGCGCGCTGCAGCCGGCGAGGTCGACCGGCGCTTTGAGCGGGCCGGCCTTGTGGGTATAGCCGAGGTGCCAGGGCAGGCCCTTGACCATCGCGTTGTGGTCGCGCAAATCGAAACGGGCGCCCAGGGCTGCCATCACTCGTCCTCTGCGCCGGCGGTCACGACCTGCGTCGCGAAGGCCAGCGGAAAATAGCCGAAGCCGTCGGTAATCAACGGCGCCGGCGGATCAATGGCGCGCACCAGGCCAAGGCAGCCAGGGCAGCGCCAGCCATCCAGCGCGGCGACGACCTCAGCCAGCAGTGGCGGCGCCTCGTTGCGCACCGCCTGCGCGCCGACGTTCTGGCGGGCGTTCCTGACGACGACCACAACCAGCCAGATCTCGCGCCAGCGCGAGCTGCTGCCGTCGTCGTCGGACAGCGGCTGGTAGCTGTGCAGCACGACGTGCGCGGCCGGCGTTACCTGCGACTTTTCCTTGACGCCCGCCAGGTCGGCCGTCGAGAAGACGTTGTCGCCCGCCGTCGGGCATTTGGCCTTGAGGCGCGCCTCGATCAGCGGGCCGGCGTCGAGCAGTGCCATGTCAGGCTCCGGTGAACGGCGAGGTGCGCCGCCCGGTCACGATCTCGACCAGGCCTTGCGCGCTGTTCTCGGCCGGGGCGGCAGCCGCCTCGAAACGCATCCTGCCGGCGGCGACGGCGGCGAGCACGGACCGCGCCTTTTCGGCACGATCCGTCACCACCTTGGTCGGCGCATCGTCGTAGAGCGATTCGCGCGCCAGGTCGCAGGCGATGCGCGTCAGCAGATCGGGCACCGGCGCCATCGGCAGGGCATAGCGCCCGACCAGGGCGGCGTCGATCTCGGCATCGGCATCGCCCAGCGCCCGCGCCACCTTCTCGGCGTCGATCTCGCCCGTGCCATCGACATCGGCCACCTGGGCGATGTCGGCAAAACGGGAAAGCAGCTCGGCGAGGGTGGCGTAGGCCATGCGTTACTTGCCGGTCTTGTCGGCAGCGACGGTAACGCGCTTGACCGTCAGCAGCGGTTCGGCTTCGAGGGCGGCGACCTGCTCATCGGTGAAATCCTTGAGCGGCACCGTCGTTTCCTCGGCGGGCCATGCGCGGCCTGCGCGACGGAAACCGTCCCTGGTGGCACGCACGGACAGGTGGGTTGCTTTTTCATTCGCCATTTCGATCTCCTGGTGGGTTGGTCAAACGTTCAGAAAAGCCCACTCGCTGAGTGGGCTTGGTCTCAACGCTCGCTCACGATCAGGTCGTACCATCCGAACCGAAAGCGGTCTGCCAGAAGCCGTAGCCGCCGGCGGCGCGCGCTTCGGCGCCGAACTTGAATTTCTTGCGGCCGAACACGTCGTCGGCCTGCGGATCGATCTGCTGCACGAAGACCGGCGCCTTGCGTTCCTGGTAGATGAACGGCTTGACGGCCTTGGTCGTGTCGAGCAGGAACCATGCGGTGTCGGAAGTCAGGCGCGCATCGCAGACCACCTCGGCGGTGCCCTTGTAGGGATTCGGCTTGCCATCCTCCAGGCGCTCGGAATTCATCAGCGCCAGCGCGATGTCTTCCAGAGCAGGCGGCACCAGTAGCACGTTCGGCGTGATGTTCAGCGGGCGCCCTTCAGCATCCTTGAACTTGCGCATGGCTGTGCGGTAGGCGCCGTAGCTGGCAGTGGCCAGCGCCAGCGTGCTGATCGTCAGTGCCTTGGTGCCCTTGTTGGAAACCGAGGCGCCGGCGACGTCATGGTCGGTATCGAAGAAATACTGGCCGTCGAAACACTTGTTGGCAAACCCGCCATTGACCAGGTCGAAGACGATCTCGTCCGGCAGCTGCTTGGCCGACTCGCCGGCCATCTGCGCCTGCGGAGCGTAGATGCCGAGGGTATCGTCCTCGATGTCGTTGCGATCAACCTCGACGGTGGCCTCGAAATCATCGTTCTTGATGGTGTACTTCGCGGCTTCCAGCGCCTTGACGTTCTTGTCGCCGATCCACTTGCGCATCTTCGGGAACTTGGACAACCAGGCATAATCGTTCTGGCCGGTCGTGCTCGGCACCTTCATGGCGATCCTCTCCCAGACCGACGGGGCGGCGGTGAAGGCGTTGTTGAAGGTGGTCTTGAGGGCGATGAACGCAGCGGATAGGCTGTCCTTGTTCACCAGCATGCCGCCAAGCATGAGCATGGGCAGGCCGTCCGAGGCGGGCTGCGCGAAGGCCGGACCGAAGGCCAGCGCGGAAAGCGTGATGGCGATGAACGCCAGCGGCTTGATGAGAGGATTCTTCATTGCGATTCTCCTTGGGTGATCTGTGATGGCGGGCCGATTACTCGACCCAGACGCCGTCAGCTTCGAACTGGACGAGCTTGCCGCCGGCCGAACGGGTGTTCGTGCCGTTCGTCTTGGCCACCGTTTCGTCGTCGACGATGTAAACCGTCTTGCCGAGGTCAGCCTGAACGAGTGCGTCGGCGCCGTGGTTTTTCCACTTGAACGCCTTCTTGCGGCGCACCGCGATGGTCTTGTCGCCGTTGGCGCCGGCCGAGTTGTCGACAGACTCTTCGGCGCGGCCGAGATAGGTCAGCGTCGTGGCCACCGAGCCGGGGGCTGCAAAGCCGCTGGCGTTGGCAACCACCAGGGCGCCGGCGTAAATCCTGGTCGAAGCGGCGACCGGCACCGGGATGATTTCGCCATCCTTGAACGGCGTATTGCGATCTTGCGTCAGCGACATTTCAGTCTCCTGTGGTGGTAATGGTCAGATCGGGTCAGGCCGCAGCCTTGCCCTTGAGGAAATCGTCGTGGGAGATGCCGAATTGCGCAGCGACGGCGGCCTCTTCGGCGGTCAGCGCGGCGACGCCTTTGTCCTTGCCAGGGTCTTTGCCGTCGCTCTGCATGCCGCCCAGGGCGACGATGGCCGGCGTCTTCTCGACGTAAGCCTTGAGCGCGGCGAGGTTGGACTTGCCCAGCTCGACCGCCCACTCCTTCTGCGCCGGCAGCAGCTTGCCGGCGGTCAGCGCGGCGTCGACCACCTCGGTCACTTCGCCGTTGTTGAGGCGGGCAGTCAGGCTGGCGACCTGCGTCTGCAGGCTCTGCATGGTTTCGACCGGCACGAACTTGGCCGGGTCCGGGTTCGCGGCCTTCAATGCGGCGACCTGGGTGGTGAGGCCGTCGGCGGAGTCCGCCTTGGCCTTGAGCGCAGTCACCGCCGACAGGGCATCGGCTTCGCTGGCGGTATCCGCCAGGCCGATGGCGGCCAGCAGCTTCTTGAGGGTTTCGTTCACGGGGGGTTCCTCCTCGGTTGAAAAATCGTTGAGCGCCGTCAGGGCTGCAGCCGCCATGCCGTCAAGGCCGGCGTCGTTGGTTAGTGCAGCCATACGGATATAGAGCACCTCGCCGGTGGCGGGGTCGTAATTGAAAACTGGGGAAATGAACTTGTATTCGTCACCGTCGAGCATCGCGGCAGCGCGCCCGGTCCAATCCGCGGGAGCGAACACCCCCTCGCCATCGCGCCATTCCAGGGCGCTACCGGCGAACCAGCCGGCCGCCGGGGCAGGCTGGCCGTTCTCCTTGGCCAGCAGGGTCTGGTGCTCGTAATCGATGACCAGGGGATTGACGCGGCTCGCCATGCGGGCCTTGAGGCGCGCGAAGATGGCGGCGTCTATCTTCCAGTGCGGCGCGTCTGCCGGGCGGCCGGAACCGTCGGTCGACCGAAAGGTGCCGGCCGGCAGCAGTTGAATTGACGAGCCGGACCGCTTCAGCTCAACACTGAGCGCGGCGACGGCGGAAGGGGTGCGGTGGATTGCCATGCCGCCGATTCTGATCGGCGGGAGGCGGGGTGGTCAGGGGGAAGGGCTTGGGCGGGCTGGCCGAATAGAGGATAAGGCGCCCTGTCGCGGTCGACGCCTAAAAATGGGCAAAAATGACTTTTGCGCAAAAAGGGCCGCTGCATACCGCAAGAAATCCGCAGTGCAACTGGTGTTACACAGCCGCAGGCGCGCTTTTTCGGCTAACCGCAGGCATCGGGCAGCCCCACCCAGAAAAATCGCCACACGGCGCCACCCTGCCCGTTCCGGTCGGGCGTTCCGCCCAACACCAACCAGGCTGCGCCCGGAAGTAGCGCGCATGACGCCCTACACCCTGCGGGGCAAACACCGTCACCCGCCCTTGTTTTTCCGACTGGCGACATACCGATAGACCTGCTCAAGCTGTTGGTTATCAAGCTCGGTCAGACTGGTCGCCTTGAAATTCTTGGCAACATAACGGTCGACCGCATCAGGGTCCATCTTGCTATTGATCTTGATGTAGGCGTACTTGCGCTTGCGCCAGGCGTCGCCATCCTTGACCGGCGCGCTGGCCATCGAATCAAGACGACCTACCCATTGGTGCAGATATTTCTGCGCCTTGCCAAAATCCTCGGCACGGATTAGGCGATATGCGGGTACGCCGCAGTGAGCGTTCAATGCGCCCCAGATCGCACGATGACCACGCGGCTTGGCTTTCAACCGCTGCTCGGTCTCAACTACCTTGTCGACCAGCGCGTGCAGCGCTGCGGCCTGCTCGTCAGAGATGTGCTCGTCACCAGGTCTGACCTCGGCAATGGTTTTCTGAACATGGCTCTGAGTATTCACCTGGTGAATCGTGCCGCCATTGATCACGCCAATCACGTTGCCGTTGTTTCCTCCGCCGAAAGCCACGCCGGGCGCAGAAACCGCCTTTTCAGCCTCGCGCGCATTGGCTGAGTGGATGCCGAGCAGGACGTACTGAACGTCAATACCAAGCGCTGCCGCCTTAGCAACGAACTCTGCCCCCATTTCGCGCTGCCCATTTTCATAGCGCCGAAGCGTCTCCGTTGCAATTCCGAGCACGCGGCAAAACTCGCCCTGGCTAATCCCTAGCCTCCCGCGCTCTTCCGACAGCCGAATTGCTATATCCGATCTTTCGATACCCATAACGCACCAAATGGTTGACACCCCACCAAATGGTGGGATAAGATTAACGCAACATCACGCACTAAACACATTAACCACAGCGACACCAGCCACGGAGGCCGCCATGACCAGACAGCAGTCCAACCAGATCAAACACCGCCTGCGCCAGGAGGGCTTGACCCTTAAGGCTTGGGCGGAAACCCACAACTTCAAATACCGCGACGTCTCCGACGTCTTGCGCGGCGTCCGCCGCGGCAACTACGGCGTCGGGCGCGACATTTACTTCGCTCTCGGCCTCAACCCCGACCTCGAACAGCTCGCCGCCTGAAAGGGATCGTCATGCCGCAATTCAAGAATCAACTCTTTCCACGGCGCGCTGCCCGCAAGCTAGCCCCAGCGCTTACGCATCAGGCCATCTACAAGGCCCGCGCCACCAACCAGCCCGCCACCCAGCAACAACCCGCGCACTCGGCGAGTCGAGGCCAGCCCATCACCAGGGCGCATGAGCGACTCGTTATTTACTTCATCGGCAAGGGCTACAACCGCTCGCAGATCGCCCGCCAGATCGGAATCTCCCGCACCTCGGTTTCACTGCTCGCCGCCGGCAAATACCCGTTCGGCGCCCACGCCTAAACCATTAAAGAAACCACCATGCCCAAATTCGACGCCGCCGGCCTCTGCTTCGACGCGCCCATCTGGGGCGACGGCCTTATGTTCAACGGTCTTCGCCCCGATGCGCCGCTGATCGGGTCAGGCGAGCCTGCTCCAGCGCACCGGCAATCTCTTTCATCACCCCTGCCGACACAACCAGGTGCGGATACTGATCGCGGGCCGCAGCCATCAGACGAAGGTCGCGGCAATACGCTACGCCATCCAGATTCCCCCGTTGCTCCTGCTCCGTGACGAACAGCATGAACGCCCGAGCCACGCCATCCACCTTTCCGAGCAACACCTCGTATTGGTCGTCGTTCATGGATTTCACCTCGCGTTTCGATGACTTGAATTTAGCCACGCGCAACACGTTTGCATAGTAGCAAAACCGTAGTTTTTTTGGCCCCTTTGTTTCAAGGACTTTCCAATGACCAGCCGAAACTGGAAGCACCCGCCGCAAAGCATCGCCGAGGCGATGGAAGCCTGCCTCGCGCATGCGCTGACCAAGCACCGCCGCAGCACCGACCACGTGGCCGCCGACATGGGCCTCGCCAACAAGTGGACGCTTTACAAGTATCTCGAATCCGGCCGCCTGCCGGCGGTGCTGATCCGCCCCTTCGAGGTGGCCTGCCGCGCCGACCACATCACCCGCTACCTGGCGCACGCCGCGCACCGGCTGGTGATCGACATCCCCACCGGCAAGCTGCCGGCGACCAGCGACCTGGCGGCGGTGCAGGCGGCGACGCATGAAGCCACTGGCGCCCTGATCAACTTCGCCGCCGGCCGCGCCAATGCCGCCGATGTGATCGCCGCCGTGACGGCGGCCATGGAACAACTCGCCTGGCACCGCGAGAACGCTGCCCGCGCCGCGCAGCCCGAACTCGAACTGGAGGCCGGCGAATGAGCAAGGACATCTACATCAACGCCGCGCAGCAGCGCCTGCTCAAGATGGTCGTGCTGCTGGCCGGCAACGAGTTCAGCGGCCTGGCGCCTTCCGACCTGGCCAAGGCGCTGGACACCAACCCGAGCAACGTCACCCGCGACCTGGCGAACCTCAAGGAAGCCGGGCTGGCCGAAACGCTGCCCGACACCGGCCGCTGGCGCCTGGGGCCGAAGCTGGTGCAGATCGCGCTGGCCTTCAGCGACCACATCAGCCGTTCATCGGCCCGCATGGACGAGCTTCAACAACGCTACACCCGCCAACCGTAAGGGAGAGAACAAATGGGACGCAACCCCCTGCCATCCGCCATCCGCCCGCCGCTCGATATCAACAACGAAGTGCTGCAGGGCGACCTGGAGAAATCCGCCGCGCTGCCGGCCACGCTGGCCGCGATGGAAAAGGACACCACCGCCCTGGCCAAGACGCTGGGCTATGACGGCCCGCTGGCGCCTGACCTGTTGGAAGAAGGCGCCCGCGAAAGCCTGACGCGGATCAACTTCGAGATTTTCTCGGTCGGCGCCCGCCTGTTGCTGCTCAAAGCGCAGTGCCCCCATGGTGAATTTGTCGAGCGCCTGGAGCACCTCGGCATTGAATATCGAATGGCTGCGCGCATGATGCAGGCCACGCGCAAGTTTCCAAATGTGTCGACGTCGACACATTTGATCGCCCTCGGAAAATCAAAAATCTTCGAACTGGTCGTGCTCGATGACGAAGAGGCCGAAGCCTTCGCCAACGGCGAAGAGGTGCGCGGCATTACCCTTGACGATGCGGCCACGATGTCGGTTGCCGAGCTACGGCGGCGCGTTCGCCAGGCTGAGGCCGACAAGGAAGCCGATGCCGCCAAGGTCAGGGCCAGCGTCTCCGGAGAACTGGCAGCCAAAGACCGGCTGATTGCCGACGGCAAGAAGCGCATCGCCGAACTGGTCGAAGAAAAGAACCGCCGCGAAGGCATGACCGACAGCGAGCTGGCGGTCGAGCTGGAGCGCGACCTGACCGAGGCGACGCTGCTGTGCATCGGCAGCACGATCCCGCTGCACAAGGCGGTCGATGCCATTCGCGGGCTCGACCATGTGCCGCAGGGCCTCTATGTCGCCATGCAGGCGGCGATTCACCGGGTATTGAGCGAGGTCGAAACCATCGCCAACGACTACGGCATCAGCCTCGATTTCGGCCTGCCGACGGTGGCGACGGCCGATCCGCTGGCCGCCCTGGTCGATCTCGACGACCCGAACGCAGACGAAGACTTCGAAGCGGCGCAGTGATGGAGACGACCATGGCACTGACGCCGGAACGCATCATTTCCCTGAAGGCCGCCAGCGAGGCGCTGGCCGGCGCCGGACACGGCCAGAAGCGGGAGGTTGCCGACAAGCATGCCAGCCTGCTGGGCTGCGACGTGAAGACGCTTTACCGGCAGATCGCCGAGGCGGGCTTCGGCGCGCAACGCAAGCGGCGCAGTGATTTTGGCCAGCTATCCATCAGCAAGGACGAGGCCATGAAGATGATGTCGATCAAGAAGGCGGCGCAGCGTGCCAATGGCAAGGACAACCTGGCCGTCGGCGATGCCGGCTCCCTGGTGCGCTCCAACGGCCTGGCGGCGCTGGGCCGGCTGGACAAGGAAACCGGCGAACTGGTGCCGGTCAGCGAAGGCACGCTGCGCCGGGCGATCAAGGCGCACCGGCTGGACCTCAAGACCCTGAACGCGCCGGCGCCGCACCGCGGCCCGCAGAGCCTGCACCCGAATCACGTCTGGCAGATCGACGCCTCGGTCTGCGTGCTGTTCTACCTGGACACCGGCGGCCTGGGCGTCATGGAGGCCGACGAGTTCTACAAGAACAAGCCGGAGAACTTCCAGAAGAAGGCCAAGGCGATGGTGATTCGCTACGTGTGCACCGACCATTACAGCGGCACCGTGCATTTTCGCTATTACCTGGGCAACGAATCGGGCGAGATGCTGTGCAACTTCTTCATCGACTGCATTCAGCCGAAAGAGAACGAGAAGGACCCGTTCCACGGCGTGCCGCTGATTGTCGTGGTCGACCCCGGCAGTGCCAACAAGGGCCAGATGTTTCAGACCCTGTGCCGCCAGCTGGGCGTCAAGGTCATCGTGCACCGCCCGAAGAACCCGCGCGCCAAGGGCAGCGTGGAAAAGCACAACGACATCATCGAGCGCGGCTTTGAAGGCCGGTTGATCGCTATTGAAGTCACCAGCCTGGAACAGCTCAACGCCGAAGCCGACATCTGGCGCCGCTATTTCAACGGCGCCCGCCAGCACCGGAGGCACGGCCATACCCGCTACGGCTTCTGGCAGACGATCCGCGCCGAGCAGCTGCGCCTGGCGCCGGCGCCGGAAATCTGCCAGGCACTGATGACCGACCGCACCTGCAAGCGCAAGGTGAAGGGCGACCTGACGGTCGATTTCGACAATCGCGTCTTTACCGTGGCGCACCTCGGCCACCTGAGCGTCAAGCAGGAAGTAACGGTCGGCTGCAACCCCTACCGGCAGGACGCGATCCTGCTGATCGAGAAGGACGAGCATCGGCGCGACGTGCATTACATCTGCCCCGAGGTCGCTTTCAACGAGGCGGGATTCCGCCGCGACGCGCCGGTCTGGGGCGAAGATTTCAAGGCCTTCGCCGATACGCCGGCGGTCAGGGACATGAAGGCGCTGGAGCAGATGGCCTACGGCGTCGACGGCAAGCTGGAAGTCGATGCGGCGCGCCGCGCCAGAAAGCCGGTGTTCGGCGGCCTCGACATCAGCAGCCACCTGGAAGCGGCAACGCCGGCCAGCTACATGCCGCGCCGCGGCACCGAAATGGATGTCGCCTCGCCGGTCGCCGCCGGCAGCAAGGGCGATGTGCTGGCCAGCCCGGCCGCCCTCGCCATCGAAGCCCGCGCCCTCAACCTGGTGCAGCTGGCCGGCCGCCTGGCCGCCGCCATGCCCGGCGAATGGACGGCGGCGCACTACCAGCAGCTGGCCGGCTGGTATCCGCAAGGGGCACTGGAATCGGAAGTCGCGGCGATCGTCGATCGCCTGAAAGGTTTCACGGAACCCCCACGCCTGCGGGCGGTGGGCGGTGCCTGAAGAGGTGCCCGCCACTGCGTTGGAGCGCAAGTGACGGGCGGTTTGCAGCAGAACTAGCACGGAGATTTAAGCATGAAAACGTCTCGCAACCAAATCGGGGAGGTGCGCCATGAGTGCCTTGCCTGCCATTTTTAGAGGGCATCCCTACATGCCGATCAAGCTCAAAGGCGTGCTGATCAAGCACGGCATTTCTCACCCGGCGCTGGCGGCCGAGATCAAGCAGGCCAAGGATGTGCCGCTCAGCCGCACGGCGCTGAACCAGATCCTCAACCACTCGTATTTCCCGCGCAACACGACGCCGGAAGCGATCAAGGCGCAGATCGAGGCGGCGCTGCTGGCGCGCGGCATCGACCAGGCCGAGCTGGGCGGCGCCTGGGAAGCCGACGTCGACGACGCCTATCGCGGCGTCTACCCGATCGGCGCGCACGTCGGCAAGGCCGGCCCGAGCAAGCGCGCGCTGAAGGTCGTCACCACCGAGCCTGATTTCGAACCCATGGAGATTCACATGCTGTCACCCCTGGCCAAGCGCCATTTCAAA